>Ga0224505_10002656_pt1 | contig 10396 bp, 5 predicted proteins | sample SF_Jan12_sed_USG_FD_169102 | JGI IMG/M metagenome (GOLD analysis project Ga0224505, IMG submission 169102) | Sediment microbial communities from San Francisco Bay, California, United States - SF_Jan12_sed_USGS_4_1 | ecosystem: Environmental > Aquatic > Marine > Sediment | place: USA: California...
CGATTCGCCCCCGCGAAGACGTGGAGTACCTCTGGGAACAACTGGTCGCCGGCAATCTCGACTGGGTATGCAGCGACCACGCCTGCTGCAGGCACGAGATGAAGATCGACAAGCGGAAGCCCGGCAATATCTGGCTGGCGAAGTCTGGCTTTGGCGGTACGGAGTACCTGCTGGCCGCGCTGGTCAGCGAGGGCCGCAAGCGCGGGCTCACTTACAACCAGATGGCCGCATTGACCAGCTACAACGCCGCCAGTCGCTTTGGCCTGCCCAGCAAGGGCGACATTGCCGAAGGCCTGGATGCCGACCTGGCGCTGCTGGACCCGGATGAAACCTGGACCGTACGCGCCGCTGAATCCGAGTCACAGCAGGGCTACACGCCCTTCGAGGGCATGGAGCTGTCGGGCCGCGTGAAGACCACCTTCCTGCGCGGCCAGCGCATCTATGACGGCGGCAAGGTCATCGGCGAGCCGATCGGCCGGTACATGCCGCGCCCGTACTGACCGGGCGCGAACGCACGCCGGGGCCGCGGGCACTGAACGTACTCCGTAGTACGCGGTCCCCCGCCGGAAACTTTTCCGCTACCGTGCGGCACGGTGAGCGCGGAAAAGTTTCCCGCGTGTGACCGCTGGGCTGGCGTACGTTCAGTGCCCGCGGCCCCGGCGTGCGTTCCAGCCGCGCTTCAGGCCGGTCCGGTAACCGCGCCACGCGTTATGACCAGTCATCCGCGACCGCTCGTGACCGGCCTCTCAAATCATTCATGACAATTTGGACCGCGCATCTGCGCTATCTATAGTTGCGCTACCCAAATGCCGGTCATAAGGCGGTTGTCGAGAGTTACATGAGTCAGGTTGCCGACAGGTTCTACGCTGCAGTCCGTAAGCTGGCCACCGAGGGGCCGGTCAAGCAAAGGCTGATCAATGCGTATGTAGGCCACCTCGAAGCACTGGGCGACCATGAAGTACCCGAGGTCATCCGGCCGCGCTACGAGATCCTTTGCAAGGCCATGACGGCCGTTCCCTCGAACGAGAAGGAAACGTCGGTGCAGGTCTCGGTCCGGAAGATGTCGGAGGCCGACGCCGCGCGCTATGCCCGGTCGATCCTGGTGATGTTCGCGGAACTGATCCGGGTGAAGAGCACGGGCGAACGCCTCCACAGTGGTGATACCGGGAAGTTCGGCGTCGTCGAGCTGCACTCTGCAGCGCCACGGCCGCCCACCCTTCTGTCCCGGTAGGGCAAGGGGCTTTGCAGCCCCTTGCCACGCACCCGGAAATCAGAACTTCAGAGTGGCCTCTACGCCGATGCGTCGCTCGGTGCCCGGGTGGATGAACGAGCCGCCGAATTCCGGCGCCGGGATCACTTCCTGCAGGAAATCCTCGTCAAAGGCGTTGTTGGCGAAGGCCACCAGCGACCAGCGATCGGTTGCGATGCCGGCCCGCAGGTTGACGAGCGTGTAGGCATCGCGCTGGGCCACTGAGTAATTGGCGGGACCCAGCGGGAAAGCGAGCGAGAAGATTGTTGGCCGGTCGTCGGCCTGGATTACATGGAACCAGGTCTCGCCAACACCGGAAACATCCGCGCTGGCGACAAAGTCATAGTCCGCCGACATCGGGAAGAGCACCTGGGCACCCGCGTTCCAGGTGTAATCCGGGGTGTACGGCGACTCGTTGCCCACGCTGTCGGGCCGTGCGTCGTTCTTCTTGATCTCGGTATCAAGGAAGTTGGCGCCGGCGAACAGCGACAGCCAGTCGGTGGCGGCGAAGTTGGCAGACACCTCGATGCCCTTGATCTCGACCTCGTCGATGTTGGATACCACGCGGAGCAGGCCGAACCCGCCGACGATGAACTCGAAGAACTGCATGTCATCCACATCGACATAGTAGCCGGCCACTTCGGCGCGCAGCCGGTCGTCCAGCCACTCGGTCTTCAGGCCGGCCTCGTAGGACCAGGACGTTTCTTCGCGGTAGGAATCGTTGATGTTGACCGGCGAAAAGTCCCCCTCAAACGGGCCGCCCGGGCCGAGCAGCGGCTCGTTGATGAACAGGTCCACCGTGGCCTTGGAGCCCTGGTTGTTGAAGCCGCCGCTCTTGAAGCCCACGCCGGCCGTGGCAAATGCCGTGACGGACTCACTGGCGTCCCAGGTGACCGAAAGTTTTGGCTCCAGCTCGTCGTAGGTCTCGCTTTGCGGGGCGATGCTCCCGGTGGCGCAGAGGCCCGGATTGATCGGGTCGCCCGCTCCGCCATCGCCGCAGGTGTCAATGTAGGCCGTTACGGCGTCCTCGGGCACCAGGCTGCGCACGTCCCGCTCTTCCCGGTCGTAGCGCAGGGCAAGCGACGCCTCGACGGTATCGGTGACGTCGTAGGCCAGCTGGCCGAACACGGCGTACACGTCCGTGTCGAACTGGTCGTGCACGAGCTGCTCGGTGGGGTTGCGGACGTCGGTGGTAAAGAGCGTCGGGATGATGCCGGAGCCCCGGTCCATGCCGGTGTTGACACCCACTTCGCGGTCAATGTTCAGGTAGTAGATGCCGGCCAGCCAGCGCAGCGGCTGGTCGCCCTTGGAGGCCAGTCGCGCCTCGAAGGAGTAGTCCGTCTGGTCGCGGACCTGGTACTGGGTGCCGTCGCAGGCGGTGGGCGTGTAGGCGCCAAACAGCGAACCGGCAGGACCGCCGGTGCCGGGACCGAAGGCGTCCTGGGGCACGATCAGCTGCGGTGGGATCACCGGATAGAAACCGTTCTCATTCGTGGTATCGATACACTGCTGTTCGGTCCAGAAGAAGCCAAAGGCGCCGCTCGTGCCGTCTGCGCCCAGGTCATTTTCGATGTCGCTGTACAGCGTCCAGGCCGTCAGGTCGGCCCAGCCCAGGTCGTAGTCGACCTTGATCGAGGCTTCCACTGAATCCTGGTTGTTGAAGGGGACGATATTGTTGTCGAACTGGAAATTGTGGCCGTTGACATTCTCGTTGCCGTAGGCAGCCACAGCCGGGTCGTAGAAAAAGGCCGTTTCCAGGAAGTCCACCAGGCTCGGGATATGAAACACCGAGTTGAAGGTGATGGAACCGGCGTCGACGCTGCCCACGCGGAGCTTGCCGTCAACGGTCAGGTTGTCCGCTGGCTGCCACACGGCGCGGGCGCCGACATCCCAGCTCTCGAAGTTGTCCACATTGGACGTGCCGCCGTAAAAGGCGTTCTTGTAGTAGCCGTCGCTGTCCCGGTAGTCGGCGGAAATACTCAGGCCGAGGGTGTCGCTGACCGGACCGCCATAGAGGCCGGAAAGGACGTAGGTCGAATCCTCGGCCGCGCTGGCCTTCAGGTTTCCACCCCATTGGTCACCGGGTTTGTCGGTCGTGATGATGATGGCGCCGGCCGCGGCATTGCGGCCATACAGCGCGCCCTGCGGCCCTTTGAGGATTTCGATCTGCTGGAGGTTGGTGTACTCCCGGTTGAGCGCCGCGGGATTGGTCATCAGGATGCCGTCGATGATCAGCGCGTAGTTGGTTTCCGCGTCGCGGGCGCCGTTGATGCCACGGATGTTCACCTGGGTGTCGGCCACTTCGGCGGAATCTACGATCGATACACCGGGCGTCTGGGCGATGAAGTCGGCGGCGCGCTGGATGCCGGTCGCTTCGATCTGTTCGGCTGAAAACGCCGTGACGGACCCCGGCACGTCCTTGATCGACTCGGCCCTCTGCCGGACGGTCACGATGATTTCAGCCATCTCGTCGACCGCCAGGGCCGGCTGTCCGGCAAACACTGTCGTGACGAGAGTCGCCAACATCAGGCCGGCACGTTTCGCTGCGAACGTATATGAACTAGACATATTCGAAGGCTCCTCACCCCAGGGCATTGTTCGAGGAATCATGACCTGCGCCCACACCCGTGGCGCGTGAGTCAAGCCACGAAACTATAGCGTTCGCGGAGTACAGTCAATTCGTGGCTTCGGCGCGACATGCGTCTGGTGGTCCGGTCGAGCCAGGTTCGTGGAATGGACAGGCCGGGCGGCGATCCTTTAAGGTCGCGGCCGAGCCCCCGCCCCGCAGAACCGACCGTGCGCCAATCTTATGAACGACTCACCGCCCGAAACCCGCGACTTCATTCGCCAGATCATTGCCGAGGATCTGGCCAGTGGCCGCCACACGACGATCGTGACGCGCTTTCCGCCGGAGCCGAACGGCTACCTGCACATCGGCCACGCCAAGTCGATTTGCCTGAATTTCGGGGTCGCTGCGGAAACCGGCGGGCGGTGCTTCCTGCGTCTCGACGACACCAATCCGCTGAAGGAAGACCAGGCCTTCGTTGACGCCATCGTCGACGGTGTCCACTGGCTCGGGTTCGACTGGGGCGACCGCCTGACCCATGCCTCCGACTACTTTCCGCAGATTCACCAGTGCGCGGTGGCGCTGATCGAGTCGGGGAAGGCGTACGTCGACAGCCTCACCCAGGAGCAGATCCGCGAGTATCGTGGCACGCTCACGGCGCCCGGCCGCGACAGCCCCCACCGCAGCCGGAGCGTTGCCGAGAACCGGGAGCTGTTTGCCCGCATGCGGGCTGGGGAGTTCGCCGACGGCGAGCATGTGCTGCGGGCAAAGATCGACATGGCGTCGCCCAACATCAACCTGCGCGATCCCGTGCTGTACCGCGTGCGCCGGGCGACCCACCAGCGCACGGGCGACACCTGGTGCATCTACCCGATGTACGACTTTGCGCACACCATTTCCGACGCGCTTGAAGGCATCACCCATTCGCTGTGTACCCTGGAATTCGAGGATCACCGGCCCTTGTACGAGTGGATCCTCGACAATCTCGAATTGCCGGCCCGGCCGCGGCAGATCGAGTTTTCCCGCCTCAATCTAGCCTTCACGATTACCAGCAAGCGCAAGCTAGCGGAGCTGATCCGGCTCGGCCACGTGGCCGGCTGGGACGATCCGCGTATGCCCACCATCGCTGGCATGCGCCGGCGCGGTTACCCGCCCGAGGCGCTGCGCGACTTTGCAGGCCGCGTCGGTGTGACCAAGAAGGAACACATGATCCAGATGAGCCTGCTGGAGAACTGTGTGCGGGAAAATCTCAATGCCTGTGCCTCCCGGGCGATGGCCGTACTGAAGCCGCTGAAGATCGTGCTGACCAACTACCCGGACGGTCAGACCGAGATGCTGCCGGCGGTCAACCACCCGGACCGTCCGGAACTGGGCGAGCGGCATTTGCCGTTCAGCCGCGAGCTGTGGATCGAGCAGGACGATTTCATGGAGGACGCGCCGAAAAAGTTCTTCCGGTTGCGGCCCGGGGGCGAGGTTCGCCTTCGCTACGGCTACATCATAAAGTGCGTGGACCTCTGCAAGGACGCCGGCGGCCGCGTGACCGAGGTGCACTGCACCTACGACCCGGAAACCCGCAGTGGACTGAGCGGCGCCGAGCGCAAGGTCAAGGGCACCATTCACTGGGTCAGCGCGGCGCACGCGGTAGCGGCGGAGGTCAGGCTTTACGACAGACTGTTCGCGGTGCCGAGGCCCGACGGCGAGGACGCCGATTTCAAGACGTTCCTGAACCCGGCTTCACTGCGTGTCGAAACGCAGGCCCGGCTGGAACCATCGCTCGCCGCGGCGGCGCCGGGAACCGTCCTGCAATTCGAGCGACTGGGGTACTTTGTTGCTGACAGTGTGGAGCACGGCGCCACGCATCCGGTCTTCAACCGTGTCGTCTCGTTGCGCGACTCCTGGGCAAGGATCGAGGCGGAGGGGTCCGGGCCGTGAAAGAGTCTGCCGGCACCTCGGGTTTTCCCCGTGGCGGGGCCAGCGGCTTTATCTACGATTACATCGACAGCCTGCCGGACCTGCGGGGCAGGATCGTGGTCGACGTGCCTTGCGGGGACGGGCGGGCGAGCGACCGTTTCCGGCGCAAGGGCGCGGAAATCGTGGCGCTGGACCTGTTTCCGGAATTCATGCGGGCCGAGGGCGTAAAGGCGCGTTTTGCCGACATGACTGATCGCCTGCCGCTAGCCGACGCGGTGGCCGATTACGTGATCTGCCAGGAAGGTATCGAGCACGTCCCGGACCAGCTCAAACTGCTTGCCGAGCTGAACCGCGTGCTGAAGCCGGGCGGCGTGCTGCTGCTCAGTACGCCCAGCATTTCGCACATGCGCGCTCGACTGTCCTGGCTGCTGTTCGAATCGGACTCGTGGCGGCGAATGCCGCCGACCACGCTCGACAGCGTCAACGTCACGGACGCAGAGTCGGGGCGTGTCTACTTTGGCCATCTATTTCTCGTGGGCGTCCACCGCCTGACGACGCTGGCGGCAATCGCCGGCTTCGCGGTGGTGGACCGGCGGCGAACCGACCTTGGCTTCGGCTCGGTACTGCTGGCGCTGGCGCTCTACCCGTTGCTGATAGCAGGCTCGCTGGTGACCGCAGTGACCTATGCGCGCAAGCGGCGCCGGCAGATTCCGCTGTCGCGGGGCTGGACCCTGTGGCGGGAGCACCTGGCACTGAACCTGTCGCCGGTCACCCTGTGGTGTAAACACCTGTTCTGGATTCTGCGCAAGGATCGAAGCCCGGCCGAGCAGCGGGCCGGGTTGACGGGGGTCTGGCGCGGCGGGACGGTGGCGGGGGCGACCGGCGCATCGTCATAGTCGCGCCTGAAGCCGCTCCTACCGGGTGGCGTTCAGCACCAGCACGGGAGCGCCGCGGCTCAGCCCCAGTGACTCCGCAGCGCTGCCCTCGGCGCGGGCAATTTCCAGTACGCCAAAAGAATTGATCAGGGCGAGAAATTCACCGGGCCTGGCATCGCCGTAGGTACGCTGCAGCGCCAGCCGGCGACCGGCCGCCAGCACTTCCGGTTTGCGATACCCGGCCACGAGGGAGCCGTCGATGTTGGTGATCAGGTTGCCGAAGTTGTCGATGGCAATCACCGTGCCGCGTACCTCGTGGTCGCCTGCGACCGGTTCGTCCTGCAACGACGGGATGAGTTCGCCTGCCGGTGGTCCGATGTCGGAAATCCCGGCGCGACCGGCGGCAAGGTCGGCGGCCAGTGGCGCGAAGATGTCACGGCCGTGAAATGTGTTGCTCGGGCTTGGCCAGTCCTGTTGCTGACGCCAGGTTTCGCTCAGGCGATGGCACCGTGCCGGTCTGGGGCCCAGCACCGGATGTAAGAGGCCATTGTCCGGCCCCAGGAACACATGCCCGCCGTGCTCGCCGGCAATGATGCTGCGGGCCGTGCCCACGCCGGGATCCACGACAGCGACGTGCACGGTGCCCGGCGGGAAGTAGCGAAAGGAGCGGGCGAGCCAGAAGCCGGCCTCGATGGGCCAGTGCACTGGTATTTCGTGGGTAAGGTCGACGATCTGCGCTGTGGGCAGGCGGGCGAGGATGGCGCCTTTCATCACCCCCACAAACGGCCCCTTGAGGCCGAAGTCCGTGGTGAGGGTAATGACTGACGGCATGGTCGCAGGAGCGCCTTCAGGCGCGATAAACCTGCCCCGTGTCTGCCGCCGTCGCGCCTGACGGCATACGTCGCGCCGCAAACCAGTCGCTGACACGTGCCTGGATCATGAGAATGCTCGGAGTGAGGATCAGCGTCAGGACCGATGCAAAGATCAGGCCGCCGATGATCACGGTGGCCATCTCCGCCCACCATTGTGCGCCTGGCCCACCGAGGTAAACCTTGCGCTCGAGGATGTCGATATTGAGGGTGAGCGCCATTGGCATCAGGCCAAGGATCATCACCACCTTGGTCAGCAGAACCGGTCGCAGCCGCTGCGCGCCGGTGCGAAGGATTGCTTCCTGCGCGGCCATCCCGGCCTCGCGCAGCTTGTTGTAGGTGTCAATCAGCACGATGTTGTTATTGACGATGATTCCCGCGAGCGCGATGGTGCCGATGCCGCAATTGACCAGGCTGAAGGGGCGGCCGGTGACCAGCAGCCCCAGGAGTACACCACCCGTTGAGAACACGACAGCCGTCAGCACGAGCAGTGGCTGGAACAGGCTGTTGAACTCCGCAACCAGGATCAGGGCAATCAGCCCGAGCCCGACCAGAAAGGCCTTGGCGAGAAAGTCGGCCGTTTCCTTCTGATTCTGTGCGCCGCCCTTGAAGCGCAGCTTCACGCTGGGATCGAGATCAAGCGAGGGCAGGGCAGCCCGCACCTGGTCCAGCACGGGCTCGATCAGCACGCCCTTTTCCAGGTCCGCCTGCACCAGCATCGTGCGCCGCATGTCCGTGCGCATGATCGTCCGGGTGGCTTCGGCCGGCTCTCGCGTCACGAAGGAGCCCATCGGGACGTTGCCGGTTTGTGTGGGGATGCGCAGTTCCGCCAGCTTGTCGAGGCTGCGGTCACCGGCCGGAAAACGGACGCGGATGTCCAGTTCCTCGTCGGAATCGTCGGGTCGGTAGGTGCCGAGCTTGATGCCGTTGGTGACCAGCTGAATGATGTTGCCGACGAGGGCAACGTCGGCGCCAAACTTGGCGGCCTGCGCCCGGTCGACCTTCATGCGCCACTCGATTCCGGGCAGCGGCCGAGTGTCCTCGGCATTGATGACGCCGGGAATGGTCGAGACGAATTCCCTCAGTTTGGTCACGGCATCGCGAAGCGCGTCCAGCGATGGTGACGACGCCTCGATGTTCAGGGGCTTGCCCTGGATCGGTCCCTCTTCGCGGAGCCGCGGCTCGATCTCGAGACCGGCAATATCGGCCGTGCGTCGGCGAATCTCCGCGATGATCTCGGTGGCGGGAGGACGATCGCGCCAGCTTTCGAAGTTCAGGCTGATAGTGCCGATCTGGTCCGGCGCGGCACCCCTGTTGCCGGCACCGGTAGACACATAAACGTGCTTGACGCCCGCGACGCCGTACACCCGCTCTTCGACGAGCCGGACCAGCCGGTCTTTCTCCTGGGTGGAGAGATCGCCGCGGGCCCGGACATTGACGCTGCCTTGCTGGGGGTCGACCTGGGGGAACAGCGTGACCCCCCGGCCCAGTACGGCGTAGGTGGCGAAAACGGACAGCAACAGCAGCGTGACGCCGCCGGCCGTGATCCACGGCCGGGCGATCGCCCCGCTCACCACGCGCAGGTAGCGGCCTGTCCAGCCGGTCAGTAGCCTGAGGTCGCCGGTTTCCGCAATCCCCAGCTGACGACGCGTTTCAGGGGTGAGATGCCCGCTTCGGCCGAACATCGAACCAAGCGCCGGCACGACGAACATGGCAATCACGAGGGACGCCGACAGCGTGTAGACCAGCACAATCGGCATATAGCTCAGAAAGTCGCCGATGATTCCGGGCCAGAACACCAGCGGCAGGAAGGCGACGATGGTCGCGGCAATCGAGGCGAAGATCGGCCAGGCCATGCGTTTGGCCGCCTCGGCGTAGGCCACGCTGCGATCAAGTCCCTCGGCCATGCGCCGGTCGGCGAGTTCCACAACCACGATGGCGCCATCCACCACGAGTCCCACGGACATGATCAGGCCGAAGAACACCACCATGTTCATGGTCATGTCCGTTGCGGCAATCAGTACGAAGGCCGCGGCAAAGGAGCCGGGGATGGAAATGCCGGCGAGGAGGGCGTTCTGCAGTCCGAGAATGCCGATCAGGCAGATCACGACCAGCAGTACGGCGACGACGACGTCGTTGACCAGCTGGTTGATGTCCTCGCGGACCTGCTCGGACTTGTCCCGGCTGTAGGTCAGGGTGATTCCCGGCGGCCAGCTCGCCTGTTCCTCCGCCACGACGACCTTCACGGCATCGACAACATCGAGAATATTCGAGCCGTTGCGCTGGACGACCCGGATGCCAACTGCGGGCTCCCCGTTCAGCCTGGCATAGCTTTCGGGGTCCTTGAAGGTGCGGCGAACCTGGGCGATGTCGCGAAAGTGCACGACGCGGCTGCCATCCACCTTGATGGGCAGTAACAGCACGTCTTCAGGAGATTCAATGACGCCCGGTACCTTGACTGCAAAGCGACCCTGCTCCGATTGCATCGAGCCGGCGGCAACCAGCCGATTATTCTTCTGGACAAAATTCAGCACATCGGCCGGCGACAGCCCGTAGCTCTCAAGGTTTAACGGGTCGACGATGATTTCCAGGATTTCCGTGCGGATGCCGACCATGTTCACCTCCAGCACGCCATCAACCGACTGCAGTCGGTCCTGGAGGGAACGGGCCACGAAGTTCATCGTGCGTTCGGGCAAGTTACCGCCGAGGTTGATTACCAGCATCGGATCGAACTGGGAGAACTTCACCTCATTGATCGTCGGCTCGCGGGCATCTTCGGGCAGCTCGGCCCTGGCCCGGTCCACACGCTCCCGCACGTCGACCAGCGCGTCGTCCACATCCACGTCCGGATTGAACTCCAGGGTTACGGATGCGCGGTTCTCGGTGGCCGAGGAAATCATTTCCTTCAGGCCTTCGAGATTGCGCA
>Ga0224505_10002657_pt1 | contig 10392 bp, 7 predicted proteins | sample SF_Jan12_sed_USG_FD_169102 | JGI IMG/M metagenome (GOLD analysis project Ga0224505, IMG submission 169102) | Sediment microbial communities from San Francisco Bay, California, United States - SF_Jan12_sed_USGS_4_1 | ecosystem: Environmental > Aquatic > Marine > Sediment | place: USA: California...
CCGCGATCACTTCTTGGCGATGACGGGTTCGTCCTTCTTGCCCTTGTTTTCGGGGATGAACGGGCTCCACGGCTGCGCACGCACCGGGCCGGGCGTCTTCCACACCACGTTGAACTGGCCGTCGGCCTTGACCTCGCCGATGAACACGCTCTTGTGCAGGTGGTGGTTCTTCTCGTCCATCTTGGACGTGATGCCCGAGGGCGCCTTGAAGGTCTGGCCTGCCATCGCCGCGATCACCTTGTCGGTGTCGGTGCTCTTGGCCTTTTCGACCGCCTGCTTCCACATGTAGATGCCGATGTAGGTCGCCTCCATCGGGTCATTCGTGAGCGGCTTGTCTTTGTGGCCCGGGATGTTCTTGGCCTTCGCGTAGGCGGCCCACTTCTTCGTGAACTCGTCGTTGGCCGGGTTCTTGAGCGACATGAAGTAGTTCCATGCCGCCAAGTGGCCTTGCAGCGGCTTGGTGTCGACACCGCGCAACTCTTCCTCGCCGACCGAGAACGCAACCACCGGCACGTCGGTGGCCTTCAGGCCCTGGTTGCCCAGTTCCTTGTAGAAGGGCACGTTCGAATCGCCGTTGATCGTCGAGACCACCGCGGTCTTCTTGCCTTCGCTGGCGAACTTCTTGATCTTGGCGATGATGCTCTGGTAGTCGGCGTGGCCGAACGGGGTGTACTCCTCCATGATGTCAGCATCGGCGATGCCCTTGCTGTGGAGGAACGAGCGCAGGATCTTGTTGGTCGTGCGCGGGTAGACGTAGTCGGTGCCGAGCAGCACGAAGCGCTTGGCGCTGCCACCGTCCTTGCTCATCAGGTACTCGACGGCGGGAATGGCCTGTTGGTTCGGCGCAGCACCGGTGTAGAACACGTTCTTGCTCAGTTCCTCACCCTCGTACTGCACGGGGTAGAACAGCAGCGAGTTGGTCTCCTCGAACACCGGCAGCACGCTCTTGCGCGAGACGCTGGTCCAGCAGCCGAACACCACGGCCACCTTGTCCTGCGTGATCAGCTGCTTGGCCTTCTCGGCGAACAGCGGCCAGTTCGAGGCCGGGTCGACGACAACGGGCTCGAGCTTCTTGCCCATCACGCCACCCTTGGCGTTGATCTCGTCGATCGCCATCAGGACGGTGTCCTTCAGCACGGTCTCCGAGATCGCCATCGTGCCGGACAGCGAGTGCAGCACGCCCACCTTGATGGTGCCGCTCTGGGCGAGCACGGGCGTGAGGGCACCGGCGGTGAGCAGGGCGGCAGCGAGGGACTTCAGGGCGAGGCGACGGGGTTGCTTGAGCGACATGGGTTCTCCTGGCGTGAATGGACGCGAAGAACCCATCGCAACCTGCGTGCCAACCCGCATGCGGGCCTGGCATCCAACCTGCAAGAATCGGCTGCATGAAGCCCCCAAGCTCACTTCGTTCGCGGCCCCCATGGCACCGCAGGGGCCACTGCGTGGCCCTTGGGGCGCTCAGTACCTTCGGAACGGCCGGGCGCAACTGAGATGGACCTGACCCCGCGCGAGAAGGACAAGCTTCTGCTGTTCACCGCCGCGCTGCTGGCCGAGCGGCGCCGCGCGCGAGGCATCAAGCTCAACGTGCCCGAGTCGATCGCGCTGATCAGCGCGGCAATCCTGGAAGGTGCGCGCGACGGCAAGACCGTGGCGCAGCTGATGAGCGAGGGCAAGACCGTGCTCGCGCGCGCCGACGTGATGGAAGGCGTGCCGGAAATGATTCCGGAGATCCAGGTCGAGGCCACGTTTCCCGACGGCACCAAGCTGGTGACCGTGCACCAACCCATTGCATAGAGGCCCGAATTCATGCGCAGCGTTCTGCAGTTCCCTCTTCTGGCTTTCAGTGCATGGGCGGTGTCGGCGCATGAAGGTCCCGGCGCACCAGCCTCCGCGCACTTGCACGCGGGCGACGTCGTCGCGCCCGGCGTCGCAGTGGTCGCAATCGCGGTCTGGCTATGGCGCCGCGCCGGCCGTTGAGGAGCGGGGCCCGATGATTCCCGGCCAACTCTTCATCGACGGCGCGGACCATGAACTCAATGCCGGGCGCCGCACGACAACCCTCGTGGTGCACAACAGCGGCGACCGGCCGATCCAGGTCGGCTCGCACTACCACTTCGCCGAAACCAATCCGGCGCTGAAGTTCGACCGCAGCGCGGCCCGCGGCATGCGTCTGAACATCGCCAGTGGCACCGCGGTGCGCTTCGAGCCGGGACAGCAGCGCACGGTCGAACTCGTCGACTACGCCGGCGCGCGCGCGGTGTGGGGGTTTCGGGGTGCCGTGATGGGCAGGCTGTGAAGGTCAATCGCCGCGCCTATGCCGAACAGTTCGGCCCCACGACGGGCGACCGGGTGCGCCTCGCCGACACCGCGCTCGTCGCCGAGGTCGAACGCGACTTCACGACCTACGGCGAAGAGGTCAAGTTCGGCGGCGGCAAGACCATTCGCGACGGCATGGGCCAGTCGCAGGCGGTCAACGGCCCCGGCACGCACGAAGCCTGCGACTGCGTCATCACCAACGCACTGATCATCGACCACTGGGGCATCGTCAAGGCCGACATCGGCATCAAGGGCTGCCGCATCGTGGCCGTCGGCAAGGCCGGCAACCCCGACGTGCAACCCGGCGTCACCATCGTGATCGGCCCGGGCACCGAGATCGTCGCGGCCGAGGGCCTGATCGTCACGCCGGGCACGATCGACACCCACATCCACTTCATCTGCCCGCAGCAGATCGAAGAGGCGCTGATGAGCGGGACGACGACGATGCTCGGCGGCGGCACCGGCCCGGCGACCGGCACCTTCGCCACCACCTGCACCCCGGGGCCGGCCAACATCGCACAGATGCTGCGCGCGGCCGATGCGTTCCCGATGAACCTGGGCTTCATGGGCAAGGGCAATGCGAGCCGGCCCGAAGCCCTGCGCCAGCAGATCGAGGCCGGCGCAGTGGGCCTGAAGCTGCACGAGGACTGGGGCACGACGCCGGCGGCGATCGACTGCTGCCTGTCGGTCGCGGAGGAAACCGACACCCAGGTCGCGATCCACACCGACACGTTGAACGAAAGCGGCTTCGTCGAGGACACGATCGCCGCGTTCAAGGGCCGCACGATCCACAGCTTCCACACCGAAGGCGCCGGCGGTGGTCATGCGCCCGACATCATGAAGGTGGTCGGCGAGGCCAACGTCCTGCCCTCCTCCACCAACCCGACGCGGCCGTACACCGTCAACACGATCGACGAGCATCTCGACATGCTGATGGTGTGCCACCACCTCGATGCCGGCATCGCCGAAGACCTGGCCTTCGCCGAGAGCCGCATCCGGCGCGAGACGATTGCCGCCGAGGACGTGCTGCACGACCTGGGGGCGATCAGCATGTTCTCGAGCGACAGCCAGGCGATGGGCCGCGTCGGCGAGGTGACGATCCGCTGCTGGCAGACGGCCCACAAGATGAAGACGCAGCGCGGCGCCTTGCCTGGCGACACGGAGCGCCATGACAACGCGCGCATCAAGCGCTACATCGCCAAGCTCGCGATCAACCCGGCGCTCGCGCAGGGCCTGTCGCACGAGGTGGGCTCGATCGAGCCCGGCAAGTGGGCCGACCTCGTGTTCTGGCGCCCGGCCTTCTTCGGCGTCAAGCCGAGCCTGGTCATGAAGGGCGGCTTCATCGCCGCCGCCGCGATGGGCGATGCGAATGCGAGCATCCCGACGCCGCAGCCGGTGCACTACCGGCCGATGTTCGGCAGCTTCGGCGGCGCGGTGGGCCCGACCTCGATCACTTTCGTCAGCCAGGCCTCGCTGGCCAGCGGCGCGGCCGAGAGCCTCGCCCTGCACAAGCACCTGTCGGCGGTGAAGGCATGTCGCACGGTGAAGAAAGCCGACATGGTGCACAACGCCTACACGCCGAAGATGGACATCGACGCGCAGACCTACGAGGTGCGCGCCGACGGCCAGCTGCTCACCTGCGAGCCGGCCACCGTGCTGCCGATGGCGCAGCGCTACTTCCTGTTCTGACTTGTACCGCGCACTGCGCCGCCCTCTCAGCGGGCGAGCAGCGGCTGCAGGCGGTCCGGGCGATCGGTCATGATCCCGTCGACCGGCAGCGCCAGCAGACGCTTCATGTCGTCGGGCGCGTTGACGGTCCAGACCTCGATCTTCAGGTTGAGCCGCCGCGCGTCGCGCAGGAAGCGCTGCGTCAGCACCGGGATCCCGCCCACCCGCTCGGGCACTTGCAGCACCTGTGCGCGCGGTGCGTAGCGGTCGCCGAGGAAAACCGCGCTGTGCAGCGCAAAGCGCACCACCTCATTGCGTGTGGCAGCCGTCGCCACCTGCGGGCAGGCGACGCGAAAGGCGTCGATCGCATCCTGATCGACCGCCACCACCACGACGCGGTCCTGCATCGCGTGCTCGCGGATCAGGGCACACAACGGCGCCGCCATCGCCGGCCCGCGACCCTTGATCTCCAGGTTGATGTGCAACTGGGGCAAGGCAGCGAACACCTGCCGCAACGTCGGCACCACGATGCCCCGGCGGCGGTACGGGTAGGTGCCGCCGTCGTCCGTGGTCCAGCGATGCCCCGCGTCCAGGCGCTGCAGCGCGTCCAGTCTGAGCGAGTCGACACGGCCGGTGCCGTCGGTGGTGCGGTCGACCGTGTCGTCGTGCAAGACGACGATCTCGTCGTCCGCGGTCTGGTGCAGGTCCATCTCGAGCACGTCCACGCCGAGTGCGGCCGCAGCGCGAAAGGCGTAAAGCGTGTTCTCCGGCCACAGCCCGAGACCGCCGCGATGCGCAATGCTGCGCGGCGCGGCTCCACTCCAGTACGGATGAGGCGGCAACGGCTCGACCCGCGGGCCCACCGACACGGCCAGCAGCGCCGCCGCCGCCAGGACCGCCAGCGCCAGCAACGTGACCGAGCGACGTGGCATGCCCATGCCAGCGATCCGGCGCGCGCCTACACGGCGGCGCGCCTGAGGTAGCGCTCGGGCCCGAGCGACTTCAGTACCGCCAGCGTCAACAGTTCTTCGTTGACGTCGCCTTCGGCGGAGAAGAGATGCTGGATGCGGCCGCGCCCGGGCTGGCTCTGCAGGCCCTCGATCGCCGGCGTCAGCAGCTCACCCATCGACGACACCATGCAGCCTTGCGGCGCGACGTTGAGAACGATGTCCGAGCCGCCGCGCAACTCAGTGACGGCTTCGCCGATGTAGGTGACGAGCTCGCCGATCGGGCGCAGGGTGGGCAGGATCGCCCGGGCTTCGTCCAGCAGTGGCCGGGTCGACGGGGGCAGCGGCAGTCCCGCGGCGGCGTACAGCGGGCCGGCCAGGAGCCTGCGCAGCACGAAGCGCCAGCCCTCGCAGCGCCGCTGCACGCGGCGCGCCTCGCGCAACTCGCTATCCCAGTGGCCGCGCAGTCCCTGGCGCTTCGCGCTTTCGGCGCGACGCATCGCGTCGCGACCGAGCTCCGCGGCCTCGTCGAGCAGGTACTCGGCATACGACCAGATCGGGGTCACGGCCACGCGCAAGCGCCTGAACCCGAGGTCGGCAAGCAGCGCACGGAAGATCTCTTCGGCCTGCGCCACGCGCATGTAGACCTCGCCGCCGATCGCCACCTCCAGCCGATGGTCAGAGACCTCGTAAAGGGATGTCCAGCGCCGCGCGAAGCCGCGCAGCAGACGCCGCAGCCGACCACCGTACAGGTCGAAGGCGAAGTACTTCAGCGCTGTCTCCAGCCGCCCAGTCCCTTCGGCGAGCCTGAGCGCGCGACGCCACACCGCACCCGGCCCGTGGAACGACTCGAGTTCGCGATACAGCGCGCTGCGCAGCGCCTCGTAGTCGCGCAGGAAGCGCTCGAACTCGGCATGGTCGCGGCATTCGGCGCCGCGGAAGTACAGCGCCTGCAGCACGGCTTGCAGCACCACCCCGAGGTAGATGCGGACCATGACCCACTCTTCGACGCCGAAGTTGTAGCCCGCGCCCTCGGCACCGACCGCGAACTGCAGCACCGCCTGGCCACCGAGCGGGCCGCAATCGGGGCCGGCTCGCAGCGCTGTGGGTCCCCGGTCGCGCAAGGCGAGCAGCTCGTGGACCTCGACGTACTGGCCCTGGCGGCAGGGGCCGAGCCCCTTGTTGTCGAAGTAGACGAGCCGCCGGCGCCCCGCCACCAGCGGATCGCCGGCGTTGCGGCGGCGCTCGAAGTCCGCCACGGCGCGCAGCAGGTCGCCATAGACCGCCGCCAAGGGCGCGCAAACGGCGTCGCCGGTCGCCTTGCGGCCCTCCTTGACGAGCGCGTGCAGGTCGTAGTCCTCAGCGTAGTTGTCGATGCAGGCGAAGCCCGCACCGCGCAGCGCCGCCGTCATGCCGCGGTTGTCGGCCAGCGTGGGCACGTAGACCACGTCGTTGCGCGGATCGAGGGGACGATCCGAGCGCAGGCCGCCGAGCATCCGAACCTCGAACGGCGGCCCCTGTCCGCCGGCAAGCTGGCCATGCAGGCCGAGCTCAAGCTGCTTGATGTAGGTGTTGACGCGGTTCTCCAGGTGCGCGAGCTCCTTCAACACCGCGTCGGACTGGATCAGCAGGAACGGCCGTCGCTTCATGATCTCGGCCACGAACGGCGCGGTGACGGAGTCCGGACCGCAGGTGAAGGTCGACACCTGGACCACCGGCAACAGGTCGGCGCCGGACTCGATGCGCTTGAACAACGCGGCCAGGCGCGGATGGCGCACCCGCTCGTGCAGGCGGCGCCGTGCCACCGCGTCGAGGATCGTGACGATGGCATGCGGGTTGCGCCAGTAGATGTGCGCGTAGTCCGGATCGAGCTCGACGTCGAGCACGTACGAGGGAATGGCCACCATGTGCTTGTCGGCGAGCAGCCTGCGCACGTGGCTGTCGTAGAGGCCGGGGTTGAGCACGTATTCGCGTCCGACCACCAGCGCGACGCGCACACCCTGGTCCAGCGCCTGCTCGATCAGCCCGGCGGCAAAGCCCGCCGCGTCGCGCTTCAGGCGCTGGTGCGCTTCGATCGCGCCGGCCACGGCCGCACGCAGCTCGGTCGGCGTGGGCGCCAGGCCGTAGGGCTCGAACACCGGCTGCAGGCGCTCTTCGAGCTGCACGCACAGTGCATCGGGCTCGAGGCGGCCGAGGTCGACGTTGAACAGGTGCATGCGCGCTTGCGGATGAAGCTGGCGCGCGTAGCTGACGGCCACCGCGATGCCGCCCTGGTTGATCGTGCAGGTGCGTCCGAGGCTCGCACCGCCGGTGGGCAGGTACTCGATCTGCGGCGCGAGGATCATGCCGTGCGGCAGGCCGGCGAGACGACGGAACTGGCCCACCGCGCCCATCTGCGGCGCGCAACTGTCGATGTGGAACAGCGGCTGTGCCTCGAGCAGGTCGGCGGCCAGCACGTTGTCCACGTGCACCGGCACGCCGAGCCGTCCGAGCAGGTCAGCGAACAGGAAGGCCCATTCGGAGACGCAGAAGCTGCGCGGGATGATCAGGCGTCGCGGATCGTCGCTGCGCGGATGGCGCTGGTCGATGAAGTCCCAGATCTCCTTGTAGGTGTCGCGCACAGCCTCGGGCGCGATGCCGAGCTTCTTGCGCGCGATCAGCTCGTTGACGGCACTGCAGCCGCCGAGCGTGAAGGAGAACATCCTGGCGCCATCGGCGTCGCGGCAGGTGAGCTTGGCGCGGTTGCAGCTTGCGCCCTCGTCGCTGCAGGCGGCACCGCGGCACACGGTGATGCGCTTGTCGAACTGCATGTCGATCAGGCGGCGCAGATCGATCGGCACCTGCCCTTGCAGCGCCGTCTGCTGCTGCGTGCGGATGAGCCCGAAGCAGGCGCGGTGGCCCGGGTTCGGCGGCACGAGCGCGAATGCGCGGCCGCGCACATGCGACTGCAGCCGGTGCGTGACGGCCAGCGGCAGCGGCTCGGACAGCATGGTCTGGCCCTGCAGCAGCACGACGCATTCGGCCGGCAGCTCGACCTGGTTCCACAGCGAGCGCGCCATGTTCTCGACGATCGCCCAGTTGGCGGCGGCCAGGATCTCGGCGCGCGGCACGCCTTCGGCCTGCAGCTTGCGTGCATTCTCCATCAGGAACACCGCACAGGTGGCGTTGATCTGGCGCGCGCGTGGCGCCTCGAACGCTTCGGCGCAAGCCGCCGCCACGCTGGGCATGCTGAACATCGCCGTCAGCGTGTCCATCAGGCTGCCGGTGCCGGCCGAGCACTTCAGGTTCATCGCGTTGTTGAACAGCTCGGCCTGCGCCAGCGCGATGGTCGAGATCTTGGTGTCCTCGCCGCCGATGTCCACCAGGATGCACAGGTCCTCGCGCACGCCGGCGACGCCGGCCGCCTTCAGCCGCCGGAGGTGTTCGCGCGCGCAATCGATCGAGCCGCGCGCATGGGCGTAGTTCTCCACCAGCATGGCCAGGCGCCCGGCCAGCGTCGGGTAGACATGCTCCAGCGCCTGCTGCACCTGGTAGCGCGCCGAGCCGGTCACGCCGATGCCGCGCACCGCGAGGGTGTCGCCGGCCCGGTCGCGCAAGGCTTCGAAGATGCGCTTGACAGACTCGATGGTGTCGCCGGAGTTGCTGTACGCGGCCAGGTGCAGGATCGCCCCGGTTTGCGCGTCGGCGACCGCCACCTTGGCCATCGTCGAGCCCACGTCCAGGCCGATCAGCACCGGCCGCGCATCGACCCAGGGCTCGCTCGCCGGGTCGGGCAGGCGCAGGAAGCGGTGGTCAGCCTCGTAGGCTCGGCGCAGCGCACGGAACGACGGGTACTCGAGCGCGGCGCGGTGACGCTTCACGCGCTCGTCGGGCTGCCCGATCGCGTCGGCGCCGACGCGCGCCACCAGATCGTGCAGCGCGTCGATGACGAAGCCGTTGCCCGGTTCGGCGGCGACTTCGCGCACGCCTTGACCCTGCAGGTAGTCGGTGGCGCAGTCGCGGGCGTAGGCCCACTCGAAGATGCGCCCGGCGAGGACGACCTTCGCGAAGCCCGCAGGCAACTTGCGGCAGGCCTTGAGCACCTCCGACTTCACCGTCACCGCCAGCGCCATGTCCAGCGGGATGCCCTGGTTCTTGTCGGAGATCGTGGCCGACGAGCTGAACACGCCGCAGCGATCGGCGCGCACCAGCACGGCGCGGCGCCGCGCATTGCCCGCCTCGCCGAGGTAGGCCGCGAGCACGCAGTCCAGTTCCTCGCGCGCCATGCCGAGCTTCTGCAGCACGCGGTCGAGGTTGACGCCCGACCCGGCGCCGCAGCGCGGATTGACGACCAGCAGGTCGTCCTTGAGCTCACCGGCACGATCGACGCCGAGCACCAGGTAACCCGAGGCCGACAGTTCGACCAGCGCGAGCGCGTCCAGGCCGGCGTTCTCGGTGCGCCGCATCAGCGCACGCGCCCCGAGCCAGGCCGCCGCCGCCGGCGGGAAGATCGTGCCGCGCCCGACGGTGCTGCGAATCATCGCTGCCAGCTTGCCGGTCAGGTAAAGGGGCGGCAATGCACCGAAGCGCGCCATGGCGTCGAGTTCGGCCGTGACCACAGCCGCCAGCTCGCCGTTGGCCGGCACCAGCCGATCCTGCACCACGCGGCCAGCCGGATCGCGCCCCTGCAGGCGCACGCAGGCCACGCCGGCGTCAACATACAGGCCCCAGGCGCGCTCCACCAGCGCCACTCTCGTCGTTGCGAGCGGCAGCAACCCGGCGGGCCGCGCGCGCGACCTTCGATTGCGGATCAACCAGCCCTTTCTCATGCCCTCACCGCCGACGCAACGGTACCAGCGCCGGCGCCAGCTGGATTGATCAGGTGCAGGGGCGGATGGTGCGGGGCGCGTGCGGTGGTGCGGCGGCCACAGCGCGCCGACACCCGGGATCCAGAGCCGGTTCAAGACCGGGCGCCGACGAATCCGGCGCCGGCAAAGGGCTGACAAGGCGTCGGTGTCGGCAGGCGAGGCTCGATCGGTGGGCACAGCGCACGGCGCTCGAGTCCATCGCCGAGGACTTGGCCGACGCTGAAAGCAGCCCTCGATGAGCAACGATCGCCGCCGAGGTCCGGTCGTTCGGAATGCTCGGCATCGGGGCCGGCCGGGGCACGCAGCCTCTGGGGTCAGACGCCTCAAGACGTGATTCAGGTCGGCGTCGCCTTCCCGCCGCGGACCCGAGCCCCGCTGCCCCTGTAGCATGACGGCATGCGATGGATTCGATTTCGCGACCGCGCCGGTCATGCCGTGCATGCTCACGTCGACGGTGACCTGGCGCAACCGGTCGAGGGGTCACCGTTGGCTGACTGGCGTGACCGCGGCGACGCCGTCGCGCTCGACGCGATCGACTGGCTGCCACCGGTGCAGCCGTCCAAGGTGATTGCGCTGTGGAAGAACTTCCACGCGCTCGCCGCCAAGCAGCAGCA
>Ga0224505_10002658_pt1 | contig 10387 bp, 14 predicted proteins | sample SF_Jan12_sed_USG_FD_169102 | JGI IMG/M metagenome (GOLD analysis project Ga0224505, IMG submission 169102) | Sediment microbial communities from San Francisco Bay, California, United States - SF_Jan12_sed_USGS_4_1 | ecosystem: Environmental > Aquatic > Marine > Sediment | place: USA: California...
GGCAGCGACCCGTCAGGCGTGCAGTCCTCGTACTCGACGATGACCCTGCACGACGTCAGACCGATCGTGTTCGTCAGCGTGTCCGTCGTCGCGAGCGTGATCGCCTTGTTCGGCAAGATCCCCGTCGGAGGCGTGAACGTCTCCGAATCCCACATCGTGAATACATCAGTTGCCACCGTGTTGCCCTCCACGGCGCCGTTGACAGCCCCCCTGCGAGCCGCCGAGAACTAACCCGCCATGACCCCCAGCCCGTACGCACAGCGACCCGCAGCCCCTTCCGTGGACCTCTCCCACCGGGGGGAGGAGGTGGGCCGCCACCCGTCGCTGTCAGCTCACCGTGACGGACGTGAGCAGGTCGCCGGTGTAGGCCAGCGTCTTCGTCCAGCCCGCCGCGCTGTCGTCGACTGTGACGAGCTTCCCGTCGCCGTCGTAGGCGAGCGTGCGGACGGTGGTGGCTGACGTGACGGTCGACAGTCGGCCGGCGGCGTACGTCAGCGTGATCGATTCGGGATCGCCGAGCCCGGGACCTGGCGGGCCCTGCGGGCCTTGCGGTCCGGGCACCGCACCGGTCTCGACGGTGACGGCGAGACGTTGGCCGCCGACGACAAGCGATGGTGCTGCGATGTCGAGCACGACTTCGGCGAGCGTTGCCGTGGTCGCGACGACGCCGGTGTCCAGGTCGACGGTGACGGTCGGCAGGCCAGCGTTGATGACCTTCGCTGTGGGCGCCGTGTCGACGGTGGTGGTGCCAGTGTCGAGCTCGAGGGTGACACCGTTCGCCACGTCAGGTGCCGCCGTCCATGTCAGCGACGGACACGGGCCCGGCCATGAGCGGAGCCTTGGTCGGGGTGAGCCGCCACAGCTCCCACCGGTAGCGGCCTGGGGTGACGGCGGCGAGGTCGGCGGTCAAGGTGATGGTCCCCGTTGCGGCGGCGGAGGTGTCGACGGCGAAGGCGACCTCGAGGAGGCCGGCGTCGTCGTAGATCGCCGCCTCCCACGTCCACGTGCTCACGTCGGTGGGACTACCCGCCGTGGTGAACGTGACGGGGAAGGCGATGACCTGGCGTTCGGCGGCGATGATCGTGACCGAGTCGGACAGGAAGTTGAGCGTCTGCGTCGCGGGCATCGCTCACCTCCGTGGTCAGTCGAGCAGTCCTGGGTGTCGTTCGGGGGGGCGTTGGCGGCGGCGCGCTGGGGCCCAACGCGCAGCTGCCGCCTCGGCGGCGGTCTTCGTCTTGTGGCATGTGGCGCAGATGGCGGCGAGGTTCGACGGGTCGTCGCTGCCGCCGCTGGCGTGGGGGACGATGTGGTCGACTTCGCTGGCCGGCGAGCCGCACGTCTGGCAGGCCCATCCGTCACGGTCGAGGACGGCCTTGCGGGTGCGTTTCCAGGCCTGGATGCTGGTCCTGCTGGGCCCGTTCACCCAGGCCATTCGGCACCCTGGGTGCAACCGTGCCACCCTACGGTTTCAACCATACCACGCTGCGGGTGCGATTCACACCAGCACCCTGCGCCCGGCCTTGAGCTCGTCCTTCGTCGGCAGCCGGCCGACCTGCTGCACGAACTCACGGCAAGGACGGCACAGGCACTGGGCTGTGCGGAGGTTGCCGCCGCCGTCGGACCGCCACGCCGGCCGGCCACCACACTCGGTGCAGCCCGCAGCGCACGCATGCCCCTGCGGGGTCCAACGGTGGTAGACGACGCCCAGCGCGAGGGCGGTCCGGTGCAGCTCGTCGACGAGGCGGGCGAGCTGGGCGAGGTCGTCACGGGCCGGGTCAGGAGCGAACGCCTGCTGCTCGACGTGGCTGACGCCGCCACCACCAGACACGCCACCGCCGGCACCCGACTGGGGGTAGCCGCCGCAGCCGTCAAGCATCCGCTGGTGCACCTCTGGCAGGCGGGCCAGGATCGGGGCGACCTTGGCCGCCACGTCCTCGAGGGCCCGCTGCATGTCGGCCAGTCTCAACTGCGCTCCGCCATGGGTGCACATGGTCGCGCCATGGGTGCATTCCGGTCAAGGACCCGTGACGAGCGAGGCCCCACGCGACGATGCCACCGGAGGCGGGCCCGGTGGCATCGTCGGCTTGTGGTGGGAACTGGTCAGGCGTTGGCGAGCCGGGCGTCTTCGATCCCGTCGATGAAGGCGAACACTTCGGCCTGTCGCGACTCGAGCACGGTCATGTCGGGGACCAGATGTGGCGCCACCCTATCGGCGACCTCGGACAGCGCCTCGCACGCATCGTCGAGGTGCCACAGGTCGGCGTCGTCGAGGTGCCACAGGTCGGCGACGGGGGCCACCGCGGCAGCAGCCCGCACGGCGTCGAGGGTTGCGGCGATGAGTGCGACGAACTCGGGGTGCATGTCCTGGGTCATGTTCGGAAGCATAGGCATGTTCCTACGATTCCGCAACCATTGACTAGTGCCGATAGCTGTGACGGCGCGCGCTAAGTTGCGACGCCATGACGCACCTTCCCAACCGCCGCCTCACCGTGCTGCTCGGGGCCGAGGAGCGTTCAGCGCTCGACGCCGAGGTACGGAAGCGGCTGATCCCGCTGAGCACGATCGTCCGGGCCTGCATCTCCTACGGCCTGGCCCACATCGACGACGCTCTCGCCGCAGCAGCCGAGGACTAGCAGCGGATCGTGATGGTGGTGTGGGTGGTCGGGTCGGGGTCTGGCGCTTCGGGTGCCGACGCTATGCGGTCGATCAGATCGGACATGTGGCCATATTACACCCACACGCAAGTTCATCACACCCGCTGACGGTCACAGCTCGCCCCATTCGTCGGGCATGTCGGCGCCCCGAGCCTGTGGATAACTCTCGCCTGTGGATAACTCGGGGGCGCTCGTCGCGTCCTCGGGCACCCCGTCGGCGGGGCCCTCGGTTAGCTGGCCGTCGGATTCAAGTGCGGACAGTGCGGACAGTGCGTACGGGGGGCCTTCACTCTCCATCTCCGCCAAAAGAGGGGTTATATCTCTACTACTACCTTTAGGCGCACTGTACGCATGGTACGCACTACTGTTACGAACGTGTGACGAACAGCTTGCAAAGGTTACGACGGCGTCGGGGTGTACATCGTAAGCCGGTGAGGGCTTCCCTCGACCCGTCGAGCCGTCATGGCCCTCGGCGAGCCGAATCCACCCGTGATCGACCAGCATCGCGAGCGGGCGGGCCAAGTTATCCACAGCCCCGAAGGTGCGCCGCAACGCGTTGAACACGGTTCGCACCGTGAAGTTATCCACAGGCTGGTCGGCTGCCCACTGCATGATCTTCCGTGCCGCGCCGGCCACCGGGTCGGCGCTCCAGAGGTCGTGGACGACCTTGCCGTGCTCGAGCCAGTAGTCGCCGATGACGATCGCAGCGGCCATCTCATCGGCGCCGATGGTGGTGCCGGGCGCTGGCGGGCGGGCCGTGTCGAACCCGGCGACGGCGAGCAGGCCGGCGAGGCGGGCGACGCTCGACTCGAGCTTGGTCGTCCACTCGGCCATGTGCCGCAGCGGGCCGTTGGGCCCACGCTGGTCCTCCAGCTCCTGGCGCCACGCCATGAACAGGCCGGCCGCCTCGGCGCTCAACGGGATGGCGTGGGGCTCGGGATGCGCCCACCATCGGCGCATGATCGCGACGATGTGCTGTCCGTAGCGGTCGGCGGCGTCGAGGTCGGCCATGGGGGCGTCGAGAAGGTTGCGGCGCCCGACGAGATCCTCCGGCACGCTGTACATGAACCGTGCGGTCAACCCTCGCCCACGCAGCTCCTTGTTGGCGGCCAGGGCTTCGATCACGCTGGGCTGCACGGTGATGGCGATGGACAGCACGGGCCGGCGCACGACAGCGCCGGCCCGGGTCATGCGGTCGACCTTGATCGTGTCGCCAGACCACGCCTTGAGGTAGGGGTCGAGGGTCGAGCTGTCGCTGTACTTGCCGGCCATCATGTCGAAGATGCCGCCCTCGGGGCTGGCGATAGCGAGCCGGCCGTCCTGCTCGGCGAGGATCTGCACGAGCTTCTCCGGCGTCACGTCGTCGGCAACGACCTGGGGCAGCACTGCGGTGTCGAGCGCTTCGAGCTCGACCCGTGCGGCACGAGCCTCGTCGGCTCGGTCCGAGTCCTCGAGCCGCTTCATCTTCTTCTCGAGGATGCGGCGCTCCTGGTCGAGCTCGGAGATGCGCCCGGCCGCCGAGTCGATCTGCGCCGCCTCCCACTCGTCGATCGGGCCGAGCATGGCGCGGAAGGCGGGCGACTTGCCCGAGCTGGGCGGCAGGGCGGTGGCGAGGTAGAGCGCCATCGGCTCCTTCCATGTGGAGCGGACGTGGACGACGAGGCGGCCGGCGGCGGCGATGGAGAGGGCGCCGAGCCCGAGCATGGCGGGCAGGTCGACGGGGACCTGCAGTTCGCCGGCCACGGAGACGGCGTGCTCCGCGATCCATGCGGGCAGGGCGTCGACGGGGAACGGCGGCGGGGCCTCGACGCTGACGAGCGGCACCGGCTCGCCCCATGCCTCGGGCTGGCGTGGCTCCGGTCTCGGGTCGGTGGCGATGGTGCCGTCCGAAGTGCCGGTGGCCTGCCCGTAGGACGACGGGTAGGTACCGTCGGCGCGCATGCGGGTGGGTCGGAGGGAGCGTGCGGCGGCGCTCATGTCGCCCCCGTGCCTCGTCGCCGCGTGGTAGTGGAAGGGGCTGAGCGACCAGCCGCCACCGTCGGCGGTGGGCTTGCCGACCCGGTGCAGCATGGACAGCCCCGAGTCGGCGCTGAACACGACGAGGGGCCCGTCTCGGTGCTCGACGGCGCTGTGCCCGTCGCGCACCGACTTGCCGGGCCTGGTCCAGTACCGCTCGTCGCCCCGCCAAGATCCGCATGCCCACCCGTCGCCGCCGAGCAGCTCTTCCCAGGTGTGCGTGCGGGAGTACTCGTCGGCCGGGCTCTCGTCGTCGAGGTGGTGGTCGCTGGTGCGGACCCCGTCGAGGTTGAGGCGCTGCCGGTCGTCACGCTCGGGTTCGGGAGCGCTGAGCCCGTCGATCCACGCCGAGGGCAGCGAGGGCAGCTCGTCGGGGCGTGGCGCCCGGTCGGACAGCTCGCCGTCGGGCGTGACCCAGCAGTACCGCTCGCCCGAGTCCGGGTTGAGGCTGGGGGCGACGAGCATGTAGCGGTGGGCGTGCTGGATGATCTCGATGTCCGGCCCGGCGATGCCCGGGAGCTTCGTCCCGCCAGGCACGCGGTAGAGCCGGATGCCGGACGGTGCGGGCCTCGACGTCGATACCCAGGTGGCGGGCAGCGGCCCGTGGCGGGCTTCGAGGTCGGCGAGGCTGACGTCGCCCTGCTTGCGGACGCCGCCCTTGTCGTAGGCGTCCACGTCGATGCCCACGACGCCGTCGGGCAGGCGCAGAGCGACGTTGCCGCCCGGCGACTCGACGGCCCAGCGGGCGATGGTGTCGTCGTCGGCGACGGCGCCGTTGCCACCGGTGTAGCCGTCCGGGGGCGGGGCCTTGCGGCCGGGTGGGAGCAGGAGGACGGGCCACCCGGCCCGGGCGAGGTCGGGGGCCGCGGCGGCGAACGCCATCAGAACCGCTCGGGGTCAGCGGGGCAGTCGGCCTCGACGTCGTAGGGGCGGGGCCGGGAGACGACCTCGACGTCGGCGATGTAGCCGAGGATGGCGTCGCGCACGTCGTCGCCGTTGCCGAGGGCGTCGGCGATGACCCTGGTGATGTCGCGCATCTCGGCGTTGACGCCCAGCTCGATGCACAGGCTGAGCATGGTGCGCTGGTGCCAGCGCAGGTGCGTCCACGCGGGGACGAGGGCGGTGGGGCTGGTGGTGGCCACCTGGTGCCAGGCGGCAGCCGCGAGAGCCAGCTCGTTGATGTGTGCCGCCACGCACGGGTGCTCGGTGATGGTCCGCATGGGGTCGTCTCCCGCTCTTCGCTTGTTCGTGTTCGTGCCCGCCACGGCGTCGCACCGTGGTCGCCGGCTGCCCCGTGGGGCCCGGTCGGGCTTGGTGGCTACTTGCCGCCGCTGAACTCCATGGTCGGGTCGCCGACGAGGGTCACGCGCTTGTCGGCCGGGTACTCGCGGACCCCGACGTCGTTGACCGTGTAGCCCTCCCAGTAGTGGGCGAAAGGCTTGCCGTTGTCGTCGACGCAGAGCACGTAAGTGGCGGACGTGTCGCCGGGGTAGACCCCGGTCGGTTCCGGCTGCGGGAGCGGGAACTTCTCGTAGGTCCGGTCGCCAGGGATGTCGACATAGGTGGTCGGGTTCGACAGCTGCGTTGTGGCCGCGACGGGCACCCCGATCGACGGGCACCATTCGACGAGTCCGACACCCTCGAGGTAGAACGCCGACGTCGTGACCGCGCCGGTCGCCTGCGCCGTTTCGACCTCGATGACGGTCTGGCGGATCTGGCTGTAGTCGAACTGCGGGATCGGCTGGTTTCGACCGAGGTCGGCCACGCCGTTCTGCACGGCCGACGACTCCTGTTCTGTGACCTCCTGGGCCGCCTTGTCCGCCCCGGTCCGGACGGAGCACGCTGAGGTGATGGCGATGAGCAGTGCAACCGCGGTCGCCGTGATGATCTTGCGCATGTCAGCAGTTCTCCTCTGTAAAGGTGGTGATTTCGGGGGTGCGGACCGCGTCGCCGGTGGTGCCGATGACTCGGCATGCCTCGGCGCGCAGGGTGGCCTTGGCCTGGGGGTCGGTGACGACCTTCCAGTCCGAGATCAGGTCAAGCGCCTGGTCTCGCCGGGCGGTTTGCGTGCCGACGAGCTGTTCGCGGATCTCGACCCGTTTCTCGGTGTTCTTTTTCTCGACGAACCATCCGAGCTGCCAGATCCCGACGGCGAGCACCGTCGTGATGGCGACGGCAGCGATGGTGGTGATTGCCGCTTTCATTCGCGTTCCCTCCTTGGTGGTGTTCAGTCGAACTCGTGCTGACCGCCGGGCAGGCGGCCGTGGGGGATGAGCCGGACGCTGATGGTCCACTGGCGCCCACACCCGCACTCGGCGATGAGCACCGATTCGGTGCGGGTGTGGGCGCCGTGGTTGGCGACGCTGAGCCGGCCCTCGTCGCACATTGGGCAGGTGACGGGCATGGCCAAGGCGTCGAACCCGTCGGGCCCGGCGGCGACGAGGGCGAGGGGGGTCAGAACGGGTCTTCCTCGTCGAAGTCGCCGCCGCCGCCACTACTGGCCGCCTGGTCGAGGCTGATGCGCTCGCGGAGCTGGTGGTGCAGGCCCTCGGCCTTGGCGACGAGGGCCGCTTCGTCGGGCGTGGCGGCCCGGTAGGTGATGACGGTGTCCCAGCTGACGGACAGGCCCTTGGCGCGCGCCTTGGACACGTCGTCGGGGTCGGTGGTGCCGGCCTTGGCGATGTCGCCCTTGCCCCGCCAGATCGTCGCCGCGGTGGCAGCGGCGGTGATGACGTCGCCGACGTTGGTGGCGCCCTTGGTGCCCTTCTTCCGGGCGTCGATCAGGGCGCCGTAGTCGCGCCCCTTGACGATGAGGCGGCAGCACTCGCCCGCCTCGGGGGTGCGGTCGTCGCCGAAGTCGCCGCCGCTGATGATGCCCGTGCTCCCTCCCATGATCATCACGGTGAGGACTTCTTCGTGCGACGGGCGGCCGTCCGCCTTGAGGATCGGGGCGCCGCTCTTGTTGTCCCGGCGCGGGCGCACTTCCTTGTCGATGACCATGCCGACCACCGTTTGGCCGAAGCCTGCGGCGCGGACGACGGGGGGTCGTGTGCCGGTGGTGTGGTCGTCGAGTCCGATTGCCATTGTCGTGTTCCTTGTCGTTGCGTTTGTCCCCGGTCTGTTCCCGGCCGGGTCGGGTGATCTCTGGTGGACGCCATGGCCCACGCTGGTGGTGCCATGTCGTCCGATGTGGGCGCGGGTCGGCTACCAGAGCCGGTCCAGGCTGGCGACGGCCCCGGTGTAGCCAGCCCACAGGAGCAGGTCGCGGCCGGGGAGGGGCCGCCCGTCCCATACCACGTAGAACGAATGCCCGCGTCTGGTGAGCCATTCGCAGATCGGCATACTCCGGCCGGCCGACATGCGCATGTGGCTGTCGTCCGCTTCGTCGACGATGGAGAGCAGGTCTTCGACGAAGCGTGCCGCGGTGTAGTCGGCGGGTGCGACCTCGGTGATGGTGGGGATGCGTCGGGTGGTGGGCATGTGCGTCTCCTGGGGTGTCATGTCGTCCGATGTGGGCGCGCTCAGGCGGCCGTGGTGGTCGCCCAGCGGACGACCTCGGCATCGCCTTCGCCGTCGTAGCAGAGCGCCCAGTCGACGCCGCCGAGGATTGCCCAGGCGTGCGTGCGGAGCTGCTCGGCCTCGTCGATGGTGAGCGCTGCGATGGCGCCGCTGAGCGGCACGGCGAGCTGGGCGGCGTCAGGCACGACGAGGGCGACGGTGGCCCGCACCCTGTCGAGGTCGCCTTCGTCCTCGTCGATGATCCCAGCGAGCGCGAACAGCGCGCCGTAGATGGCGCATCGTCGATCGGTGGCGCCGGCCCCGATGCTGAACGGGGTGCCCGCCGTTGCGGACTCGGCGGCCCACGAGCCGAACACGGCCTTGGCCGTGTCGGACAGGCGGGCGACCTGGGCCTTGATGGCGGCGACGGTCTCGTTGCTGAGCGGCCCGCCCTCGTCGGGCCCGGGGGGCGTGGCGGGCGTGGCGGGGCGCACCTCGCCGCACACGTCGCAGCGCAGCATGCCGCCTTCGGTCATCGCCGAGCGGGACCCGCAGTCGCACGGGTGGTCGGCGCGGACCTTGCGCCGCTCGGGCTGGGCGGGCTGGATGCGCAGCTGACTGGCGCCCTGGACGTGCCGGGCGATCGTCGCCTCGATCGCGTCGAGCTCGTCGAGGGTGTGCTCGTGGTCGCCCTTCATGCCGGGCACGCCGGCCGGCCAGTTGGCGCGCACTGCGTCGCGTGCGCCCCCGGTCAGCTGGGCGAGCCGGTCGAGGACCCGCTGGCGGCGCTTGTCGACGGCGAGCAGCCGGTCGAACACGTCCGTCGCCTTGTCCTCGACTTCGGGGACGTGTTCGGCCACCTCGGCCACCTCGTCGGCGGTTTGGCGGGCCTTGGCGGGCCTTGGCGGTGCGGCGGCGTCGGGGGGCGGGGCTTCACTGCCCCCCTCCCCGATCGCCACCACGGCCGGCTCGATGTCGAGCACCTGGCCGAACACGTCGGAGCGCTTCGCCCATGCCTTCGCCTGCACGCACAGGCCGGCGGCGCGCCGAGCGGGCTCCAGGCGGATGGGGATGAGCCGGCACACGGCCTCCCCGTCGAGCGCCTCGTCGACGGGGAGGTGGGCGATGAGGGCGACGCCCTGGTCGATCTCCCACGGCCACTCGCCCCGCTCCCCGCCCCACTCGGCGTCGGGGTTGTAGGGCGCCGACGAGGCGTAGGCCCAGCACTGGACCGCGTAGCTGTGCCACCAGAGCGGCAACCCGGCCCGGTCGGCGCGCATCCTGCCCGTCTTGAGGTCGAGGAGGAGGACGGTGCCCGCCGGGATGACGATGACTTCGCCGTCGTCGGGGAAGGCGAGCTGTAGTGAGCGGGTGGCTCGCACGATGGCGTCGAGGGTGCCGGCCACGCGCAGCTTGTCGTTGACGCAGGTGCGCTCGACGGCGAGCACCTCGAGGCCGGCGGCGGCGAGCGCCTGACGCCAAGCTTCGAGCATGGCACGCTGCACGGCGCCGGGCAGCCCGAGGTCCTCGCCGGCCTCGATGCGAGCGACCGGGTTGCGGCCCAGGTCGAAATCTTCGACGACGGCGTGCATGTGCGTGCCACGCTCGGCGGCCTCGTGGGCGCGGGCGAGGCGCTTGAGTTCGGCGGCGATGGAGTCGGCTTCGCGCCGCCACTCGGCCGCCTCGTCGCTGTCGGGGCAGGCGCCGAGTGCTGCCATGCGGGCGAGGAGGTTGGCGGCGTCGGGGTGGGCGCCGCCGACGGCGACCATGCGCTCGCCCCAGCGTGCCAGGTTGGTGCCGTCCTCGATCTGCTTGCCGAGCCCGCTGGGGCGCCCGTACTGCACGGTGGCTGGCTCGCCGGCCTTCGTGACCTTGGTCGGGTGGGAGACGAGCGGCGCGCCGGTCCACGGGTGGCGGCGGAAGTCGCCGGGGGCGCGTTCGGCGGCGCTGGCGCGCACGTCGTCGAGGTTGATCGTCACGCCGCCCACTCCTCGTCGGCGCGGACGAGGTTGCCTCGAGCGTCGCACTGGTAGGCGACGTCGGGTTCGATGCCGTTCTCGCCGACGTAGCCGACAGCGAGGCGTCGCCGGCCGGCTGGTTCGTCCCACCATGTGATGGCGATCTGCCCGCAACAGCCTGCGGTGGCGGTGCCGTAGTGGCCGGCGGTCGCGGTGCCGTGGTCGCCGGCCACGGCTGTGCCGCAACAGCCTGCGGTGGCG
>Ga0224505_10002659_pt1 | contig 10381 bp, 9 predicted proteins | sample SF_Jan12_sed_USG_FD_169102 | JGI IMG/M metagenome (GOLD analysis project Ga0224505, IMG submission 169102) | Sediment microbial communities from San Francisco Bay, California, United States - SF_Jan12_sed_USGS_4_1 | ecosystem: Environmental > Aquatic > Marine > Sediment | place: USA: California...
AACTTGGGCCTCTCCGATCTCGCCCCCCCCCACCCGGAGGGCGGCGTGAGGAGCCGGGCGGCAGCACGCGGCTCACGGCGCTCATGCCACCCGACACCGGCCGCAAGCGCTCACCCACACGCTCTGACCTTGAGCGTTCGGTTCTTACAGCGTTCTCTTCGCCTCCGCGAAGCAGCGCGACCCCAGAGCCGGTGCCCGGGTGCCTCCCGATCCGGGCTCGCCGCGCTACCCTTGATGCCATGACCTCGATCGAGCGCATCAAGCTCCTCGCCGAGCGAGCCGACATCGCTGCCGAGGAACTACTGGAATTCCTCGATTCACCCGCGGGCCGCCGGCTCCGCCGGGTGCTCGCGGGCGCGGTGATCGTGTCGGTCCCGCTGATCATGCGCATCCCTGGCCTGAAGCAATCGCCCCTCGGCCGCATCGTCGCGATCACAGGCGGCAGCGCGATCCTGATCGGCATGGCCGAGGCGATCCGTGACTGGGAGCGGAGCGAGACGCGGACGGGTGCTTCGCCTTCGGTGATCGACGTGCCCCCTGCGCCGGCCTGAACGACCGATCACGATGGGCTGGAGCCCTCCGCCTAGCGTTCCGGCGGCACGTCGGGGCCCTCTGGAACCGTGGGCGTTGCGGGCACATCCTCGAGATGGAGTTCCTCATCGATCTCATCGGGCGCGAGGGTGCCCACCGTGCCACGCCTGATCGCTCGCGCGTAGAGGAAGAGTGCCGGCAGGCGGAGCACCCCGGAGACCACGAGCGCCGTCGGCACCGAGACCGAGCGGGCGATGAGCCCGATGCCGGGTCCTCCGGCCGACTGCCCGAGCGCGTCGGCCTGTCCGCCCACCGAGTTGATCGTCGCACGGGTCTTCGCGTCGAGGCCCTGGTTGATCCATGCCGTGAACACCGGTTCGCGAACGCTGCGGAGGGTGCCCACGACCCAGAACGCAACCAGGGCCCACCAGAAGCTCGCGACCAGAGCGAAGGCCACTACGGCAACGACGAGGACGACGTCGACCACGGCGAGCACCCGAGCCACGGCCGCATGCCCCTGCAGATGCGCCCGTCGCTTCACGATCGCGAGCGCCGCGATGCCGAGGAGCAGGGCACCACCGTCGAGGATGCCGAACCACACCGGCAGGTCGAGCCCGCCCACCGTCGGCAGGCCGATGTCCTCGAGCAGATGCAGGTCGCTCAGCCGATCGAACCCTTCGGTCGACATACCATGCAGCACAGCCGTCGCAAGCACCAACAGCAGCACGTGGTGGGCACGTACGATGGCCACGCCTTCACGCACCGTCGTCACGAGCGAGGTGTGCAAGCGCTCGCCCTCGCGGCGCTCGGGTCGGAAGCCTTCCTCACGCATCGCGACGGCCATGAAGATCCCGAGCACGATGAAGCCTGCGCCAGAGACCACGATCGGGGTGCGCAACGTCGAGACCGAAGCGATGCCCACCCCTGCCGCGATGCCGACGAGCGAGCCGCCCTGCCACCACTGCTCTGCCCGCAGGTACATGGGCGTCGCCGCTTCCTCGCCGATCTCGTCGGTGAGCCAGGCGACGTCGGCGCCACTCTGGAACGTCGCGAAGACCCCCCAGACCGCTTGCGAGACCATCGCGACGGCGAACGACACAGAGAACCCCAGCAGCAGGAACGCCGCGCCCGACCCGACGAGGCCGATGACCACCGAGAGCCGGCGGCTCACCGTGTCGGCGACGACGCCCGTCGGCACCTCGAACAGCAGGTACGTGCCCTCCAGCACGGTGCCCATCAGCAGCAGCTGCAGCGGGCCGAGGTCGAGCTCCACGATCAGGAACACGCTGAACAGCACCGACATCAAGTGGAACAGGAATCCCTCGCCCACCGAGTAGATGAGGTAGACCGTCTCGGGCCTGAGGCGTCGCATGGCCCCCGCAGCCTACGCAGGTCGTCGCCGCCGGGCGCCGAAGGGCGCGCAGCGGTGTGGGAGCATCGCGGCATGGACGCGATCTTCGATCCGGCACCCGAGGATCGGCCCTTCGCCGTCGTCGACATCGGATCGAACTCCGCGCGGATGATCGTGTTCCGCTTGCGCCAGGGTGAGCACCTGGACGTGATCGAAGACGCGCGCGCCCCTCTGCGACTCGCGAGGGAGCTTCGTGACTCGGATCGGCTCGGACCTGAGGCGATCGAGCGCACGGTCGAGGCGTTGCACGACTTCGTGGCGATCGCGAAGGGGGCGGGCGCGTCACAGATGATCGCGGTCGCCACGTCGGCCGTGCGTGACGCCGCCGACGGCCACGAGCTCGTCGAGCGCGCCCATCGCCTCGGGGTGCCGCTCCAGACGATCGACGGCGATCACGAGGCGATGTTGGGTTTCTACGGCGCCGTGCACGACCTTCCCGTGACGAGCGGACTCACGTTCGACGTCGGTGGCGGCAGCGCCGAGATCTCGGCGTTCCATGACCGGCGGCTGATGGGATCGTGGTCGATGCCGCTCGGATCGCTGCGCGTGAGCGACGCCTTCCTGGCATCGAATCCTCCCGGCGAGGCAGAGATGCGGAGCCTCCGGGCATCGGTGAAGGCGTCGATGGCCGGAGCAGGCATCTCGAGGCTGGCCGACGGCGAACAGCTCGTCGGCATCGGCGGCACGGTGCGGAACCTCGCCAAGATCGACCTGCGCCGCACCGAGTATCCGATGCCACTGCTGCACGGATATCGACTCACCGACAAGCGCCTCAGCGCCGTGATCGACGAGTTGGCGGGCCGAACCATGAAACGCCGGACGCGGGTTCCCGGCCTGAATCCCGATCGCGCGGACACGATCGTCGGTGGCGCCCTCGTGATCCAAGGCATCGCGAAGTACGTGGGAGCGTCGGAGATCGTGGTCTCGAGTCGTGGCGTACGTGAAGGGCTCGCGCTTGCCACCGCGGGGGCGAGCGCGCCCAGCCCTGAGTGGGTGCGCTCGATCTCGCTCGCGACGCTGGCCGTTCGGTTCCGGACATGGAACGCCTCCACGGCCGAACGAAGGGCGGGTCTGGCAGCCGAGCTGATGGAGGCGCTCGATCCTGCCGCGCCGACCAGGCTGCGCGAGATGCTCGCGCACGCAGCCACCGTGCTCGACGTCGGGCGAGCGGTCGACTATTACGACCGCTTCGAGCACGCCGCGGACATCGTGATCGCGGCCGATCTCGCGGGCTTCTCCCATGCCGACCTCGGTGCCCTCACCGCGATCCTTCGCCAAGCCGACGACGACACGCGACTCGGCCCGTACGGCAGGCTCGTTCCCGACGACGACCGCCCAGCGGTGTTGCGCGCCGCAACGGCGCTCACGCTCGCCGACGAGTTGAACAGGCGCATCCCACCAGGGGCGCCGGCGCCGCTTTCGTGCAACTGGATGCGAGGAGGCTTCGAAGTGGTGGCGCCCGTACCGAGCGGGTGGCGTCCACGCGGCGTCGCTCGCCGTTTCCGCAGCGTGTTCGACACAGAGCTGCTCATCGTCGCGAACGAATCCACGGCGGTGCTCGCCCCGGCCCTCGAGCCCGACTAACATCGCGCCGCGAGGGGCGAGCTCGCGTCGGATGCCCGGCAGCTCGGGCCGCTCGGAAAGGCCCGGCGATCGTGAGCCTCAGCGTCTTCATCTCCGTCGACATGGAAGGCATCGCCGGCATCACGACCCTGCGACAGACCATGCGTGCCACCGACGACTACCCGTGGGCGCGCGAGATCATGACGGAGGAAGCCAACGCGGCGATCGCGGGCGCCTTCGATGCGTCGGCTCGCAAGGTCGTCGTGAGCGACTCCCACGGCGACATGGGAAACCTGCTGCCCCACAAGCTCGATCAGCGGGCCGACCTCGTGCAGGGCTCTCCCAAGGTGCCGTACAGCATGATGACCGGTATCGACGAGAACTTCGCCTGTGCGGCGTTCATCGGCTACCACGCCGGAGCCGGAACGCCGGACGCGATCCTGGCACACACGTACGCCGGCTTCATCACCGACTTGCGGGTCAATGGCGACCCGTGGAACGAGACGCATCTCAACGCGGCGCTCGCGGGTACCTTCGGTGTGCCGGTCGCGTTCGTCGCGGGCGACCGAGCGTGCTGCGACCAGGCGAAGGAACGGCTTCCGTGGGTCAAGACCGTCGCGGTCAAGGAGGGATTGGGTGACCGGGTCGGTCGCTCCCAGTCGCCCACCAAAGCCCGCGCGGCGATCCGCGGGTTGATCCGCGACGCAGTGAAGAACGCGGAACGACTCGAGGCATGGACCCCCAAGGGTCCCTACACGCTCGAGCTCGATCTCATCGACACCGCCGTCGCCGACCTCTGCACGCTGTGTCCAGGTACGGAACGCTCGGGCCCGCGAACGGTCGCGTTCGAGACCGACGACTTCCGCGTGCTGTACCGCTGCATGTTGACCTTGATGCATCTGGGACGCAGCGCAGCACCGAGCTCCAAGGTCGACTGAGCCCTCAGGAACCGGCCGGCTCGTCGTCGGACGGCAGCCAGCACTCGACCGTCGTGCCGCCATTGGCCACGCTCGAGACGCGGCACCAACCTCCCACCAACTCGGCTCGCTCGATCATGGTGGTGAGCCCGAGATGGCCCGGCTCCGGCGTGTCCACCACGTCGGTGTCAAACCCCGTGCCGTCGTCGGCCACGAGCACGACGACCCCGCCTTCAGCGGTCGTGACCCGTACCGACACCTGGCGGGCGTCGGCGTGCTTGCGAGCGTTGGCCACCGCTTCCTGCACGATGCGATACAGCGAGACGCGCAGGTCGGGGTCGGGCTCGTGAGTGAGCTCGTCGGTCACCTGGTAGCCCCACCCGATCTCCTTGGCGGTCTGCGCCAGATACTGATCGATCGCAACGACGAGACCCTCGCGATCGAGCGCCGCCGGGTGCAGCTCGAACACGAGCGAACGCAGTCGCTCGATCGACTGGCGAACCGTCGACTGCAATTCTCCGAGGGCCGCATCGGTGATGGACTCAGGCTGCTCGGCGAGCATCGCGAGCCGAAGATCGACGGCGCTCATCACCTGGATCGGATCGTCGTGGATGTCGGCGGCGATCTGGCGCCGCTCCTCTTCCTGAGCGGTCTCGACCTTCTGCGCGAGCTCGCGCCGCTGCTGGATCGTGCGCCGCAGCACCTCGAGGCTCCAGCGCAGCTTCTCCTCAGCCTGCTTCTCGGCCGTGATATCGAGCATGATGCCGCGCCAGTACGCGGGGCGATCGTGCTCGTCGAGCACGAGCAGCGCGTCGTCGCGTATCCAGACGATGCGCCCGTCCTTCGCGACGATGCGGTACTCCGAATGGAACGCTCCCCCTTCGATGTTGGAGCGCTCGTTCTCCTTCCGAACCGCCTCTACGTCGTCGGGGTGGATGATCCGGAGCCACAGCTCCTGGTCGGTGCCCCACTCTTCCTGCGTGTAGCCGAGCAACGCCTCGGCCTGGGGGCTCGTGTAGAAGTTGGTGGAGAACTCGTCGGGGCGATCGACGTAGAGGATCGCCGGGATGCCTTCGACCAGTTCCCGATAGTCCTCGACGAACGGTCTGCCTTCGTCGCTCATCGCCGCTCAGACCCTCGAGATCAGCCCCGCGAGCAGCGTGACGCGTGGCACGACGCTCGTGAGATCGAGCCACTCCGCAGGGGCGTGGTCGTCGCCTCCGACCGGCCCCAGCCCGTCGATGGTCGGCGTGCCGGCCGCGCTGGTCGTATTCGCGTCGCTCGCTCCACCCGTGGCGACATCGCGGAGCTCGAACCCGAGCTCCGACGCGAGTGCGGTCGCCAGCCCGGCGAGGCGGGCGGCACCCGGCCCCTTCTCCATCGGACGGTGCCAGCCGTTGCCCTCGACGCGCACGGACACGTCCTCGACGCCATGGTCGTTCGAAAGACGTGCGATCTCGGACTCGGCTTCCTCGAGCGTGGCCTCCTCGGGCGAACGGAGGTCGACCTGCAACCTGCATCGCTCGGCGACCACGTTCGTGCGCGTGCCGCCGCGCACGACCCCCACGTTGACGGTCACGCCTGGCCACCGGTCGTTGAGGGCCTGCAACGCGATCGTGGCCCTCGCCGCGGCGAGCACGGCGCTGGCCCCTTTCTCGGGCTCGACGCCGGCGTGCGCGGCTCGCCCCCTGAACTCGATCGTGAAGTCGATGACGCCCTTGCGGGCGCTCACGATGTCGCCGTTGGCTCGCGCCCCTTCGAGCACGAACGCGGCGTCGTACGAGGGTGCGAGCTCGCGGATCACCGGCCCGGAGAACGGCGACCCGATCTCCTCATCGGGGTTGCAGACATAGGTGATGCGGCCGAACGCGTCGAAGCCCACCTGCTGCAGCGCCTCGACCGCATGGAACCCGGCCAGCAGCCCTCCCTTCATGTCGCTCACGCCCGGGCCCCGGGCAAGATCTCCCTCGATGCGGAAGGGTCGCCGGGCCACTGTGCCCTCGTCGAACACCGTATCCATGTGTCCCACGAGCAACACGTTCGGTCCGCCGCTACCCTCGAGCGTGCCGATCACGAGATCGCCGAGCTGATCGCGGTCCGTCTCCGCGCGATGGGGTCGCCGATCGACGGTCCAGCCATGCGTGCGCATGCGTGCCTCGCATAGGTCCGCGATCGCATTCACACCGGCACGCGTGTAAGAACCGCAGTCGACATCGACCATCTGCTGAAGCTCCGAGACGAACGCTTCGAATCGGGAGGCCACGAACTCGCGTACGACCTGAACATCCATGCGGCTGACGCTAGCATGGCCGCTTCTCGGCGAGGAGGAGCCATGTCCACGGAGGGGCTCGGAGCGGTGCTCGACGGGGTGGGCGGCGCGATCCGCGTCGAGCCGATCGTGATCGAGGACCCGGCGCCCGGCGAGGTAATGGTGCGACTGGCCGCCAGCGGCATATGTCACAGCGATCTGTGGGCGATCGAGCACGGCAACTGGGGCGCGACCTGGCCGATGCTGCTCGGACACGAGGGCGCGGGGGTCGTCGAGGCGGTCGGGGACGGTGTGACGAGCGTCGCCCCCGGCCAGCGCGTCGTGCTGACGTGGGCCGTGCCGTGCGGCACGTGTCGCCAGTGCCTGCGCGGTGCGCCCCGCCGATGCGGACACGAGTTGCACCAGCCGCCGCGCGTGCGCCGAACCGTCAACGGTGACGTGCTCACCGGCGTATTGCACTGCGGAACGCTGTCGACCCACACGGTGGTCACCGAGCCGCAGGTCGTGCCGATGCCGCTCGAACTCCCGCTGTCGCGGGCGTGCCTGCTCGGTTGTGGCGTGTCGACCGGCGTCGGTGCTGCCACACAGACCGCCAAGGTCTGGCCGGAGGCGACGGTGGCGGTGATCGGGCTCGGAGGCATCGGACTGGCGGCCCTGCAGGGCGCACGGCTCGCCGGCGCGACTCGGTTGATCGCGGTCGACGTCGTGCCGGCGAAGTTGGACTGGGCCGTCGGGTTCGGCGCCACCGACACCGTCGACGCCTCGCAGGACGACGCCGTCGAAGCGGTTCGCGAACTGACCGGTGGCACCGGGGTCGACATCGCCTTCGAGGCGGTGGGTCGACCCGAGTGCGTGCGACAGGCCGTCGAGATGCTGGGGTTCGCCGGCACGGCGGTGGCGATCGGCGTGCCCCCGGTGCCCAGCGAGATCACCCTGCCATGGAACGGGTCGGACCGGGCCGCGTACCCGCACAAGGTGAATCTGTTGGTGACCGACGGCGGCGATCCGATCCCGAGCGAAGACTTCCCCGAGATGGCGCGGTGGGCGATCGAGGGCTCGCTCGACCTCGATTCGATGGTCACCCGTGAGATCTCGCTCTCCGAGGACGACCTCACCGAAGCGTTCCGAGCGATGCTCGCCGGTGAGGTGATCCGCTCGGTCGTCGTGTTCCCGGGAGTGGACCCTGCGCCCGGCGAGGGCGCGCTCTCCGCGACTCGGTAGCATCCGCGGGTGCGCGGGCGCGAGATGAACTGGATCTGGACGATCGGCGCCCCGTTGGTGCGCCTCATCATGGGCGTGGTGTTCCGCCTCCGCATCGAGGGTGTCGGCCACGTTCCCCGCACCGGGGCCGTGATCCTGGCGCCCAATCATGTGAGCGTGCTCGACGGTCCTCTGCTCTCGGCGGTCACGGGCACGCACCGACGCCGAGCGACCCGCAACCTGATCGCGGCCGAGGTGTTCGCCGGCGTGATCGGGTGGATCCTGCGGCAGGCGAAGCAGGTTCCGATCCGGCGTGGAACGGGAGACACGACCGCGCTCGACGAAGCGCTCACTGCCACGGCCAACGGCTCGTGCGTGGGCATCTTCCCCGAGGGCCGTGTGGGTGAGACCCCACGCGAAGGCCTCCAGCGCATCCGGTCGGGACTGACCCGCATCGCGATCCCTTCGAGCACGCCCGTCGTGCCGGTCGGCATCTGGGGAACACAGAGGGCGTGGCCGCGCGAGGGACTCGACACGCGGGCGCTGCGACGGCGGGGCACGGTCGCGGTCGTCTACGGCGACGCGCTCGCGGCCCACCCCGGCGAGTCACCGGCCTCCTTCCGGGCTCGCTACCGTTCGGGCCTCGAGGCGGCCGTGGCGCGCGCTCGCACGATCGCCGGTGACCCCCCGTGATCCCTCCTGACGATGCCCCGAGCCCCTGGACCCGCATCTCGAGGCGGCTGGCCTACGAGAACGCCTGGATCCAGGTGTTCCACGACGACGTCACCCGCCCCGACGGTCAGCCCGGTGTCTACGGAGTGGTGCATCCGCGAACCCATGCCGTCGGGGTGGTCGCGATCGACGAGCACGACCGCGTCCTGCTCGTCGGTCAGTACCGCTACACCCTCGATCGCTATTCGTGGGAGATCCCCGAAGGAGGCGCGCCCATCGGCGAGGACCCGCTCGTCGGCGCACGCCGCGAGCTGGCCGAAGAGACCGGGTATCGCGCCGGCTCGTGGGCCGAGCTGATGCGGTTCTCACTGGCCAACTCCGCCACCGACGAGACCGGCGCGCTCTACCTCGCGACCGAACTGACCCTCGGCGAGGCGAACCCTGACTCGACCGAGGATCTCACCCTGCGGTGGCTGGCCTTCGACGATGCCGTCGATGCCGTGCGCACCGGAGAGCTCTTCGACGCCATGACGCAGATGGGGCTGTTGCGGGTTGCACTCGACCGCGCCGGCGGCGCGGGGCGGCGGCCCCGCCCTTCACGCCCGAGCGACGATCTCCTCGGGTAGCCAGAACCACCGCAGATGCTCGAAGTCGGCGCCGACGTCGAGGGGCGCGTCATCCGGCACCGCCGGTGGCGACGCCACGAGCGTGCGGGCCTGCACGAGGTATCCGTCGAGCGCCGATTCGGCAGCACGATGCCGACGTCCGTCGAAGCACAAGGCTCCCCGGTCGTAGTGCACGCTCGCGAGGGACATCGGGGGCTCGGGCTGCCCTTCGCGATGGCGCCAGAGACCACTCGCCGGCTCGAACCGATATCGAGGCAAGAACCGCCAGCCGTCCGTCGCGACCAGTTCGACGGCGTCGAGCAGATAGGCGAACACGGCCTCGGTGATGAAGTAGTTGAAGTTCACGCGTACCCAGCCCGGCTTGATGCCTTCGCAGCCTCTCGCGATCTCGCGCTCGAACTCGTGCGAGGTCTCGAGATCGATGCCGAGGAGACGGTGCCCGTAGGGTCCCGCGCACGAGCACCCGCCGCGGGCCTGGATGCCGAACAGGTCGTTGAGCAGCGCCACCACGAAGTTGTGGTGCAAGTAGCGCCCGTCGTGCCGCACGACGAACGAGACGATCGACAAGCGTGGGAGGTCGTGGCTCCCGAGGATCTCGATGTCGGGGTGCTCCTGCCACCGATGCATCGCTCGATGGGTGAACGACTCCTCACGCTCGCGGATCGTCTCGACCCCCACCGCCTGTTTCAGCTGGAAGACGAGTCCGGCGCGGATCGATCCGACGATCTCGGGGGTGCCGCCTTCCTCACGACGCTCCACGTCGTCGACGTACATGTGATCGGCGGGATTCACGTAGGCAACCGTGCCCCCTCCGGGCACGCTCGGAACACGGTTGGAGAACAGCTCTCGCCGGGCGACGAGCACCCCGGGCGTGCCGGGTCCGCCCACGAACTTGTGCGGTGAGAGGAAGATCGCATCGAGCGAGGATTCCTCGTCGCCGCCCGGTGTCATCTCGACCTCGACGTAGGGGGCCGCGGCGGCGTAGTCCCAGAACGACAGGGCCCCGTGTCGATGCAGCAGCGCCGAGATGCCGGAGACGTCGGAGAGGATGCCGGTCACGTTCGACGCCGCGCTGAAGCTCCCGATCTTCAGGGGTCGATGTGCGAACTCCCGCAAGGAACGCTCGAGCGCAACCGCGTCGATGCGCCCGTCGTGATCCTCGGGGATGGTCACCAGATCGGCGATCGACTCA
>Ga0224505_10002660_pt1 | contig 10381 bp, 6 predicted proteins | sample SF_Jan12_sed_USG_FD_169102 | JGI IMG/M metagenome (GOLD analysis project Ga0224505, IMG submission 169102) | Sediment microbial communities from San Francisco Bay, California, United States - SF_Jan12_sed_USGS_4_1 | ecosystem: Environmental > Aquatic > Marine > Sediment | place: USA: California...
GGCGCGCACCTGGCGGCTCACGTTGGGGGTGCCACCGTGCCACGCCCGGAGGTCCCGGAACACGCCTGCACCCGCCGGGGCGCCGACCAGGGTCGACATCCGCATCCACTCGGGTTCGTCCGCGAGCGTCGGCGGGAAGCTGGGGCGCACGTGGCTGCCCGCGACGTGGCGGATCGGGCCGTTCTCCCAGGTCAGATCCGACATCAGGAAGTTGATCGTCACCTTCGGGGGCGTCCGCTCCAGCACCGGCACGACGAGGCGCGGATCGATGCCGGCGCCCGCCCCCGGGTCGTCCACGTCGACCCCGGCGGCGCGCGCCGCGGCCAGCCGGCCCGGCGGGAACACGAAGGGCTCGGGCCGGTCCCAGTGCAGCTGCTGGTACTCGATGGCCCCGGGCAAGCAGAGGTCGCCGCCGGCGCCGCGGACGAAGTGATCGGTGCCGGCGAACAGGCGCGCCAACAGCGGCCGGGTCGCGTCGAGGTCGATGAGGCGGGCCCAGAGCGGCTCGTGCAGGAGTTGGCGCGACGCCGAGGAGGTCCCGTAGCTGTAGCGGTGAGGGAGGCGGGCGGTCTCGGTGACGTAGCGCCGCCCGCCCACGCCCGCGATGGCCAGGATCCGCCGCAGGGCCTCGGTGCTCGCCTCGCGCGCCTGCGCCAACAGGTCGGCGTCGAGCAGGTCGCGCACGACGACGAACCCGTCCCGGAAGAACGCTTCGGCCGCGGCGTCGACGTCGGCCGGGTCGAAGACCTGGAGCCCGGGAAGCCCGTTGTGGCGCCGCAGGTGCTCCCGTAGCCCCACGACGCCCGGGTCGTCGTGAGCGCGGCGTCGAGGTGCCCGAGGGTCGCCCGCGCTGAACCCGGCATCCCGGAAGACGGGCAGGCCGTCGTCGTCGGTCGTCTCGTTCGGTGGCGTGGCCTCGCACCAGCCGACCGTGGTGTCCTCGTGGACGCTCAACCCGTCGATCCGGCCAGCCGGTGCCACGCGCCGAACGGTAGCCCGCAGCGCGGGATCGACCCCGTCGGGCTTGCCCGGGCGGCCGGACGGCGGGGAGGCTGAGCGGCGTGAGTACCTCGGATGGTGACTGGACGGCGGAGCTCGACGAGCTGGACGCCCGCCTCGTGTTCGCGGTGGCGATGGGTGGCCCGGAGGCGGTCGACAAGCAGCACGCGGCCGGTCGCCTGACCATCCGCGAGCGGTTGGACCGTCTCGGCGACCCCGGCTCGTTCGAGGAGGTCGGGCGGCTGGCGGGCCGGGCGATCCGGGGCGAGGACGGCACGCTCGAATCGGTCAAGCCGTCGGGCTACCTGTACGGCTCGCTCGACGTCGACGGGCGGCCCGTGGTCGTGACCGGCTACGACTACACCATCCGCGGCGGCGCCATCGAGGGTGGGTTGCTCGACAAGCGGCCGATCGCCGAGCGCATGGCCCACGACCTCAAGATCCCGATGGTGCGCCTGGTCGAGGGCGTCGGTGCCAGCGTGCGCGGGGTGAAGGCGCTCGGTGCAACCTACGTCCCCAACGTGGCGGGCTACGAGTACTCGGTGCGGAACCTGTCGCGGGTCCCGGTCGTGGCCGCCGCGTTCGGTGCGCTGGCCGGGCTCCCGGCGATCGAGGTCACCGCGACCCACTTCTCGGTGATGGTCAAGGGCAAGGCGCAGGTGTTCATCGCGGGACCGCCGTTGGTGAAGGCGGCGAGCGGGGTGGACATCGACAAGGAGTCCCTCGGCGGCTGGCAAGAGGCGACTCGATCGGGTTCGGTCGACGAGGCGGTCGACACCGAGGACGAGGCGATCGCGCTGCTCAAGCGGGTGCTGGGCTACCTGCCCTCCAACGTGTGGCAGCTCCCGCCCCGGGCCGAGCCGACCGACGACCCGGCTCGCGTCGACCCGGCGCTGCGCTCGCTGGTCCCCCGGAGCAGGCGGCCCTACGACGTGCGTGCCCTGTTCGCCAGCGTGGCCGACGACGGTTCGGTCACCGAGATGGCCTCGGCGCACGCCCGCGCCGCGGTTGTGGCGCTGGCCCGCCTGGATGGGTGGCCGGTCGTGTTCGTCGGCACCGACAGCCGCTTCGACGGCGGTGGGCTGTCGGCCGCCGCCGCCGACAAGGTGGTCCGCTTCCTCGACCTGGCCGACACCTTCCACCTGCCGGTGGTCGCGTTCATGGACCATCCGGGCATGCTGATCGGTCTCGACGCCGAGCGGGCGGGCACGCTGCGGGCGGGCTGCCGAGCCCTGTCCGCCATCTACGAGGTCGACATCCCGTGGGCGTCGGTCATCGTGCGGCGGGCCTATGGCGCCGCCGGGGCGACGCATCGCGACCAGAGCCGCCACACCACGCGCATGGCCTGGCCGTCGGCCGAGTGGGGTTCGCTCCCCGTGCGCGGCGGCGTCGATGCCGCCTACCGGCGGGTCATCGAGGAGTCCGACGACCCCGCCGCCACCCGCGCCCGGCTCGAGCGGGAGTACAACCAGGTCACGTCGCCGTTCCGCACGGCCGAGGTGTTCGGGATCGAGGACATCATCGACCCGGCGGAGACCCGGCCCCGGCTGTGCCGCTGGATCACGAGCGCGTACCGGGCCATGGCGTCGGGGCCGGTCGGGCCCTCGGGGCGCACGTTCCGCCCCTGATCGGCTGAGCCCGCCGCCGCGGCGCCACCGAGGTCGGCCGCCGTAAGATCCGCCGCCATGAGCAAGCTCTCCGAGGATCCGCGCATCGACCCCCGCCTGAAGTCCCTGTTCGGCAAGATGCCGGCGATGGGTGGGCGCGACATGGCGAGCCGCGCCGAGGTGCTCGAACGCAATCAGAGCGACAAGGCGGTCGCCGGCCGGGCGGTGATGGCCGCGTTCGCCGAGCGGGCCGACACCGAGGAGATCGCGCCGTCGGCCGGGCTCACCGTCAGCACCGAGACCTTCGAGTCGGCGCCCGACGGCAACACGATCAAGGTCGGCTTCGTCCGGCCCGACTTCGCCGGAGAGCGCCCGCCGTGCGTCTACTACATCCACGGCGGCGGCATGGCCACGATGTCGGCCTTCGACGGGAACTACCGGGCGTGGGCGCGCATCATCGCCCGTTTCGGGGTGGCGGTGGCGATGGTCGACTTCCGCAACGCGGTCGTGGCGTCCTCGGCGCCCGAGGTCGAGCCGTATCCGGCGGGGTTGAACGACTGCGTCTCGGGCGTGCGCTGGCTGGCGGCGAACGCCGAGCGGTTGGGCGTCGACGCCGGTCGCATCATCGTCGCCGGGGAGAGCGGGGGCGGCAACCTCACGCTCGCCACGGGGATGCGCCTGCTGCGCGACGGCGACATCGGTCTCGTCCAGGGCCTGTACGCCCTGTGCCCGTACATCCTCGGGCGCTGGCCGCACGAGGACTCGCCGTCCTCGGTCGAGAACAACGGCATCTTCATGGACCTGCACAACAACCAGGGTCGGATGGGGTACGGGATCGAGGCCTTCGAGGCCGGCGATCCGCTGGCCTGGCCCGGCTTCGCCACGCTGGACGACGTGCGCGGCCTGCCGCCCACGATGATCAGCGTGAACGAGTGCGACCCGCTGCGCGACGAGGGCGTGAACTTCTACCGCCTGCTGCTCCAGGCCGGGGTGGCCGCCGGGTGTCGTCAGGTGATGGGGACGGTGCACGGCACCGAGATCTTCCCGATGGCGTGTCCCGACATCAGCCGGGAGACGGCATCGAGCATCGCTGCGTTCTGCCGGGGCGAAACCCGCTGACCGCAGCGGGCGACGGGGCCGCGACCGGTCTCGCAGGGCGGCATCTGGCGATCGATGTGCGCTTTGTGTCGCGGCGACGCCCGGACCGCGACGGCCCAACGCTGTGACCAGGTAGTTCGCGATCGATCGGGGTCGGTGTCGGCCGGCTCGCGGCGCAAAGCGCACAACGACCCGCCGGGATCGCACGGCCGCCACCCGGTGTGGTTGGTTGGTGGACGATGCACTCACACTGGGTGGCCGTGTGCTGCTCACCGAATCGACGTCGATTCGACGTCGATTCGCCCACCGGCGACCGAGCGGCCCATGCCGGCGGGCGTCGCGTCTAGGTTGTCGGGCCGGGCCCGCACGCCCGGTGGGGTCCGAACCAGGGGGATGTCCATGCACTTCGCTCGCCCGTCATCGCCGCGCATCGAGCCGCGCGCCGACCTGCTGGAAAGGATCCGCGAGGCGCAGAAGGGCTCGCCGGTGAACGCGATCAACGTCGCCGGCACGCTCGCCAAGAACAAGCCGATCAACCGGGCGTTCGGGCCGTTCGCGCAGGCGGTGCTCTTCGAGGGCGGGCTTTCCCGCCGCATCGTCGAGCTCGCGGTGCTGCGCATGGGGTGGAACTGCCAGGCCATCTACGAGTTCGGCCAGCACACGCTGTTCGGCCGCGACGTCGGGCTGTCCGACGCCGAGATCTACGCGGTCACCCGGCCGCTCAACCAGCACGCGTGGGCCGACGACGAGCGCATCGTGCTCCAAGCCGTCGACGAGCTCTACGCCGACGACTGCGTCGGCGATGCCACGTGGGCCGCGGCCGCCGAGCGTTTCAGCGAGGCCGAGCTGATCCACCTCGTGATGGCGGCGGGCTGCTACCGGGTGGTGAGCGGCGTGCTGAACTCGTGCGGCGTGCAACTCGACGAGGGTGTGCCGGGCTGGCCCACCCCGCCGTCGAGCTGATCCGGGCCGGCGGGATGGCCGCCGGCTACAGCTCGGGGCCATCGGCGCGCACCTCCTCGACGCTCTGCACCGCCTGGCGCAGCCGGGCGATCCAGTCGCCCTGGTGCTGGCCGACCAGGCGCACGCACCAGCCGAGCGCCTCGGAGCGCGAGCGCGCGACGCCCGCGTCGATCAGGGTGTCGAGCACGAGCCGTTCGTCGATGCGCAGCCGGGTCATGACCGGCACCGACGCGGTCGTGTAGCGGACCTGTACCTCGCCGCACTCGACGGCCCAGGAGACCTTGCGCTGCCAGGTGAGCTCGGCCTCGGTCGCGGTGGCGATGCGCGCCCCTTTGGTCTCGGCGCGGAAGCGCAGCGCCGCCGCCTGGCACTCGGCGGGGCTGGCGCCGGCGTCGACGGCGAGGACGCCGACGACGAGGATCTCGTCCTTGTCGACCAGCGTGCGCACCGGCGCGGCGAACCAGTGCTCGGGGAGCCGGGCCGCGAACCAGGCGGCGACCTCGTCGGCAAGGTTGCGATGGGGTGCCACGGGTCCGTCCTCCCGGCTCCGGCCGGGGCGATGATGCGCGCCCGGCGGAATGCGATCGATCTCGCGGTGGTTACGTGATTACATCATTACACAGCCGCACGATCGGGAGCGTCGATGACCACCACCGAGATCAGAGTCCTGCCCGTCCTGCCCGTGCCCGACGGCGTGGTGCTGCCCGACATGGTCGTCACGGTCGCGCTCGAGACCGACGAGGCGCGCACCGCGGTCGACTCGGCCGCCGACGGCGAGCTGCTCGTCGTGCCCCGTGTGGGCGGCCGGTTCGCCCGGGTCGGCGTGCTCGGCCGCATCGAGAACCGCGGCCGCCTGCCGAACGGCGTTCCGGCGCTCACCGTGCGCGCGCTCGGGCGGGCCCGCGTGGGCAACGGCGTGGTGGGCTCCACCGCGGCGCTGTGGGTCGAGGCCGACCCGCTGGTCGACCGGGAGACCACGCCCGACGAGGACGAGCGGGCCCGCCGCCTGCGCGTCGCCGCCAAGGCGCTGCTCGAAAAGGTGGGTGGGCGGCGCATGGCCGGCGCGATCGACGGCATCGACACGGCCGGCAGCCTGGCCGACTCGGTCGGCTACTGGCCCGACCTCAGCCTCGAACGGCGGCTCGCTCTGCTCGAGGCGATCGACGTCGGCGACCGGCTCGATCTGGCGCTCGGCTGGGTGGAGGAGGCGTGGGCCGAGCTCGAGCTGCGCGACGAGATCGGCCGCAAGGTCACCGACGACCTCGACCGCACCCAGCGCCAGGCGCTGTTGCGCCGCCAGCTCCAGGCCATCCGCGCCGAGCTGGACGAGGCCGACGGGGGCGAGGATGACCTGCGGGCCCGCTTCGATGCGCTCGACCTCCCCGAGGCGGTCCGACGCGCCGTGGAAAAGGAGCTCGACAAGCTCGACCGGACCGGTGGCGAGTCGATGGAAGCCTCGTGGGTGAGGACCTGGCTCGACGCCGTCGCCGAGCTGCCCTGGGGAGCGCGCAGCGCCGAACGGCTCGACCTCGCCGAGGCGCGCGCCGTCCTCGACGCCGACCACACCGGGCTCGACAAGGTCAAGGAGCGGCTGATCGAGCACCTGGCCGTGCGCAAGCTGCGCGCCGAACGCCCGAATGGCGATGCCCTGCCTGCTGGCACGCGGCGCAACGGCGTCATCCTGGCGCTGGCCGGGCCGCCCGGGGTGGGCAAGACGAGCCTGGGCGAGTCGGTGGCCCGGGCGCTCGGCCGCAGCTTCGTGCGCCTCGCGCTCGGTGGGATACGCGACGAGGCCGAGATCCGCGGCCACCGGCGCACCTATGTCGGCGCCCGGCCGGGCCGGGTCGTGCGCGCCCTGATCGAGGCCGGCTCGATGAACCCGGTGATCCTGCTCGACGAGGTGGACAAGCTCGGCGCCGACTGGCGGGGCGACCCCTCCGCTGCGCTGCTCGAGGTGCTCGACCCGGCCCAGAACCACTCGTTCCGTGACCACTACCTCGAGTTCGAGCTCGACCTCTCCGACGTGGTGTTCATCGCCACGGCCAACGTGCTCGACACGATCCCCGGGCCGCTCCGCGACCGTCTGGAGGTCATCGAGCTCGACGGGTACTCCGAGGCCGAGAAGGCGGCCATCGCACGCGACCACCTTGTCGCCCGTGTCGTGGAACGCAACGGGCTGCGTCCGGGCGAGCTCGAGCTCGGTCCCGGGGTCGTCGAGCGGATCGCGGCCGACTGGACCCGCGAGGCCGGCGTCCGCCGCCTCGAGCGGCTGCTCGACACCGTCGCCCGCAAGGCCGCGACGCGGCTGGCGGGCGGGGAGACGGCCCCGATCCGGGTCGGCGTCGATGACCTCCGCTCCCTGCTCGGTCGACCCAACCCGTACGAGTCGGTGCGCGACCGCGTCGACCGGCCGGGCGTCGCCACCGGCCTCGCCGTCACCGGGGCCGGCGGCGACGTGCTCCTCGTGGAGAGCGCGCTGGTGCCCGGCGCCGGCGAGACGCTGCTGACCGGCCAGCTCGGCGACGTGATGAAGGAGTCGGCCGCCCTGGCCGTGTCGCTCGTGGGCTCGGTCGGGGCCCGCTACGGCGCCGAGCTGCCCGACACCGGACGGCTGCACGTCCACTTCCCGGCCGGCGCGGTGCCCAAGGACGGCCCGTCGGCGGGTGTGACGATGACGACGGCCCTGGTCAGCCTGCTGTCCGGCCGGACCGTTCGCGCCGACGTGGCGATGACCGGCGAGATCAGCCTCGGCGGTCGGGTCCTACCGATCGGCGGCGTGAAACAGAAGGTGCTCGCGGCCGAGCGCGCCGGCATCGGTACGGTCATCCTGCCGGTCGGCAACGCCGACGACCTCGACGAGGTGCCCGCCGACGTGCGCGACCGGCTCGACGTCCACTTCGCCACCACGATCGACGACGTGCTCGCCGTGGCGCTCACGCCGGCGGCACGCGTGGGCGTCGAGGCGGCCTGACGGAGCTCGGGCCGCCCAGCTTGGCCGCTCGGGTCGCTCAGGCGGCGCTCGGTGGGACGCCGACGCGGTTCCCGGCGTGCTGCTCGTTGGAGGCGTGGGTGTCGAGCAGTTCGACGACGTCGCTCACCAGGCCATCGCGGGTCTTGGCGAACAGCACGTACTCGACGTCATAGTCGTGACCCCGGCGGCTACGCGCATGGAAGACGAAGCGCACGACGCTCGAGGACTCGTCGCCCAACTCGTCGAGGATGTGCACCCGGACCGAACCCGGCTCGTAGAACTTGGTGAAGACCGCGGTGTTGAACCCGGTCACCGCCTCCTTGCCGACGTGCGGCCCGGCGATGTTCGCCGCCAGCGAATGGTTCAGCCGCCACGTGACGTCGTCGCGGTACATGGCCGCGAGCGCGTCGCAGTCGCCGAAGCGCTCGACGAGCCGCCGGGCCGGGGTGGGCGGGGCCGCGGAGTCACTGGCCGGGTTGGTCATGAACGTGCCTTTCTCGTCTCAGAGGTTGCGGCTTCGTCGATGCCGCGGCCGTCGCTCGTGACGACGACCCCGTAGTCGCGGGCCGCCGCGGTCGCGCTGATCACACCGTCGCGCACGTCGCGCAGCACCCGCTCGGGCTCGCGCTCGAACGGGTCGCCCCAGCCGCCGCCGCCCGGCGTGTGGGCGACCATGCGGGCCGGGCCCATGCGCCGCACGCCGTACTTCGGCGGGACGAACGTGTCGCCGTCGGCGGCGGTGTCGACCGGCGAGATCCACTCCTCGCCGGCCAGCCCGTCGCCGCCGCCCAGCACGCCGTAGCCCGACGGGGTGTCGAGGCCCTCGGCCCGGAACGACCAGGCTGCGGGGCGCAGCACGTCGGCCTCGTACACCACCCCGCTGCCGCCGCGGCGCTTGCCGGGCCCGGCAGCGTCCGTGCGGAATTCCCAGCGCCGGTACCGCACGGGGAAGTTCTGCTCGTGGAACTCGAGGTTGGCGATGTCGAGGCCCCCCAGCGAGATCAGGTGGCCCATCTGCGGGAACCCGTCCCGCTCGGGGGTGGCCCCGGGCGTGCCCATCGCATGCCAGTGGTACATCACCCAGGTCGTACCGTCGTCGTTGGCGCCCGCCACGTGACCGTGGCAGGTCTTCGACCAGCCGGCCAGCGCCCGCGACGGGTCGGCCTGGGCCAGCGCCTTCCAGGTGGCGTGGACGATCTCGTGGGCGACGAAGACCGTGTTCATCGTCATGGGCGCCGGCGGTCGGGCGTTCACGATGCTGCCCTCGGGCGCGATGATCCGGCACGCCCGGTAGGTGCCCTCGTTGCGGGGGATCGCCGGGTCGAAGAAGGCGGAGAGCGCCAGGTAGGCGGCCGAGTACGTGTTGGCGAGCGACGAGTTCTTGAACCCCCGCATCTGCGGGTCGGAACCGCTGAAGTCGAGCTCGAGCTCGTCGCCCGACACGGTCAACCGGAGCCGGATCCAGGTTTCGCGCGCCTCGAAGCAGTCGTTGTCGGAGACGTCGGCACCCTCGTACACGCCATCGGGCAGCGCGGCGATCGCCTCGCGCATCCGCCGGTCGGCGTGGTCGAGGACGCCGGCGAGGTGGGCGAAGTACTGGGCCTCGCCGAGCTCGGAGGCCAGCGCCACGACCCGCTCGGCGCCGATCTGCGTGGAGCCGACCATCGCGAGCAGGTCGCCGTCGAGCAGCTCGGGCGTGCGCGAGTTGATCAGCAGCAGCTGCCACAGGTCGTCGCGGACCTCGCCGCGGTCGTAGAGCTTCATCACCGGCAGGCGGATGCCCTCCTGCCAGATCTCGGTCGCCTCGGGGTTGTAGGTCCCGGCCAGCCCACCGCCGATGTCGGACTGGTGGGCGCGGTTGCAGCAGAACCCGGCGAGCGTGCCCGAGGGCAGGAAGATCGGCCGCCCGATGACCCAGTCGGGCAGGTGGTTGCCGCCGGCCACGTAGGGATCGGACAGCAGGAACACGTCGCCCGGGCGGATCCGACCCTCCCACACGCGCGTGATGGCCCGCGCGGCGAACCCGCCGCCGCCGGTGTGGATGGGGATGCCGTCGGCGTTGGCGATCAGCGTCCCGTCAGGGTCGGTCACGAAGCAGGAGAAGTCGTGGCTCTGGCTGAAGATCGTCGATCGGGCCGTGCGGGTCATCACCCAGCCCATGTGCCGGCTGATCTGGTCGAGCCGGTTCTGCATCAGCGACAGCACGACCGGATCGAGCCGGTCGGCGGGGGCGGGCTCGGCGGATGGTTCCGCCTCGGCCGTCGGTCGCGCCGCCCGGCCCGGTCCGGCCTCGGCCGCTGGCGGCGACGCAGCGCTGGCGTCGAGGTCGATCACGAAGTTGCCGATCGAGTCGACGGCCAGCGCCGACGCCGGGCCGACCAGGACGGTCGTGGTCAGCTCCTCGATCAGCAGCGGACCAGCGAGGGTGGCGCCGGCGGCAAGGTCGGCGCCGAGGTACACGGGCGTGTCGAGCCAGCCGTGCTCGCCGTGCCACACCTTGCGGTGCTCGGCCGGGCGGGCCGCCGACTCGGCGCGCGGTGCCCTCGGCGTAGCGACGGTGCCGGGCGAGGCGCTCGCCACCACCCGGGCGGAGGCCACCATGATCGTGCCGTCGTGCTGGACGTGGCCGTAGAGCCGCTGGTACTCGGCTTCGAACGTGGCGCGGATCGACGAGGGATCGAAGGCTGGCCTCCCGGTGGCGTCGGTGCCGACACCGACGCGGATCGACCAGAGCTGACCGGGG
>Ga0224505_10002661_pt1 | contig 10380 bp, 6 predicted proteins | sample SF_Jan12_sed_USG_FD_169102 | JGI IMG/M metagenome (GOLD analysis project Ga0224505, IMG submission 169102) | Sediment microbial communities from San Francisco Bay, California, United States - SF_Jan12_sed_USGS_4_1 | ecosystem: Environmental > Aquatic > Marine > Sediment | place: USA: California...
GTGGCACTGCCGCTCAGCTCGATCCGACCCCGGCGCATCACGTAGGCCCGGTCCGCGTACACGAGCGCCTTGCGGACGTGCTGTTCGACGAGCAGCACCGCCGTGCCCTGCTGGTCGGCTGCGGCTCGCACCGCTTCGAGCAGGCGCTTGACGATGAGTGGCGCGAGGCCCATCGACAGCTCGTCGGCCAGCAGCACCTGGGGCTTGCGGGCGAGCGCCCGGGCGAGAGACAGCATCTGCTGCTCGCCGCCCGACAACAGCCCGCCCCGTACGTCGATGCGCTTCTCCAGCTCGGGGAAGTAGGCGAGCGCGTCTTCCACCGTGACCCCGCCCACGCGCAGGTTGTCACGCGTGGACAGGCTCTTGAAGACCGACTTCTCCTCGGTCACGAACGTCAGGCCGTTGCGCGCCCGCTTGAACAGCGGGGCGCGGGTCACGGTGCCGTTGAGCGCGACCGTACCCGCCATCGTCGGCAGCTCGCCGCTGAGCGCGAGCAGCGTGGTGGTCTTGCCGGCGCCGTTGGGGCCGAGCAGGGTGACCACCTCGCCGGCGCGCACCTCGATGTCGATGTCGTGGATCACCGCCTGGGCGCCGTAGCCGGCGGACACCTCCGATGCCTGGAGCAGGATCTCGCTGGTGCTCATCCCGGTACCACCTCTCCGACGTGTTCGTCCTCGGAGTCGCCGAGGTAGGCGGCGATCACCGCCGGATCGTTGCGGACCTGCTCGCGGGGACCGTCGGCGATCTTGCGCCCGAAGTCGAGTACGACGATCTCGTCACAGACGCTCATCACGAAGTTCATGTCGTGCTCGACGAGCAGTACCGCCATTCCCCAGTCGTCGGCGAGCCGGCGGACCAGGTGGGCGAGCTCGGCGGTCTCGACGTCGCCGAGGCCGGCGGCGGGCTCGTCGAGCAACAGCACGCTGGGCTGGGTCGCCACCGCTCGCGCGATGGCCAGCAGCCGTCGCTGGCCGTAGGGGAGGTCCTGCACCTGCCGGTCGAGCACGTCCTCGAGGCGGAACTCGCGGATCGCGGCGACGACCTGGCTCGGCAGCGGCGGTGTCTTCGGGTAGACGAGGTCGCGGACGTAGGACAGACGGTCGCGGGGGTCGGAGGCGGCGCGGATGTTGTCGAGCACGGTCGAGTCCTCGAAGAGCTCGAGGGACTGGAACGAGCGGGAGATCCCGCTACGGGTGCGTTTGGGGACCGACAGCGAGGCGAGGTCGACCCCGTCCAGCAGGACCCGCCCCGACGCGGCGGTGAAGCCCGTGATGGCGTCGATCGCCGACGTCTTGCCCGCCCCGTTCGGGCCGATCAACCCGACGATCGTGCCGGGCCGCACGACGAAGTCGAGATCCTCGACGGCGGTCACGCCGCCGTAGCGCACGGTGAGACCCTCGACGACGAGGGTGCGCGAATCGACCCGGTCGCGCACGTCGGTCACCTCGGCGAGCGACAGCTCGTCGCCTGCGGTCGGCCGCGTGAGGCGGGCGAGGGGTGCCAGCGCCGCCACGGCCCGGTCGAGGGGCGGCTCGAGGATGCGGGTGAGGAACTTCGCTGCGAGGAAGCCGACCAGCGGCATGCACGCCAGCCACAGCAACCAGGCCTGGCCGCCGCTCACGTCGAGCGCCGACTTCAACGCGAGGAAGGCGATCAGCCCGCCGATGAGGGCGAGGACCAGCGTCTTGCCCCGCTTGGCGAGCAACGGGAGGATGTTCAGCTGCTCGCGGGTGAGTCCGTCCTGGTTCTGGAGCACGAGGGCAACGACGATGGCGCCGCCGAGCGTGGGCACCCACCGGCTGATCCCGGAGAACAGCTCGTTGGAGATGTTGGCCCCGATGGAGCCGGGCGCCAGCGTCGAGCCGGAGATGGGCCCGAAGAGGTAGCCGATCCCGCCGATGAAGGCGTAGGCGACGGCGAGGATCGAGTTGAAGTTCGGGAAGATGTTGCCGTAGATGATGACGTCCTGGCGGAACGAGTACAGCACGCCGCCGACCGCAGCGATCCCGGCCGACAGGGCGAAGGCGTACACCTTCACTCCGGGGACGCTGATGCCGAGCGCCGCGGCGGCGCGCTCGTTGGTGCGGACCGCGAGCAGGCGGCGCCCGGAGCGACCGCGGCGGATGTTGGACACCATCCACGCCATCAGCGCGAAGAAGCCCATGCAGACCATCGCGTAGCGGTTCGGCGTCCTGATCGCGTCGAAGCTCCAGCCGAACACGCTGGGCCGGCCGATCTTGGTACCGGCGAACCCGCCCACGAGCGAGCCGTTCTGGAAGATCATCAGCTCGATGGCGGTGCCCAGCGCCAGCGTGGCGATCGCCAGGTTGATGCCGCGGGCGCGCACCGCCGGGAGTGCGAACAGCGCTCCGAGGGGGACGGTGGCGGCGACCCCGGCCAGCATCGCCGGCAGGAACGGCCAGCCGGCCGCGTCGACGAGGCGGCCGGCGACGAGCGATCCGAAGCCGGCCAGCGCGAACTGGGCGAGCGAGAGCTGGCCGGCGTAGCCGGTGAGCACCACGAGGGACAGCAACACGATGCCGACCGAGAAGGTGGTGACGAACGCGTCCTGCCAGATCGGCGACACGATCGAGATGACGAGGCCCGTGATCAGCAAGGCGGCGACCACGACGCCGGGCCTCACGCGTCCGAGGCCGACCGCCGGGAGCCGCTGGAGGAAGAAGTCGCGCAGCGGCAGCGCCTGGCCTCGGTAGATCAGCCACCCGACGATGACCAGCGCCCCCAGCGACTTGGACAGGCCCGGCACGCCTCCCGCGAAGCGGACGATCTCGGTCTCGATGACGCCGAGCAGGAGGCCGGCGGCGAGCGCGACGGGGAACGAATGGAACCGGGCGATCAGCGCGCCGGCCATGGCGGCCAGCACCAGCCCCGTCATCGTCTGCACCTGGAGCTGGACGATCGGGGCGATCAGGATGGCGGCCATCGCGGCGAGGGCGGAACCGAGCGCCCAGTTGAGGGTGGCGATGCGGTCGGGGGACAGGCCCACGGTGGACGCAGCGCGCTGGTTCTCGGCGACCGCAGTGGTCGCGAGGCCGAACGTGGTGTAGCGGTACAGCGCCCACAGGGCCACTGTCGAGATGGCGGCGATGCCGGCGAGGATGAAGCGGTCGACCGAGACGGTCGCACCGGCGATGTCGATCGGGTTCTGGGGCAGCTCCGAGCTCACCTGGGTGACCCGCTGGCCGTAGCGCAGGGCCGCAGCCGACAGCAGCACGATGTAGATACCGAGCGTTGCCACCACCCGGGCCAGGGGCGACGCCCGACGCAGCTGTCGCATCACGCCGAGGTGGGACAGCGCACCGATCAGCGCGCACGCGGCGAGCGCGACGATCCATGCCAGGACGGCCGGTTGCTCGTGCTTGACCTTGATCTCCCAGTGCAGGTACGCGCCGACCATGCCGATCGCGCCGTGGGCGAAGCTCAGCACGCCCGAGCCGCGGTAGATCACGATCAAACCCTGCGAGGCGAGGGAGTAGAGCGCTCCGAGCCCGAGCCCGATCAACGCGAACTTGACGACATCCATGGTGAGCGATTTCCCCCGGGGTGCGCTAGCTGTGCCTTGCGGGAACGCAACGACGCTGGTGCCGACGGAGCGGCACCAGCGTCGGTTGCGATTGGCCTTGGTCGGCTACTTCTTGCCGTCCACGGCGTTGCTGACGTCGATCGGCTCGGGATCGCCGGCGACCATCTTTCCGTCCTTGATCCCGCTCACGAAGATGTTGCGGTTGAAGATGCGGGGGAAGTCGCCCCCGGCGCCGTCCCACTCCTTGGTGAAGTCGAGGTTGGCGACCATGCCGCCGGTGTCGAGATCGGTGGTCTTCGAGGCGGCGTCGAGGAACGTCTTCGAGGTGATCTCGCCGTCCATGCCCTCGACGATCTTGGTGAAGGCGACATATGCGGTCCAGGTGCCGAGACCACCGAGGCTGTTCCAGTCGATGTCGTCGGATGCGTCGTACTTCTCGAGCGCAGCGCGGTAGTCGGCGAAGACGGCGTCGGACATGTCCGGGTAGACGCCGAGCACCACGGCGCCGTCGGTCTCCTCGGGGAAGTCGGCGGCGACCTTGGCGTCGAGGTTGCCCTGGGGGCCGTACAGCCGCGGCGACTTGCCGGCCGAGTTGAGCGCGGTGATCACCGACGGCCAGTTGGCCTCGCCGATGTTGCCGAACAGGCAGTCGATGTCGGGGCTCGTCATCTTCGCGATCTCGGCGCTGTAGTCGCCGGGGGCGAGCGGCGTCTTGACCATCTTGACCTCAGAGGTCTGACCGGCGGCCTTCCACCCGTTGACGAACAGGCCGTGGAAGACGTCGGCGACGGGCAGGTCGCCGTACGTGGTCGCGATGGACTTGCAGCCGTCCTCCACCATCTGGATGGCGGCCGCCGTCGGGAAGCCTCCGACGAATCCCATTGGGAAGGAGATCTTCGACGTGTTCTCCTGGGCGACGATCGGGCAGCAGGCACCGAACCAGGCGATGTCGTTCTCCTCATAGATGGGAATTCCGCGGCTCACGTCGATCGTGAACGAGCCGACGTTGGCGATGACCTTCTCCTCGACCGCCTTGCGGGCACAGTTGCCGGCTTCGTTGGGGTCGTTCTTGTCGTCGCAGAAGATCACCTCGAGAGGCCGGCCGTTGATGCCACCCTTCTCGTTGATCCACTGGGCGTAGAATTTCGCCGCGTCCCGGATGTTCGGGTAGGGCGTGAGGTTGGTATCGATCGGCGCCTCGGTCATCACCTTGATCGGCTCGCCCGCGGGGGCTGCCCCACCTCCGGCCGAGCTCTCGGTGCTGCTGCCGCTGGCTGCCTCGTCGTCCGAGCTGCTGCCGCAAGCAGCCAGCAGGATCGCCGCTAGGGACAGCATGGCCACCCACGACAGCGTTCGACCACGACCTCGTGTCCGGCCCTCGCGGTGACGGCCGGTGTCCACTTGTTGTTGCAACATTTTCCCCTCGGTTCGGGGCACCGTCGGCGCCGGTGCACTCGCATCTGTCGGTTTGTATTCACTCAGTCACTCTGAGCGCTTGATGGCCTATCGTCCGTCTTGGATTCCACGGCACTTAGAAGTGAGTGCGCGCGAAAGCGGGCGTCTCGCGCGGTCTCGTCCCCCAAGTCGACGCGGTCCCAGCGGGCCGTCGCGGCAGTGTTCTAGCACGCCTTGACGGTCGCGACTTTTCACCGAGCCTGAACGGCGGCCGTCGTGGCGGCGCTGGTGCTTTCCGATAGGTACGGCTACCGTCGAACACCGCACACCGCCGAGAGGCGCGCCCCGACGATATCTGAGGGGCCGTCGAGAAGTTGCGAGCAGTCGCGCTACGACGGTGACCAGAAATTCGCGAAGAACAGCGTGGAGGTTGGAACCGATGGCCCTCGACCCAGCAGCGGCCGGTCTGCTCAAGCAGATGGAAGAAGCCGGCATGCCGCCGCTCAACGAGATGGCGCCTGCCGATGCGCGTGTCGCCGCCGAGGGCTTCATCCCGCTGGGGGGAGACGGCGACGACGTCGGCGACATCTCGAACCGCTCGGTGCCAGGCCCGCACGGTGACATCCCCATCCGGGTGTACAAGCCGAAGGGCGCCGCCGGTGCGCTCCCGTGTCTCGTCTATTTCCACGGCGGAGGCTGGGTGATCGGCACGCCCGACACCACCGAGGCCATCTGCAAGGCGGTCGCGGCCCGGGCCAACTGCATCGTCGTGTCGGTCGACTACCGGCTCTCGCCCGAGCACAAGTTTCCCGTCCCGCTCGACGACTGTTTCGCTGCGACCGAGTGGGTCGCCGTCAACGGCGCCGAGATCGGTGTCGACAAGACCCGTGTCGCCGTCGGCGGCGACAGCGCCGGAGGGAACCTTGCCGCCGCGGTGTGCCTCCGGGCGCGCGGCAACAGCTTCCCCAACCTCCGGCTGCAGCTGCTGGTCTACCCGGTGACCGACCACAGCTATGCGACGAAGTCCTACGCCGACAACGGTGAAGGGCATCTCCTGACGACCGACATGATGACGTGGTTCTGGGATCACTACCTGTCCACGCCCGAGGACGGCAAGAACCCCTTCGCCAGCCCGCTGCGCGCCGCGACCCACGACCGCCTACCGCCGGCGCTCGTCATCACCGCCGAGTACGACCCGCTGCGCGACGAGGGCGAGGCGTACGCCCACAAGCTGCTCGACGCCGGCGTTCCGGTCACGCTGACCCGTTACGACGGGATGATTCACGCGTTCTGGCAGATGCTCGCGGTGTTCCCGCAGGCCTCCAGGGCGGCCGACCAGGCCGCGGGCGCGTTGCGCGCCGCGTTCGCGTAGCGTCGATCCGACCACCGCGCTCGGCGAGCGTCGCGCCCGACCAATTCGAAGCACACCGCACCAGCTAGATCGCCCGATCATCGAACCAGGGGGACCCATGGCAGACACGAACGGATCACGCTCCTACGACGCCGTTGTCGTCGGCGCCGGTTTCGGCGGCATGTACATGCTCTACAAGCTGCGCGAGCTCGGTTTCGCCGTCACGGTGCTCGAACGTGCCGACGGCGTCGGGGGCACGTGGTACTGGAACCGCTATCCCGGAGCACGCTGCGACGTGGAGAGCCTGAACTACTCGTACTCGTTCTCGCCCGAGCTCGAGCAGGAGTGGACCTGGAGCGAGAAGTACTCGCCCCAGCCCGAGATCCTCCGCTACGCCAACCACGTCGCCGACCGTTTCGACCTGCGACGCGACATCGAGTTCGAGACCAGCGTCGATCGCGCCGTCTGGGACGAGGACGCCCGCCGGTGGGCGATCCACACCTCCAAGGGCGAGATGATCACCGCCCAGCACTACATCATGGCGTCGGGCTGCCTCTCGCACTCGAAGAACCCCGAGGTTCCGGGCGCCGACAGCTTCGCAGGGCCCACGTACCACACGGGCCACTGGCCCCACGAAGGTGTCGATTTCAGCGGCATGCGCGTCGGCGTCATCGGCACCGGGTCCTCCGCGATCCAGTCGATCCCGATCATCGCCCGTCACGCCAAGACCCTCACCGTGTTCCAGCGCACGCCGAACTTCTCGATGCCGGCCGGCAACCGTCCGCTGTCCCAGGACGAGCACGCCGAGATGAAGGCCCGCTACCCCGCCCAGCGCGAGGGCAACCGCCAGTCGGGCTTCGGTGTCGACGTCGAGCTGCCGACCAAGTCTGCGCTGGAGGTCACCGAGGAGGAGCGCAACGCCCAGTTCCAGAAGGGCTGGGACCAGGGGAACCTCGTGGCGTTGCTGCTGGCCTACACCGACATCATCACCGACAAGGCCGCCAACGACACCGCGGCCGAGTTCATCCGCAACAAGATCCGCAGCATCGTCAAGGACCCGCAGACCGCCGAGGACCTGTGCCCGTTCGACCACCCGGTCGGCACCAAGCGGCCCTGCCTCGACACCGGCTACTACGAGACCTACAACCGCGAGAACGTCAAGCTCGTCAACCTGCGCCGGACGCCGATCGAACAGATCACGCCGAAGGGCATCCGCACCAGCGACGCCGAGTACGAGTTCGACGCGATCGTGTTCGCGACCGGCTTCGACGCGATGACGGGCGCGTTGGTCGCGGTCGACATCCGCGGCCGTGGCGGCGTCACCCTCAAGGACAAGTGGGAAGAGGGAACCCGAACCTACCTCGGCGTCGGGGTGCACGGGTTCCCGAACTTCTACATGATCACCGGCCCGCAGAGCCCGTCGGTGTTCTCGAACATGATGGTGTCGATCGAGCAGCACGTCGACTGGATCGCCGATCTGCTCGTGCACATGCGCCAGTCCGGTCAGGAGGTCGTCGAGCCCACCAAGGAGGCCGAGGACTTCTGGTGCGAGCACAACGACGAGGCTGGCAGCTACACGCTGTACCCGATGGCGAACTCGTGGTACATGGGCTCGAACGTGCCCGGCAAGCCGCGGGTGCTGATGCCGTACATCGGCGGGGTCGGGGTGTATCGCGGCGAGTGTGACGAGATCGCCGCCGACAACTACCGCGGGTTCGGGTTCACCGAAGTCCGCCAGGCGGCCATGGCCGACTGAGCCCGGGTCGAGTTTCCAGCGGTTCCGCTCAGCGGCCCCCGCCCGCCGGCCTCGGCCAGCGTCGGGGGTCGCGGCGCGTCCGACCGCCTTCGAGCGCCCGTCCCGAAGTTCACCCTCCGTGGCTGTCGCCTTTCACCCGGCCCCCACAAATCACGACAGCCGTCTGACCATCGACCTGGGAATTCGCCGTATGCAACGAATCGACGTCGATTCGTTGCACACGGAGTCGGGCGCGAGGGTTGGGGCCTTACCACCACGCTGCGCGCGGGCCGGCGGGGCGCGGACACACGAGTCGTCGGGTGGTCGAGCGCGCTGGGATCCCGTGTCGCGAGCGCTCTAGCGTCGGGCGTGATGCCCCGAGATGCCCGAGACGCCCAGGACGCCAACGCCCGCCGATTCGCCGAGCTCGAAGCGGATCGCTCGATACGCGCGCTCGTGTTCCGATACGCCGACGCGGTCTGCCGGGGCGATGTCGACGCCTGGCGCGCGACCTGGGCCGACGACGCGGTGTGGGAGATCGGCCGCGGCCCGGCGGAGGGCATCGACGCCATCGTCGCGGCGTTCGAGCGGGCGATGGGCCTGTTCGACAGCGTCGTGCAGATCGCGCTGAGCGGCGAGGCTTCGCTCGGCGCCGGAGGCGATACCGCCACCGGCCGCTGGTACATGCAGGAGCATTCGTGTACCCGCAGCGGCCACCGACTGCTCTACCTCGGCTACTACGACGACGAGTACGTGCGAGACGAGGCCACCGGAGAGTGGCGCTTCGCCCGCCGCGAGCTGGCCTGGCTCTACCAGGGAGATCCCGACCTCAGCGGCACCTTCGGTCCGCCCCCGGGCTACGCCACGGCCTGATTCGCCTACGCTGCCGACATGGGGGATGGCACCGAGCCGGTTCGGCGCACGGCGACGCTCGGCTACGGCGCCGCCGTGTTGGCTCTGGTCTTCTGGGGTGGGCAGGCCGTCATCGCCAAGGGCGTCGACCTCGACCCACTCCCGCTCGTCTTCTACCGGATCTGGCTGGCGGTGGTGTGGAGCATCGGGTTCCTCTATCTCACCGGCGGTCGGGTCAGCCGCACGATGCTGCGCCGCTGCGTGCCGGGCGGCGTCGCGTTCGGGCTCGACCTCGTCCTGTTCTTCACCGCGCTCAAGCTGACGACGGTCGCCAACACCACGGTCATCGCCTCGATCCAGCCCGTGTTGCTCGTGTTCGCCGCGCCACTGTTCTTCGACGAGCGCGTCCGGCTTCCCGACATCGGCTGGGCGGCGGTCGCGATCGGTGGGGTCGCGCTCGTCGTCTTCGGTGCCAGCGGCCTGCCGGAGTGGAGCGCCCGCGGCGACCTGTGGGCGCTGGCCACGCTGTTCGCGTGGACCGGCTATTTCATGGCCTCCAAGGCGGCCAGGGCCCACCTGAGCGCGGCGGAGTTCACCGCCGGTGCGTCCTTCGTCGCGGCCCTCGTCGTGACACCGTTCGCCCTGGGGTCCGGGCAGGGCTGGGGTCCGCCCACGGCGGGTGAATGGTTCTGGATCGCGATGATGGCGATCGGGCCCGGTTGGGCGGGCCACTACCTGATGAACTGGGCCCTCGGCCACGTTCCCATCTGGTTCGGTGGCAGCGTCGCGCTCGCGACACCGGTGGCGTCGGCGGCCATGGCGACGGTCTTCCTGGCCGAGCCGCTCGTGGCGCTCCAGGTCGCCGGCATGGCCGTCACGCTCGGCGCGCTCGTCGCGATCACGCTGCGCAGCCAGCGCGGGGTCGCATCGGCGTCGACCAAGGCACCGCCCACACGGGACCGTGCGGCTGCGGCCCGGTAGGGTTCGCGGCCATGTCACGCCACGATGTGCCTGGGGTGGACGCCCCGGCCCTCGACTCCTGGTTCGGTGCGCACGTGCCCGGCGCCCGGCCCCCGCTCGAGTTCACGGTCATCGCCGGCGGCCACTCCAACATCACCTACCGGGTCGTCGACTCGGCGGGCACCGCGTTCGTGCTACGCCGCCCGCCGCTCGGCCACGTGCTGGCCACCGCCCACGACATGGGCCGCGAGCACCGCATCATCTCGGCGCTGGGTCCCACCGCGGTGCCGGTGGCGCCAGCGCTGGCCCTGTGCGAGGACCTCGACGTCAACGGCGCTCCGTTCTACGTCATGGCGTTCGTCGACGGCGCCGTGCTCGCCAAGGCCGAGGACGCTGACGCCCACCTACCCGATCCGGCGGCCCGGCACCACGCCGGTCTGCACACCGCCGACATCCTCGCCGACCTGCACCGCGTCGACGTCGACGCCGTCGGCCTCGGCGACCTGGCCCGGCGCGAGGGCTTCCTCGACCGCCAGCTACGGC
>Ga0224505_10002662_pt1 | contig 10379 bp, 9 predicted proteins | sample SF_Jan12_sed_USG_FD_169102 | JGI IMG/M metagenome (GOLD analysis project Ga0224505, IMG submission 169102) | Sediment microbial communities from San Francisco Bay, California, United States - SF_Jan12_sed_USGS_4_1 | ecosystem: Environmental > Aquatic > Marine > Sediment | place: USA: California...
GCCCTCTGCCTCCTGTTCGGTCCCACACCGCAGTGTTATCTCCTCTCCCGGTTTCAGATCAACCGGATGTGCGAGGGTGCCGATACGAATCTTCGGGCCCTGGAGATCGAGCAGAATACCGATCTCCTGACCCTCCTTTCCCGCCGCCTGTCGGATCTTCCCGATCATTGTACGGTGATCCTCATGGTTTCCGTGCGAGCAGTTCAGGCGCGCGACATCCATCCCCGCCCTGATGAGGTCGCCGATCAGAGCCGGGCTTTCCGTCGCAGGTCCGAGCGTACAGATGATTTTTGTCCGACCGAAGTCAGGCATCACGGCCTCGTTCCTGTGCGCGATTGCACGTTCATTTGTCCTCCACCCGGTAAAGTGTCAGCGTTCCCTGCCCTCCCTGCCCATCATTCGCAAGAATCATCGTATTGTCCGCTGTGAACGCGATTCCTTCCGGCTGCCGGTTCGCTTTTCCGGATATCTTCTGCTGATCCAGGATCTTCCCGTTTCTGTCGGTTTCGATCATCAGCTGGCCGTCGGCCGAGATAATGAACAGAGTCCCTGCCGCGGGATGGAAAGCGAGGCCTGAGGGATTGAATTCTCCCTTCTTCGCCTTCCTCTCGACTTCCTTCAGGGGGATCAGAAACCGCGGCACCTGTTCGAGCACTCGTTTCTTCAGATCGAATGCATAGATCGCCTTGAATCCCTTGTTTCCCTTGCCGGAGTACTTCCTGCAGGCCAGGAGCAGACAGTCGGTCGCCGGATCATACTCGAGACCTTCGACATCATATTTCTCTGAGAGAAACGTTCGGTAGAGCCTGAAATCAGCATATTTTCTGTCGCCCTTTTCCGCAAACTCAAACAATTCACCGCTGCTGTTCACCATGAACAGCGTATCTTCCCTGACGGCGATCCCTTCAAAGTCCTCTTCCATGAATCCACTGCCGACAGTGAACCGTTTGATGGTCTCTCCGGACCGGTAATCGATCTCATACACGATCGGTGATTCATCGTCGTGGCAGAAGAGGCGCCCGTCCCCGGTCATCGCAAGTCCCGATACCTCACTCAGTTTCGACGGTAGTTTGATCGTCGGAGGATCTTTCACCCCGAGGTCATAGCGTGCGAGCCACGATTCCTGCGCGACGGTATCCGAGGGGCTGTGTTGCCCGATCCGGGAGGAATCACTTTGTGCATTTCCGTACCAGAGCGGGACACACTGGAGCACCAGACCAAGCAGGCCGACTGCCGGCAATCTGACAACACTCATCGAGCGACCCTTGTCAACACCCTGGGCGGCAGCATCCATTCGAGAACGGCACTGCGTCCGTACACCAGCTGTGAAACACTCAGTCTGCACAGTCCGCCTTTCTTCATCGTGACGTGCATATCCGGCTTCCCGGAGAGCAGAACCGCGATCAGTTCGCTCAACGAAGGTTCATGGCCGCAGATCATCACACTTCCCCTCGCGCTATGGTTGTCCATGATCTCCCGGATCAGGTCTTCCTGATCGCCTCCGACCGCAAGGTGAGGGGTGAGAACAAGATCGCTCTTCAGTTTCAGGACCCGGTGCACGATTTCTGCTGTTTGCAACGCCCGGGGGAACGGGCTTGTGAGCAGCACATCAATATCGACGCCAAGCCGTTTCATCCCGCGTGCGATCCGCTCCATTTTCCGTGCTCCCCGCGGCGTGAGTGGGCGATCGCTGTCGCGCTCATAGCCCTCCGTGCCGTGTGGAACCGCGATCGCATGACGAAGAACATACAGGTCCATCAGCAACTCCCTGTTTCCCGAGACAACAATAACCGATGCCTCTCCGGCTTAATCACTGACAACCACTTTCGTACTGAAGATCTCCGTAAACAGGTCTGATTTTTTTGCCAGAGACCATCGTTCGAGAAGAAGATCTCCCTCTCCCTTAAGAGTGAGCGTCAGTTTCGGTTTTCTGAGCTGAACATCGAAGTCAGTTACCCGTGCAGAATGTTCGTTGTCCATGGCATCGGCAAGCCGGAGCAGGCCGGCCAGCTTTGAGACCACGACACGGTCTTTCGGGGATAGAACCCGGTACTGTTCATGCTGAGGCTTCGGGAACGACTTTCGATGATAACGCGCAACATTGGCCACGACTGCCATCTGTTCCGGGGTCAGCCCGATGATTGGTGTTGCATTCAGAAGATAGAGCGTGTGCTTGTGGTGCGCCGTCATGTTGATGAAATGACCGATATCATGCAACAACGCAGCGACCTCCAGCAGAAGACGGTATTCCAGGGTCAGGCGGTGAATCGGCCTCGTCTCATCGAACAGTTTTGCGGCGTGTTTTGCAGTCGTCACTCCGTGCTGCTCATCAAACATGTACTTTCTGCCGATCTGGAGCGCGGAAGCCATCACCTGATCGCGGTGGGCAGCTTTCTTTTCTCCGTAGAGCTCCTGGATCATGTCGATCAGGAGACCGTCCTTCAGGCCGACACCAGGAATCTGCATCTCCGAGACCTGCGCGACCTTCAGAATCTTCTGAACAACAATCGATGCCGGTACGATCACATCGGCACGATCAGGCCGAAGGAGCAGTTCCTGGATTCGCTGCTCATAGGTCATTCCCTGCAGTTTCTTCACGAGTGTATCCAGTTCATCGGCAAGAAGCAGTGCATTGCTTTCCTTTCCGAGAACATCCCGTCGGAGATCGCCGAGAGATTCTATATTCCCTCCCGTACCGATGCAGACGTCGATCGTACGGGACCCGATCTCTTTCTGAATCCGTTTTTGCGCGGCATCCGCATATTCCCGGACGAGCTGATTGAACTTCTTGGTCCCGTGCCGTTTCTCTTCGAGCACCTGGAGAAGCCGGACAGCCCCCATACGGAAGCTCTCGGTCGTCATGATCTGTCCGTCCGAGGTCAGCGTGATCTCGGCACTTCCGCCGCCGATATCTATCAGCATTCCCAGCTTCCCCTTCAGCGGAATTCTGGCCGCTACCGCAAGATGGATCAGCCTGGCTTCCTCCTCGGGTCCAATCACCGAGAGTTCGATTCCCGAGGCCTGCGCGACCCGGTCCACGAAGATGTCGCTGTTCGAAGCCTCCCGTGCGGCGCTGGTGGCAACCGCTCTGGTCCATTTCACCGCATGCTGATCGATCAGCTCCTTGAACCGGCGGAATGCTTCCTCTGCCCGCTCGATCGTTTCATCGGGAATCTGACCGCCGGCGAAGACCTCCTGCCCGAGGCGAACCGGCTCTCTGACGGACTCCTTGATGGTCTGTTTTCGATCCGCGTCGATTTCACCGATGATCAGCCGGAACCCGTTGGACCCGACGTCGATCGCGGCAAGTGTAGGCATCAGAATGAATGGCAAGATGTTGTGAGGAAACAGCGTTCGGACTGGCGCAATATACGGACACCATCCGAGGATATCAAAGAGGTGTTCTCGTCATCCTGCAAGGGTCACCTTCCTCATTCGGTTTCCGCGGACCCCTCGAGAAGCTGGAACGCCTTTTCGATGTGCGCGTGACTTCCGACAAGGACAAGGGAATCGCCCGGCTGGATGATTGAATCGGGAGCAGGGTTCGTGTTCGGCTCTTCCCCCCGAACGACGGCAATCACCGTGACGCCGGTTCTGTTCCTGAGGTCGAGCTGTCGGATGCTTGCCCCGCATGAGGGACTCCCCTCCTGCACGAGGAATACCTCGGTCGTCCCGGCCGTCAGCCACTGCATCAGCTTCTCCGATACAACCGGAACACTCGTCTTGGATCGAAGCACCTCATAGCGTTCACCGCGGAGAAGTTTTTCCTGCGCGTTGATCACATTGCGTGCAACGCGATAGTGCTCCAGCACGCGAACGAAGATCTCGATCGAGGCTTCCAGCTCCTCCGGGACCACCTGATCCGCACCGACCCTGTGCAATTCCTCTATGTCGGCAACCCTGTCGGTCCTTACGATCACATCGGTGTCGTCGTTCATTTGTTTCACGAGACGGATCCCCCGTTGAACGGCAACCGGATCGGTTATCATGAACACGACAATACCGGCAGTACCGGCATGACATTTCTCCATGATCTCAAGTCGGGTGCAATCACCGTAGATGATCCGCTCTCCTGCCTGCGTGGCGCGCCGCACAATCTCCCCGCTGATCTCGACGATGACATATGGAATCCCGGTTTCCTTCAGCACCCGGGCCAGATAGGTTCCGCCGAGTCCGTAGCCCACAACCACAACATGGTCCGAGAGAGGCCGGGCAGGTTCCGGCGGTACCGATTTTCTGCCGATACCCCCGGGCAACCACCCCCCGATCACCAGATCAAGTCGTGGAGCTATATTGATCAACAGGGGAGTCGCCATCATTGTAAAGATCGAAGCGGAAAGAAAGGTCTGATACAGGCTCTCCTCCAGCAGACCAAACCGCTCGCCGACTTTGAAGAGCACAAAGGAGAATTCTCCCACCTGTGCCAGAGAAACCCCGGTGATGATCGCGACCCTCAGCGGGTATTTCATGAACAGAACGACACCGGCGACAACGGCTGATTTCAAAACAAGAATCAGGATGCTTGCCAGCAGAATAAGCGGCAGGTTTCCAGCTACATAAGAGATATTCAACAACATACCGATCGAAATGAAAAAGAGACTGCTGAATACGTCGCGGAACGGAGAGACTTCGGCAACCACCTGGTGGCTGTACTCCGACTCGGAAATGAGAATCCCTGCGAGGAAGGAGCCGAGCGCAAGGGAAAAGCCGAAGCTCTCGGTCAGGAGCGCCAGCCCGAGACAGATGGCAAGCGAACCCAGGATAAACAGTTCCCGGATCTGTTGTCGGACAATGGCATACAACAGGCGGGGCATCACGAACCGAGCTGTTACAAACACGGCAACGATGATCAGAATGACACCCACAAGCCTCAGAAGGACTGAACCCGCCGGTGCAGACTCGTCCGCGGCAAGGACTGGAAGGAGCATGATCATCACCACCGCAAGGATGTCCTGGAAGAGGAGCATACCGATCACGAGCTTTCCCTGCTCGGAATCGATCTCTCTCCTCTGCGTGAACAGCTTCAGGACGATCGCCGTACTGCTCAGAGTGAGGAGGAGGCCCAGGTAGAGAGACTGCGACACCGCGGAACCGAGTATGAACGCCGTCCCGCCGCCGATCAGGATCGTCAACGTCGATTGCAGGGAGCCTCCCATGAACAACGGACGTCCGATCTTCCGCAGACGATCAAGAGAAAACTCGAGACCGATCGCAAAGAGGAGCATCGCCACTCCGATCTCGGCGAAAATCTCAACGATCTCTTGTTGACGGACAAACGAGAAGCCGAAAGGCCCGATCAGAATTCCGGTCAGAAGGAAGCCGACCACGGGGGGGATGCGGATCTGTGTGCATACGGTAATCACGACGACCGAAGCCGCGATGATAATCACAAAATCTTTCAGAAAGGGGATCTCAGGCATCGGTCTTTCTATGCTCCATTCTCGTTGGTTTCCGCTCCCGGGACATTGCGGACCAGAATCTGGTCGATATCCTTGCGGGCGATGTCCGGTACATTCGCACTCGCGGCAGGATAGCCGACAGGAATGAGCAGGTATGGAACTTCATTCGACGGGCGTTTGAGAATCTTCTGGAGAAAGTTCATCGGACTCGGTGTGTGGGTCAGCGAGACCAGCCCCGCCTGATGAATGGCGGCCAGCAGAAACCCGCACGCGATTCCGACCGATTCCTCGGTATAATAGTTCTTCTTCCGCACTCCATCCTCAATGCGGAAGCGTTCCTTAAAAACGACAATGAGACACGGGGCAACCTCCAGAAACTCCTTGTGCCAGTCGGTCCCCAGTTCGGCGAGATCCTCGAGCCACGATTGCGGCATCCGGTGCTCGTAGCTCTCCTTCTCTTCCTTCTCAGCTGCGACTCTGATCTGACGCTTGATCGCGGGATCATCAACAATGACGAATTTCCATGGCTGTTTGTTCGCGCCGGACGGCGCAGTTCCGGCGGTCCGGATCAGCTCCTCGAGGAGGGCCCGGGGAACAGGCCTGGGTGAGTAGTCCCTCACAGTCCTCCGGCGCTCACACATCTCACGAAAGGCCCGCGCCCGCTCAAGCATTTCCTCCGGCGAATGCTCCTGAAACAAAAGGGGCTTCATCGGAGGTGGTTTTCTATTCGGCATCCTGCCTCATGTTCTGGAATTCCTGTCCGGATTCATCAATGCATAATGGGCAGCACCAAACAACGCCGCCTTGTCATTCAGAATCACTGCGACCGGGATCTGCGTCAGGAGGTCCCTGTAGCGTCCCTTCTCCATACATGCCTCGAGGAACCGGGGCGTTTGGAGTTCCGCGGCGATTCTGGGCGCGATCCCTCCACCGATGTACATTCCTCCGGTAGCAAGGACCTTGAGCGCAAGATTTCCGGTTTCTGCCCCGTACACCGATACGAACTCATCGAGCGACTCACGGCAGACATGATCGGTTCCCGCCAGGGCGGCTTCAACGATCGCTGCCGACGGGTCACCGGCTGCAAACGCCTCAGTCAGCCAGGGAGGTTCCGGATTCCCGGATCTCGTCCGGAAGAAGCGATAGAGATTTCGAAGACCCGGGCCCGACACAAGACGCTCATAACTGACACGCCCGAATTCCGCGCCAAGAAAACGAAGCAGCTCGATCTCCATCTCATTTCTTGGGCCAAAGTCGGTGTGCCCGCCCTCCGAGGCGAGCGCCCGGTACTCGGTGCCGGTCCAAACAAGCGCCCCCTCACCAAGGCCGGTCCCTGCGGCAATGACGCCGATCGTTCCATGTTCCCGCGGAGCACCTTTGTTCAGGAATCTGATATCCTCCGGTTTCATCCGGAGTACTCCATACGCCGTTGCCTGGAGGTCGTTGATCAGACCAACGGACGGAATTCCAAGTTGCTTCGCAACAACAGCGGAATCGATTGTCCAGCGAAGGTTTGTGGTCCGGACCACGCCGTTGACGACAGGTCCCGGCACCCCGAAGGATGCGGCCGTGACACGATGAGGCAAGGAGCCGACAAAGGCGGCGATCACTTCTTCGAACGAGGAGAAATCCCGGGTCCGGTAAGTCTCCGATCCCCTTATTTCGAGGGTTCGGACAGAGGGTTCTACGAATGCCAGGTTGATCTTGGTACCGCCGACATCTCCGGCAAGAATCATTTCACTCCTTTCAGCAATGATGCCGCGTCCGTGTCCACCAGCCATGAGAGTGAACGGGGTGAGACGCGCCGGGCAGGCAGGTCCGGCCCGCCGTCTGTCAGCACCGTTCTCAGGATTGCCGCCTTCGTTCTGCCCGAGACGAGCGCAAGGACCTCCCGGGCATTATTGATCACCGGGAGGGTCAGTGAGATTCTTTCGCTCTTGCCTATCCGTGAAACAACGACGATTCGTTCCTTCTCCTCGAGCGCCGGGGTTCCCGGGAACAATGATGCAACATGACCGTCCTCTCCCAGACCGAGAAGGAGAACGTCAAACTCCGGGATCCTGCCGTCATCTATCCGGAAATGTGTGAAGATATTCCTCTCATATTCCGACAGGGCTGCTGCCGACGGCAGTTCGCCCGGGATACGATGGATGTTCGATTCAGGGATTTCAATCTCTGAGAGCAACGACCTCCTCGCCATACCATAGTTGCTCGCAGGGTCTTCCGGACTGACCAGTCTTTCGTCTCCCCAGAACAGATGGACATTGGACCAATCCAGTCCCGCCTTGCGCGCGGTCTCCGGCAGCGCTTTGTAAGCGAGGCGCGGTGTCATTCCCCCTGAGAGAACACAGGATACAGAGCCTCTTGACCGCAATCTGCGGGTCAGTCCTGAGACAATACGGTTCGCCGCGGCCAGACCGAGCGATTCGGAGTCAGAAAAAACAGATACCTGATCGTTCATTTCCACCCGGTGACGGTGTGCAGGACGTTCAGATAGCCGGGGTACTGTTCATATGTCGTCAGCAGCGTCGACATCCTCTGTTCCTCATCCACATCACGAATCGGATAGATATCCTCCGAAACGACCTTTCCGTCAGAAGATTGTGTTACCACCGGACACTTTCCCCCGTTGCTCATTGCCAGCAGATACGATACGCCATCGCGAAAAGTAAATCTTATCGAGCACAGTCCCGAGATTGCCATCTGCTCTCCCGATTCGCTGAACGTTATGCCGGGGAGGGGATATTCCGGACCTGGCAAACGGTTCAGGGAGTGTGATATCCAACCACCGAACAACATCGCACTGCTTTCTCCGGAGACTCCCTTGTCGGACCCGGCCCAAGTGACCTCAACAGTTGACAAGTCGGTCAGCTTGTTCAGGAGTTCAGGCTTTTCGAACAGCAGCGATGTCAGACGCCTCCAGAATTCTGTCCGCTCCCAGGCCAGGTCACGAAACTGCACACGATGGTTGTGCTTCAACAGCTGCATGGCCAGAGTGAAGTCCCTGTCACCGGCCGAATCCAGGATCACCAGATCACTCATGGCAGAGATCTGCCGGAATTCCGGGAACGGGAAGGACCGGTCGACCCAGACCACCACAGGCACATCCGGAACGAGGAGTGAGGAGACGATACTTGGAATACGCCCCGCGGCACCGGGAGGAGCAATAAGAGTGATCTGCTCCGAACAAACCTGCTTTTCACCCGGCAGTGGGATCGAGCATCGGGCCGACACTGTTGTTTCGAGATCCGGTGCTGCACGATCAAGCACTACCAGGAACGCCCGGGCAGGATGATCGCCGGTCAATCCGATGAGCATGTGCTCCACCGATCCCCGGTCGGCATCTTCGCCCACGACCGCCACCAGATTCATCGAGCAGGCCCGAATCACGGGCGCAGCCTCCGTGTCCGTTCCGAAATCGCTCCACAGGGCGGTCAGTTCCTGTTCGATTGATTCTATTCCGACAGATTTGTCCATGACAGGGATGGTGTGCGGTTCTTGTAGTATTTCGTGGACAGTGCAATGAACAACTATCCACCGTTCGGTGTTGCATCAATATAGGGAAGCAGTGTCAAAATTGCTTCATTGATCCGGATTTCTGACCAAAACGCCTCCTGTGGGGGGCCGGCATCATGGCACAGTTCTTATTGGTACCTGTCAGAAGACCTATGGCCTTACGTTTCGAAACAATCCTGTCCGGTGCGGACGACCACGAGAAACGCCAGTTCCTTCTCCTTCATGGGTTGAAGGAATATTCCAGGGAGTTCTCCCAGAATCGCCTCTACCCGTTCCTCTCTGAACTGACAGAGCTGTACAGAACCCTCACAGTTCTTCATGAGAAACAGGATGAGTTGAGAGAGCATTTTCCGAGAGAGCTGAAAGAGGTTGACCTCGAGCGAATGGAGCTGGTGTACGATCAAACTGAAGACCACTCACAAAATATCGGAGAGATGGTACAGTTGATCGAGTGGGCACTTCCCCTGGTACGCAACGTGATGGAAGAAGGAATGGAAATCTTCAATTTCGTTGAGGATCACATCACGATTGCGGAGGTCGGGATTACACCGATCTACCGCGACGAAGGATACTGGTTCGTTCCCGATGCCCGGGCCCACATGCTGCACCTGCTCCGGTACGAGGTTTCCCTCTTCACGTCTGCGAATGAGCGCTACCGCACACTGAAGACACGGCTGCTCGATTCCGTGGGTCGTGACAGTCCGGACAATACACCGGAGTCGATTAAATGGAAGCTGATTCGTCAGTACCATGATCTTCCGAACCCGGCGACTTTTTCATGTGAGACAGAGCTGGATTTTCCGTATGGTGAGACAATGCTCCCGGTCGCAAAGCGAAAGCTGATGGCACATCTCTTCGCCTGACTTCACACTGCCTCCGCAGCACGCTCATTCTCAAATTATTCACTGGAAAAACCGTCCGTACCCCTTGAACATCCCTGTCCATTGCCCCGTCTGCAGAGAACTTACCGATTCACTGATCAAGACGTTCCGGGACCGTTCCGGGCTCGCTGTCAGGGCTCTGATCACGGAGGATGACAGTTCGTGGAGACCGGCGCGCGGATGTTGCCATGCCTGCTTCGTCTCCCGCGACCTTCCGCGATCTGATTCGCGCCTCAACCGGGACCACGGCCCGTTCGCCGTCCTTCCGGTTCCCCTCCGCGCTAACGCCGATCCGCGGTTCCGTGGCAGTGGAGTCACGATCGCGTTTATTGATTCCGGATTCTTCCCCCACGCAGAACTGAAGAACGGAGTGAACAGAATCCTCCGGATGACCGACGTAACATCCAACAGGGGAGGCGCTGCCTACTTCAGGTTTCCACATCCTGAGAGCTGGCACGGCACCATGTCCAGTGTGATCGCGGGTGGTTCCGGGTCGCTTTCCGATTCCTTCTATCGCGGGATCGCAGATGAAGTGCGTGTCGTGTGCATTAAGGTCTTCAACAGAAACACGCGCAGGATCACA
>Ga0224505_10002664_pt1 | contig 10374 bp, 16 predicted proteins | sample SF_Jan12_sed_USG_FD_169102 | JGI IMG/M metagenome (GOLD analysis project Ga0224505, IMG submission 169102) | Sediment microbial communities from San Francisco Bay, California, United States - SF_Jan12_sed_USGS_4_1 | ecosystem: Environmental > Aquatic > Marine > Sediment | place: USA: California...
CCCGCGCCCGTGCAGCTGGCGCTCGCCGTGTGAGACCGGAGCCGCCTGCTCAGGACTCCATCATCAGCCGACGCTACGATCGTCGCGGTGGCGGAGCCCTCGGAGATCACTGTGCTGATCGCGGACGACCACGAAGTCGTGCGCGAGGGGCTGAGGCTGTCGTTGCTCCGCTCGCCGCGGATCCGGGTGGTCGGCGAGGCCCCGGACGGCGAGACCGCCGTCAACCTCACGGAGCGCCGCCGGCCGAACGTCGTGATCATGGACCTGCGCATGCCGCAGATGGACGGCATCGAAGCGACCGAGGAGATCCTGCGGCGCGCCCCCGAGACGGGCGTGCTGGTGTTCACCGCGTATTCGGAGCGGGCACTGCTCGCGCGCGGGCTCGAGTCGGGTGCCCGCGGCTATGTGCTCAAGGAGGCCCCGCACGACACGCTCCTCCGGGCGATCGAGAAGGTCGCGGCAGGGGACACGTTCGTCGACCCGGCGCTGATCCCGTCGCTCGCGACGGGGAAGGACGGGCGTGACATCCTCACGCAGCGCGAGCGCGAGATCCTGCAGCTTCTCGCCGACGGGAACTCGAACGCCGACGTCGCCACGCGCCTCTTCATCAGCCAGGAGACCGTGAAGAGCCACGTCAGGCACATCCTCGCGAAGCTCGAGGCCGAGACCCGCACGCAGGCGGTCGCGATCGCGCTCCGCGAGGCGATGATCGATTGAGCGACCCGGGCGCTTCCGACGAGCGCCTTCTCGACCGGCTTCGGGCCGAGCAGCACGAGCGGCGCAGGCTTGCCGAGCTGATCCACGACGGGCCCGTGCAACACCTCGCTGCCCTCGGCCAGATGCTCGACGCCGCCACGATCTCTCTCGACCGTGGCGACACGGCACCCGCCCGCGAGGCGCTCACCAGGGCCGTCGCCGTCGCCCGAGAAGCGGCCGCCGACCTCCGCGATCTGGTCGCCATCGAGCCTGCCTCGCTGCACGAGCAGGGCTTCGAGGCGGCGGTGCGCGAGCTGACGGAACGGGTCGCCCGCCGTCGTGGCGTCGAGGTCCTGGTCGACACCCCCGCCGCGGGGCTGCTGGGTGAGCGAGCCCGGTCGGGCCTGTTCCAGATCGTCCGGGAGGCCCTCGACCAGGCGGTGCGCAGGGGCCCGCCGGAGAGCCTCGCCGTCACGCTCGCGCAGACGCCGGTCGGCGGGGTGCAGCTCGTGATCACCGACGACGCCGCGCAGGAGCGGCGTCAGGCTGTGATCACGGGGCTCGCGGAGCGCACGGACGAGCTCAACGGCACGTTCACGTACGAGCGCTCCGGGTCGGCGACCACCGTGCGCATCGCGCTGCCTCCGTCGGCCGCGTACGTCTGACCACGCCTCACCCCGGTCAGGCTCGAACGGGGCTCCAGGTCTCGCGCCACGCCCGCGGCCGCGAAGCGGACGCCTTCAGGGATCTTCGCGCGACCGTGATTCGCCCCTGCCCATCACGGTCTTGCGCCACGACCGCTCACAGATCGCAGCCGCCACGAGCACCAGCCAGCGACCCGCGGCCGCGAAGCGGACGCCTTCAGGGATCTTCGCGCGACCGTGATTCGCCCCTGCCCATCACGGTCTTGCGCTACGACCGCTCACAGATCGCAGCCGCCACGGGCACCCGCCAGCGACCCGCGGCCGCGAAGCGGACGCCTTCAGGGATCTTCGCGCGACCGTGATTCGCCCTGCGAATCACGGTCTTGCGCTAGGAAATGGGCTCGTTCTTGACGTCGTGCTCTTCCGCGTACGCGTTGACGAGCGGGTTGATCTTGTCCGCGTCCGGGAAGGCGTAGTTGATCTCCACGAACGCGTTCCACTTGTCGGGCAGCGCGTCCTCGGGGAAGATCGCCTCCACCGGGCACTCCGGCTCGCACGCGCCGCAGTCGATGCACTCCTCCGGGTCGATGATCAGCATCCGCTCGTACTCGTGGATGCAGTCGACCGGGCAGACGTCGACACAGGAGCGGTCTTTGATGTCGATGCAGGGCTCGGCGATGATGTACGTCATCGCGGGCGAGACTAGCAGCGCGGCCCGGCCCCGAGTGCTGCTACCCGCCGCCTTCCCGGAGGAGCGCGGCCACGAGCGCGGCGCCGCGCTCCACGAGCGCCGACTTGACCACGACTTGGTCGAAGCCGGCGGTGTGCGCGCGGCGCAGGCCTCCAGTGTCGGTGTGGTTCGCGTAGCCCAGGATGGGCACGTCGGGCCAGGTCTCGGCGACCTCCGCCGGCCCGACCCGCGCGATGTCGCAGACGACGAGGTCGGGCGGGTCGACGCTGTCCGTGGTGACGAGGCGGTGCCCCGCGAGCACGCCTTCGAGCTTGGCCCGGAAGAAGAGATCGACCCCGACGAGCAGGATCGTCGCCACCCCCGTCACGCTATCACGGCCGCTGCGCCGGGGATACTGCCGCGATGAGCCTGGAGCGCGGACTCGAGCTGATCTCGGCGGGCGCGTACTTCGACGCCCACGAGGCGCTGGAGCAGGAGTGGCGCGGCGCGCCGGAAGAGGAGCGCGACTTCCTGCAGGGCCTCGTCCACGTGGTCGTCGCGTGGCATCACGCGGGCCAGGGCAACCGCCCGGGCGCCGAGCGGCAGCTGGAGAAGGCGGCGCGGCGCCTGCGGGCCTACGCGCCGCGCCACCGGGGCGTCGACGTGAGCCGGCTGCTCGGCCAGGTCGAGGCTGCTGCGGCGCGCGTGGCGGTCGACCACCTCGACCTGCTGCCGGCGCGGGTCGACTTCGGGGAGGAGCCGTGAGCGGTGTCGTCTTCGTCGACCCGTACCCGCGGACGCTCGCGCAGATCTTCGGCGAGTGCGACCGGCGACGGCTCGAGGCGCTCTCCGAGGTCGTCTGGCACGACGGCCCTCCGGCTCCCGACGACGCGGTGGAGGAGGTGCTCGGTCGCGTCGTGACCGTGATCGGTCAAACGGCGCTCCCGCGGGAACGGCTCGACCGAGCACCGCACCTGCGAGCAGTGCTCAACGTCGAGGGCAACTTCCTCCCGAACGTCGATTACACGGCCTGCTTCGAGCGCGGGATTCACGTGCTCTCGGCTGCGCCCGTGTTCGGCCCGCCCGTCGCGGAGCTCGCGCTCGGCCTCGCGCTCGCGGCCGCCCGCGACATCCCCGGCGCGGACGCCGACGTCCGCGCCGGCCGCGAGGAGCTCTACGGCGGCGCGAACGAGCGGTCGTTCCTCCTCTCGGGAGCGACGCTCGGCCTGCTCGGGTGCGGCGGCCTCGGCCGTGCACTGTTGCCGCTCCTCCGTCCCTTCGGCGGCCCGCTGCTCGCCCACGACCCGTGGCTGCAGGACGGGGTGGTGCGCGAGCTCGGGCTCGAGCCGGTGGGGCTGGACGAGCTCTTCGTCCGCAGCAGGGTCGTGTTCGTGCTCGCCGCCGCGACGACCGAGAACGAGGGCACCGTCGGCCGCGCCCAGCTCCAGGCGATGTCCCCGGGTTCGGTGGTCGTGCTCGTCTCTCGCTCACCGGTGGTCGACTGGCCGGCGCTGCTGGAGGCAGCGTCGTCCGGCCGCGTCCGGGTGGCGGTCGACGTCTTCCCCGAAGAGCCGATCCCGGCGGGCGACCCGGTGCGCTCGCTCCCGAACAGCGTGCTCTCCGCCCATCGGGCGGGCAACGTCCCCGAGGTCTGGCCGCGGATCGGCGAGATGGTGGTCGACGACCTCGAGTGGATCCTGCGGGGCCTCCCCCCACAGCGCTTGCAGGCGGCACGACCCGAGACCGTCAACCGGCTTCGCTCGCGCCCGGTCGTGTAGGCCGCCGCGACAGTCGAGACCGTAGGTTCCCGGGGCCTACAGCGGGGATCGCTGTCACGCGCCGCGGCCGCGAAGCGGACGCCTTCAGGGGATCCCGCGGGCCGGGATCCGCCCCGGCGGATCCCGGCCCTGCGGATCAGAAGAACGGCTCGATGCCGAGCCACTCGAGCGTCCGGTTCAGGTACACGCGCAGCACCCAGAAACGTCCGAAGAAGAGCAGCAGGCCGAGCACGACCATCACCACGCCACCGGCGAACTGGATGGCCGTGTAGTGGTTCCGCAGCCACCGGAAGGCACCCATCGCGCGCGTGAAGACGGCGCCGGCGAGGACGAAGGGGATCGCGAGCCCGAGCGAGTAGACGGCCAGCAGCAGGGCGCCCTCGACCACGGTGTCGGACGACCCGGCGAGGACGAGGATCGCGGCCAGCACGGGGCCGATGCACGGGGCCGCGCAGACGGCGAACGCGGCGCCGAGGAGCACGCGCGAGCCGCGGCCCCGGGCCGTTTGCACGAGACCTGCGCCGACGAGACGTTCGGGCCACGGCAGCAGGCCCATGAAGGCGAGCCCGAAGACGACGAGGACGAAGCCAGCGATGCGCTCGAGGAGGAACTGGTCACGGAAGAGGGTGCCGCCGAGCGCCGCCGCGCCGATGCCGAGCAGGACGAAGAAGGCGGTGAACCCGAGCACGAACGGCAGCGACGCGACGACGACGCGACGCGCGGTGCCGGGGCGCCCGAGCTGGCTCGCCTCCACCGCCGACACCGCGGACAGGTACCCCGGCACGAGGGGGAGCACGCAGGGCGCGAGGAAGGAGAGGAACCCTGCGAGAAGGGCGACGGGGAGCTGTTCGAGGCTCACCGCTCGAGCCTCTCGAGAGCGTCGTCGATCCGGCGCTCGAGGGCGGGGTCGAGCGGCGCGGCCGTCACGGGTTCCTCGTCGTCGGCGCGGCGGCGGCTCCACGACCAGGCGAGCGCCCCGACCACCACCGCGCCGGCGGTCAAGCCGACGAGTGGCAGGAGCCAGGCCAGCAGGTCGAACCCGCGCTTCGGCGGCTCCGCCAGCACCGCGGGCCCGAACTGGTCGACGAGCTCTTGCTTGATCTCCCCCGCGGTCGCTCCGGCGGCGATCCGCTCGCGGATGATCGCCTTCATGCGGCGCGCGATCGGCGCGTCGGACTGGTCGAGCGTCGTCTTGCACGTAGGACAGACGAGCTCGGCCTCGAGGTCGGACGCGCGGGGCGGGTCGGCCGCGTCAGCGGGCGCAGGCACCAGGAGCAGGACGAGCGCGACGAGGGCGAGGGCGCGGCTCACGGCTCCGCGAGCGCCAGCTCCACACCGCGATCGAACGCCTCGCGATTGCGCTCGACGTCCACCCCTCCCTGGATCCGCTCGCCGACGAGCATGCCGTTGCGATCGACGAAGAACGTCTCCGGGAACCCGACGACGCCCCACGCACCGAGCGTCGCGCCCTTCCCGTCGTAGACCACCGGGTACGTGATCCCAAACCGCTTCATGAAGGCTCGCGCGTCCTGCTTGAAGTCCTGCGAGTCGACGCCGATCACCACGAGGCCACGGCTGCGCTCCCGCGCGTAGACCTCCTGCAAGAAGGGGGCCTCGTCCTTGCACGGGATGCACCACGACGCCCAGAAGTTCACGACCACTCCCTTGCCGCGCAGGCCTGCGAGCGACAGGGTGCCCTCCTCGTCGAGGCGCTCCAGCGAGAGGGCGGGAGCGGCGACGCTGTCGCCCGCCTCGAGCCGCGCGGCGGCGCCGCCGCTGTCGCCCGCCACGACCTTCCAGACGAGCAGCGCGAGGAGCGCGACGACCCCTGCGACGGCGACGCCCTGGGCGACGAGCTTCCCGCGCCCCGCCATCAGGCGGGGACGATGAACACGGGAGCGCCGACCGGGACGCGCTCGAACAGCCACTCGACCTCTGGGATCAGCATGCGCACGCAGCCGTGCGACGCCGAGTACCCGATCGAGGCGGCGTCGGGTGTGCCGTGGATGCCGACGTAGGGGGCCGAGATGCCCATCCAGCGCGTGCCGAGCGGGTTGCCGGGGCCGGGCGGAACCGGCTCCTTGCCCTGCGCCCAGGCAGACGTCTGCGGCGGGTACCACCACGGGTTGCGCTGCTTGACCACGACCTCGTATCGACCGAGCGGCGTCGGGTACGACGACTGGCCTGTGGCGACGCGGAACACGCGCTTCAGCTTCTCGCGCTCGTAGAAGAAGAGCTTGCGCGACTCACGGCGGATCACGATGACCTCGTCGAAGGCGGACTCGGGGACGAGGGCCGGAACCTCGCGGAAGGGCAGCGCGAGCGGGTCGCGATCGTGGGTCTTGACGAGGCGCCTGATCGCACGCTGCGTCAGCACCCTGTTCAGGCGGCGCCCGGGCACGGAAGGCACGACGATCGGCTCGAGCCCGCTCAGCCGCAACCGCGCGTCGGCCGGCTCACGCGCCAGGTCGCGATCGAGCCTGGAGACGTAGCGCTCCAGCCGGGGGGCGGACACCGTCACGGAGAGGGGGACGCGAAAACCCTCTCCCCGTACCGAGACGGCGGTCCTGACCGCCTTGCTGATCGCCGCCACTGCCCCGATCTCCCTCGGCGTGACCTTGATGCGTCGCGTGGGTGAGACGACGAGGGGAAGTGTCCGCTCGAAGCGCTTCACGAGCAGCTCCCGGGCCTCCCTCGCGGTGAGGCCGCCGACGAGCGTGCCGCCGACCGTGACGCCGGCGACGATCGTCCTGGGGCCCGCACGAGGGCGCGGCGGCGGCGCGGTGTCGGTGGGCCCGGTCGTGGTGGTTCCGCCGCCGTCGTCTGCGCCGGCCGAGGGCACCGTGAGAGCCAGCGCGAAGAAAACGCCTGCAAATGCGCAGGCGCCGAGTGCGCCAATCGCTACGACGCGCCTCATGCGTCAAGTGTAGCCGCGAAGATGCGGGGATCGTTCGTGATCACCCCGTCCACTCCTGCCGCGGTCACGCGGGCGAGGTCGGCGGGCTCGTCGACCGTCCATGCGAGCACGGGCAGGCCGACCGAGTGTGCCTTCGCCACCGCCCGCTCGGTGACTAGCCGATGCTCGAGCATCACCGCCGATGCGCCCGCTCTCCGCGCGAGGCGCGGCAGCCGGAGCGGCACCGACGCGCGCATCGCTGAGAGGCCGAGCGCGATCACGGGCCACAGGTGCGGCCGGCGCGAGACGCCGAAGCGGTCCTCCGGGTACGTGAGCCCGATGCGGATCCCCGGCGCGTGCCTGGCCACGGCATGCAGTCGTCGCGTGTGGAAGGCACTGACCACGGTCCGCTCGGTGAGGCCGTGGCGGATCACCGCTGCCGCGAGCTCGTCGAGGCGCCGACGCAGCTTGAGGTCGATGTGCAGGCCGACGTCCGGTGCCTCGTCGACGAAGAAGGCGAGTGCCTCGTCGAAGGTCGGCAGCTCGGGCGCCGCCTCACGGAGCTCGTCGAGGGTGCGTGACCGCACCTTGCCGCGGGCGGCACCATGGCTGACCTCGGCGAGGTGGTTCGAGTGGGCGAGCACCAGCGGGCCCCGCGGAAGGTCGAGCACGTCGAACTCGATCACGTCAACGCCCGTAGCGACGGCGGCGCGGAGCGACCGAAGCGTGTTCTCGGGCGCGAGGGCGGCCGCGCCGCGATGCCCGACGCGCAGCGGAGAGCCGTCCTCGCGACGTCGCAGGTCGATCACGAAGGGCTCCCCGGTTCGCTCAGAGGCCGAAGAGCTGCTCGATCTGCCGAGAGAGGACTGCGACGAAGAGCACGACCACTGCGAGCATGATCACCAGCACGACCCAGAACCGCAGCCCGGCGTGCCGGACACGTCGATGCCGCTCCGTCCGTGCCCGCCGTCGCGCACGGTAGAAGCGGTAGGCGCGCTCGACCGCGATGGGGTCGAGCGGTGGCGCCTCGGACGGCACCCGTCGTTCGAGCTGCTCGGGCACGGTGAAAGTGTACGACCGTGACGGCGATCGGCGCGATCCACCATACTGTTGCCCCGATGGATGCCGACCGCGCACGCGACCGCCGGCTCGAGAGCGCGCTGCTCACGCTCGGCGATCGGCTCGGGCTCGTCTCCGGGTTGGTGCTGGCCGTCTCCGCCTTCACGGGCTGGTACACGGGCAGCGGCGAGGGTGTCACGGTGTCGGTCCTCGGCTGGCACACGGGCACGCTGGGGAAGCTCGTGTTCCTCCTCGGAGCCGCGATCGTCGTGCTCGTCGTGCTGCGCGAGCTCGGCGTGGCCTTGCCGGCGGCGGTGCCGGAGAGCCTCGTCTCGATCACGGCTGGCGTGCTGGCGACGATCTTCGTGCTCGTGCGCTTGATCTCGATCCCAGACGACTTCTTCTTCGCGAGCCGTGGCATCGGGATCTGGATCTCCCTGGCGGCTGCGATCGGCGTGATCGCGGCCGGCCTGCTACAGGCGTCCGAGGAGATGGCGTAGCAGGCGGTCAGGGGGTCGTCGCCGGCTGCTGCGGCAACGGCTCGAGGGTGCGCACGATGGTCACGCTACCGCCCGGCTCCGGGTGGTCCTGAAGCGCCATGCCGAGGGCGACACCCACCACGAAGATCACGATCGCGAAGGCGGCGAGGGCAAGGGCTCGCCGGCCCCGCCGGCGGCGTCGTCCCGGAGCGGTGCGACGCGCCGTCCGTGGCGGCTCGAGGCCGATCACGGGACGTAGTCCACGGCGTGGCGACTGGTCAGCTGGAAGGCCGCGTCGGTGACGAAGGCCAGGTCCCGGTCGGATCCCGGCGCGGGCGCCTGCTCGTCGATCGCGATAGCGGCCCAGCGCTCTGCGCCCAGGTACGCGTCGGCCAGCTCGGCGAGCGTGAAGACGTCGCCGAGCCGCCGCCGAAGGTGCTCCGTGACCGCGGCCAGCTGTCGGTGCAAGACGTCGGCGCGCCCGGGGTCCTGGGCCGCCTCGGTGAAGCGACCATGACCAGCCGCCCAGTCGAGCCGCGCGCTCTCGACGACGGCACGCAGTATCACGAGGCCACCTCGGCGGCGCAGCAGCGGTCATCCGGCCACAGCTGGCCGAGCTCCCCGACGACGAGGTCTCCGAGCTCGTAGCCTGGGCGGGCGAGCGCGAAGGCGACGTGGGCGTGGAGGCACTTCAGTCGCAGCGGGTTCCGCGAGCCGCCGATGCCGAAGTCGAGGGACTCGCCGTCGTCGAGCCCCCGCCGGCCCAGGGCCAGCTCGGCACGAACCGACCGCTGCTCAGCGGTTGCTCGCTCCACCGAGCTGCGGAGCGTCGCGTCCTCCGCCACACGTTCGCTCCAGCGCTCGACCCCGCCGGACGCCTCGAGCCGGGAGACCGCCGCTACCAGGTGACGACACGTCAGGTAGTACGTCGTCGGGAAGGGATGCCCGCCGTCGTCGTACGGCTCCTGCTCCGTGACCGCGGGCCATCCCCAGGGGCACCGCACGGCAACCCGCCGGAACGCCCGGGGCTCGCGTCCGAGCTGCAGCGCGACGACGCTACGGTCCTCCATCGCCCGACACCGTAGCGTCGCTCCGACGCCAGGCGGCGATGCCCTTGACGATGAAGAGCTGCTCGCCGGGGCGCACCAGCCCGACCCGCCGTGCCTCGCGGGAGAGCGCGACCAGGCTGGTCGAGCGCTCGAGCCTCAGCTCGAGCTGAGCGTTCTCGGCACGCAGGTCGGCCACCTCCGCCCTCCGGGCCGCGAGATCGCTGCGCGTGTCTCGGTAACGCGTGAGCGGCTGGGCGTAGAGGAAGCCCGCGACGAGGAGCACGAGCACCGGGGCGATCAGCCGCCACCGGCGCACCCGGAGCCGCGCCGCCAGGCCGCCGCGACGCGCCGGCTCCCGCCGCCGTTGGCGGCCCTTCGCTCCCCCGCGCGTGCCCATGCTCGCCCATTCGCCGTCACCGGCGCCCGGTCCTGCCCGGCTCAGGCGCTGTCGACCTTGATCACGTTGGTCGAGCCCGGGATGTTCACGGCGGTGCCAGCGGTGAGCACGATGCGGTCTCCGGGCTCGACCAGACCCGCTTCGCGTGCGGCCTGGAGCGAACGGCCCCAGAGGTCCTCGACGTCGTCGGTCTCCGGGATCGGCACCGGTGTCACGCCCCACTCGAGCGCCAGGTGGCGCAGCGACTCGACCTTGTGGGTGAGCGCGACGATCGCGCGACGCGGCCGGAGCCGTGCCACCGCAGATGCGGTTCGCCCGGTGAACGTGGGCACGAGCAGCGCCTTCGCGGACAGCGCCTCGGCGATGTCGCAGGCTGCGTTCGACATCGCCTGCCCGATCGTGGGGTCGTCCGCGGCGCGCGGGATCTCGTGCCGGTAGTCGAGGCTCGGCTCGACGGCGAGCGCGATGCGGTCCATCACGCGCACCGCCTCGATCGGGAACTCGCCGACCGCCGTTTCGCCGGAGAGCATCACGGCCGACGTCCCGTCGAGAACGGCGTTCGCGACGTCCGACGCCTCGGCCCGGGTTGGCTCGGGAGAGTGCAGCATCGACTCCAGCATCTGGGTCGCGGTGATCACGGGCTTCCCCCGCTCGAGCGACTGGGCGATGATGCGCTTCTGGAGCAGCGGCACCTCGGCGGCGCCGA
>Ga0224505_10002667_pt1 | contig 10369 bp, 10 predicted proteins | sample SF_Jan12_sed_USG_FD_169102 | JGI IMG/M metagenome (GOLD analysis project Ga0224505, IMG submission 169102) | Sediment microbial communities from San Francisco Bay, California, United States - SF_Jan12_sed_USGS_4_1 | ecosystem: Environmental > Aquatic > Marine > Sediment | place: USA: California...
TGGCGATGTGACCAGAGGCCCGCGTGTCGTCACGGAACAGACCAAGCAGGAAATGAAGAGGATTCTCGATGAGATCCAGACCGGGCGGTTTGCCAAGGAATGGGTCCTTGAGAATCAAGCCAATCGCCCGGTCTATAATGCGCTGCTCGCCAAAGGCGAAGCGCATCCCATTGAGGCGGTCGGATCTCAGCTGCGGGCGATGATGCCGTGGCTCAAAAAAGATCAGCTGGTCGATAAAACCAAGAACTGAGGCAATCCTGTGGCGGATCGTGCAGTCGGCATCCCATTTGCCAAAGAAGGAATTCCCTTCATCGCAGTGCCAGCCAGCGTTACACTGTTGGCTGGATGGTTGGGCTGGCCGGTCGTTACGCTTCTTGGAGCCGTTGCGACACTCTTCTCTGCCTGGTTCTTCAGAAACCCAGCCAGAGTTGTGCCCCAAGGCCAAAATCTAATCGTCGCTCCCGGGGATGGGAAGGTCATTGCGATCGAGGAGGAGTTCGAGCCACGGTACTTGAAAGAGCGCAGTATCAGGCTCACGATCTTTTTGAACGTGTTCAACGTCCACATCAATCGGATGCCTTGTGATGGTGTGATCGAGGATGTCCAGTATCAGCCAGGGCTGTTCATGGTCGCCAGCAAGCCGGAGGCGACATTGAGAAACGAGCAGAACGCTGTGATGATCAAGACTCACCAAGGGGTAAAGGTGCTGTGCGTTCAAGTAGCAGGATTGATCGCTCGGCGTATCGTATCGTGGGTCTCTCCGCGAGATCAGGCGATCCGAGGTGAGCGGTTCGGATTGATTCGTTTTGGGTCGCGAATGGATACCTTTCTTCCGATCGGCAGCAAAGTTCGTGTGGCGATCGGAGATCGAGTGAAAGGCGGCGAAACGATTGTGGGGGAGTTGCCATGAAAACGGCAGGCTTCAAAAATTCGTTTGGGAAGGAAGGGAAGCGGCGGAAGGCTGCCATGCACCTCATCCCGAATCTGTTTACGACCGGCAATTTGTTTTGCGGAGTATATGCCATCCTCTCTGTCTTTAACGCCAATTATCTGGAAGCGGCCATTGCGATCCTCGTCGCGATGATTTTTGATGTCCTTGATGGGAAGTCGGCGCGCCTGACCAACAGTACGAGCCAATTCGGTCTGGAGTATGACTCGTTGTCCGATGTGGTTTCGTTCGGGGTCGCACCGGGTCTGTTGATCTATTCTTGGGCGTTGAGCGGACAAGGGACGTTCGGCGTCGCGGTCATGTTTGCCTATGTGGCGATGGGAGCTGTGCGCTTAGCGCGATTCAACTCCACAGTTGCACTAGCCGACGGGAAATACTTTACCGGGCTTGCGATTCCAGCCGCAGCCGGAGTGGTGGCTTCGCTGGTGGTTTTCGATCATTACATTCTCAAGATGGGAGCAGAAGCCAAGCCAATCGTGGTCTTGATCATGACCTTGATGCTAGCGTTCCTGATGGTCAGTACCATCAAGTACCGTAGCTTCAAAGAGCTGAAATTTAAGGGCCACCGGCACATCACCTATTTGGTCTGGGGGATTCTCGCGTTGATGATGGTGGCGGCTTTGCCGGCTGTCATGCTCTTTGTCGTGTTCGCCGGATACGCCTTGATGGGGCCGGCCGAGAAGTTGTTTTGGTTGGTTGCTCCGTCTGCCGGGAAAAAGGGCGTTGGGAAAGTCGATCCATCGCCGATCGAGACCAGATCATAATGGTAAACAGTTGGAAGAATTCCGGAGCATAGAATGGCTAAGACGAGGAGTAGTAGGCGAACAATCTAGAAACAGGGTGTTGGATGCCCTATAGAGAGCTGGTGGGTGGTGCAAACCAGCCTAGATCTCGTCGAACTCACCTCCGAGCCGAATCTCTGAACATTGCAGTAAGAGATTCCGTCTTGCCCTCGTAAGGGGCTTAACGAAGGGCCTGAGCAACCGGATCGGTGTTCAGGCTAAATCAGGGTGGTACCACGAAGCGCGTGTCGAGCCTTCGTCCCTGGGTGTAATGGGATGAAGGCTTTTGTGTTTTTAAAGCTGATGAAAACGGTCGCCGGCTTCGTTCTCGGCTTGAAAACGTCCTCAGCGTACTGCTGAAAGTACGCCTCCGGTGTTTTCTCTCGCCGTGGCCTTGCCGAACCACCCTTTTGATCAGCCCGAATATGAGAGGTGATGCGATGGCACGTATGATCAAAATTTTCGATACGACGTTGAGAGACGGCGAGCAATCGCCGGGCGCCAGCATGAACGTGGAAGAAAAGGTCATGGTGGCCAAACAGCTGGCGAGGCTCGGTGTCGATATCATTGAAGCAGGATTCGCCTATAGTTCCCCTGGAGATTTCGAGGCGGTCCGGCGGATCGCTCAAGAAGTGGAAGGGCCGACGATCTGCAGTCTTGCGCGCGCGCGTCCGGAGGATATTGACCGAGCCTGGGAAGCCTTGAAAGGGGCTCCGAGGGTGCGCATCCATACATTTTTATCGACGTCCGATATTCACCTCAAGCACCAGTTTCGGATGACGCGGGAACAGGCCAAACAACGTGCCGTGGAAATGGTCCGGCGGGCTCGCGGCTATGTCGATGACGTCGAGTTTTCTCCGATGGATGCCAGTCGTTCGGATCCGTCGTTTCTGTATGAAGTCATCGAAGCGGTTATTGCCGCAGGGGCCGGCACTATCAATATTCCCGACACGGTGGGGTATGCCGTTCCTCAGGAATTCGGCGCGTTGATCAAGGGAATCTTAACCGAAGTGCCCAATGCCAACCAAGCCGTCATTTCCGTTCACTGCCACAACGATTTAGGTGTCGCGGTAGGGAACAGCCTGGCAGCAATTATCAATGGCGCCGGCCAAGTGGAGTGTACGATCAACGGCATTGGGGAGCGGGCAGGGAATACATCGTTGGAAGAAATTGTCATGGGGCTCCGGACCAGGAAGGATTTCTATCAAGCCGATACCGGAATCCGGACGGAAGAGATTGCAAAGACCAGCCGCTTGGTCAGCAAGATCACAGGCATGGTCGTGCAACCCAATAAAGCCATTGTGGGGGCCAACGCTTTTGCTCATACCTCGGGTATTCACCAAGACGGCTTACTCAAAGACAAAACGACCTATGAAATCATGCGACCAGAATCCATCGGATTGGTTGAGAGCCAGATGGTGATGGGAAAGCTCTCCGGTCGGCACGCCTTTCGTCAGCGTCTGGAGGAGTTGGGGTATACACTCAGTGAGGAAGAGGTGAACCATGCGTTCGAGCGATTCAAAAAACTGGCTGATCAAAAGAAGGAGATTTTCGAAGAAGACATTGAGGTCATCGTTTCTGAAGAGTTAGCGAAGATGGCCGACCGTATCGCGTTGAAGACACTGCGCGTCTCGAGCGGAACGAACCAAGTTCCCACCGCCACAGTAGAACTGGAGGTCGATGGCAGGGTCGTTGCTCAAACCGGAACAGGCGACGGGCCCGTGGATGCCGTCTACCGTACGATTGCGGCGATCACGCAGACCAAGAGCAAGCTGTTGATGTATGTCGTGAAAGCGATCACCGGTGGCACAGATGCACAGGGCGAAGTTTCGGTGCGGGTTCAAGAGGATGGCCGAACCGTTACGGGTCACGGGGCCGATACCGATATCATCACAGCCTCCGCTCGCGCCTATCTCAGTGCCTTGAACAAGCTTGCCTATCTCGCGACAAAACAGGCGCAAGGTGAGCAAAAGGTGAACTTGATTTGACACGGATGCGCACGGTACAGTTTTTATTTTTCGAGATGAATTGCTTCCTCGGAAGGGGACTGAGGCGTGTGGAGGGTTGCACTGGTAGATCGACCGGAGTTTTTGGCCGGCGATCATACTCGTTTACGGGAGATCTTTCATCCAGCGAAGTACCCCCTCGAACTCGGGTATAGCCTTGCCCATGGAAGATTGAGCCCAGGGCAACGGTCGAAACGACATATCCTGACCTCGTCCGAGGTCTACTATTTTATCTCCGGGCAAGGGCGATTCACGATCAATGATCAGGTCACGGTGATCGAAGCCGGGGCAACGGTCTATGTTCAACCCGGAGGGGAACAGTTTCTGGAAAATACGGGAGAAGTCGATATTGAGTTCCTGTGTCTGGTCGATCCAGCCTGGCGTGAGGAAGATGAAACGATACTGGAATAGGTGAAGGGGCGATTCAAAGATCGAAAGGAGCAGCCGTGAAGGCCAAGATTGCAGTGTTAGCCGGTGATGGAGTCGGGCGCGAGATCGTTCCCGAAGCCGTCAAAGTCCTCAAGGTGATTGCGGAGAAGTATGGACATGCGTTCGAATTTGCGATGGCAGATATCGGCGGGCAAGCGATCGATAAGTTCGGTGTGCCGTTACCGAACGATACCTTGGCACTTGCCAAACAAAGTGACGCAGTCTTACTGGGAGCAGTGGGAGGTCCCCGGTGGGAGAGCCTGGAATATAGTCTCAGGCCAGAACGCGCGCTCTTAGGAATCCGGGAAGCCTTGGGTCTCTATGCCAATCTGCGGCCGGCGAAGGTGTATGCCAATCTGGTGGATGCCTCCACATTGAAACGCGAGGTCATCGAAGGAATCGACATCCTCGTGATTCGCGAACTAACAGGTGGAATCTACTTCGGCAAGCCAAAAGGTATAGAAAAGCTTCCGAATGGGCAAGAACGAGGAATCAATACGGAAGTCTATACTACGGACGAAGTTCGACGCATTGCCAAGGTCGCATTCGAAGCGGCGCGGAAACGGCGTAAGAAGGTGACCTCCGTTGATAAGGCGAATGTGTTGGAGTCCTCAGAGTTGTGGCGCAAAGTCGTTATCGATGTCCATGCGTCCTATCCTGACGTTGAATTGGGGCATATCTATGTCGATAATGCCGCGATGCAATTGGTGCGGAATCCACGACAATTCGATGTACTGCTCTGCAACAACATGTTCGGCGACATTCTCAGCGATGAAGCGGCGATGCTCACTGGTTCGATCGGAATGTTACCCTCAGCCAGCATCGGAGCCAAGGTCGGACTCTTTGAGCCAATCCATGGGAGTGCCCCTGACATCGCTGGCAAGAACATTGCTAACCCCATCGCGACTATCGCGTCGGCTGCCATGATGTTGTCGTATGCGTTTCAACTTGAGAAAGAAGCCGAGGCGATTGAGCAAGCCATTGTAAGAACGCTTGATCTCGGCTATCGCACCAAAGACATCCAGAGCCCAGGGGCACGGATCATCGGGACCGTCGAGATGGGCGATGCGATCATCAAAAACCTCGGCTCGTGATCGGCGTTGACCCATGGCCACCATTCTTTCTACATGGACGATCCGTACCGTGGCCGGTAGTGGGACATCCGGCTTTTCGGGTGATGGTGGATCTTCGACGCTGGCATGCCTGAATGAACCGAAAGGTGTCGCCCTTGATTGTCATGGCAGTGTGTACATCGCGGATTCTGAAAATCACGTCGTTCGAAAAATTGATCGTGTGACCGGGGTCATTTCGACGGTCGCAGGCATGTCAGTCCATGAAGATGAAGGTGTGATCGAGCCGCAGAGCACCGCACCAAGGGTGACCGAGGAGGATCCTCTCGCAGACGATGGTGATGCGGAGGCTCGCCGGTCATCGTACACCCAACACACGGATTTGAGTGGAACGGTCCGGTATTGGACGAATGGGACATCGTCCATAACGCGATACGGAGGAGATGGGGGTCCAGCGCTGAATGCACGTCTCAACTTCCCTAATGCGGTGGCTGTGGATCAGGTAGGAAATATCTATATCGCCGATACTATGAATCATAGAGTCCGGCTGGTCGAAGCGGCGACCGGGGTTATTTCAACGCTGGCTGGGACCGGTCAAGCCCGGTTCTCCGGTGACGGGGGCCCTGCCCATCAGGCTGCTCTCAATGAGCCGGCCGCTTTGATCATCGATGAAAACAACCGACTCTATATTGCCGACCAATCCAATCATCGTATACGGGTGGTTGACCTAAATACCGGTCTGATTCAGACCGTCGCTGGAACTGGAGCTGCGACCTATGACGGAGATGGGAAGCCCGCGGTTGAGGCAGCCCTCGCTGGGCCTGGTGGGCTGACCCTGGCAGATGATCGATTGTATATTTCCGATACTTTCAACGGTCGAATCCGATGCGTCCAGCTTTCGTCAGGGCTGATCTCCACAGTGGCGGGTGATGGTACAGCCTATCGGTATGAGTCGCCGTCCGATCCTCCATCCACTAGTCTTTCACGCCCAACAGGAATTGCGATCGATCAAAATGGTGACTTGGTCCTGACTGATTCAGACAACCATCTCATTCGGCAGTGGGATTGGGGATCTGGAGTGGCATTCCGCTTGGCGGGGATCGGTGCTCCCTCGTATTCCGGCGATGACGGCGCTGCAAAAGACGCAGGTCTATGCTATCCGTTCGGCATTGCAGCTGATCGCGATGGATCACTGCTTGTAGCCGACACCTTTAACCATCGTATTCGTATGTTAGCCTTGGAGTAGGCGTTTCATGATCAAGAAGAAATCTGGATACACAGTCGCAATCCTTGGTGCGACCGGCGCAGTCGGTAGGGAAACGCTCGAGATCTTGGAGGAGCGCAAGTTCCCGATGACAGACCTGAGGCTATTCGCGTCCAACCGATCAGCCGGAGAGGTGATGACCTGTCTAGGTAGAGAGTACACGGTTGAGGTGTTAACGGACTCCTCGTCTTTTGACGGCGTCGACGTGGCCTTTATCTCCGCGACTGATGCCATTAGCAGAGAATATGGCCATCGTTTGGGAGCTGCCGGTATTGCCGTGATCGACGATAGTGCCGTGTTTCGTATGGATGATGGGGTTCCTTTGGTGGTTCCGGAGGTGAACGCCTTTGCATTGCGCGACATGCCTCGGGGCATTGTGTCGATCCCGAACTGTACGACCACTCCGTTGGTCATGGCGCTCAAGCCGCTTCACGACGCAGCAGGGGTGAAGCGTGTGGTGGTCACGACCTTTCAGTCCGTCTCGGGCACCGGTGCTGCGGCAATGGATGAGCTCATGGATCAAACGAAGGATTTGTTGGCATTCCGAGACGTGACGGCCAAAGTCTATCCCTACCAGATCGCATTCAATCTCTTGCCGCACATCGGTTCGTTCAGCGAGGGAGGCGATTGTTCAGAGGAAGTCAAAATTGCAAAAGAAACAAGGAAGATTCTCGGCGCGCCGAATCTGCGGGTCACCGCGACGACGGTGAGAGTGCCGGTACTTCGTTGCCATTCCGAAGCAATCAATGTCGAATTGGAGCGTCCATTGAAGGTGAATGAGGCGCGTGCTGCGTTAGCTGCCATGCCAGGGGTGATTGTGTACGACGATCCGTTGAAGAAACTGTATCCGATGCCGATCGACGCGACCGGAAAGGATGAGGTTTACATCGGTCGGGTCCGGGAAGACGAGTCGATCGCAAACGGACTCAATCTTTGGGTCGTCTCCGATAATCTTCGGAAAGGTGCGGCGTTGAATGCCATTCAGATCGCGGAATGCCTAGTCCAGAACTAGCAGAACGTTCAAACTGTTGGGTAGCAAGGCCGCAGTGAGCGAGGAGGCGAAGCGTACCCTATTTTTACCCGGGCCCACCCATCGCCTGTTGGAACAGGCGTTTGCCCAGGCCGTACGTTGAGCCTGTGAGTGATGCGATAACGGAGGTACCAAGCTGTTTCAGCGTTCTGCCGATTGGGATGAAAGTTGATGCCGGAATGGACTACCTTTGGCAAGCTCCTAATTGGGATCGGGGTTGGAATCGTTGCGCTCGGCCTTCTGTTCCTCCTTGTCGACCGGATTCCTGGTCTCGGACATGTGTTCGGGTGGTTCGGGAAGCTTCCCGGTGATATTTCCATCAAACGAGAGAATTTTAGCTTCTACTTTCCCATCGGGACAAGTATTGCCCTCAGCATTCTTCTAAGTCTGCTATTCTATTTCATAGGATGGCTCTTTCGCAGATAATGGCAACCCGACGTTGGGTCTTCGCCTTTGGATTAGGGCTTTGGGTCTGGGCTATCGCTATGCCGGAGGCCGAAGCAGCGCCCTCGATTCGCGTTCTGTTGGCTTCGGACGTCCAGCAATTGGAAGTCTTGAGTGATCAGCCTATTTGGGTGACGGATCGGCACCATGACGCCTGGTCATATCGGTCGGCTCTGCGGATCCAGTTTCGTGGTCGGGCCATGTTGCTTAACGGAAAACCGGCAGTCACCGATCAACTGACGTTAAAGGCCGGAAGTCACGACCTGAAGCTTTGGCTTACTCAAAAGAGTAATCAAACCCTGCACCAGGCGGGCGATGAAAAAGACGCACTGCAAGTCAGCGGGGCGATCAAACTCATCCGGAGAGGTAAAGGGCTGTACGTCATCAATTATGTCGATTTGGAGGAGTATGTAAAGGGTGTGGTGCCTGCTGAGGTGAATGCAGCCTGGCATCTCGAAATGCTCAAGGTGCAGGCAGTCGCTGCAAGAACGTATGCGCTGTATCAACAGATGTTGAGTGCCAGTCGTGACTATGACGTGGCGGCCGGGACCCAAGATCAGGTCTATCGCGGCAGGCGGGGCCTCGATGCGCGAGTCGCCCAAGCAGTGGAGTCTACACGCGGCCTGGTTGTGACGCACAAGGGGGCTCCCATCTACGCTGCATTCTCCTCGACTGCTGCCGGTGTCACAGAAGATGCGATGAATGTATGGTCGATGGACTTGCCCTATTTGAAAGGCGTCGAATGCCCGTTCGACCTGGAGTCTCCATTTTATCAATGGAAGACATCCATTAAGCGCGATGTGCTGGAGCAGAACTTAAGGAAGCACGGATTTGTGGTCGGGACAATCCAGTCTGTCTCCCCAGTTGCCCATAGTCGTGCCGGGCGAGTGGCAAGGATGCGGATAGTGCATTCTGAAGGGGAGCTTATCATTCGGGGAGAGGATCTGCGCAGAGCGGTCGGGTATACCATTGTGCAGAGCACCCAGTTTACGATCGAGTCCATTGGGGAGGAAATCATACTTTCCGGCTACGGCGCCGGTCATGCGGTCGGGCTTTGCCAGTGGGGTGCAAAAGAGCTGGCAGAGTTGGGCTACTCATTTTCGAGCATTCTTCGCTACTACTATCCTGGGACGGAGCTTCAGGACGCGTCTTTGACTCAGCCCCCTCCGATGCCTCACTCCCTTCTTCCACCCTCGTAATGCAACTGTCTGACTTCGACTTCCCATTTGACCCCTCGCTCATCGCGGCAGCGCCAATCATGCCGCGTGACCGTGCGAGACTGCTGACCCTCAATCGAACTACGCAGCAACTCACCCATCACCATGTCGCTGATCTTCCGAATCTGTTGAAGCCAGGTGATCTTCTCGTCGTGAACGACACCAAGGTCCTGGCTGCACGGGTGCCGGGAATCAAGAGGCCGACCGGAAAGCTAGTTGAAGTGTTGTTCGTGAGGGAGATAAGCGAAGGTCGGTGGGAAATTATGGTTAAGGGCACTTTCCGAGTCGGGCACGTCATCGAATTCGACCAATACTCCCGTGCCACGATCGTCAAGCGAGATGCAACGGGAACTGAGGTGATCGTGGAGAGTCCAGAACCGATCACACGACTCTTCGAAGCCTGTGGGATGATGCCGCTCCCGCCGTACATCAAGCGCGCACCGACTGAACAGGATCACCGCTGGTATCAGACGGTTTTTGCTAAGCAGGGGGGAGCGATTGCCGCACCGACGGCAGGTCTTCATTTCACGCAAGAGCTTTTCAGACGACTGAACGCGTCGGGTACCACCGTTACCACCGTCACCCTCCATGTTGGTCCCGGCACATTTAAGCCGGTGACGACAGAGCGGATTGAGGATCATCAGATGGGTGCAGAACGATTCACGATCAGCGAAGAGGCTGCAAAAGCCATCCAGGAAACCAAAAGGGCTGGTGGGCGAGTAGTAGCCGTTGGAACTACGGTTGTGCGTACCCTCGAAACTGTGGCAGAGAAAAATGGAGCGATTGTTCCGGTGTCCGGCGAGAGCCGACTCTTCATTACCCCAGGGTTTCAGTTCAAGGTTGTCGATATGCTCATGACGAACTTCCACCTGCCAAAAACCACGCTGCTCATGCTGGTATCAGCCTTCGCCGGCATTGAACCTATTCGCAGGGCCTATGCCGAAGCGGTTAGTGAGCGATATCGTTTCTACAGCTATGGCGATGCGATGTTGATCCTTTAGCAGCTAACCAGTCAATTCTGACTATCTGACTAAGAAAAACAGTGAGAATTTTAGAGCAGCTCGCGGCGGATGGTGATGGGCAGTTTGGCTTTCATGGACTGTTGGAATGAGACTAAGGCCCGTTGCTGTTTCTGTAACAGCATATCATCCATCACGCGCTGCTTCGCCTCAGCTGCC
>Ga0224505_10002668_pt1 | contig 10369 bp, 10 predicted proteins | sample SF_Jan12_sed_USG_FD_169102 | JGI IMG/M metagenome (GOLD analysis project Ga0224505, IMG submission 169102) | Sediment microbial communities from San Francisco Bay, California, United States - SF_Jan12_sed_USGS_4_1 | ecosystem: Environmental > Aquatic > Marine > Sediment | place: USA: California...
CTACATCCACGCCTTGCCAGTAGAGTCTCGATTCACACCCGGTCTGGAAGTAGTCCGCCATAGCCGGCGGTGAATAGGGTGGGCCCACCTCGGACGATACGATCGTGATTTCCGGATTCAGTTTCTTTGCAGGGCCCAGTTCCCGCAAGCTCTGGGCGGCGGTGATGCCAGCCGGTCCTGCACCGAGAATCAGGACGCGCATTGCAGCAACTCCTCTTGTTCGGTCAGCAGGGCATCCAGCAATGCGCCGAGTTTGTCGTCGAACAAGGTCGGGGAGCGCGCGAGGAGCGCGCCCACTGACGGCTCCATGTCCGGCAGAACATCGTCCACGGGCAGCCAGTGCATACTCGTGAACCGGAAGGCCCCCTCCTCGTCCAGTCTTTCCAGCGTGCGCTCAAAATCACGAGCGTCCCGTGCCCGGTTGACGACCAGGTGGACTGCCGGGATCCCAAGCTCGCTGGCCAAACGTGCGGCATGCAATGCAGCCTGCAGACCATTGAAAGTCGGGTCCGTCACAACGACAGCATGACGAAAACCTTTTGCGAGAGCGCGACCGAAATGTTCGAAGCCTGCCTGCGTGTCCATCAGGACCGCTTCGTTGCGGCGCAAGCTTAATGAATTAGTGACTGCCGCGAGCAAGGCATTCTCAGGACACAAACAGCCGGCCGCTGGCTGCACGGTGTTGCCCATGACTAACAACCGCACACCGTCCGGGGCGCGCACGCCGAAGCGAGCGACGACATCGTCGACATCAGGATTGAGGCGGAAGAACAGCCCCCAGCCCTGACCGGGACGCGCGCCCGTTTTCTCTTCGGCGTAGTCAAGATTCTCGCTCAGCGGCACCAGGCGTCGCGCGTCTTCAGTGCGCATCCCAAGCGCATACGGCAGGTTCATCTGCGGATCGGCATCCAGCGCCAGCACCTCGTATGAGCGGCGCGCTAACTGTCGCGCAAGCAGCGCCGTCAGTGTCGTTTTTCCGACGCCCCCCTTGCCCGTAACAACGACTCGAAAATCGTCGCCGCTGGCATTGTGCGGCAACACCGCGTGGTGGCTGTGTCCATGTCCATGTTCATGGCCGTGTGTGTGTTGGGCGCATGTGTCGCACATTACTCAACCCTCACGCGACTTTGTCGATTTCGATATTGTCGGCAGCGATAAACGGCAGGCCGAGGCCTTCGCGCTTGGCTTCGATATGCCGGCGGATGAGGAGCGCCGCCTTTTCCGGATCGGGCTCCACGGAGAACTTCGCGCCGACGACTTCCTCGAGGTCTCCCGCCAGCAATTGCACAACGTTCTGGCTGCCGAATATCGGCGGCTGCACGCCGAGCACCGTATCGATACCGCTGGCCACGACGTATGCGCCAATGGACACCGCTTTCTCGGAGTACCACTCCGGAGCGGCGCCGGCCAGCGGCAGCTGCGATATGTCCACACCAAGATAGTTTGCAAGCGCGGCAGCGAGAACGAGTATTCGTGTGTTGTCCACGCAGGAACCCATGTGCAGGACCGGCGGTATGCCGAGCGCCCGGCAGACTTCGGACAGTCCGGGTCCTGCCATATCGGCCGCGTCCGGCATCATGTGCCCGGCCTTGCCATTGGCAATCGCGGCACATCCCGTGACCAGCACCAGGATGTCGTTTTCGATCAGCCTGCGGGTCAGCGTTACATGCCCATAGTCCTGCGGAATCTTCGGGTTATTGCAACCGACAACGCCAACCGCGCCGCGGATTTTGCCTGCCTTGATCGCATCGACCAGCGGCGCCGGCGTGCCACCCAGCGCGCCGAGTATCGCCTCCACCGAGAATCCGGCCATCATCTCGACCGTCCCTTCGGGAATCCTGACACGATCCGGATTGCGGTTGCCGTAGGCCTCGATGCCATGCCGGACAATTTCCTTGCCGATTTCAAGGCCGCGATGCGGGTCGAAGGAAATGTGCGTAGCGCCGGCAAACCTCGCTTTGTCCGCGGTGGATATCACCTCGGTGTGGAAGCACTTCGCCACATCCACGACAGACGGCATGATGCATTGGTAATCGACGACCATGGCGTCCAGCGCGCCGGTCAAAAGCACCAGCTCCTGCATCAGGTGGTTGCCGACCATCGGTAAACCTTTGCGCATCTGCAATTCGTTTCCGGTGCAGCACAGGCCCACGAGATTGATGCCATCGGCGCCTTTTTTCTTCGCCAGGGCAATCAGCTCCGGGTCCTCGGCGGCCTGCATGATGACATCCGACAGCATTGGATTGTGTCCGTGCAGCGCGATGTTTACGCATTCTGTTTTAAGCGCACCGAGGTTGACACGGGACTGGACCGGCTTTGGCGTACCGAACATGACGTCCGAGAGCTCCGTAGCAATCATCGATCCGCCCCAGCCATCCGACAAGCTCGTGCGTAAGCCGTGCAACAAAGTATTCACATAGTCGTTGTCCACGCCCATGTGGGTCCGGTGCAGCATCTCGACATTCTCTCGATCGATACCTCTTGGCGTGATGCCCAGCTTGTGCAGCATCTCCTTGCGTTGCTCGGGCAGACGGCTCAAGAATCCGACCGCTTCCTTGCGGCTGCCGAAGTCTTCCATCATGGCATCTGCGAGATCCCGGGCCACCTCGTCTGTCGCCCGGTCAGTCGTTTCGATCTGCCACTCTTTTGCGAGCGCCATGAGTTTTTCCGTATCGCGAATTTCATAGCCGCTGGTGTCGCCGGCCGCCAGGGAAGTGAACACTTCAAGTATGTCGCGCCCGTGATCGGAGTGTGCCGACGCGCCAGCCGCGATCGTGCGGCCCAGGTTGCGCGCGACGATGATGTCGGCATCGGCGCCGCACACGCCTTTTTGCGGCCCTTCGCCGAAAGGATCGACCCGGCAGGGTCCCATCGCACAATTGCGGCAGCTCACGCCCATCGAACAATAGCCGCACTGCGGCTGCTGTGCGGCAAGTCGATCCCACACCGTTTCGATACCTTCTTCACGTGCCCGCACCAGCATCTCGCGAGCATCATTGTTAATGCTGAAGTTTCGTACATTTCCGGAAGTATTCATCTCACATTACCTCGCTCAACTGTGTCGTCGACTCGCCCCATTTGCGCCAGCCAGCGACGGTGCCAGGTGCTTCGATAGCGGATTCCTGCAATCTGCTTGCCGCAAGCACTGCACCGGATTGCCTGAGTCGCCCTGCCGCTATCAGCTCATTGACCTCGCCGAAAACCAATGCACCGACCTTGCAGGCCTCGACGCATGCCGGTTCCCGGCCGTCCCGTATCCGCTCGATACAACCATCGCACTTCGTTGCGACGATTCGAGCCGGCATGCCGTTGCCTTGCGGGAAAAAGGTCACTACGTCGAACGGGCAAACCATGGCGCACATCGCGCAGGCGATGCATTTATGGACATCGAGCAACACGAGGTCGTTGTCGACATCCCGCGCAATCGCACCGGTCGGACACACCTGTTCACAGGGTGCCGGATCGCAGTGGCGACAACGATTCGGGAATGACGTATTGAAACTTGGTCCAGGCGAGACATGAATTCGGGCCCGGGGTACAGGATTCTCCCGTAAAGCCGCGATCGGGTCTTTGCTTTGCGAATGCGCGACGGAACAAGCAAATTCGCACTGCCGACAGCCAATGCAGCGTTCGGGATTCACGAACACAGTTTGCATCGCAACCCCTCCAATTTTTCCTGGACCGACAGTGTCTGAATTGACGCACAGTGGACACAGGAACGGCAAAGTAATGATGTCGACCGTTTCAGCCTGTTGCAATCCGGGCTTCTACCTAAAGATGTCTGAGTTATAAGAGACTTTTATGTAGCATGATCCTGGCAATGCACCTGGAATCGCGAGGAAACCTGCAATGAAAAAAATCGGCATGATCGGTCTCGGTAAGATGGGCGGCAATATGAGCCGGCGCCTGTTGCACCATGGAATAGCAGTCACCGGATACAACGATGACCCCGCAGCCGCGGAGATGCTCAGGGACGAAGAGAATTTCGAATTCGCCGCGTCGCTGCAAGCCCTTGTCAGCGCACTCGAGTCGCCCAGGGCCCTCTGGCTGATGCTGCCCGCCGGGGACGTCACGCAGAGCGTCATTGACGAACTGACCCCGCTGCTCGCTGCCGGGGACATCGTCATCGACGGCGCGAATTCTTATTACAAGGATTCAGTCGCGAGAGGACAGGCGCTTTCTCAATGCGGCGTGCAGTTTGTCGACGCCGGTGTCTCGGGCGGAGTCTGGGGACTGGAGAACGGCTACTGCCTGATGCTTGGCGGCAGCACCGAGTCGATTGCCCTCTTGCGGCCGATCATTGAAGCACTCGCACCTGCGCCGGATCGCGGCTGGGTGCATGCCGGGATCACGGGCAGCGGGCATTTCGTCAAGATGATTCATAACGGTATCGAATACGGCCTGATGCAGGCCTACGCAGAGGGCTTCGCCCTCATGAAGGGCCGCGCGGATTTCGACCTCGATCTCGCGGCCGTGGCCGAAGCTTGGCGGCACGGCAGCGTCGTTCGCAGCTGGCTGCTGGACCTGACAGCGGATGTACTTCTGGATGGCGCGAGTCTCGACCAGGTCAAACCGTTCGTCGCCGACTCGGGCGAAGGCCGTTGGACGGCACTCGAAGCAATCGAGCAGGGCATCCCCGCGCCGGTCATGAGTCTTGCCTTGATGGCACGGTTCGCAAGCCAGGGCCAGGATGATTACTCGGCGCGGCTGCTCGCGATGATGCGAAAGCAGTTCGGTGGGCACAGCGTGCAGCTTGTTGATGAGCGCGGCTAAAGCGCGCGGCCTGAGCCAGAGCGCTGCATCAATAACAAAAGCCGTCCTGGATTTCCCGGGACGGCTCTGGATATTGAATTGGTGGTGAAGGGTGGACTTGAACCACCGACCTACGGGTTATGAGTCCGTCGCTCTAACCAGCTGAGCTACATCACCTTTGGTGGGCCGCAGATTGTCCTTACGCACCTGCCGGGTGTCAAGGATTGCGGCGGCAGGTCTAGACGTTGAAGCGGAAATGCATGACGTCGCCTTCCTGGACAATATATTCCTTGCCTTCGAGCCTCAGCCGTCCGGCTTCTTTTGCGCCCTGCTCGCCTTTGCCGGCCACGAAATCGTCATAAGCGATCACTTCGGCCCGGATGAAACCCTTCTCGAAATCGGTGTGAATTTCGCCCGCTGCCTGCGGCGCGGTCGCACCGACCTTGGTCGTCCAGGCACGCACTTCTTTCACGCCCGCCGTGAAATAGGTCTGCAGGCCGAGCAGCGAATAACCATGACGGATGACGCGATCCAGTCCCGGCTCTTTAAAACCGAGGTCGGCTAAAAACTCGGCTTTATCCGCGTCGTCGAGCAGCGCGATTTCAGCTTCGATCGCGGCGCAGATGGCGACCACCTCGGCGCCTTCGCTCGCTGCGTATTTTCGCACTGCATCGAGGTGCGGATTATTCTCGAATCCGCCTTCATCGACATTCGCGATGTACATGACCGGCTTATCCGTAATCAGATGAACGCCCTGCAGGATCTTCGCTTGCAGGTCCGTCTTTTGCATGGCGCGAACCGGCAGCCCCTCGTCGAGCTGCGCCTTGATACCGGCCAGTGCATCGCGAAATGCGATCGCGTCCTTCTGCCCGGTCTTGGCCGCGCGTGATGCCTTGTCGTACTGCTTTTCGATGGACTCAAGATCCGCGAGAGCCAGCTCGGTGTTGATCGTCTCAATATCGTCGAGCGGATCAATCTTGCCGGCGACGTGCGTAACGTCATCATTCTCAAAACAACGCACGACGTGTGCAATTGCATTGGTCTCGCGAATATTGGCCAGGAACTGGTTGCCAAGTCCCTCGCCTTTCGACGCACCAGCAACAAGCCCGGCGATGTCAACGAACTCCATCGTCGTTGGCAGTATCTTCTGCGGTTTCACAATGTCCGCAAGTACCTGCAGCCGCGGATCCGGCACCGGTACGATTCCAACATTCGGTTCGATCGTGCAGAACGGATAGTTTTCGGCCGCGATCTCCGCTGCGGTCAATGCATTAAACAGGGTGGATTTGCCAACGTTCGGCAGGCCGACGATGCCACAGGTAATTGCCATGCTTGCTTACTCTTTTGTATGCAGCGCTTTGGTTGCTGCGTTGAGGCCTTCGTCGATCAGCATAGGCATGATCTTGACGGCCTCACTAATATTCTCTTCGATCGCACGCTCGACATCGGCCGAACCGCGTTTCAATACGTAATCAGTAACCAGGTTCTTGTCACCGGGGTGCCCGACGCCGAGTCGCAGGCGAACGAAATCCGGTCCGCAGTGCTGGATGATGTCGCGGAGGCCGTTGTGCCCTCCGTGGCCACCGCCCATTTTCAGCCGCGTGGTTCCCGGCGGCAGATCGATTTCGTCATGAGCCACCAGCAGGTTCCCGACGCCCAGCCTGTAGTAGTCGATGACGCTGCGTATCGGGCCACCGCTGAGATTCATGAAGCTCTGCGGTTTGACGAGCCAGATTTCCTCGCCCTGCAAATCAATTTTGCAGCAATCCGCATCGAACTTTTTGTCGTAGCGAAAGCTGCCGCCGTATTCTTTCGCCAGCGCATCGACGAACCAGAACCCGGCGTTGTGCAATGTACGCTCGTATTTCTCCCCCGGGTTTCCGAGGCCAGCAATAATTCGGATCGAGTTCGACATGGCGTGGCAATCTTAAACAAAAAGACCGCCAGGTGGCGGTCTTTTCATCAGGCATCGACTGATACTAGTCTTTCTCGGGCGCTTCTGGCGCAACTTCGGCCGCTGCCTCAGGAGCTGCAGCTGCTTCTTCTTCGACCGGCGCCGCTTTGATCACATGGATCGAAACGATAGCGTGGTCGTGCTCCTCGCCCTGCGCCAACATCGGAATCTCGACGCCTTCCGGCAACTTGATATCCGAGAGGTACATCATCTGGTCAAGTTCCAGTTCGGCGATATCGACTTCGAGGAATTCCGGAAGGTATTTCGGCAGACAGGAAACTTCGACGTCATTCATCAGGTGAGATACTGCGCCACCGCCCTGCTTTACGCCGACTGCGATAGTTTCGTTAATAAAGTGCAGCGGTACGTTCATCCTGATTTCCACGTCGTCAACGACCCTTTGGAAATCCATGTGCATGATGATGGGCTTCGCGGGATGGCGTTGCAGATCCTTGAGGATCGCCGCCTGGCTCTTGTCACCCACCTGGATGTTCAGAATGCTTGAGTAGAATGCTTCGTTTTCGAGCTTCTTCAGCACCTTGTGCTGTTCAAACATGAGCGCGCGTGGCGGACGTCCGCCACCGTAGATGATTGCTGGAACTTTACCCGTTTGACGCAGGCGGCGGCTCGCACCTTTCCCCTGATCTTCCCGGAATTCCGCAATCAGATCGAATTGGTCTTTCATGACTGATCTCCAATAACTGATTGATTTATTTTATATTTTTCTGCGAAGGAGGCAGAAAACAAAACGCGCGGATCGCGACCAATCCACGCGAGGCCGCGCATAGTAACCGGGGTCAGAGCCCTTTTCAAGGAAAAGGGCTCTGACCCCTTTTGACGCTGGCCCCTTTTGACGAAAAGGGCTCTGACCCCTTTGGTGGGCTAGTCGACGTAGAGCGAGCTGACCGACTCGTCGTCGGAGATACGCCGCATGGTTTCCGCCAGGAGTTCGGCGGTTGAGAGCTGGCGGATCTTTGTGCAGGCCTGGGCTTCCTCGTTCAACGGGATCGTGTCAGTGACGACGACCTCATTCAGTGCCGACTGCGCGATTCGGCTGACGGCCGGCCCGGACAGGACCGCGTGAGTGATGTAGGCCGAGACGCTGGCAGCGCCGTGATCTTTCAGGGCACCCGCCGCATGGCACAAGGTGCCGGCGGTATCGACCATGTCATCGATCATGACGCAGTTCTTGCCCTTGACGTTGCCGATGATATTCATGACTTCGGACTGGTTGGCCTTGTCACGACGTTTGTCGATGATCACGAGTTCGGCATCGCCGAGGCGCTTTGCCAGGGCGCGTGCACGAACAACGCCGCCGACATCCGGAGATACAACCACCATGTTCTTGTACTTCTGCTTCCAGACGTCGCCCAGTAACAGCGGTGAGGCATAGACATTGTCCACCGCGACATCGAAAAATCCTGTGATCTGATCGGCGTGCAAATCGACCGTGAGTACACGGTCCACGCCCGCCGTACCGAACATCTTCGCAACCAGCTTGGCCGTAATGGGCACACGCGATGACCGCGGACGACGATCCTGCCGCGCGAATCCGAAATACGGCACGACAGCCGTGATGCGTGCGGCCGAGGCGCGCTTGACCGCGTCGACCATCACCAGCAATTCCATGAGGTTTTCAGCCGCCGGAGGGCAGGTCGGTTGAATGATAAAGGTCTCGCGACCACGGATATTCTCAAGAATTTCGACGTTGAACTCGCCGTCAGAGAATCGACCTACGTGCGCTCGCGCCAGTGGCAGTCGCAAGCAGCGTGCGATGTCCTGTGCAAGTTGCGGGTGGGCATTGCCCGTAAAAACCGCGGTAGTTGCCAGATCCACGTTGCCTCCTTCGGTGAGAGATGGCTGGGGAGGCAGGATTCGAACCTGCGGTACACGGGATCAAAACCCGATGCCTTACCGCTTGGCTACTCCCCAACTGTGTGGCGTCAAAATAATTCGGGCGTAGTGTGCTGTCACACCCCGCCGCTGTCAAACCCGATGCGCCATCCCCTGCAAAGGGGTCAGAGCCCTTTTTCGAAAAGGGCTCTGACCCCTTTGCAGGGCTCGTTTGGAAAAGGGCTCTGACCCCTTTGGAGGGGCGGCGTGCTTAGTCGAAGAAGGACCAGGTATCGATCACCATGCGGACGCGGGTATCCGGGTTGATTGCGGTCAGGGTGTGTGGCAACGACTGTCCGGCGCTTTCTTTGTAGCGAGAAATCGTTACCTGCCAGTTGCCTTGTTCGAGACTCGCCAGTCGGCCGTCGTCATCCAGTGCCGTTGTTGCCGCTCGATCGGGATCCGGGATGCCGAGCGCCCAGTAGCGCAGGCTCGACACGGGAATCGTCCAGCCATAACGGTAGTAAAGTTCGATTTCCGGGTCGACCAGGAGCGTTTCGACGCCGTCCTTGTCCGTCAGGACGATGGTCTGGTCATCGCCCTCAATCCTTACGGTACCGACGCCGAGCGGGCCGCCGACCGTTGCGGAGAATTCGTCCCCGGTCTGCGTCCACCTGAATTTGCCGTTGAATCCCTCATCGCCCGCCTTGATCGCGATGCGGCCCTTGAATTCCCAGCTCGATAGTTTGCTGAGCACTTCCTGTCGACGTTCCCAGCTCGACAGTTCAGGCAGGTCAATTACCGGTCGGGAGCTCGCGCAGCCCGAGACAGTGACCAGGATCGCGGCCAGCGTAGCCAGCGACCGTGCCCAACTGTCACGGCGTCTCTGCAAAATATCGCTCGCGAACATTCTTCAGCAAATCATTATCAGGATAGTTCTTCTCGGCAGACTGCAGCACCTTGAGCGCTTCATCGTGTCGATCCAGTTCCGCAAGGACCTCAACTATGTGTGATGCCACTTCAGGATCATCCATGCGGTCGTAGGCGCGCTGCAATTCCTGCAAAGCATCTTCATGCTGGCCAAGCTTGTACAAGACCCAACCCAGGCTGTCGATAATCGCCGGATTTTTGGGATCGATCGCCAGTGCCTTACGGATGAGGGTCTCGGCCTCGGCAAAATTCTCCGTCCTGTCGGCGAGCGTGTAGCCCAGCGCGTTCAGGGATATGGAACTGTCCGGCCAGCGAGCGACCGCATTGCGATACTCGGCGATCGACTCATCCAGCTTGCCGATGCGCAACAAGAGCTCCGCACGACCCAGGACCAGGTTCTCGCTATCCGGCCGGAACTCTATCGCTTTGTCATACAGCGCCAGACCTTCGTCGTAGCGATCCAGGGACACGAACAACTGGGCCTTCAAAGCCACGACATCCACAGCGTTGCCCGGCGATGATTCCGCGAAACTGTCGAGTAACTCGAAAGCGCCATCAACGTCGTCGAGCTGATGGGCGAGCAAGGCGCTCGCCCGGCGTTGCGAAAACAGGGTATTCGAACCGTAGCGAACCTCCCGGTACAACCGCACGGCACGTTCGTAATGTTCGCGGTAATCCGAAATTCGCGCCAGGTAATAAAGCGCATCCATCCGGTATTCCCCGGACGCCAGCAGGTCCTGGAAATCGTCCCAGGCCGCATCCAGACGCTCCAGTCGGAAATTGATAATCGCCATCAGGCGCAGCGCATCCAGGCGGTTGCTCTGGTCCAGCAGCACCTGGTTGACCTGGCTCAAGGCATCGTCGTCGCGGCCGGCCAGCATATACATGAGCGCCAGTTCC
>Ga0224505_10002670_pt1 | contig 10369 bp, 10 predicted proteins | sample SF_Jan12_sed_USG_FD_169102 | JGI IMG/M metagenome (GOLD analysis project Ga0224505, IMG submission 169102) | Sediment microbial communities from San Francisco Bay, California, United States - SF_Jan12_sed_USGS_4_1 | ecosystem: Environmental > Aquatic > Marine > Sediment | place: USA: California...
GCTCACGCTCGCGCAGTGGGCACAGGGCGTGAACGAGGACGAGGAGTTCGTGGGGCGCATCGTGCGCTTTGGCCGTCGACGGTTCCGGGACGTCGCGACGACCGACCAGCCTGGGGTGGTCTTCGTCCAGCTCGACGGCGTCAGCGAGCCGCTGCTGCGCTTCGCCCTGCTGGCGGGGAACCTCCCCACGCTCGGACGGTGGATCCGGGACGGGAGCCATGTCGTCGACGGCTGGCACGTGACCGTCCCGACGACCACCCCGGTCAGCCAGGCAGGCATCCTGCTGGGCCACAACCACGACATCCCGGCCTTCCGGTGGTGGGACCGGGGACTCGGGCGCATGCTCGTCGCCAACAGCCCGCCCGACGCCGCCGTCATCGAGGAGCGGCTGTCCGACGGGCGTGGGCTGCTCGCCGACGACGGTGCGAGCGTGGGGAACATCTTCACCGGGGACGCGCCGTTCTCCATGATGACGATGGCCGGAGTCGGCACGGAGCGCGTGAAGGGCCTGGGCTCGTCGCGCGACTGGGTCGGGTTCTTCCTGCAGCCCTACGGGCTGTCGCGCATGATCTACCTGTCTCTCGGGGAGATGCTCAAGGAGCGGTACCAGGCGTCACGGGAGATCCGGGAGAACCGGCTCCCTCGCACGCACCGGCCGTGGAGCTACGTCGTTCTGCGCGCCGCGACCAACGTCGTCATGCGGCAGACGAACACCGTCCTGGTGGCCGAGCAGATGCTGCGCGGCCGTTCGTCCATCTACGTCGACTACCTCGACTACGACGAGGTGGCACACCACGCAGGTGTCGCGCGGCCGGAGTCACTGGCCACGATCCAGGGGATCGACCGGGTGCTCGGCCAGCTCGAGGCGATCGCCCGGTTCGCGCCGCGGCCGTACCACATCGTCGTCCTGTCCGACCACGGGCAGAGCCAGGGCACGACCTTCGCTGACGCCTACGAGCCGCTGGAGACGCTGGCTCACCGGCTGATGGGCGGGGGGACGGAGGCGATCCGTGTCGCCCGTGACGACGAGGACTTCGGGCCGCTGAACATGCTGCTCACCGAGGCCGCTCGCGGGGGTGGCACCGCGGCGCGGGTGACGAAGTCTGCACTCGGGAACCGGATGAGCGGCGACGCCTCCGCCGTCGGGCCGAGTGCCACCAAGGTCGCTGCCGACCAGGAGGCCGTCACTCCCGAGCTGGCCGTGGTCGGCTCGGGGAACCTGGGCGGGATCTGGTTCCCGCGGTCGGACACGCGCATGACGCTGGAGGACATCCAGCAGACCTGGCCGGCGCTCGTGCCCGGCCTGGTGGAGCATGCGGGCGTGGGTTTCGTGGTGGCGCTGTCGCGGGAGCACGGACCTGTGGTGATGGGGCGCGGGGGCGTCCGCCATCTCGACACCGGCTCGGTGGACGGCGTCGACCCGCTGGCCGGGTTCGGGGAGCTCGCCGCGTCGGACTTCCAGCGCGTGATGACCTTCGCCAACGCTCCCGACCTGTACCTGAACTCCACCTACGACCCGGTCAGCGAGGAGGTGCACGCGTTCGAGGGCCTGGTCGGCTGCCACGGCGGCGTGGGCGGGTGGCAGGAGCAGGCCGTGCTGGTGCACCCGCGGGAGCTCGCAGTGGACGAGCGGGTGGTCGGGGCCGAGATGCTGCACCGGCAGCTGGTCCGCTGGCTCGACCAGCTCGGTCACCGCCGCGACCTTTGACCGGCCTGCGGGCGCCCGTCGCCCCGACGGTGTCAGCCGCCGCGGGCCAACCGGGAGACGTCCAGCGCCTGGTCGAGCTGGTCCTCGGTGATCGATCCGTCGGCGACAAGACCCAGCGCCACGACGGCGTCGCGGATGCCGACCCCGGTGCGGGCCGCGTGGTGCACCACCCGGCTCGCGGTGTCGTAGCCCAGGGTGCGGTTGAGCGAGGCGGCCACTGCCGGCGAGGCCTGGGCGTTGTGGCGCATCCGGTCCACGTCGACCTCGAGCCCGTCCACGGCCCGGTCGGCCAGCAGGCGTGACCCGACGGTCAGCAGGTGCAGTGACTCACCCAGGTTGCGTGCCATGAGCGGGACCGCGGTGTTCAGCTCGAAGTTGCTGGCGGTGGCGGCGAACGCGATGGCGGCGTCGTTCCCGACCACCTGCATGCATGCCTGGGAGACCGCCTCGGGAACCACCGGGTTCACCTTGCCCGGCATGATGCTCGAACCCGGCTGGAGCTCCGGAAGCCGGATCTCGGCCAGCCCGGTGTGGGGGCCGGAGCCGAGCCACCGCAGGTCGGTGCAGATCTTGAGGATTGACAGCGCGACGACCCGCAGCTGGCCGGACAGCTCGACGACCGAGTCGCGCGCCGACTGCGCCTCCACCGGGTCGACGGCGCGCCGTAGGTCCACCCCGGCATCGGCCGCCAACCGTGCCACCGCGGCGTCCGCAAAGCCCGCAGGGGCGTTCAGGCCGGTGCCCACGGCGGTTCCTCCCAGTGGAACCTCGGCGATGCGCGCCAGCGCGGACTCCAGCCGGTCGACCCCTCGCGCGACCTGGGCGGCGTAGCCGCGCATCTCCTGTCCGAACGTGACCGGGGCGGCGTCCATCAGGTGGGTCCGACCGGCCTTCACGGTGGTCTCGTGGGCGACTGCGACGCGCTCCAGAGCCGAGTGCAGATGCCACAGCGCCGGCACCAGCCCGTGGACGACGCCGGTGGCGGCCATGACGTGCACGGCCGTCGGCATGACGTCGTTGCTCGACTGGGACGCATTGACATGGTCGTTCGGATGGACGGGCTGGCCGTACCGGGCGGCAGCGAGGTGGGCGATCACCTCGTTGGCGTTCATGTTGGTCGAGGTCCCGGACCCGGTCTGGAACACATCGACCGGGAACTGGTCGTCGTGCAGGCCGGCGGCCACCTCCTCGGCGGCGGAGGCGATCGCCTCGCCCATCCCTTGGTCGAGGGCGCCGCAGTCGGCGTTGGCGCGGGCGGCGGCGGCCTTCACCGCCCCGAGCGCGTGCAGGAGACGGGCGGGCATGGGGCCGGAAGCGAAGGGCAGGTTGTCCAGGGCACGCTGGGTCTGCGCGCCCCACAGCGCGGACTCCGGGACGGCGACCTCGCCCATCGAGTCCCGCTCCACCCGGGTCTCGGCCCCCTCCCCGTCGCTGCCGGCGGAGGCGCGCTCCTGCCGGGTCCGGCCGAGGTCGTGTCCCTTCATGTCTCCCCACTCAACCTCGGGACGGTCCGGACGGCAAGCGTCCGGCGTCGTCTACTCGGGCGGCTCGGCGGCGCGGCTGGCAGCCACGGATGCCTCGACCAGCTCTCGGAGCACGTCGAGGTCGACCGCCGCCAGGCGCTTGACGTACAGGCAGGCTTTTCCGGTGGTGTGCGGTCCCAGCCGTCCCAGCAGGTCGGAGCGGTCCTCGAACCCACTCATCAGGTACAGCGTCAGGCTCTGCTTGCGTGGGGAGAAACCGACGACGAACCACTCCGCAGGCCGACCGTCCGCGTAGCGCCCATGAGGTGCTGACTCAGAAGTGGTGCCGCTCCACCGGGATGTCGGAACCGAGGTCTTGCAGCGCGCGCTTCACTCGCGCCGTCAGGTCAGCACCGAGCAGGTGCGCGGCGCTGACGGCATGCGTGGCGATCACGACCTCGTCGGCCGGTGTGTCATGGGCCAGCCTGGCGACTGCCTCCGGAAGCCGGTGGTGGGGAAGGGTGCAGCTGTCGACGGCGACGTGAGCCGACCCCAGGGCCGCGGACACCGCTCCCGCCAGAGCCGTCGCCGCCGTCGCCTCCGCATACCCGTAGTCCACCTCGACGGTTTCCGCCCCGCGTCCGCCGTGGGCGTGCGGGACGGCGTCCTTGGGGGCGTCGGGACCGGCACCGGAGTCCTTGTCCGAGTTCTCGGCCAGGAAGGTGTCGTAGCCGCCGGCGACTCGGGCCGGCACGACCACCAGGTAGCGACTGCCTTCCTTCTTGCCACTGACGAAGGCCTGAGCCGCTGCCTCCGAGATCGCATGAGAGGTGACCAGCAGGACCGTCGAGCTCATGAGGCCTCCCTCGCCGCGGCCGTGCGCGGACTCCGTCTACCCGGACACTGCCTACCCGGACACTGCCTACCCGGACACCGCCTACCCGGAGACCGCCCGAACGGTAGGTGCGCCGTGAACCCAAGCAACCGTCCCGGCGCAAGGGCCCCCTCATGCGCCCCTATGGAGGTTCTGGGACCCAACGTCGGAGGTGCGTGGCCCAGTGCCGACCAGCTACCTGTGGAGCGACGGCACGCCCGCACACACACTGGAGAACACCGGGGCGGACGACCTCGAGCTCTGGTCGGTCGAGCTCAAGGGTCAGAACCGCAGCTAGCCGCGGGGGCACCCACCGGGATCGACGTGATCGTGGGCTTGCTTGTCGCGGCGACGGGCGCTGTTCCGTCGCCGTGCGAACAGGAAGCGCATCGGAGTCCCTTCGGCGGCACAGCTCCCGCCGCTAGGGCCGCGACGTTCGGTGTCCGGCTATGGTCGGCTCATTGGGCTTGTGCTAGGCGCACCCGGAAAGGACGTCCCAATGGTCGAGCCTTTCGTGGTCCATCCCGGCGAAGGTGTGACGTTCGACATGGGGACGTTCCAAGCTGTTGTCCTTGCCTCGGGGGACCGGACTCAGGACTTGTTCAGTCTCCTGCGAACGCAGAACGAGCCTCCAGGATTCGGACCGCCCCTCCACATCCATCACGATGCGGCGGAGGCGTTCTACGTCCTCACGGGGGAATACCGGATGTTCCTTCCTTCCGGGGAGTTTGTCTGTGGTCCAGGGGCATTCGTGTACGTGCCCCGCGGAGTGCCGCACACCTTTCAGGTGGTGTCGGAGGGACCTGGAGAGAAGCTCAACCTGTTCGCGCCGAGCGCGATGGTCTCCTTCTTCAGCGCCTTGGCTGACGCAGAGGGCGCGGGTGAAGTGACGCCTGACATGCTCGATCAGATCGCGCTCGCCAGTCACATGGAAGTCGTCGGCCCGGTACCGGAGACGTACGTGTAGGCAGTCACCGAGGCCGGCCTCCTGCTCGGCCAAGCAGGAGGGCCAACCGGGATCGACGTCAGGGTCGGCTTGCTTGTCTCCGCGATGAGGCCGTCCACCGACACCGAGCTGGACATGACCACCCTGCCCCCGGGGCTCTCCTGTGCGGGGCGGCCCCCGATTGTCGACCGCCTCTACATGGACATCACGGCGCCATGCCTCGATACTCAACCCGTGTCCGAGGCGTCCAATGGCGCGGACGAGCTGCGCGATGTCGAACGCCGCCGGCTCCAGTCCCTCCTCGAGGGGGACATGGATGTTGCGGCGCAACTCCACGCGGACGGCTACCAGCTGATCACTCCTGGTGGTGCCACTCAGTCAAAGGATCAGTACCTGGAAGGCATCGCGTCAGGCAGGCTGGACTACCACGTTTTCGAAGCCGAATCGCCGGTCGCTGTCCGTCTTGTCGGAGATGCAGGCATCCTGCGCTACAGAGCACGGATCCAGATAACCGTCGCGGCTGAGCCGGACCATGGAAGTTTCTGGCACACCGACTACTACGAGCGCCGCCACGGAGTCTGGCAGGCCGTCTGGTCGCAAGCCACGCGCATCAAGCCCTGAGTTCGGGCTGCTGCAGCTTCAGCAAAGGGCCACTGCCGCGACCGGGCAGTAAGCACCCCCTCAGGCTGAGCTCTGGCTCCGCACTACTGACGAGGTGCGGATCCTTCACTCACCTGCGGAGGCGCCAATTCTGGGTAGGGGTAGCGAAGTGGAACGCCGATTCGTCTCGGCGAAGAAGTCGTTCCCCTTGTCGTCGACGACGATGAAGGCCGGGAAGTCCTCCACTTCGATCTTCCACACGGCCTCCATCCCCAGCTCGGGGAACTCCAGCACGTCCACCTTCTTGATGACGTCCTGCGCGAGCCGGGCGGCCGGCCCGCCGATGGACCCCAGGTAGAAGCCGCCGTTGTCCTGGCAGGCCTTCGTCACCTGGGCTGACCGGTTGCCCTTGGCCAGCATCACGAACGAACCGCCGGCCTTCTGGAACTGGTCCACGTAGGCGTCCATGCGGCCGGCAGTGGTCGGTCCGAAGGAGCCGGAGGCGTAGCCATCGGGCGTCTTCGCCGGCCCGGCGTAGTACACGACGTAGTCGCGAAGGTAGGACGGCATGGGCTGTCCGGCGTCGAGGAGGTCCTTGATCTTCGCGTGGGCGATGTCGCGCGCCACCACCATCGGCCCGGACAGGGACAGTCGCGTTTTCACGGGGTAGTGGCTGAGCTCGGCCCGGATCTGTTCCATCGGCTGGTTGAGGTCCACCTGGACGACATTGCCGTCGAGGTCCGCGGGCTCGGTCTCCGGCAGGTACTTCGCCGGCTCGGTCTCCAGCTGCTCCAGGAAGACGCCGTCCGCAGTGATCTTCCCCAGGGCCTGCCGGTCGGCCGAACAGGACACCGCGACGGCCACCGGCAGGCTGGCGCCGTGTCGGGGGAGCCGCACCACGCGGACGTCATGGCAGAAGTACTTGCCACCGAACTGAGCGCCGATGCCGAACTCCTGGGTGAGCGCGAGGACCTCTCGCTCCAGGTCGGGGTCGCGGATCGCGTGCCCCGAGGCGTCACCGATTGTGGGCAGTGAGTCCAGGTAGTGGGCACTGGCGTACTTCGCGGTCTTGAGCGCGTACTCGGCGCTCGTGCCGCCGATGACGATGGCCAGGTGGTACGGGGGGCAGGCAGCGGTGCCGAGGCTGCGCAGCTTGGCGTCCAGGAAGCGCCGCATGGCATCGGGGTTGAGGACCGCTTTGGTCTCCTGGAACAGGAAGGACTTGTTGGCGCTGCCACCGCCCTTGGCCATGAACAGGAAGGAGTAGGCGTCTCCGTCGGTCGCGTAGAGCTCCACCTGCGCGGGCAGGTTGGTTCCGGTGTTGCGCTCCTCCCACGTGGTCAGGGGTGCCATCTGGGAGTACCGGAGGTTGAGGCGGGTGAACGCGTCGTACACGCCGCGCGAGATGGCCTCCTCGTCGCCGCCGCCGGTCTGGACCCGTTCTCCCTTCTTGCCCATGACGATCGCGGTGCCGGTGTCCTGGCACATCGGCAGGACACCACCGGCCGAGATGTTGGCGTTCTTGAGCAGGTCGAGGGCGACGAACCGGTCGTTGGGGCTGGCGTCCGGGTCGTCGAGGATCGAGCGCAGCTGTGCCAGGTGCGCCGGCCGCAGGAAGTGGGCGATGTCGTGCATGGCCGCGTAGGTGAGACGGGTGAGAGCATCCGGGTGCACGCGCAGGAACCGCTGGCCGTCGGCCTCGAAGGTGCTGACACCGTCGGTGGTGACGAGCCGGTAGGACGCGTCGTCCGGCCCGGTGGGCAGCAGCGGGGAGTAGGCGAACGCACTCATGGGGCCAGCCTAGGCCGGTCAGCGTACGTCGTTTCGCCGCCGGGTCCGGGGAGTGTGCCTATGCGCGGTCAGGCGAGGAGGCGGCGCCGCATGCCGGTGGATGCGAGCTCCCACATCAGCAGGGCGAAGGCGAGCAGGACGGCGAAGTGGTAGAGGTCGGCGAGGGGCTGCCAGCCGAAGCAAGCGTCCCGGACGAGCTGCACGCAGTGGAACAGCGGGTTGAGCTGGGCCAGCGCCTGCAGGACGGGCGGCAGGTTGCTGATCGGGAAGAAGGTACCCGCGACCAGGAACAGCGGAGTGAGCACCGCCGACGTGATGTACGTGAACGCGTCGATGGTCTTCACGACCGTCGACTGCCACATGCCGAAGTACGCCCAGCCCAGTCCGGCGAGGAAGGCGATGAACGGGACAAACAGCATCCCCCACGTGGGGGTGAGGCCGAAGAAGAAGGTCACGACCAGGGGGATAGACCCGAAGATCCCGGCCTTGGCGGCGATCCATGTGCCCTCGGCCAGGACCAGCTCCTCGATGTCGACGGGTGCGGCCAGCAGCGCGTCGTACGAGCGCTGGAAGACCCGGCGGACGAAGGTGCTGAACATCCCGGGGAAGGCCGACGCGAACAGCACGGCCATGGCGACGGTCCCGGTGCCCACGTACTCGACGTAGCTGAGGCCGTTGATGCTGGTGATCAGCGTCCCGACGCCCAGCCCGAAGGCGAGCAGGTAGATCGTCGGCTGCACGATTGCGGAGAACGTCGTGGAGGCCCAGTAGCGGCGGAACAGGGTCAGCTCGCGGACCCAGATGGCCTCGAAGGCCACCCACTCGTACCTGCGCACCGTCGTCGGGGCGGTGTGGCTCGCCGTATCGGTCATTCGAGTCTCTCCCCGGTCAGCAGGACGAACACATCCTCGAGCGTGGCCGCCCGCCGGGACCCCGACCCCAGCGACTCGACCAGGGCCGCCGGGGCCGACTCGGCCCGCAGCACCGAAACCGACGGCCCGGTCCGTCTGGTGGGCAGGCCGGCCGCCCGTGACAGCGCCTCGATGCGACCGAGCTTGTCCGGCGTCCCGAAGAACTCCAGCGCCTCCGTGCCGGCGTGCTCGGACAGCAGGGTGAGGGGAGCCCCGCGGGCAACCACCCGCCCGTGCGACATGACGGCCACGTCGTCGGCCAGCCGCTCGGCCTCCTCGATGTAGTGGGTGGACATCAAGATCGTGACGCCCTCCGTGCGCAACCGGTCGATGAGGCTCCACAGCTCCTGGCGCACCTGCGGGTCGAGGCCGACGGTCGGCTCGTCCAGGAGCACGAGGTCGGGTCGGTGCACCAGGCCGCGCGCGATGAGGAGTCGCCGCCGCATGCCCCCGGACAGCTCGGTGACCTTGGCATCCGCCCGGTCCGTGAGCATGGCCAGCGCCAGTGCCTCGTCAACCGCCTTCCGTCGCTCCCCGCGCGGAATCCGGTACAGCGATGCGAACACGTCGAGGTTCTGTCGTGTGGTGAGCTCGGTGTCGAGGTTGTCCTGCTGCGGGACCACGCCCATCCGCAGCCGTGCCTGCTTGGACCGCTCGGGCACCGGCTGGCCCAGCACGCTGATCGTCCCCTCATCCGGCTCCGTCTGGCCGGTGAGCAGCCGCATGGTGGTGGACTTGCCGGCGCCGTTCGGTCCGAGCAGACCCAGGACGGTCCCGTAGGACACGTCGAGGTCCAGCTCGTTCACCGCGGTGATCCGGCCGAAGCGCTTGACCACCCCCGTCAACGCGATCGCAGGGCCGGTCTCGACAGGGGGCGTCGCCACCTCGCTAGAAGTCGACAGCCGCGTACTTGCGCAGCTTGGTGAGCCGGTGCTCGCTCTCCATGAAGCGGATGGTGCCGCTCTTGCTCCGCATGATGAGCGTCTGGGTGATGGCACCGCCCGGCACGAACCGGACCCCGCGGAGCAGCTCGCCGTCGGTCAGCCCGGTGGCCGCGAAGTAGACGTTGTCACCACTGACGAGGTCGTCGGTCGACAGCACCCGGTCGAGGTCGTGGCCGGCCTCGAGCGCCTTGGTGCGCTCGTCGTCGTCCCGCGGCCACAGTCGCCCCTGCAGGACACCGCCGAGCGACTTGATCGCGCACGCGGTGATGATGCCCTCGGGTGTGCCACCGATGCCGAGCATGAGGTCGACGCCGGTTCCCTCCTTGGCCGCCATGATCGCGCCGGCGACGTCGCCGTCGGTGATGAACTTGATGCGCGCACCCGCCTCGCGGACGTCCTTGACCAGCTGCTCGTGGCGCGGTCGGTCGAGGATGCACACCGTGATGTCCTGGGCGTCCACGCCCTTGGCGCGCGCCACCCGTCGGATGTTGTCCTTGACCGGGACCCGGATGTCGACGACGTCGGCCGCCTCCGGCCCGGTCGCGAGCTTGTCCATGTAGAAGACCGCGGAAGGGTCGAACATGGTGCCCCGCTCGGCCACCGCAATCACCGCCAGCGCGTTGTTCATCCCTTTGGCGGTGAGGGTCGTCCCGTCGATCGGGTCCACCGCGACGTCGACCTCGGGCCCGGTCCCGTCTCCCACCTTCTCGCCGTTGAACAGCATGGGAGCGTCGTCCTTCTCGCCCTCCCCGATGACCACCACACCGTTCATCTCGACGGTGTTGATCAGCCGCCTCATGGCGTTGACGGCGGCGGCGTCGGCGCCGTTCTTGTCGCCGCGGCCCACCCACCGTGAGCCGGCGACGGCGGCGGCCTCGGTCACCCGACCCAGCTCGAGCCCGAGGTTGCGGTCCGGCTGTTCGGCGTTCGGAGCGATCACGACGCATCCCCTCGGTCGCTGACGGTCCTCCGATGGTATCGGTGCCGGCCACCGGTCACAGGGCGGTGACGGAGACCTCCATCGCCTTCACGGCGGCCCAGACCTCGGCGCCCGGGCGAAGCGCCAGCTCGGTCGCCGCGGCCCGCGTCACCTCCGCAACGACACCCGGCGGGCCGGAACCGTCGGCGCCGC
>Ga0224505_10002672_pt1 | contig 10367 bp, 6 predicted proteins | sample SF_Jan12_sed_USG_FD_169102 | JGI IMG/M metagenome (GOLD analysis project Ga0224505, IMG submission 169102) | Sediment microbial communities from San Francisco Bay, California, United States - SF_Jan12_sed_USGS_4_1 | ecosystem: Environmental > Aquatic > Marine > Sediment | place: USA: California...
GGCGCGACGGGCCTGTGCGTCGATGGTCGGCAGCACCGCGTCGATTTCCGCGGCGTAGCGTTGCCACTTGGCCGGATCCGGTGTCGAGACCGTGTAGCTCGAAAGCGGCAGCGCCTGCGGCAGGACGGTGTCCCACGCCAGGTCATTGGCTGCGCACAGCCGGCGTATTTCGCCGGTCGGATTGGCCACGAACGCCTCGTAGTTCGCCACCGTCCAGGAACCGGACGGCAACTGCTCGAGGTCGTCGAGCAGCAGCCCGGTCGTGGTGTTCCACTGCGCGGCGACGACCTGGTGCAGCGGTTGGCCGAGCAGGTCACGCCAGCCGGGCACCAGCAACAGCGACCAGGGCAAACCCGTCCAGCCCGGCAGGTTCGGGTAGGTGCGGAACCGCCCCGACGCCCACGCTTCCATCATGCTGGCGAGCACGGGCCGTGGATCCCGGTGCAGGTAGATGAAGCGCGCTTCCGGGAAGACGCGGGCGAGGAACGGCACCCGCAGGGCGTTCTTCGGGGTCTTCTCGAGCATCCGCACGCGCCGCGCCGGATCCGGCCGCCGCTGTTCGCGATCACGCAATGCCGCAAAGAAACCGCTGCGCAGCTCGGCGACGACTTCTGGCGTGGCGTCCACAGCCACGAGGCGGTTGGAATCGAAACCGCGCGCCGCGGGTGCCAGCGTTGGCACGCCCTCGATGAGCTGGTGGCTTTCGTCGCCGATCGTGAACAGGTCCGGCGACTGCGCCATGGTTTCGAACAACAGCGTCGATCCGGATCGCGGCGGACAGACGATGAAGACGGGCCGGTCGAACACGGTCTCGTGCTCCCCGCCGACCGCGGCGGAGCGGCTCCCGGGCGACGCCGCCTGCCGCACGACGGCCGTGGCCTGCCCTGCCCGCTGGCGGATCTCGGCATCGGCGGTGCGACGATGCGCCGCGAGCGCGGGCTCGAAGATCCACGCCTGCAGGGCTTCCATGAGACGCACACCGTTGCGCAGGTCCACGCTTTCAGCGCCGCACGCGACGAGGTCGAGCTGCACGGTTTCGATGGCATCACGATAGCGCGCCCAGCCGTCCGGACGCTCGCCATAGCGCGCCCACAGGGCCTGCCAGCGGCGCGAGAACTGCAGCAGCGCCCCGTGGATCAGCGGCAGGGCCGCGTGTGCCGACGCCTCCCCCATCAGGAAGGCGTAATGCGTGCGGATCTCCCAGGGCGTCATGACCGTGGGAAAGTTCTCCGCTTCGTAGTCCAGGTCGGGCACGTAGCCAGCGACAGGAGGACACGCGCGCGGCTGCCAGCCGGGCATCTCGGCCTGGTGCGGGCGCGCATTGCTGACGTGCTCCCAGAAACCCGCGCCGCCGACGGTATCCGCCACGAGATGTATCCGCGACAGGTAGTGGTCGTTGATGACGTTGTGCTCAGCCCACGTGTCGAAGATCCAGCACTCGCCGGCGCGCATGTTCACTTCGGCCTCGCCGCAGACGAACCGCACCGTCGGCTGGGTCACGATCGGAACGTGAACCCGCGCGCGTTCGCGCCAGTAGTAGTTGATGTCGACGTGCGAGGTGACCTCGGCGCGGCCGGACAGCCGCATCAGGCGCGACCGTCCCCAGGTCCCGCCGATCTGCTCCAGCACCTGCATCAGGTACGGACAGCGCCGCAGGTGCTCCGTCGCGCTCATCGGCCCGGAGGTCGCGTCGCTGGTCGGGTCGCCGCCCACGGTGACGAGCAACAGCGCGTCGTTGCCTGCGTATCCGGCCGGGTGCGGCCGCCACGCCGATTCGTCGATCGCCTGCACCTCGGCGGCCAGGGCGTCCGCGTCGAACAGCAGCGGAAACTGCAGGAAGGGAACGCCAAGCTTCATGTAAGTCCCCGGCTGCGCGAGCCCCGGTCAAGGTCAAATAGAATCGTCAAATGGAATCGCCAGATAGAATCGTCAATTGGAATCGCGACGTCCCGCGGACGATCAGGTCGCGCAACTGTGACCTGCCAGTTTAGTTCCCGGAGCCACGACTTGGAAGGCAATGCGCGATGAAGCCAGGCAACAACGGCCCCGCTGCTTACGACCCGCTGCCGACGCTGCTGGATTCGCCCGACTCGTATCCGCAGAAACTCGACCTCGGTCGCTCGCGCATCCTGCAGATCGAGCTCGACGAGCGGGCGTACCAGGCGGCGAGCTTCCTCGACGACCGCATCCTCGGTCCAGGCACCCGGGGCGCCTGGCTGCCGATCGAACGCGTCGCCGCCGCGGCGCAGCGCGGCCCGGAGGCACGGCCCCTGCATCTGATCCTGCACACCGGGCACGTGGGGTCGACGCTGCTCAGCCGTCTGCTCGACACCACGGGCCCGGTCCTGTCGTTACGCGAGCCTTTGCCCCTGCGCACGCTGGCTGAAGCGAGCGACGTGCTCGGCCAGCCGGAATCGCTGCTGAGCGCGCCGCAGTTCGAACTCGTGCTCGACACGTTCGTCCGTCTCTGGAGTCGTGGCTATGCGACGACGCGCTGTGTCGTGCTCAAGGCGACCAGCGCCGCCGCGCGCGTGGCTCCGTTGCTCCTGCGACGCAATGCCGCGTCACGCGTCGTGTATCTCAACCTGCGCGCCGAACCTTATCTGGCCACGCTGCTGGCCGGCGCGAACTCGCCCGTGGACCTGCGCGGTCACGGCGTCGAACGCATGCGCCGCCTGCGCAGCCGCATCGGCACGCCGCTCGGGTCGCTGCACGACCTGACACCCGGAGAACTCACGGCAATGAGCTGGCTGGCAGAGTCGCTGACGCGCCGCGAGATCCTCGACCAGTGGCCGGACCGCGTGCTGGCCGTGGATTTCGACGCGTTACTCGGTGACCTGCCGCGCGTGATGCAGCAGGTCGTCGACCGTCTGCAGCTGCCGGCCGATCCGGGCTGGCTGGCGCAGCTCGGCTCGAACCCGGCCCTTGCGCGCTACTCGAAATCACCGGACCACGAGTACAGCCCCGCCTTGCGTGCACAGGTGCTCGACCAGGCGCGACACGAACATCGGGACGAGATCAGGCGGGGACTCGCCTGGCTCGAATCGCTGGCGCGCACGGAGACCGCCGTCGCGCGCGTGCTTGACGACGCTTCTGCCTAGGTCGTCGACCACATGCGCATCAGGTTCTGGCGCACGACGTCGAGCCGCACCCGGCTCTCCCAGTTCATCCTGAGTCCCTCGAGCGCGGCGATCTCGTTCAATTCGTAGACCTGCGACCGCTGGTGCTGGTCGACGATCAGGCTTTCGATGAACGTGATCGACACGAGCCGCGTTCCTGCCCGCACGGGCACCACCTCGTGGAGCGTCGTCGACGGATACACGATCGCGTCTCCCGGCCCGCCCTTGAAGGCCACGGTCTGGTTGCCGACGGTGATCGCGAGCTCGCCGCCCTCGTAGGTCGCCGGATCGGAGACGAATACCGTGCAGGAAATGTCGGAGCGCAACCGGCCCCCGACCAGCGGGATCATCGCCGAGTCCGCGTGGGCCCCGTACTTCATGCCGGGCTCGTAGCGACACAGCAACGGAGCCGCGATGCGCTTCGGCATCGCGAAGTCGACGAACTCGCGCGAACGCAGCAGCGCGGCCTGCACGATCTGCGCGGTCTCCGCCGACTTCACGTCGGCCGGGTCGGCCTGCAGGTTGTCCTTGGTCTGGTTCGCCGGGTTGGAAATGCGGCCATCGACGAAGCGCAGTTCACGGCTCAACTGCACGAGCCGCTCGACTTCGGGCCCGGTCAGGACGTTCTTGATGCGCAGGAACATGGTGCCTCCCCGGCGTCTGCGGCCTAGATGTGCCCGGACGGTACCGTGCCGTTGAAAACGTCGGTGGCGGCGATCACGCCGGCGATCGCGGCGCGTTCCTGCGGCGACAGGCGCGGGCTCCAGATGTCGCAGATCAGGATGTAGCGCGGCTGGTCGCTGTCGTTCCACGCTTCGTGCTGAATGGTGTCGTCGAACACCCAGCTTTCACCGATCCGCCACTCGCGTGTCGCGCTGCCCACGCGAAAACCACAGCCGGGAGGAATGACGAGCGGCAGGTGGACCACGAGCCGGAAATTCGCCACGCCGGTGTGCGGGGGTATGCGAGTCCGCGGCTGCAATGCGGAATACATTGCAACCGGCGAGCGCAACGGCACCACAGCTTGCGGCAGCGCCTGCACGGCACGCATCGTCGCGGGCGCGCGCTGGCACCGGTCTGCGATCGGCTCTCCCTGCCGATAGAACTCGTACGACGTCCAGCGCGGCGAGTTGTTGAGCTCGCGCCACTGGTCGAGCGGCATGTGCTCGCCGTAATGGATGTAAGGCGTGAAATCCGCTTCATTCTCATGCAAAGCTCTGGCGAGCTCGGCGCGGATCGCATCGGTCTGCGCTTCGAACTCTTCCATCCAGGGAAATTCGCTGCGATCGTAGAACTCGATCGGCGGCAGCCCGGGGTAGTAATACTCGGACGGCGACTGCTGGTAGCGCGGCTGGACGCGCAGCGTCATGGCGATGAACGAGTCGACCCGGCGGCGCTCGGCCGCGGTGCAGCCGTCCTCGGCAGCGGCGATCGTGCCGTGAATGTGATCGCCGAGTTGCCTGGTGTAGGCACCATGCACCTCGCGCCCGCGCCGGATCGCCTGCAGGGTCGCCTCATCGACGGCTTCGTCCGGCGGCGCGTTGGCCAGGGCCGCGCCGTAAGCCAGGGCGGCGGGCACCGTGCGCCCCTCGCGCTCGAGCATGTCGGCGCTCATCAACAGGGCGGCAAAATTCCGGCCATCCAGCGTCAGCGCCTGCTGGATCGCAGTGAACGCGCCATCGAGATCGTTACGCTGGCGGCGCACGGCAGCCAGGTTCAGCCACGCCGGAAGGTACTCGCGGGCGACGCCCACGGCCTGGATCAGCGCTGCCTCGGCACCGATCAGGTCGCCTGCGGCGATGGCGCGCATCGCGGCCTTGTTGCGGGTTGCGGCATCCTGTATCGCCGCCGATCGATCAGACGCGCCCATCGTGTTCATGCGGTCACACCGTCGCCTGCGGCGAGCTATAGAACGAAAGAAGGAAGAAGCATGATATGACCCGCAAGCTTTGCAGGTCGCGATGGCTTAGGCAACAATACGGGCCGTACGATGACACCCAGCAACGACGACACGGGCATCGCCGCCATCGATCGCCTGCTTGCAGCCGATCCGCGCAACGTCCTTGCGCTGATCCGCAAAGCCGACCACTTCGCGTCGACCGGGGATTCCCGCTCTGCATCCGCGTTCTACCTGGCGGCCTTGCGCGCTGCGCCGCCTGCCGCGCAGGCGCCGCCGGATCTCGCGAGCGAGCTGAGACGAGCGCAGGAAACCTGTGCCCGGTACGCGCAGGAATACAAGGACTACCTGCGGGGCCGGCTCGCCGGGCTCGGCTTCGACGCGACGCGCTCGAGCGCGCGGTTCGCACGGTCGCTGGACATCGTCTTCGGCGAGCGGCGCATCTACCTGCAGGAGCCCCGTTACTATTACTTCCCCGAACTGCCGAACATCCAGTTCTACGAGCGCGAGCAGTTCCCTTGGCTCGACGACGTCGAGGCCGAGACCGACGCGATCCGCGCGGAGTTGGTCGAGGTCATGCGCAGCCCCGGCGCGTTCTCGCCCTATGTGACCGGCCACGCGAACCGGCCGCGCAAGGACGAACAGGGCATGTTGAACAATCCGGACTGGAGCGCTTTCTTCCTCTGGAAGAACGGCGAACCCGTGCCCGCCAACCTCGAGCGCTGCCCGAGCGTCATGCGCGGGCTGCGCAACGCGCCGCTCGCGACAGTCGGCAATCGTTCGCCCTCCATCCTGTTCTCGCTGCTGCAGCCGGGCACCCACATTCCGCCGCACAACGGGTTGGTCAATACCCGGCTGATCTGCCACCTGCCTTTGATCGTGCCGGGCAAGTGCCGGCTGCGGGTCGGCAACGAAACGCGGGAATGGGTGGAGGGCAAGGCCTGGGCGTTCGACGACACGATCGAGCACGAGGCCTGGAACGACAGTGACCAGACGCGCGTCATCCTGCTGTTCGACGTCTGGCGGCCAGAATTGTCGATCGCAGAGCGAACCCTGGTGACCCAGTTGTTCGCCGCCATCGATGCCTACAGCGGCACCAAGCCTGACTGGGAAATCTAGACATGCCACACCCCGGAGCTCGGAGACTTTCCATGACGATGTGTGCCGCGTTGGTGCTCGGAGTGGCCGCAGCACTGGTCACGGCCGCCCCGGCCCGCGCGGCGGTGCCGGCCACGACGGCAGGGTTCCTGGCTTGTGCCGGGGAAAGAGACGATATGCGGCGCCTTGCCTGCTTCGACGCGGCGGCCGGTCAGGCGCAGGCCGCAGCCGGGACGGCGGCCCCGGTGGTTGCCGCGGCACCCCTGTCGCAGGAAGAAAAATTCGGATTGCGCGGAGACCTGAAGCAGGAAAAGGCACAAGAGGTGCCTGAGCTGCAGGAACTGGAGCAGCTGCAGGCGCAGGTCACGGGCGTGTCCTCGAAGCTCCGCGGAGAACTGGTGGTGACCCTCGAAAACGGCCAGGTCTGGGCGGAGATCCAGGCCGGATCCGGCGCGCGGGTCAAGGCGGGCGACCGGGTCACCATCAAGCCGGGTGCCCTGGGCTCATTCCTGCTCGTGGCGCCCAACGGCCGTTCCACCAGGGTGACCAGGACCCGCTGACGCCGGGGGCCCGGCGCGGCCCAACCATCAGGCTAGCGATCAGGCGCAATTGTTGCGCCGCCGCGCGAATTTTCGTTGCACAAAAGCGACAGTTGGTTAAAAACATGGCAATCGCCGCTGCAAATGGCGGATTGGCGCGGACCTCACCCCGGGAATCAACAGTTTAGAACGCTTCTAAGCGCGAAAAAAACCTGTGGCCGATTCCCAACACGGGTTGTATTGCGGAAGATACTTGTTAGTATTCGCCGCACTGTTGGGGGGCCGTTTGCCTGACAGGCCGGCAGCATTCTTAACGACAAGCAATTGCAATTGAACTTCGTTCCTGGAGGATTCTCGTAATGCAGCAGAACAATCAACTTCGACGCGCGGTGCGTCACACGCTCCTGATCAGCGCACTGGCCGGCACCAGCTCGCTGCCGGTATTCGCGCAGGACACCGAGATCGAACAGATTGTCGTTACCGGTTCCCGCATCAAGATGGCGAACCTCGAGGGCACCAGCCCCGTGACGCAGGTGACCAACGCTGACATCGCGACGCAGGGCGTCACGCGCGTTGAAGACTTGATCAACCAGCTGCCGCAGGCTTTCGCCGCACAGAACGCGACCGTGGCGAACGGTGCCACCGGTACGGCAACGGTCAGCCTGCGCGGACTGGGCTCTGCGCGCACCCTCGTCCTCATCGACGGCCGTCGCATGCCCTATGGCGGCGTCACCAACTCGGCTGCCGACTTGAACCAGATTCCGGCCGCCATGGTCGAGCGTGTCGAAATCCTCACCGGCGGCGCCTCGGCGGTCTACGGTTCGGACGCGATCGGCGGCGTCGTCAACTTCATCATGAAGAAAGACTTCGAAGGCGTGCAGTTCGACGCGCAGTACGGCTTCTACCAGCACAACAACAGCTTCGAAGGTGACGGCGCCGTCAAGCTGCGTGACGTGATCGCAGGCCGCGCTGCGACCAACCCTTCGGCGTTCCGGCTGCCCGGCAACTACGTCACCGACGGCGGCGGCACGGAATTCAACGTCCTCATGGGCGTCAACACCGAAGACGGCCGCGGCAACCTCACGGCCTATGCCAGTGTGCGCGACAACGACGAAGTGCTGCAGCGCGACCGTGACTTCTCGGCCTGCTCGCTCAGCGCCACCCGCAATACCGACCTGTCGCACCGTTGCGGCGGTTCGGCGACGAGCTATCCGGGCTACTTCTATCACGCCGGCGAGGCGTTCACGATCGACTCGACGACGGGCAACACGTTCCGTCCGTTCGATGCCGGCACGGATCTGTATAACTTCGGCCCCGCCAACCACTACCAGCGTCCGGACCGTCGCTACAGCCTCGGCGCCATGGGTCACTACGAGCTGACCGAGCACGCGGACGTCTACACGCAGTTGATGTTCACCGACTACAAGTCGATCGCGCAGATCGCCCCGGGCGGCAACTTCTTCAACTCGAACTCGGTCAATTGCGGCAACCCGCTCCTGTCGCAGCAGCAGCTCGACACACTAGGGTGCGACGCTGCGGCCGTGGCCGCGAACGATTCAGTGTCGCTCTACATTGCCCGTCGCAACGTCGAAGGCGGCGGCCGCCAGCAGGCGTTCGAGAACAGCTCGTTCCGTTCCCTGCTCGGTGTGCGTGGCGCAATCACGGACGCCTGGGACTACGACGCTTCGGTGCAGTACTCCAAGGTCAAGGCCGACCAGCGGACGCTGAACTACTTCAAGGTCGACCGTATCCAGCGCTCGTTGAACGTGGTTGCGGATCCCGTCACCGGCGCCCCGGTCTGCGAGTCGGCGCTCGACGGCACCGATCCGGCGTGCGTGCCGTACAACGTCTTCCAGATCGGCGGCGTGACGCAGGCAGCACTCGACTACCTGCAGGTCCCAGGCCTGCAGCAAGGCACGATCGACCAGACGATCTACCAGGGCATCATCACCGGCGACCTGGCCAGCATCGGCGGCAAGAGTCCGTGGGCGTCCGAGGGCATCCAGGTGGCGTTCGGCGCGGAATACCGCAAGGACCGCCTCGACAACCAGACCGACGAACTGCTGACTTCCGCCCAGCTCTCGGGCTCGGGTGGCGCGACGATCAGCATCAGCGGCGAAACGGCGGTCACGGATCTCTTCACCGAAGTCCGCATCCCGATCGCCGACGGCATGACGTTTGCCGACAGCCTGACGGTCGACGCCGCCTACCGCTACTCGGATTACGACACGCTCACCACCGACACCTACAAGGTCGGCATGGACTGGGCGCCGGTGCAGGACGTCAAGTTCCGCGGCAGCTACCAGAAGGCCGTTCGTGCGGCCAACGTCGTGGAACTGTTCACGGCACAGGGCTTCAACCTGTTCGACCTGCCGGGCGACCCCTGCGGCGCCGACCTGGCGGGTACGGCGAGTGCGGCGTCCGATGCGGCGTGCCTTGCAACCGGCGTTCCGGCCAGCCAGCTGCGTGGCTCGTCGCTGGACAGCCCGGCGGGGCAGTACAACTTCCTGCAGGGCGGCAACCCCGACCTGGTCCCGGAAGAGTCGGAAACCGTGACCTTCGGGGTCATCCTGCAGCCGCGCTTCCTGCCGAAGCTGGCGATGTCCATCGACTACTTCGACATCGAGATCACGGACACCATCTCGACCTTCGGCTCCGACAACACCTTGAACGCGTGTTACTTCCAGGGCGACGCCGCCTCCTGCTCGCGCATCAACCGCGACGGGAACGGCAACCTCTGGCGGGCCAGCGGTTTCGTCCAGGACCTCAACGTGAACATCGGTTCGCTGCAGACCAGCGGCATCGACGTGAGCCTCAACTACAGCGGCGTCGAGATCGGCTCGTTCGGTTCGTTGAACTTCAACCTGACCGGCACGTACCTCAACGAGCTGATCACGGTCCCGGGCCCGGGTGTCGACGAGTACGACTGCGCCGGCCTCTACTCCGGCTCCTGCGGCACGCCGAACCCGGAATGGCGTCACCATGCCCGCCTCGGCTGGGTGACGCCGTGGGCGGTGGACCTCTCGCTGACCTGGCGCTACTACGATGGCGTCGAAGAGTTCCGCGGCAACGACGTGCAGCTCGATTACGAGCTGGATGCGGCGAACTACTTCGACCTGGCCGCCAACTGGTCGATCACGGAGAAGTTCTCGGTCCTCGTCGGCGTCAACAACGTGCTGGACTCGGATCCGCCGATCACGTCGGCCGTCGGTACGACGGGTAACGGCAACACGTTCCCGCAGACCTACGACGCGCTCGGCCGCTGGATCTTCGTCCGCGCCCAGGTCGGGTTCTAATACCCTCCTGATCTAGCCGAAACTGGCGGCGGCCTCGCAAGGGGCCGCCGCTTTTTTTTGTTCGCGATTTGGCGGTCGGACTACCATGCAAGGACGGAGGCAAGCACGTGACGGTCGACGGTGAACTGCAGGCCATGGGCCAGGAGGCGCTGCAACTGGAGCGTGCGGGTCGCCTCGATGAAGCCGAAGCGGCTTACCAGCGCCTGCTCGCGCGGTGGCCCGACCTGCCCGACACGTGGTTCAACCTCGCGGTCCTGCAGCGCAAGGCGCGCCGCTTCGAAGCGGCCCTCGCTTCGTACCAGCAGGCACTCGACCGCGGCGTGTCGCGGCCCGAGGAAGTGCATCTCAACCGGGGCGTCATCTATTCCGATTGTCTGCGTCGTGACGAACCGGCGGCCGCTGAGTTACGCGCTGCGCT
>Ga0224505_10002675_pt1 | contig 10359 bp, 11 predicted proteins | sample SF_Jan12_sed_USG_FD_169102 | JGI IMG/M metagenome (GOLD analysis project Ga0224505, IMG submission 169102) | Sediment microbial communities from San Francisco Bay, California, United States - SF_Jan12_sed_USGS_4_1 | ecosystem: Environmental > Aquatic > Marine > Sediment | place: USA: California...
CCGGCTCATGCTGACCCCCTCGGCGGCCGTCTGGTGCGGTACGGGACACTAAGGGACGCCGTGCCAGGTCGACCCGGGAGGGTTCGTAGTGGAGTTCGACGTCTTCGTGGAGATCCCCCAAGGGCACCGCAACAAGTATGAGCTCGACAAGGAGACCGGTCGCATCCGGCTGGACCGGATGCTGTTCACCTCCACCCGCTACCCGGCTGACTACGGGTTCATCGAGAACACCCTGGGGCAGGACGGCGACCCCCTCGACGCGCTCGTGCTGCTCGACGAGCCGACCTTCCCCGGCTGCGTGATCATGTGCCGCGCGATCGGCATGTTCCGGATGACCGACGAGGCAGGCGGCGACGACAAGGTCGTGTGCGTCCCGGCACATGACCCACGCAAGGAGCACCTGCGGGACATCCACCACATGCCGGAGTTCGACAAGCTGGAGATCCAGCACTTCTTCGAGGTCTACAAGGACCTCGAGCCGGGGAAGTCGGTCGAGGGCGCCACGTGGGCCAACCGCGCCGACACCGAGCGCGAGATCAAGGCCTCCTTCCGCCGCAACGACGCCGTGCTGAGGCCGACCAGCGAGACCGGACGCTAGCCGCCCACCGGGTCCGCGCTCTGGACGACCTCGAAGGCCCACAGGGTCGACCCCGACGCTGCCGCCGGCTGGTCGGACGGTCGCCCGCTCGCCTGCGCGTGCCCCGCGGAGAAGGACCGCGAGGCGGTCCAGGCGTCGAACGACTCCCGGTCACGCCACCGCGTGTAGACCAGGTACTGGTCGGTCCCGCCGACCGGTCTGAGCAGCTCGAAGTGCTCGAAGCCCGGCGCCTGCTCCACGGAACCGGCCCGGCCGGCGAACCGCTGCTCGAGCAGCTCTCGCTTCTCACCGGGCACGGTCAGGACGTTGATGGCGACGTGGCTCATGCCGCCAGTGTGGCGGACGCAGGGCTCACGTGCGCGTGACCGGGATCTTGGCCGCGGCCCGGCTCGGCTCGCGGATCGGCATCCTGATCTCCAGCACGCCATCGGCGTAGGTGGCCTTCACGTCGTCGTCCACCGCCCCGTCGGGCAGCAGCAGCCGCCGCGCGTAGGACCCGTAGCGGAACTCACTGCGGTACCCCTGCGGCAGCTCGTCCCGGGTGGACTCCTTGCGCTCCGCCCGGATCGTGAGAACACCGTCCTCCACCTCGACGTCGAGGTCGTTCTCGGCGTCGATCCCGGGAAGCTCCGCCTTCACGACGAACGCGTCGTCCTCGACGAACGTCTCGAGCCGCATCTCGGGCGTTGGCCTCGCCCACTCCTCCCTGGGCCATGCCGACAGCAGCTCGTTCCAGATCGGGCGCGTCATGATCACTGACATGCTCCTCACCTCCTCAGCCCGATCATCGCCGCGCGCCGCACCGGCGCCCAGGGGCGTTCGGTCCCCCTCGAGGGCAGACCTGGGAGGGTCCTCCGGTGACGACCAGCGGCCCCCCGGGTGACCTGACGTCCTGGCCTGCCCACCGGCTCGCCGCGGCGATGAGGGACGCACGGCTCACCGTGACCGACGTCGTCACCGCGTTCGCCGAGCGCGCCGACGCGCTGGAGCCGACCTACCACGCGCTGGTCTCCCGGCGCCCGCCCGACGAGGTCGTCGCCGAGGCGGCCCGGCTGGACGCCCGACCGGCGGCCGGGAGGTCCGGCGCGCTGTTCGGTCTTCCGCTGGCCGTGAAGGACCTCACCGACGTCCGTGGTCTGCCGACCACTCTCGGCTTCTGGCGGCCGGACGAGGTGGCTCCGGCCAGCGCCGACGCCGACTTCGTCCCCGCACTGCGCGCGGCCGGAGCCGTCATCGTCGCGAAGACGAACACACCCGAGTTCGGACTCGGGTCACACACCTACAGCGAGGTGGCTCCCACGACCCGCAACGCCTTCGACCCACGTCTGTCGGCCGGCGGCAGCAGCGGCGGGGCCGCGGTGGCCGTGGCGACCGGGATGGTGCCGGTGGCGGACGGCAGCGACTTCATGGGCTCGCTGCGCAACCCCACCGGCTGGAACGGCGTGTTCGGGCTGCGCCCGTCCGGCCCATTGCGGCCGGAGTCCCGACCCACCGACGTCAGGGCCGACGGCGGCGTAGCCGGCCCGGTCGCCCGCGACGCGACGGACCTGGCTCTGATGCTGGCCGCCATGAGTGGCACCCCGGCCCGCACCGGCGACGGAGGGTTCCCACGTCGCGTGGGGTGGCTGGGCGACCTGGCGGGATACCTCCCCACCGAGGAAGGGCTGCTCCCCACCTGTCGTTCGGGGCTCGCGGTCTTCGGCGCCCTGGGCGCCGACGTGGAGGAGGCCGTCCTTCCGGTCACCCCGGACTTCGACGACATCTCCCGGCTGTGGCCGACGTGGACCACCTTCCGCCACGCGGCCGTGGGTGCCGAGCTGGCCGAGTTCGCCGCCCAGCGCGGCGTCCTGGAACGCATGAAGCCCGAGGCCCGGTTTGAGGTCGAGGGCTACCTCGCCCTGTCCGACGCGGACCGGCAGGACATGGCCCGACGGCGGGCCGGCCTGGCGCGCAGCTTCGCGGTCCTGTTCGACACGTACGACGTCGTGGTCCTCCCCACCGCCCAGGTCTTCCCCTTCTCGGCGGAGCTGCACTGGCCGTCCGAGATCGCGGGGGCGACCATGGACACCTACCACCGCTGGATGGAGGTCACGGCACCGGCAACGCTTGCCGGGCTGCCGGTCCTGGCCGTGCCCGTGCCGACGGCCGGACTGCCCATCGGGTTGCAGGTCATCGGGCCACCGCTCTCGGAGCCGATGCTGCTGGACGTCGCGGCGCAGTGGCAGCGCACCACCGCCGGGGCCGACGGGGTCGCGCTGTGCCGCGGTGCCCCGGTGTAGCCACCGACCGGAGACGACGGGCTAGCGTTTCGGGAGGCGCCGCCGGGGGCGTCCGCGAGAGGGGTGACGGGTCGACGATGGCTGGACCGTTGCACGGGGTGCGCGTGGTCGAGTTCGCCGCCCTCGGACCGGCGCCGTTCACCGGCATGCTGCTGGCCGACCTCGGCGCCGACGTGGTGCGCGTGGACCGGCCGGGGACCGGTGAGGTCTCGAACGACACCACGGGGCGCGGGAAACGGTCGGTGGCCATCGACCTGAAGTCCGAGGCGGGACGGGCCACCGCCCTGCGCCTCGTCGAGCACGCCCACATCGTGCTGGAGGGCTTCCGCCCTGGCGTCATGGAGCGGCTGGGCCTGGGGCCCGACGTCTGCCACGAGCGCAACCCGGCGCTCGTCTACGGCCGGATGACCGGCTGGGGCCAGGAAGGGCCGCTGGCTCAGCGTGCCGGGCACGACCTGGATTTCCTCGCCGTCACCGGCGTGCTGTGGGCCATGGGGCGCCCGGACGAGCCACCCGCCCCCCCGCTCAACCTCGTGGGGGACCTCGGCGGGGGGGCGATGTTCCTGGCGGTCGGGGTCCTGGCGGCCCTGCTGGCTGCCCGCGAAACCGGGCAGGGCGACGTTGTGGACGCCGCCATCGTCGACGGCACGACAGCGCTGGCCACGATGCTGCTCGGCCTTCGGTCCCGCGGCCTGTGGACCGACGAGCGAGGGCACAACCTGCTCGACTCGGGGGCGCCCTTCTACGACGTCTACGCGTGCGCCGACGGCCGGTACCTGGCCGTGGGGGCCCTCGAGCCACGCTTCTACGCCGAGCTGGTGGCCGGCACCGGCTTCGACGGCGCCGCGGCCGACCAGTACGACGCCGAGGACTGGCCGCGGCTGCGCCAGCGATGGGCCGAGCACTTCCGGACCCGGCCCCGGGACGAGTGGGTCGCGATGCTCGACGGCGTGGACGCCTGCGTCGCCCCCGTCCTCGACTGGGTCGAGGCCGCCGAGCACCCGCACCTGCGTGAGCGCGGCGTCTACATCGACGTCGGAGGCGAGCAGCAGCCCGCACCCGCACCGCGGTTCACCGTGCGGGCGACCGGGCAGCCGCGGCCGGCCCCAGCCCCCGGGCAGCCCTCGGCAGACGTCGACGGGGTGCTCGGGGAGTGGGCGTGAGCAGTCCGGGTCTGGTGCGTTTCGTCGCGCTGGGCGACTCCTTCACCGAGGGCATGTGCGACCAGGTCGACGCCGACGGACGCTTCCTCGGGTGGGCCGACCGGGTTGCCGTCGCACTCGCGCAGGTCGAGTCCACGTTCACCTACGCGAACCTCGCGGTTCGGGGAAAGCTGCTCGACCAGACCACTGTCCAGCAGCTGCCCCTGGCGCTGGCGATGCTCGACGACGCCGGTCGGACCTTGGTGTCGTTCCACGCCGGACCCAACGACGTCCTGCGACCGCGGACCGACTTCGCCGACCTGCTCGCGCGCTACGACCGGGCGGTCCACCTGCTCCGACGCAGCGGCGCTCAGGTGCTGCTGTTCACCGCGATCCCACGCGCCGGCGGCCAGGGGCGCACCTCCGACCGGCTGGCTGCCCGCTTCGAGCGCTTCAACGACGGCGTCCGCGCGACCGCCGCCCGCCACGACACATATCTTCAGGACAACGCCACGGTGGCGGCGTTCGACGACCGGCGACTGTGGGCCGACGACCGGCTTCACCTGGCGCCGGAGGGACACCGCCGGGTCGCCGGAGGGGTGCTGGAGCAGCTCGGCGTGGCCGACCCGGCACTGCTGGGCGGGCCGCCGGGATGGTGGCGGGAGCCGCTCCCCTCAGTGCCGCCGACCTCGCGCGGCGCTGCCCTGGCCGCGGACCTGCGCTGGGCCCGCGGCCACCTCGCGCCGTGGCTGGGGCGCAGACTGCGCGGCGCCTCCAGCGGTGACGGCGTCGCGGCCAAGCGGCCGTCCCCGACCCGGGTCGGGCTGTCTGCCGGCCGCGACCTGGGGTAACATTTGCTGACTGACTGCCCAGTCAGTGACAAGAGGAGAGCCACGCAATGTCGAGCACCGCACGTCACACCCTGGCCGGCCGCGACTACCACTCGAACGACGTCTACGCGGTCGAGCAGGAGCGGATCTTCTTCGCCACCTGGATGTACGCCGGACGCGTCGACCAGGTTGCCGAGCCGGGCCAGTTCTTCACCGTGGACATCGCCGGCGAGGGCGTGATCGTCACCCGCAGCTCCGAGGGCGGCCTGCGCGCGTTCTACAACGTGTGCCGGCACCGCGGGTCGGTGCTGTGCGAGGAGCCGCGTGGCCAGATCAAGGCGGTCTTCCAGTGCCCATACCACGCCTGGTGCTACGACCTCGACGGTGCTCTCGTCGCCACCCCACGCGTCGGGAAGGACGAGGTCGAGCGGTCCGAGCTGTCGCTGAAGCCGGTCCACGTCGACGAGTGGCAGGGCTTCGTCTTCGTGAACCTGAGCCGCCACCAGCCGGAGCCGCTGGTGCCGACACTCGACGCCCACTACGACAGCCCGCTGCGCTTCGCCGACTTCGGTCTGGGTGTCCTTCGCACCGGCTTCCGGTCCGAGAGCGTCGTCGCGGCCAACTGGAAGATCCTCGTCGAGAACTACGACGAGTGCTTGCACTGTCCGATCGTGCATCCGGAGCTCGTCGAGGCCATCCCCGCCTACAAGAAGGGGATGGTGTTCGACCCCGACCGCGCTGACGGCGGGGTGGCGATCGTGACCGGCGGCAACACCTACTCCAACGACCCGCGGGCCCGCCGGACCCTGCTGCCGAACATGACCGAGGAGCAGGCCACCTCCATCTACGGCGCCCAGGTGTTCCCCACCATGTTCTTGGACATCGCCGGCAGCAACGCGGTGGTGACGCGCCTGTCCCCCGAGGGGCCTCGCAGCACTCGGGTCTTCAGCGAGTACCTGTTCATGCCGGAGGAGATCGAGTCCCCCGACTTCGACCCCAAGCCCGTCGTCGACTTCTGCGAGCTGGTCGCGCATCAGGACTACGTGGTCAGCGAACGTGTGCAGAAGGGTGTCGAGTCACGCAGCTTCACCCACGGCGTGTACCCGGAGAAGGACGAGTACGTCCACCAGTTCAACGAGTACTACCGAAAGGTGCGCGGCCCGCTGCCCGACTGACACCGCCAGCCGGGGTCCGGAAGCCGGTCCGACGACCGGTCTCCTAGGCAGCCGGGCGCAGCTTGGTGGCGTACGCGTTCCACGTCGACTTGCCCACCGTCTGCCACAGCTGCTGCACCGGCTCGGGGAGTGCCGACAACAACATGCGCCGGTCCTCCTCGCTGGCGGGCTCGAGGATCATCCCGAAGGCGATGAACATGCGGTCCGCCGGGATGCTCGCGCGCGAGTGCTCGCCGATCGCATCCCACTCCTCCTGCGTCAGCGCCTGCGACGCCAGAGGCAGGACGAGTCGCTCCTCCTCGTCCAGGTGGGCGGACACGACCTGGCTGAGGGCGTCGAGCGCATCGGCGAGCTCTGCGCCGTGGGCCGCATCGGGGTGGGCCCGCCATGCGGCGTTCGCCGCGCCCACGCGCGCGATTCCCCCGGAGACGTCGTCGTGCTGGTCGGCGACCCGCTGGACGGTCGCCGCCTCGGCGGGAACGCGCTGCAGAAGCTTCGGCCACAGCAGCTCGTCCTCGCCCGCGTGGTGCGCCTGCAGCAGGGACAGGGTGAAGTCGATGTGGTCGGCCAGGAAGGTGACCCGGTCCACCGACGGTTCCGCCTCCGACCTCACCAGGCCGGCGGCCTCCGCGAACGTGGTCCGGAACGTCCGGTGGACGATCACCATGTCCTCGACCTGGGCGCGACCGCTGTCTGTCATGAGGAATCCCCTCTCGTCGTCGGGACGACCCGCCGGCTCGGTTCTACCCGACGGTCTGCGCCCGCGTCAGCGCGTTCGGCTCACTCGGCGCGGAGGAACAGACCGGCCGCACCGTTGACCAGGCTGAGCTGGTCCCCCTCGACGACGAACGTGACCGTTCCCCCGAGGACGCTCGTCAGTGCCGCCTCCACGTCCCCCCGCCCGCCCGGGCACGCCATCTTGGTCGAGGACAGGCCGGACACCACGACGCGGTCGCCCTCGACGCGGTAGCTGCCCCGGATCCGGTTGCAGCCCGCGTCGGCCGACACCACGCCGCCGTCGAACGTCACGGTGCCCGTCACGCCCGTCGGAATGCTGGAGACGGCTCCACTGTCCCCGCTGCCGGACAGGATCCCGGTGAGCGTCCACACCGTCCCCTCCAGCGAGCGGTCCGGGTTGACCGTCTTCTCGTCCACCATGGCAAGGGAGTCGTCCGTGCCTGTGACCGACAGCCGGTCGCCGTCGAGGCCGAGTGCCGGACCGGAGGACAAGACGTCGGCCAACCAGGAGTCCTGGTCCATGCGCGGTTCCGGACACCCCATCTCCGTCATCGACAGCCCGCCGTCCACGACCAGTCTGTCGCCGTCGAGGTGGGCGTCTCCACCCATCGTGTTGCATCCCGCCGACGCGGAGATCCCGTCGGCGCCGAAGGTCAGCCGGACGACCGTGTCCGCCACCAGCGTCGTGGGCTCACCGCCGGCACGGACCTGCGTGGACAGGAAGGTGCGGCCGGACAGGTCGTCCCACGCCAGGCCGTCGGTGCCCGGTGTGGCGTCCGGCGAGCTGCCGCAGCCGGCCAGGAGGACCGCCGCTCCCAGCACCGCCGCCGAGGTCATCCGCATGTGGCTCATGTGCGTCGGACGTCACACTGCGGCCGGAGGTTCCGTCGGCCGTCCCGGACGGCCCGATCGGAGCACTGCCCAGATCAGGGGGAGCTGCAACGGGACCCGAACCCATGCCGCCACCCGCAGCCACGTCCCCGCCCGGGCGCTGCTCTGGGCACGCAGTGCGAAGTACCAGTTGCCCGGCCAGACGGCCAGGAGCAGCAACGCCGAAGCCCTCGGTGCCCAGGCCCGGCGGGTCACCAGCCCGCCCGCGCACAGCAGCTCAGCGACCCCGCTGGTCGCGATGATCCCGGCCCGTAACGGCAGCCAGCGAGGAACCAGGCTGTCGAACACGGCCGGACGCACCAGGTGGGCGACGCCGCTGACCGCGAACGCCGCCGCGACAGCGCGCACGCCCCAGGTGAGGGGTTGACGTCGGAGGTCATGCGGTGCGCTCGGCCCGTCCATGCCGTCAGACTGCCCGATCGGGCCCCCGGGGCGCGCCCCCGTGCCAGGCTGGGGCCAGTCGAACCGGGAGTGGCCATGAGCGAGTCGGGCTCGATCCGTTCCGTGCTGTACGAGGCGCAGCGTCGTCAGGGAGGGACGTTCGATGACTTCGACGGGTGGACCTGGACCCTCGACCTCGGGGACACCCTGGGTGAGTACGAGGCGATGCGCAGCGGCTCGGCGATGTGGGACGTCTACGCCCTCGCCAAGTGGGAGGTGACCGGCCCGGACGCCCGGAGCGCGATCCAGCGGCTGTTCACCAACGACCTGTCGGCGCAGGCGGTCGGTCAGGTGAAGTACGGCGCCTTCGTCGACGACAGTGGTGCGATGGTGGACGACGGCACCGTCTACCGCCTGCCGGACGACCGGTACTTCGTCTTCACCAACCGACACCACCTGGACGCCGAGCTCGCGCTCCGCGTGCCGGACGCCTCGGTCCGGGCGGTCGACCGCACCCACGAGATGCCTCTGGTGTCGGTGCAGGGCCCCCGGTCGCGGGAGACGTTGCAGACCCTCACCACGACCGACCTCGGCGAGCTCGGCTACTTCCGGTTCAGCCCGCGTCGGGTGCACGTCGCAGGCGTCCCCGTCTGGCTGTCCCGCACCGGGTTCTCCGGCGAGCTCGGGTTCGAGCTGATCCCCGCGCGGGAGGATGCGGAGACCCTGTGGTCGGCCCTTGCGGCCGCAGGGGTGAGGCCGATCGGCTTCAACGCCGTGGAGATCGCGCGCATCGAGGCTGGCCTCGTTGTGCACGACTTCGACTACTCGGTCGGCGAGCGGACCCCCTTCGACATCGGCCTGGACCGGGTGGTTGCGCTGTCGTCGGCCGCTGACTTCGTGGGCAAGGAGGCGCTGTCCGCCATCGCCGCTCACCCGCCAAACCGGTTCCGCACCCTGCGCATCGACGGTGCCACCGCGCCGGAGTACGGCAGTGACGTCTTCTGCGACGGCGCCGTCGTCGGCACGGTGACCAGCCCGACCATCAGCCCGCGCTACGGGACCATTGGGCTGGCCGTGCTGCGCACCGACGTCGCCGAGCGCGGGACCGAGGTCACGGCGACCGTGGGCGACGAGCAGGTGCGGGCGGTCGTCGAGCCGTTGTCCATCCACGACCCGGACAAGCGTCGCCCGCGCGCCTGACCCGACGCTCATGCCCGTGGCGCCGACGGCTCAGCGCACGGTGAAGGTCACGCTGCCTACCGACGCATAGCTGTCGTCCACGAGCAGGTGGGCGTCGTAGTCACCCGGAGGCAGCGGCCGCGAGAACACGTGCTCGCCCGCGACCGACGCGCCGGTGTACGCCCACTGCTTGTAGTAGGCGACCTCCGGGTTGGCGCCTGCCCGGTAGATCCCGACCCAGTCCCACTTGTTGCCCGGCGCGGCCTCCCACGACACGGTCACCGGCGCACCGCGGCGGTAGGACCGCCGGTCGGTCTGCAGGACCGTCTCACCGTCCGGCCCGGCCAGCCACACGGCAGAGCGCGCGATCTGGGAACCCTCGCCGTTGCGGAGCACCACGGTGTACCCGCCTGGAGAGGTGCCGTCCGTGGGGAGGGCCAGCGCCCCCCCGGACGCGTCCGGAACCGCCGTCCACTGGACGTCGGCGTCGAAGGAGCCGATCGGCACCAGGCCGACCGACGCGGCATCGGCCGCATCGGTGAGGTAGCGGACGTCCACGGGGTCACCCTCGGCGACCACCCGTCGGGAGGCCGCGACGACCGGGCCGGGACTGCCGGGCGAGACCTCAGCGCTGACCACCACCGCACGGTGGTCGGACGGCCACGGGTCGACGGGGATGTCGACCCCGTCACCGCCCGGCTCACCTGCGATCTGCACGTCCGTCACCTCGACCGGTCCCCCGCTGAAGACCAGGTCGATCCGGTCGGCCGGCTTCCCGGCCGCTGCCGGGTTGTATCCCTTGACGAAGGGGCGGTCGGCCGGCCAGGTGATCCCCGGGTCGCTCACCGGGTCCGGGTGGACCGCACGGTAGGCGTCCACCAGTCCGGCTGCCTCGGCCGACCGGCTGACCGGCCACTCGAGCGCGTAGCGGATCTGGGGCCGCTGGCCGACCGACTCCTCCGTCCAGTCCAGGTGGGACGGTGAGTTGAAGTCGCCGAGGACGAGAACCGGGATGTCCTGCCCGGCCAGCGCAGCGGCGGATGCCACCACCGGCGCGGCTTCCTCCACCCTGGTCGACTCGCGGTCGAGCACCTCGTCGGCGCTCATCCCGGCCACGACGGCGTTCGGTCCGTACTTGGTCGATGA
>Ga0224505_10002676_pt1 | contig 10358 bp, 8 predicted proteins | sample SF_Jan12_sed_USG_FD_169102 | JGI IMG/M metagenome (GOLD analysis project Ga0224505, IMG submission 169102) | Sediment microbial communities from San Francisco Bay, California, United States - SF_Jan12_sed_USGS_4_1 | ecosystem: Environmental > Aquatic > Marine > Sediment | place: USA: California...
GTCTGTTGATTGTTGGGAAAAAACCATGAAGCCCGTGGTTCTTGCAGAACTAGCTGGTTCGGCCGGGTATGGAGGAGGGGAACGCTACCTGGAACTCCTCTTTGAACACGTAGACCGCGGCCGTTTCCGTCCTATATTGATTTGCCCGGAACCAGGCCCATTTGTAGACAAGATGGTAGCGAAGCAGATCCCGACTCATATCGTTCACCTGACGCCGCTCTTGAACCCACTGGCAGTTGTGCGCTTGGCAAACCTACTCAAACGGAATGAGGTGACCGTCCTTCAGACCCATGGAGCGCGGGCCAATGTCTATGGATGCCTTGCGGCACGGCTAGCCAGAGTTCCCTGTGTTGCCGCAACGATACATAATTCCATTAGAGATTACGAAGTGAGTCTGATCAGGCGCTACCTCTACCGTGCAATCCTGCGAGTTCTGTTACCGAGGGCGGACCGAATTATTTGTGTATCGGATGCGATCAAGCGGGATGTCCTCGCCGATTGTCCCGGTGTCACGACCAGAACAATAACCGTACGGAACGGCATTGACCAAAGGCGATTCTCCCGGAGTGGAGATCCTCACAAGATCAGGAAGGAATGGTCTGTCGGCAACGGTCCGGTGCTGCTTATGGTGGCGAGACTGACGGAGCAAAAAGGCCATCGCTTCTTAATCGAAGCGTTGCCGAGACTGTTGGCAGAGTGGCCGTCGCTTGTCTGCTTATTTGTGGGAGAAGGTGAGTGTCAAGAAGAACTTTGGTCGTTGGCCAAGGAAACGGGAGTTGAGCACGCTTGCCGCTTTGTCGGAGCTCAGAATAACGTCGGTGATTGGTATGCGGCGGCAGATGTGGTGGTCTTGCCATCGCTTTCAGAAGGCCTTCCGTTCGTTGTCCTTGAAGCCATGGCCATGGCTCGTCCTGTGGTCGCTTCCAGCGTCAATGGGGTGCCTGAAATCATCCAGGATGGCCTGAATGGATTACTCATCCCGCCTCGGAATCCCCAGGCATTGGAGGAAGCGATTCGGAGTCTGCTTCGCGACCCTGTCCAAGCCACGCGTATGGGCAAGGCTGGGCAACAACACGTGGCCACCGATTTTACGGTAGGTAAAATGATTGAGGACACTGTCAGGGTGTTCGAAGAAGCGATGCCCGCTTTGCGCAAGGTATCCGTCGGGACTTCTCCAAAGATTCAAGAGGAAGCGGCATGACTACCCTGAGCGATCATCAAGCAACGGGCGTTGGGTGTCCCTGCGGAGCCAATGAACCACTGGGCGAGGCCTTCCAGACTTCGACCAGGCGATACGTTCGCTGTCCCGTCTGCGATCTGGTGTTTCTCGAGCCTCGTCCGACTCGCGAGACCTTAGAAGGGTATTTCCAGGAGGACTATGACGGCGATTATGGAGAGGTTGAGGCTTCAGATGATCGGCAACCGGTTTTCCAGAGCGTCGTACGTCACCTTTCCCTCTACCGATCTCCTCCTGGCACCTTGCTGGACATCGGATGCGGAGACGGGGAGTTCCTCGCACTCTGTCGCGATGCTGGGTGGAGCTGCTCAGGGGTCGAGTTGTCGAAACGGGCAGCCATGCGCGCGGCTCGGAAAGGCCTCACAGTTCTGTCTCCAAACATGCTTGAAAGGGGTGAATGGGCGCAGCACTTTGATGTTGTGACCATGATCAACGTGCTCGAAACTGTCGCTGATCCTGTGATCATGTTGCGGCAAGCCACAACGCTCCTCGCACCGGCTGGACTTGCCATCGTGCGAGCTACCAACGGCGTATTTCATCTGTCGATGAGGGCCCCTGCGCGCTGGATTGGGTCGCAGTATGACCAAGCGTTTCATTGGTACCTCTATAGCGCCAGGGCGCTCACGGTCTTAATGGAAGGCGCCGGGCTCACCGTCATCAGTCTTCGCAACTCAAAACCGAGTCGAGGCCCTCTCTCGTCTGTACATCCTTTGATGAGCCAATTGAAATGGACTCTTAGCCGGTCGGTGTTGTGGCCACTTTCCCAGAGCCTCTATTTCATGACAAGGGGGCGTCTCGTGTGGGCTCCTTCGTTCGAGATCATTGCTCAGCGGTCGGGGGCGCCAGGGGCGTTATGAGTTCTTATCGGACGCACAAGCGGTCTTGGAAACGGATATTACGCGGGTGGGCTGCGCTCCTCCTTCTGTGTCTTTTTGGTGCAGTGGCCGCGCTCGGCGTGCGGACACTGCTTGATTCAGTCGGCACTGCTAAGCACACACGATACGAGCCAGTGGACGTGCCACCGCAATCAGTATCCCCTCAGCATGAGCGCGAACGGCAAGAACTGGAGCGCCGTGATCGTGCCGTATTTGAGAAAGGCAACTAGCCCCATGTGTGGCATTTGCGGAATCATAGGCGAAGATGAGGGCGATGCCCTTCAGCGGATGCTCCAGAGGCTGGTGCATCGTGGACCAGACGACCAGGGGATCTATCGTCAACCTGGAGCCGCGCTTGGTGCAAGAAGACTGCGGGTCATCGATCCGGAAGGTGGGCACCAACCGGTTCACAATGAGAACGGGACTGTTTGGGCTGTCATGAACGGCGAAATCTATAACTACCGAGAATTGCGACACGATCTATTGCACAAAGGCCATCAGCTATCGACTCGTTCCGACACGGAAGTCCTAGTCCACCTATATGAGGAGGAAGGCTTCGAAGCATTTCACCGATTGCGCGGCATGTTTGCGGTTGCGCTGTGGGATCAGGAGCGTCGTGTTGCATGGCTGATTCGTGATCGCTTGGGCATCAAGCCGCTGTACTATACCATTCGACCGAGTGAAGCCGGTTTGGGCACCCGCGTTGTCTTTTCCTCCGAAATTCCTTCGTTACTCGAAGCCGTGCCGGATTGGCGACTTCGTCCAGAGAGCATCGCCGAATACTTAATGCAGTTGTACGTACCGGGACCAGACACCACCATTGCTGGAGTCCACCAGTTGCGTCCAGGCCAAGCGATGAAAATATCGGACGGACGAGTGGAGTTGTTGTGCTACTACAGTCCAGACGAAGACCTCCGTAGTAGCCAATCATGGACAATGAACGAGGCGGCCAAAGAAGTGTTGCATACGTTCGAAGAGACGGTGAACGCGCATCTCGTCAGCGACGTTCCATTGGGCCTATTCCTTTCAGGCGGGCTGGACTCTGCGTCCTTGTTGGCCATCATGGCGAAGAGCCAGAACGGTCCCATCAAGACCTTCTCGATCGGTTACGAGCATCCTTCTGATCAATCGTTCAGCGAACTGGAATCAGCACGGTTTGTGGCGACTCATTTTAAGACAGCCCATGCTGAGACAATCCTGAGGCCGGATGCCGTCTCTCTGATCAGCAAGGTTGTTGAGGGCATGGGTGAGCCGTTCGCTGATTCATCGGCCATTCCAACCTACCTGGTTTCTGAGGTTGCACGACAAACGGTGACCGTGGCGCTGTCGGGGATCGGCGGAGACGAGCTGTTCGGTGGATATCCTCGATATCTTGGCCTGCGCGCTGCCGCACAGTATCAGTATCTCCCGCAAAGACTCCGTGAACGAGTGGCCAAATGGAGTCAACACCTCAATGGGGGAGAAACCAGCCGCGACCAAGCCGGTCGTCTGAAACGCTTCCTTCAAGACGGCCACCTCTCACTTCAGGAGCAATACCGCCGATGGACCACGTTCATTCCCGCCGAATGGAGCGGGAGTCTGTGGGGTGAACGCTTGGAGACGATGTTTGTCGGAGATCGGCCACTCGGACCGACGGACATGCTGTTCAATCAGTGGCCATCTTTCGATCCTGCGAGCTGTGCAATGGGCGTCGATCTCCAGAGTTATCTCCCTGACGATCTCCTGCGCATGGCAGATCGCATGAGCATGGTGCACTCACTCGAGCTTCGAGTCCCATTCTGCGACCATCGACTGCTCGCCGCAGCCCTGCGAATTCCCTCTCGAGTGCGGTTTACCGGTTGGCAATTGAAGGGGTTCATGCGCCGCATGTTGCAAGGGCTGTTACCGGATCAAATCCTTCGTGCTCCCAAGCAAGGCTTCATGGTGCCGATGGCTCGATGGCTTCGAGAGGATCTTCACGAGATGGTTCACGATCTGTTATCGGATGACGTCATCAGAAAACGGGGCTATGTCAAACCGGCCTATGTCCGGTGGTTATTGGACGAGCACGAAAGCCGCCGTCGCAATTTCTCCGATCAATTGTACGCACTTCTTGTGCTGGAACTCTGGCATCGCGGCCTGCATGTGAGCTTATCTGACAGAGCGACGGTGGCGGCTACCGTATGAATGTGGTGTTGCTAGCAGACGTCTCAGCAGAACGGGTGATCGGCGGAGCGGAACGGGTGCTTCGCAATCAGGCGCTTGGATTAGCGGCGCTTGGACATCGTGTGGAGCTGTTGACGCGGGCTCCTGAGACGGCATCCACGAGTATGATCGAGATGAATGGAATTCGGGAATGGCGCTACCTTGTCAATCGTAAGCATGAAGCTGCGTTTGTCTGGTCTTCGGTACGACGCTCGGTCGAGTACTTCGATCGCCTTCGTGCGACTGAACCCTTGGATGCCGTCATCATTCATCAAGCTATGGCTGGACTTGGACCGATTCTCGCTCGCCGTCATGCCGCCTCTCGATGGATATATCTTTGCCATTCCCTCGCGCACGAAGAATACGACACGAGAACCATCCCGGCCCAGTCGGCAATCGCAAGCTTGCGTCGACATGCAAATCTTCAAGCGAGACGGTCAGTAGAAGGCGCCGTGATGTCCAGATGCCATCGCGTGGTGGTCCTGAGCCAGTTCATGCGTCAACGGGTAATGGCCGCGCACGGTATCTCATCCACCCGAATCGGACTGATCCCAGGAGCGGTTGACCCTGAGCTCTTTAAACCTGCGGTACGACGCCATGCTGCACGGGCAACCCTCAACCTACCGAATGACCGGACCATCCTCTTCACTGTTCGCAACCTCGTCCCACGAATGGGACTGGAGAACTTACTATGCGCCCTCGAAATGCTGATCCCTACTCAGCCACGACTCCTGCTCGTTATAGGGGGAGAGGGACCATTACGAGCACGGCTTCAAGAAGAGGTCCGGCGAAAGAACTTGCATGATGTCGTCCGCCTGGCAGGATTCATCCCTGAATCACAACTGGGTGACTACTATCAGGCTTCTGATCTCGTCGTGATGCCGAGCCTCCAGCTTGAAGGATTTGGACTGGTGATGGTCGAAGCACTCGCCTGTGGGACGCCCGTGCTTGGAACACCGGTTGGAGCCATTCCGGAAGTCTTGAACCAGGTCGATCCCATCCTCGTCGCTCAGGGAACTGATGGTCGGTCGATAGCTCAAGCTCTTGAACGGGTGCTCAGACGATTGTTGGATTCTGGAGAAGCGGCCCGTCTCGTCCAAAAAGGTCGGTCGCTTGTTGAGAGACGCTACAACTGGACACAACATTGTAGCGAGCTCGCCAGAATGTTGGACAGCACAATGTCGGCTCGGCTCGCAGCATAGGCATGATGGCAACCCAGAAAGTTGTCCATATTATTACTCGGCTTGATCGGGGAGGCTCCGCTCAAAATACGATGCTCACAGCACTTGGACATGATCGTTCGCATTTTGAACCGGTTGTGATCACCGGAGAAGCGGGCAGGTGGGACGCACAAGGAGGGCACGCAGCGACCATTGATAACCTTCGGCTGCTAGAAAAAGAGCGGATCCGGTATCACATGGTGGCGTCGCTGGTTCGTCATATTAGCCCACTGGCTGATCTAAGAGCACTGTGGCATCTGGTTCGGCTGTTGCGAGAGGAGCGCCCACACATCGTGCACACGCACACGTCCAAAGCCGGAGTGCTGGGGAGGGTGGCTGCATGGATTACGGGGATTGCTGTGATTGTCCATACTCCGCACGGTCACGTGTTTTATGGTCATTTCGGTACAGTCCTCTCCTGGGTCTTTCTCCAGCTCGAGCGCGGAGTAGCATGGAAGACTGATCGACTCATCGGGCTCACGCCTGCCGAAAAACGGGAACACCTTGAGCGAGGAGTTGGGCAAGCCAATCGCTTCGCGGTCGTTCCAAGCGGCATCGATCTTGATCGCTTTAGGAAGGCTAGCGCGAACGGGAAGATTATCCCTGATTGGTTCGGTTGCCCATCTCATGCACGAATAATTGGCTCGGTCGGGTGGCTCACCGATATCAAAGGTCATCGGTTTTTAGTCGATGCTGTAGCCCTCCTGAGACAGACGTACCACAATCTACACCTGATCATTATCGGAACAGGAGACCAGCACGACAGGCTCCTGCGCCAAGCAGAGGATGCTGGAATCAGTCACGCCATACATCTACTCGGGCATCGAGAAGATATCGAAGTCTGCTTGGCCGGGTTAGATTGTTTCGTCTTGCCATCGCTTAATGAAGGGATGGGCCGGGCCCTGATTGAGGCGATGGCCGCAGGACTTCCAGTCGTTGCTAGCCGAGTCGGTGGCATTCCTTCTCTCATCGAGGACGGAAAGAATGGCCTACTTGTTCCAGCTGGAGACAGTTTAGCATTAGCAGGCGCGTTACGACGTCTCCTTGATGATCCGACGTGGGCTCATGAATTGGGGACACGTGCCATGTGCAGCATTGGAACAAGCTATGGCATTCCAGCCATGGTTGAAGCCATCGAGTCAAGCTATAGGGAAGCAGCCGCCGGTCATGTATAGAACATGTTGTGTGATCATATGTGTGCTGTGGGCTGGGGAGATGTCCCTCGCCGCCGTCACAACAGGGTCCGCCGCCATGCCGGAACAAGGGCCCTTGTCTCTACGAGCCGCGATTCATGTACACAGTACGATGAGTACGGGCATGTTGAATTTGGAATCGTTGGCCAGACGGGCTGAACAGCAACAGTTAGATGTCCTGATTCTCTCGGAGAATTTTACTCTGCGATATGACTATGGTTTTCATCCGTTGGAAGGATTTTTGAAGTACCAGGTCACATTCCCGTCCGTCGTGGAATATGGCGTCCAACGATTCCTCGACGAGATTCAGGCGGTTCAACGACGTCATCCAAATCTGATCATCATCCCGGGGGTGGAGGTTGCTCCTCATTACTATTGGACCGGCTCGCTTCTTCACGGCAATCTCACCATGCACAATGCGCAGCGCAATCTTTTGGTGATAGGGCTTGAGAAGGCCGAAGATTACGCAATCCTTCCCGCACATGGTAACTCCGGTTCTTTTGTGTGGAACTGGCCAAGTTTGGCCAATGGACTCCCGCTTCTGTTATTGGTTCCAGTGGCCTGGCTGTGGAAGCATGACGGATCACGCTCTTTCGAATCGCGAGGGGCTCGATCTCGAGTACGGCAGGGTTGTGCGATCATCCTTTTAGTCATAAGCCTAGGGCTCACAGTCAATGCCTGGCCTATCAAAATGCCTGTGTATGATTCTCATGACGCTGATGTCGGGTACAGACCCTATCAGGACCTCATTGACAAGGCGGTTGGACGTGGCGCGTTGGTATTTTGGTCGATGACAGAAGCGCGAGATTTCAGTCAGCACTCGTTCGGTCCTCTTGGGACGGTCACGATTAAGACTGAGCCTCACTCCGAGGCATTAGTGTTGACGAGGGATTACACGGGATTCGGTGGACTGTATCAAGACGTCCGACGGGTCGTGGCTCCCGGGAGCGTGTGGGACCAACTGCTTCAAGCAAAGATGACAACCAGCCAAGCGGCATTCCCCATAATGATTGGAGAAGTGGCATTTCATGGAACCCAGGATGCGGGAAAAGATCTCGATCAAGTGTATACCGTCATCCAGGTTGCCGATCGAACGAGAGCGAGTGTGATGAATGGGATCCGGACCGGTCGAGCCTATGCCGTAGCGAGAGGCGACCAGAATATCCTGCTCCAACTCGACGAATTTCGAGTGTCGAACAAAGGGGAGTCGGCAACGATTGGCGAGACTCTTCAGGGAAGCGCGATCGGCGACATCCTCGTTCATGTCCGACTTTCGGCCTTCGACGGACAATCTCACCCGACAAAGCTCCGCATCATTCGATCAGGTCACGTCATCAGGCAAATCGAAGGCCACACTCCTATGCAGCTCGAACTAGTCGATCGGGAGGCGAGGCCTGGAGAGTGGCTGAATTATCGCGTGGAAACGCTCGGCACGAGCGGGGAATTGCTGACCAATCCGATTTATGTCGCCCCACGCCCTGGCGCACCCATGAGCACTGCCCAAGGAGTGAACCGTGATTCAGGAAAAGCGATCAAAACGTAGCACTGTGGGTTTTTAGCTCGGAGCCATCATGCGTGTGACCATCCACCAGCCACAATTCATGCCCTGGCTAGGGTATCTCGACAAGATCGATCAAGTTGATTGCTTTCTCCTGCTGGATACCGTCCAATTTAAGAAAAGTGAATGGCAAAATCGCAATCGTATTCGCACCTCTCAAGGATGGCAATGGCTCACCGTTCCTGTTCTCCAACAGTTCGGCCAACGCATTGACGATGTGCTGATTAATCCCACCGCCGCATGGAAAGATCAACATCTCCGTGCCCTGGAAGTGCACTATGCTCGGGCGCCCTATCGCGACCTCTATCTACCGCAATTACGCCAGCTCTACTCAACATCATGGGTCAAACTTTGTGATCTCAACAAGGCCACCGTGCAATGGTTGCTTATGGCATATGGGATCAAGACACCCGTTCGTTGTGCGTCGGAATATATTGCTCGTGAGGAACCAACCAATCGGTTGATCGATCTCTGTCGGATGGTCGACGCCACCGCGTATCTGGCCGGGGCTGGGGCAGAGCACTACATGGACAAACCACGTTTTGAGGCCAGCGGCATACGACTGGAACTACAAACGTTCCTGCACCCGATCTATCGCCAGATCTATGAGCCATTCGAGCCGAATCTCTCTGCGCTTGATCTCTTATTAATGCAAGGGCCCGACGCGCTCACGACGCTGCGCCATGCGCGAACAGTCAAAGGTTGTGTAACAACTGTTTAGGAGGATCATGCATGATGGCCATCAACACCAAGGAACCGATGCGTATTCTCGCCTTAGGAGCCCATCCTGACGATATCGAAGTGGGATGCGGAGGGACGTTGATCAAATACGCAGAGAATGGCCATCGCATTTTTCTGATGGTGATGACTCAAGGTGGCGCGGGTGGGAATACAGCGGTTCGAAAACAGGAGCAAGAACGATCAGCCAAATTGCTACAGGCTGAGGAAGTATTTTGGGGTGGGTATCAAGATACTGAGGTTCCACTCGGGCGCGATTTGATCCAGACAGTTGAGGAAATTGTTCGGAAGATCGAGCCGCATTTCATCTTTGTTCATTATCATGATGATACCCATCAAGATCATCGGCATCTGGCCATGAGCACGATTACCGCCACGCGATACACCAAAAACGTATTGTTTTACGAAGGCCCGACGACCCAAAATTTTGCTCCTACGGTGTTTGTAGATATTCAACACGCTTTGGATCGAAAGATTCAGTCGTTGGAAGCCCACTCGTCCCAGATCAGAAAGACCAATATTGAAGGACTCAGCATTGCTGATCTGGTGAGGTCCTCGGCGCATTTTCGTGGAATCCAGGGGCGAGTGAGAACAGCAGAAGGCTTTCTTCCTCTCCGATTGTTTATCAACATTGGAATATGATCGCCAGGGTGACGATGATTCCACATTCACGACCCTCAATTGAAGCTGCTGACATTCGTGCGGCAACAGAGGTCTTGCAATCGCGTCAGATCGCTCAGGGAGGGGCCGTGGAGCAGTTTGAGCGAGGCATGGCAGCCTATTTCGGCGTATCCGGTGGAGTGGCTGTCACTTCCGGAACGGCCGCGCTGGAAGTCGCCCTTCGGGCGTTGGGAATCGGATCCGGTGATGATGTGCTCTTGCCCAGCTATGTTTGCGCCGCGCCCTTGTTAGCCATTCAGCGTGTCGGGGCCATGCCTCGGTTAGTCGACATCGATCTCGACACCTTCAATATCGATCCGTTGGGAGCGCGCCAGGCCATCACACCAAAGACCAAGGCCATCATCGTGCCACATCTGTTTGGTCTTTCCGCCGATCTCACCGAACTCGAAGCATTGGGCATTCCCATCGTTGAAGACTGCGCACAAACGTTGGGGGCAACGGAGCAGGGAAGGCCTGTGGGATCCATCGGCATAATAACGGTGTGCTCGTTTTATGCCACCAAACTGCTCTGCGCTGGCGAGGGAGGTATGGTGCTGTCGAGAGATGAGAGCTTGCTGGAACGAGTGCGCCGATTGAGAGAGTATGACGAAACCCCATCCCTCCATCCTGGATCGACAAACTTGAAAATGACTAACCTCCACGCTGCAATTGGTTTGGCGCAACTGGAACGTC
>Ga0224505_10002677_pt1 | contig 10358 bp, 8 predicted proteins | sample SF_Jan12_sed_USG_FD_169102 | JGI IMG/M metagenome (GOLD analysis project Ga0224505, IMG submission 169102) | Sediment microbial communities from San Francisco Bay, California, United States - SF_Jan12_sed_USGS_4_1 | ecosystem: Environmental > Aquatic > Marine > Sediment | place: USA: California...
CCGGAAGTTGTGCGCCATCACCTTGCTCTGGAAGCCGACCAGATCGGCACCGAGCAGTCCTTCGACGATCTGGGTTCGCCACGGCAGGCGCAGGAAGAGCTCGCGGGCCGGGAACGGAATGTGCAGGAAGAAGCCGATGTGCAGATCGGGCATTCGCTGCCGGAGCATGGCCGGAACCAGCTGGAGCTGATAATCGTGGATCCACACCGTGGCATCCGGTTGGGCGATGTCGGCGATGGCGTCGGCGAAGCGATGGTTGACCCGTACGTAGGCCTCCCACCACGTGCGGTGGTACTCGGGCTGGGCGATGGCGTCGTGATACAGCGGCCACAGGGAGCCATTGGCGAATCCCTCGTAGTACTGCTGGATGTTGGCCGCGCTGAGACCGATGGGGTGCAGATCGAAACCGTCGATGGTGAACGGTTCGGGCGCCGGGCCGGTGTTTCCGGCCCATCCCACCCAGACCGCGTCATCGCGTTCGCGCAGCACAGGGGCCAGTGCGGAGACCAGACCACCGGGACTGGTCTCCCAGCGGGAGCCGTCGGGTGTCTCGACGCGACGAACCGGCAGGCGGTTAGCCGCGACGATGAGCTGTGGCCTCGAGCCAGACCGCCCGTTCATGGGCTTCACGCTACTGCGGCCGGTTGCCGACACCGCGGCTTCTCCGCCCAGCAGCCTGTCGGTCGCGGCGTCAGAAATCGAGGTAGTGGTGGTCGGCCGGGTCGACGAATCGATCGAGGAAGAGCTGATGCCACCCGGCGGTGTGCTCGCGCAGCCAGTCGATGTCGGCGTCGGTGGACATGTCCTGGCGTGGGTGCGCTGCGGCCACCAGCACCCGGCCGGCCAGACCCTGGCGCCGCACCGTTCGCCGTAGCCGTTGCAGACCCCCGGTCGGCTTGAGGCGGGGCGACAGCCGCTGCTCGAGGGCGGTTATGCGACGCTGGGTCATGGCCACCGCGTCGTCCGACGAGGCGTTCAGCGCCTTGCGGGGACGTTGCAGGGCTTGGACCATGATGGCTTCGACCTCGGGGGTGAAGCCGAGTCGGCCGACGAAATCGTCGATGAGGCCCGGGCCCTGGACCGCCTTGTCGTACAGCACGACGTGCACCCGCTCGGCTCCGAACACGTCGATCCAACGTTCGACGTACTTTTCGTAGCGACAGCGCGGGAGCTTGGCCTCGAGGAACTCGGGGAACGTGCCGGCGAACGAACCGTCCTTCCATTGCTGGCGGCAGGCAGCCAGCATGAAGTCCCACTCATTACGGAAGTAGCAGATGATCTCGGCCTCGAACCCATCCAGCTTCTGTTGGATGCGGGCCACCTGGTGCCGGTCGCAGCGGCAGAGCTCCTCGGCGCTGAGCACGACGGTCGGTAGGCCCGCCTGCTCGATCTCCCCGGACAGCTCCTCCCACTTCCCGTTGTCCTCCTTGCGGATGGCCAGCATCAGGTCGCGATGGGCGTTGTTGTGACCCTGGGGGATGCCGGTCTGGGGGTGGAGCACGCCGGCGGCCCGCAGCAGGTCGTGGTTCTCGCTCAACAACCGTTGGAGCAGCGTGGTTCCGGTCTTGTGCGTCCCGATGTGCAGCACGACCCGTTGCATGGGCATCCGATGACGCTATCGCCCGCCCGGCGTCGCCGGCCGCACCGCGGACGGCGTCAGCAACGCATGCGCATCTTGCGGCCGAGACCCTCGCCGACCCGGAAGTCGCGTGGGTGCAGTGGCTGCGGACCGCGCACCACTTCGACCCACCATTCGGTGACGGTGATGTCGGTGATGATGTCGGGGCCGATGGCGTGGAGCCGGAGCAGCTCGAGCACCACATCGGCGAATGGCCGGCGGGGCGGCAGCGGGGCGAGGAAGTCCTCGAGGAACGACCGCAATCCGTCGAGGGAGCCATCGGCCACCTGCAACAGGAAGGTCGTCAGGATCGACGTGATCGGATCCTTGGTGGGGGGGAAGCCGACCGCTTCGGCGATGGGATCGAGCAGTTCGAAGTCGGTGTGGGCCGATGTGGTGCGCAGTACGAACTCGTGGATCAGTGTTCGGGTCTCGCTGTCGTGTTTGAGCTTGGGCTTCTTCTTGATGAGCGCCCGCTGTACCCGCTCCGATGCCAGTGGGCCGATCGCCCAGTCCTCGATGATGAACCGGCCCCCGCTGCGCAATCGGGGGAAGAGGGCCTCGAACGAGGTCATGGTCGGGTGGTACAGGTGGGACGCATCGTCGATGACCAAGTCGACGGGCTGCTCGCCGGCTGCGGCATCGACCGCCCGCAGCACCGAGTCCCGGTCGGCCTGGTCGACGCCCGGGTGGATGGTGAGCGACTCCTCGAGGCCGTGGCTGATCACGAACTCGTCCAGCGCCGGGAACGACTCGAGGATGTCGATGGCGGCCAACGTCGTCGGCGCGCAGTACTTGGCGACGAACGCCGCACAGGCGCCGTCGAAGATGCCGAGATCCACGACGACATCGGGCCGCAGGTCTTCGAGCAGGGCCGCGTAGGCGTCCACCATGTGGGGCGGCTTGCGCAGCAGGAACCGCTCGGGCGTGGACTGGCCCGGCTCCAGCGATGCGGCGACGAACCGGGTGTTGCCCAGGGTGAACTCGGTGGGCGTGTCCCAGGTGAGCGTGGCCTCCCTCATGGAGCCAAGCAGACGTCACGATGCCCGAGGCCGTCAAGCGGGGCGGAACAACTCGTCGTAGTCGGCGATGGCTGCCTCGATGACGGTACCGGCGTGAGCCATGTCGTAGCGGGCCTCGACCCGGGCCCGAAGAGGAGCCCCCGGCATGTTCTTGTAGGTCACGAAGTAGTGCTCCAACCGGTTGACCAACGCGACGGGGAGGTCGTCCAGGTCGGTGGCGCCGCCCCACACCGGATCGCCGGCGAGCACGCCGATTATCTTGTCGTCGGCCTCGTCGTCGTCGATCATCCGTAGCCCTCCGACGACCCGGGCCGTCAGGATGATGTCAGCCCGGGTGATGGGGCGTTCGCTGACGACACAGATGTCGAGCGGGTCGCCGTCGGCTTCTGTGGCGCCGGGACTGAGCATTGCGACGCGGGGCCCGCAGTAGGTGCTGGGGATGAATCCGTAGAGGGTGGGTGGGCTGCTGGCGCCCTGTTGCGGACGGTCGACCTTGAGGTAGCCGGTTGGCTTGTCGACCTCGTACTTGACCAGGTCGAACGGGGTGATCTCGATGTACGCGGTCACGAGCGTGGGCGGCTGGGGGCCCACCTCCAGGCCATGCCAGGGGTGTGGTCGCCATTCTCGGAAATCGTGCATCACGCGACGGTAGTGGATGCGTGGCCGTCAGCTGCCGGGGGTCGGGCCCGGATGTCGGCGTGCAAGGGCAGGTGGTCAGATGCCGTGCGCGTGAGGTGGGTGGCGGGGACATCCACGTGGAGGACCTCGAGTGACGGGTCGACGTAGATGTGGTCGATTCGGGCGACGGGCCAGCGGCCACCCCAGGTGCGTCGGGGGCGGTGCCCGTCCAGCCCGATCTGGACATCGGTCAGGCGCCGGCTGATGGCTCGGCAGGTGGGTAGGCCCGGGCTGGCGTTGAAATCGCCACACAGCACCACGTTGCTGCCCGGGTCGATCTCGCCGAGCCAGCCCGACCCCAGCAGGGCGTCGGCCTGCATCCGCCGCTCGCGAGGGTGGATGCTGAGATGGGTGTTGATCACCTGGAACGTGGCGTCGCCGGCATCGATCTCCACCCAGACGGCGCCGCGCGGTTCCAGACCGTGGTCGCCGGCCATGCGGGGCAGGGAACCGGCTTTGCACAGTCGCATCGGGAGTCGGCTGAGGACGGCGTCGCCGAACTGCTCGCCGGCAACCCGAAAAGTGGGGTGGAAGTGGGCGATCATCCCGAGCTGTGCGGCGATGATCTGGGCCTGGTCGGTCCCACCGGTGCGGGCCCGGCCGACGTCGAGCTCCTGGAGGGCGACGATGTCCGGCTCGATCCGCGCGATGACGCGGGCGATCCGCTCGGGTGAGGTCACGCCGTCGAGGCCCACGCAGCTGTGCACGTTGTAGGTGACGAGGCGCAAGGTCGTGCGGTCGGGCTCTCGTTGCCATCGGGCGGCCGGTCGGTGTCCGGTCCCCTCGAGGACCTGGAAGGCGGCGTTGTGCAGATCGCGGGCCCGGAGGGCCCGGGGAGCCTCCCAGTCGAGCGGGGTATCGGCGGGCGCCCAGACGAACGCGCTGGTCTCGCTCGGGCCGGGCCCGGCGTGAGAGCCGTTCTCGTGGGGGAAGCTCACCGGGGGACCGTCGCGCCGCCAACCCGATATGACCAGGTCGCCGGCATCGGGATGGTGACAGACATTCACCAGATCCTCAGCCGCCTCGGTGAGGTACGGGTGGTTCTCGCCGAGGATCGCTGCCGCGGCGTTCGGAAGATCGTGGTGACCACGGTCAGACCAGGCGATGGCACGGCCCGGTCCGTCAGCGGCCAGGATCAACGGGATGTCGGCCTGGTGAACCAGGTCGGTGGCGATGGCCGCTCGCCGTTGCTCGTCGACGGGCTCGGGCAGGTAGACGTGCCCCAGCGGTCCGAGCGCCGTCGTGGTGGCCTGGTCCGTTTCCCACGAGCGAGGAGTGAGCTCCAGACCCGGAACCAACAGCTCGGCCATCCGGTAGCCGAGCATGGCGGCCCGTTGGCCCTGCACGCCCTCTCGGGGTTCGGGTGCGTCATCGTGTCCGATCCCATGGGCCTCCAGCACCGCACCGACCGCTTCGGCCACGGGCCGTCCGTGGGTCTCGATGTAGGACTCGGTTCGCTCCTGGCCGTGGTCGGAGAAGACCCACACGTCGTAGTCCCGGCGGTCGCGGCGCCTGGCCGCCCGGCTGAGCCGACCGATGGCCCGGTCGATGTCGCGCAAGGCCCGTAGGGCTTCGGGCGACCTGGGTCCGCGCCGGTGGGCCCATTCGTCGTAGCCCAGGAGGTCGAGGTGGACGATGGGCAGACCCCGGGCCACGTCGATCGAGGCGAGTGTGGTCAGTGCCTCGCGGAGCACGACGGTCACGCCGATGCGGGCCTGGAGGAAGTGCAGTTCGGTGCCGAGGTGCTCACCCGACCGCACGGCCGCCACCATCTGTGGCACGCCCAGTGCCAGCTCACGAGTGCTGGAGAGCAGCACGCGAACCAGATCGAAGCCGTGCCCGAGCACCACGACCGGAAGGTCTCGAGGGCGCGATGCCTGGAAGAGATCGCCCCAGCCGAGTGTGGCCATCGAGAACCGGGTGACGGTGGCTCCTCCCCGGTAGATGTTGCCGTACGAGCTACCGCCGTCGAGCAGGCCTCGCCCCGGAAGGCCGGCCTCCACACTGCTGGCGGCTTCGCGGTCGGACATGCGAAAGACCCGGCGGGTGGCCCGATGCACGAAGCTGTAGGCGGGCACCGCTCCGGCTTCACCGTAGAAGAGCTCGGCCTGGAAGGCCGGCGTCGACGACGGCACACCGGCGTAGATGGGGGAGAGGCGGTAGGGCTCGGACGCGCGCAGGGCCCGCAGCTTGGGCATCAGGCCCATCGTCTCGGCTCGTCGCAGCACGTCGATGCCCAGCCCGTCGATCTGGATCAGCAGCAGCCCCGGCCCCTGCGGCGGCGCCGGCTCCTCGGTCTGGCCTGTCCGCCGTGCGACCCAGCGATGACGGTCGGCCGGAGCCCGGAGTCGTCGCCACCATTGCTCGGCTCGATCAATCACATCCGGCTCACGGCGGCGTTGACGGTGAGGTGCATGGCAGCTCCAGCTTCACCGGTCTGGCGGCCACGCGCCAAGATCCGCTCGCGAGGACGAGCGGAGGTTCGCCGCCCCTGGACGGATGTCCGAGGGGCGACGGTCAGTCCAGGTGCTCGGCGGCGCGAATGACCAGGAGCCAGGTGAGCAGCCCCGACACGGCCAGCAGCACCAGTGAGTCGAGCCCGGCCTGCGCGTAGGAGACGGTCTCCATGGCGCTCCAGATGCGGGTGGCCAGGGTGTCGAATCCGATCGGGGCGAGGAAGAGCGTGGCCGGGAGCTCCTTCATGACCGACAGGAGGACGAGCCCGCCGGCCGCGCCGAGCCCGGGCGCCATGATGGGTAGCTCGATGGTGGTGAAGCGTCGGAGTCGACCGGCACCGAGGGTGCGGGCCGCATCGTCGAGGTGCGGCGGGATGGCTCCCACCGCCACGCCGGAAGCACCCGTGGCCTGCGCCCCGAAGTGGATCACGTAGGCCAGCACCAGGAGCGGCAGCGTCTGGTAGAAGCTCACGAACAGGTCGGTGCTCAATACCCAGAAGACGAACGCCAGACCGATCACCACGCCGGGAAGGGCGAATCCGGATACGACCAACGCGTTGGCCGCGGTGCCGGTCCGGCTGCGGTACCGGGCGTTGAGGTAGGCCACGGGGAGCACCACGGCCACCGTGACCACTGCGGCGGCGATGCTGACCCAGACCGTGTTGACCACCGCCGACCACAGCCCGTCGACGTCGACCGCCGTGGCGCCGCGTGAGCGCTCGCTGGACAGCCCGCGGATCAGCCAGTGCAGCAACGATGCGGCGGGACCCACGAGGGCCACCAGGAAGAACGCGCCAACCGCCACGGTCACGGGACCACGGAGCGGCCCCAGGGGGATCTGGAGTGCTCTCGAGCGGTTGCGGCCGCTGGTGGGCGGATCTCGCCGGATCAGCGCGCGCTCGCCGGCCACCACGACGATGGCGACGATGCCGAGCAGCAGCGCCAGTCCGAACGAGGTTGCCCGGTTGGCCAGCTGGTTGGCGAAGATCGCCCGGGTGAGGGTGTCGTACCGCAACAGCTGCACTGCTCCGAAATCACTGATCGTGTACAGGAACACCAATAGGGCGCCGGCCGAGATGGCGGTCAGTGACTGGGGCAGGACCACGGAGGTGAACACCTGCAGCGGGCGCCGGCCGAGCAGCCGCGCGCTCTCCTCGGGGGCGGCGGGCAGGTGCCGCAGCCGGGCCGCCACCGGCAGGTACACGTACGGGTAGGTGAACAGCGTGAGGACGAACCAGGCGCCGCGGAATCCCGACAACTCCGGCAACGATCCGACCCCCAGCGGCTCCACCAGTTGTTCCAGCAGGCCTCCGGTGGCGAAGCCGCTGATCAGGGCGGTGGCGCCGACGAAGGACGGGAAGACCAGCGGCAGCGGTGCCACCACCTTCCACAGCGAACGGCCGCGGATGTCGGTCCGCACCACCGTCCAGGCCAGCACGGTGCCGATGAGGGCCGAGGTGAGCGACACCACGCTGGCCAGCAGAAGCGACCGCACCAGCGGGCCTGCGGTGTCCTCGCTCCACACGATGTCGGCCAGGTCCGCGCCCTCACGGACGTTCTGGATGACGACGTACGCCAGCGGGCCGGCGAACACCATGCCGATGACGAGCGCAGCCACCACCAACACGCGAGGTGGCCGGAGCCGTCGTCGGCGCAGCGCACGTGTCTCGACGGTCGCGGTCACGACGTGGGGAAGCCTCCTACTCGACGATGCCGCTCTGTTCGATGAGCGCCAGTGTGCCGGTGAGGCCGTCGGCCAACACGTCGAGATCGACCTGTACCGCCGCCAGATCCTCCAGTGGCTCCAGCCCCGCGGGCGGATCGATGCCGGGAACGAGGGCGTATTCGTACTCGGCGTCGGCGCTCATGCGCTGCGCGTCGTCCGACAGGAGGAAGGCGATCAGAGCCTCGGCCGCCTCGCGGTCGTCGGTGCTGTCCACCACGCCGGCCGCGCTGACGATCAGCAGCGAACCGAGGTCGCCGTCGGGGAAGACGTGGTTGGCGGCGGGCAGGTCGGGGTCCTCCTCGAGTGCCTCGGCCAGGTAGTAATGGTTGACCAGTCCCATGGCCACCTCGCCCCGTGACACGGCGTCGACGATGGCGGAGTTCTTGGCGTAGTTCGGGGAGTCGTTGGCCGCCAGGCCCTCGAGCCACTCGAGCGTGGCGTCGTCGCCGAGGTCGGCTCGCATCGCCGTGACGAAGTCCTGGAACGAGCCGTTGGAGGGCGCGACGCCGACCTTGCCGGCATAGGCCGGGTCGGTCAGATCGAGCACGGACCCGGGCAGTTCGTCGACCGACACCAGGTCGGTGTTGTAGACGAGCACTCGGACCCGTCCGGTGAGACCCACCCAGGTGCCGTCATCGGCCCGATAGGTGTCGGGCACGCGCTGGAGAACGTCGTCACTCATGGTCGTGAGGCGATCGTTCTGGTCGAGGAATCCGACGGCACCTGGGCTCTGGGAGATGAAGACGTCGGCGGGTGATCGGTCGCCCTCGGTGTCGATGAGCAGCGCCATCTCGTCGGATCCTCCGTAGCGGACGTCGACGGTCGCTCCGGTTGCCGTTTCGAAGGCTTCGAACACCGCGGCGATGAGGTCCTCGCCCCGCCCGGAGTAGACGGTGACGGTCTTGCCCTCGAGTGTGCCGGTGGCCGGAGCAGAGTCGTCGCTTCCACCACATGCGGCGGCGGCCAGCGTGAGGACGAGCAGAACAGGGAGAACACGCATGATCTTCAGCATCGGCGCACTGTATCCAGACATTCGGCTTTGATGTCAAGCTGACCTAACTATTTCAGTAAGCCATGCATGAGGGGGTGGCTGCGTCTCGCTCAGCCCTCGGCCGAGGCCGGTCGCGTGGCGGTGGCCGAGTCCGTGCTCTCGGCGTCGGTCACCTCGTAGGCCCGGGTGGCGTCCCCCGCGAACCGCACCGTGACCCTGTCGCTCCGGCTGAATCGGGGCACCGATGCCAAGCGCACCCGGACACTCTCGCCCGTGTCGAGGCGCACGTCGTAGGTGGTGTCGTGGCCGTAGTACTCGACCAGGTCGATCTCGGCGGTGCCACCGGCGTCGAGCGCCAGATCCTCCGGTCGGAGCAGGACCTGCACGGCACCGCGGGCCCTCGTGTCGAGCAACGGAACGCCACCCAGTGCCGTTCGGGCCTCGCCCGACGACGCTTGGCCGGCCAGCAACGTCGCCTCGCCCACGAAGCGGGCCACCCAGGGGTTGACCGGCCGGGAGTAGAGCTCGGTGGGCGTGGCCCACTGCTCGATGTGGCCGTCGCGCATCACCGCCACCCGGCTGCCCAGCACGAACGCCTCGTCCTGATCATGGGTGACGAACACGGCGGTGATCCCGAGCCCGGTGACGAGGCGATGCACCTCTGTGCGGATGGACGCCCGCAGCGAAGCATCGAGGTTGGAGAATGGCTCATCGAGCAGCAGGACGTTGGGTTCGGGCGCCAATGCTCGGGCCAGGGCCACCCGCTGCTGCTGGCCTCCCGACAGGGTGTGGGGCGCTCGATCCTCGTAGCCCTCCATCCCGACCATCGACAGGGCCGCGGTGAGCCGTGGGCTGGACCGTTCGGCTCTCGGGAGTCCGTACGCCACGTTGCGAGCCACCGAGAGATGGGGGAACAACGCCCAATCCTGGAACACCATGCCCACCCGTCGCCGTTCGGCGGCAACGTGGCTGGATGCGGTGGAGACCGTCCGGTCGCCCAACCGGATGCGGCCGGCCGTGATCGGCTCGAGGCCGGCGATCGCCCGCAACAACGTTGTCTTGCCGCAGCCCGAGGGCCCCAGCAACGCCACCATCTCCCCCGGTTCGACCGAGATCGACACGTGGTCGACGACCGGCGGGCCGTCATAGGCGACGGCGATGTCCTCGATGTCGATCGACACGGGCTGCGGGCGCAGTGGCCTGGCCGCGTCGCTCATCGAGGACCCTGCTGGTCGGCGAGCCCTGGGGGAGCCATGGCGATCATCCGAGCAGGGTACCGGCCGCGTCGGGATGGGTCGGGCTCCGGAGCCGGGGTCGGCCCCGGTCGACGGATCAGCCCAGTGCCGCCCGTGCCCAGGCCACACCGGCTGCGGCCTGAGCCGCCCCGTCGGCGACATCGAGGACCGGGTGCACGTCGTAGTCGAACCACGGTGCGTACTGGGCGACGAGCAGGTCGATGGCGGCGGCGTCATCGGTCTCCATGATGATGAGGCCACCTCGTCCGTCGACTCGGGCCACGAACTCGCTGATCGTGACCGACTCGGGCGGTGTCCACCCCGAGAAGGCCTGGAGGAGCGACTCGGTCGCTTCGACGTTGTCCTCCGGATCGGTGCCCAGGCGGCTGTTCCACTGCACGATGGACTTCATGGTGACTGCTGTCGCTCAGCTGGCCATTGCGGCAACGCCTTGTCGCATCCCCGCCGACGAAGGCTCCTCCGCCACGTCAGTGGGGAGGAAGCCGTCTCGTCGGTGGTGGTGGGGTCAGGGGTTGCAGTTGTAGACGGTGTCGATGGCGGGGGGGTCGGTGGTGCAGGTGTCGGCGCCGGGTCCGCCGTTGACGGTGTCGGGGATGCCGTCGTTGGCGGTG
>Ga0224505_10002680_pt1 | contig 10346 bp, 8 predicted proteins | sample SF_Jan12_sed_USG_FD_169102 | JGI IMG/M metagenome (GOLD analysis project Ga0224505, IMG submission 169102) | Sediment microbial communities from San Francisco Bay, California, United States - SF_Jan12_sed_USGS_4_1 | ecosystem: Environmental > Aquatic > Marine > Sediment | place: USA: California...
AGGCTCCTAGGATGATTGTTCGGTCCTATATTTGATCAGGCCGCGGTAGCCGAGTGCTTGATGCGGCCGCTCCTGGTCGTACCACTGCATCCAGTCCCGAATGATCCGCTGCCTCCTCGAATGCGGGAAATACGGGCTACTAGCTTGGACGGCGCTAGGAGTGGGTGGCTAGGAACACATGATTCCACATGATTTCCGGAGAGAGCCCTGCCACTTGTTTCAATGAAACGGTCCCTTAGGTCGCAATTCCTTGAGGACGCACGCGATGATCAGCTAGACGTCAGAGGTCAAAGACACCTCCGATGAACTCTCTGTTCTCTGCGGAAGATTCAACTTAAGGGACATGAAGGCCTTGGACGCAGATGAAGGGGACAGCTGAGAATGAATGATGGGAGGGGCGGCCGTGCTTGACATGCAAGAACTTAGTGGTTCAAGGTTAGTACTGTCTCTCATTTCCCCCATGTCATTCTTTACCCGGAGTTCGAAGAACTAGGCGCCTGATGCGAATTCCAACCAGGAAGATAATGATATTGAACAAGGTGAAGTGCTTATTTGCCATAGCCTATATCACTCGATGAGAACGATCCACCGCGTCAGCTTTCAACAGGATGGAATTACCTACGATGCTGAAGAGGGGCAATGGTTGTATGACGTATGTGAGGCCGCTGGAGCGTCAGTCCCATTTGCCTGTAAAGCTGGTGCCTGTGGCACCTGTGCGACTCAGATTGTGCAAGGCGAGGAGAGCTTAGGACCGCAGAGAGCTCGAGAGATTCGGACACTAGAAAGCAATGGTCTGGATCCTAAGCAGTATCGACTCTTGTGTCTGGCGGATGTCCACGGAACGCTCACCTTGGGGGCGAGCGCGAAAACGCAACACGGGGCCGCCTCACTTGGTTTGTTCAAGGCACGTGTTGAAGAATATCGCCCACTTACCTTGACGGTCTGTGAGCAGAGATTTGCGATCGAGTCGGGGGAAATCACATTTTGTCCTGGCCAATATATGATCTTTCATGTACCGGGACTCGACAAAGTCATTCGGCGATCCTACTCGATTTCTTCACATCTTTCCGACAGGACACATTTTGAGATTTGTGTGCGCGCCGTGTCTGGTGGGTTCTGTTCTAATTTCATTCATCGGCTCCGTCCAGGGGATTGTATCCAGGTCGAAGGGCCCTACGGGGACTTTCGATTGGCCGAGGGGTCACAGCGAGACATTCTGATGATCGCGACGGGAACCGGTATTGCGCCGATCAAATCGATGATGCTGTCTCTTCTTGGACAGACCGGCAGTCGCCGGATCCGATTGTTCTTCGGATTGCGGAATGTCTCTGACCTCTTTTATACCAAATTGCTAAGCGACCTGAAAGAGAGCCACCCACGGTTCGAACCGACCATCATCCTCTCACAACCAGACCCGATGGGTTGGCGCGGATTGCGAGGTCGCGTCACGGATTTGATTCATGAACAGGTGTCTCCGGACCAAGCCTCAAACACTGACGCATACCTATGTGGAGGGCGTCCCATGATTGAGGAGGCCAAACGCTTGCTCATCAATAAGGGCATGAAGGTTGACCACATATGCCACGAAAACTTTTTCTAGAGAATCGACTTAAGGTAAGCGCAAGGCTGTGTCCTGGCTCGCAAGTTTTCTCGTGAACGAGACCGTTTCACAAAATGGAGGTGGAAATGATGAGGAGAGCAGTGGCCTCGTCGCCATCGTCAGGAAACGTCTCAAGCCGGATGCAGCGCGCCACACGAGACTCCAGATGTCTTCACTCACCCTCTTCGAGAGGAGCCACTTGCAGCAGGCAATGGTTGACCGCAACCACTAAGCCGAACGGGCAGCGACGGTGCCCTCCCAAATCTATTCACGTTGAACCGGATATTACTTATACGGCAGAGTGTTCACCTCAGATTGTTTTCCCGATACCATCCCACTGGATCCATCTGCAACTCCCTGATCATTCTGGGCAATGTGTTTTGCAGAGCGTGGCGCGGCTCCCAGCCGAGAAACCTGCGGGCGCGAGAGATATCGAACGCATAATGGTCGTCGGATAGATTGACCATCCACGGCTTAACGAATGGGTCGGCGCCCGGCACCACGTTCTGGAACCAGGCGCCAAACTTGGCCAAGGCCTTGGGAATTCGGTACGTCGTCCATTCTTTGCCGTGAACCTGGAGGCTGATGGCGCGTTGTAGCTCATCGTAACTGAGCGTTTCCGGTTCCCCGATGAGCAGCGTCGTGACGTGTGGCAGCTCCTTGCGATGTTCAACAGCGAGCATCAAGGCTTCAACCATATCCTCCATATGCACAAAGGCCACTCCATGTGTGATGTTGCCGGGGAAAATATGGCCGATGAATCTTTTTTCGTAAATGCGCTGGATCTGCTGCGCGAGGGGAATTGAATGACATCGATCGTCATACACACCGCCGATGCGCAACAGCACCACCGGTACGTTGCCCCTTTCACGCAAGATAAGTTGCTCTGCCGCGACCTTGGATTTTGGATAATCCCATTTCGGGTCGAGCGGCCCATCTTCGTCGATACGCTCTCCCGGTCGGCAAGGCTGGTGTACGAGCATAGTGCTGGCAAAGAGAAACTGCTCGACCTCAAAGTCGCGTAGCCCGTGCAACAGCCGTTCAGTGCCGCGCACGTTTACTTGCTCGTAGAGGGGGCTCGACTCACTCGAGAAACTATAGTAGGCCCCGAGATGGAGAATCGAGGCGATCTGCCCGTGCCCAAGCCGACGGACTTCGTTCAACGCCGCGGAGACACTTTCATCCGACCTGAGATCGCAAGTGATGAGGTGTGTGGTCTTGGGCGCTGGACGAGGCGGCCCTTTCCAATCGAAGCCCATCTCCGTGTAGTTTTCTCCAACGTGATCAAGGAACGCACTGCCGATCAGCCCACTGCTGCCGGTAATAATCAATGTTCCCAACCCCGTTGCAATTGTCGGCATGTTGTCCATCCTCGGAGGCTGTCCGGATTGCTTCACCCCCGATCATCTTATCGTACGAGGCTTTCATCCCAAGCCCTTACGGGGCCCTCTGTAGTGTGCGACTGGAAGATAAAGTGAGGCGCACATCACACCAACGCCCATTCTCGAACATCTGCCGCGCCTCCTCGAACGACGGAAACACTTGCTACCAGGCACATTTTTCTTTAGAGGGCTGCCCTGCCGCTTCAACAACGATACATCGCTTTGCGATCCACCTACAGGTGGGCCCGAAGCAGCAGCACCCACAGTTGGCGATAGCCAAACGTCGGATGCGTTAGAATCCAGTAGCGCAACCGTTCGATCCATGGCGGTTTAGTACAATGCCACCTTCTCTCGTGGGAGACCGTCCGATAGAGGCCGGTCCGACTCACGTCGAGCGCCTGACACGATTACATGATGTTAAAGCGGTCGAGCATCATCACCTTGTTCCATGCCGTCACAAAGTCACGAACAAACTTCTGTTTGCCATCTTCGGCAGCGTACACTTCTGCAACCGCGCGAAGTTCAGAGTGAGATCCGAAAATGAGGTCGACAGGTGTCGCCGTCCATTTGGTCTCATTGGTCTTTCGATCGACACCTTCATAAATCCCTTCAGACTTGGATGACTTCTGCCACTTGGTGGACATGTCGAGCAAGTTGACGAAGAAGTCGTTGCTCAATGTCCCAGGCTTGTTCGTGAACACACCATGCTGCGATTGTCCAGCATTGGCGTTCAACACTCGCAGACCGCCCACGAGAACCGTCATTTCAGGGACGGTGAGTGTCAACATATTGGCCCGATCAATAAGCATTTCCGCAGGCGACAGATAGTTGCCCTCGCCATAGTAGTTGCGGAACCCATCGGCTTTCGGCTCAAGGACGGCAAACGAACTGACATCAGTTTGCTCTTGTGATGCGTCCATCCGTCCTGGTGTAAAGGGGACCTCCACCGTGTATCCAGCGGTCTTAACCGCCTCTTCAATAGCCGCAACTCCACCCAAGACAACCAGATCCGCCACTGACAAGGCTTTCCCATCGGTGTGCCCCCTGTTGAAGTCCTTTTGAATGCCCTCTAAGCGGGCAAGGATCTTCGCCAGTTCATCCGGGTTATTGACCGGCCAGTCCTTTGCGGGAGCCAGGCGAATACGTGCTCCATTGGCCCCACCACGCTTATCGGTCCCGCGGAAAGACGCAGCAGATGCCCAGGCGGTTCGAACAAGTTCAGAGACAGTCAATCCAGAAGCTAGGATGGTCTTCTTAAGACTCGCCATGTCGCTGGCGCCGATCAGCTTGTGATTGACCGCAGGAATGGGATCTTGCCAGATCAGGTCCTCCTGGGGAACTTCCTTGCCAAGATAACGTGCGCGAGGTCCCATATCACGATGAATGAGCTTGAACCATGCTTTCGCGAATGCGAGTTCAAACTCCTTCGGGTTTTCAAGGAAGCGTTTCGCAATTTGCTGATAACTGGAGTCGAATTTAAGTGAGAGGTCCGTCGTTAACATGATGGGAGCATGTCTGACAGTTTTGTCATGCGCATCGGGCACGAGGTTCGCTGCTTGGCCATCTTTTGGAATCCATTGTGTGGCGCCGGCCGGGCTTTTTGTCTTCACCCACTCAAAGGAGAATAGGTTGTCTAAGTATTGAGTGGTCCATGCAATCGGGTTGACAGACCAAGCGCCTTCCAACCCGCTCGTAATGGTATCGGCACCCTTGCCGGACCCGCACGTGTTCTTCCAGCCAAACCCCTGCTCCTCAATCGCGGCAGCCGCGGGCTCGGCCCCGACACATTTGGATGGATCCCCATTGCCATGGACTTTGCCGAAGGTGTGGCCGCCCGCGATCAGAGCAACAGTCTCTTCATCGTTCATCCCCATACGACCGAACGTTTCTCGGATATCCTTCGCTGCCGCTATTGGATCAGGATTACCGTTCGGTCCCTCTGGGTTCACATAAATGAGGCCCATCTGAACAGCCGCAAGTGGGTTGTCTAACTTTCCGTCACCCTTGTGTCGCTCATTCGCGAGCCATTTCTTCTCAGGCCCCCAATAGACCAAATCGCTTTCCCACGTGTCCACACGCCCGCCGCCAAAACCAAAGGTCTTGAAGCCCATCGATTCCATGGCAACATTCCCCGTCAGGACCATCAAGTCGGCCCATGAAATTTTAGTCCCGTATTTCATTTTGATCGGCCACAGCAACCGCCGCGCCTTATCAAGGTTTGCGTTATCAGGCCAGCTGTTCAGAGGCTCGAAGCGCTGTTGACCGCCGCCAGCTCCGCCTCGACCGTCAGCCACGCGGTAGGTGCCGGCACTGTGCCAGGCCATTCTTATAAAAAATGGTCCATAGTGACCGTAATCTGCCGGCCACCAGTCCTGTGAGGCTGTCATCAACTCCTTGAGGTCTTTCTTCACAGCCTTTAGATCGAGCTTGTTAAACTCCTGAGCGTATTGAAACTGTTTGCCCATGGGATTGGACTCAGCTGCATGTTGCCGAAGGGGCATGAGATCAAGTCTCTCAGGCCACCAGAATTGGTTCGACATCGTGTGCTTATCAGTAATAGGCTTTGGTCCGTGATGCTCTTCAGCGTATCCAAAGTGTGACAGGGCAAACACAAACAGGACGAAACTTGTTATCTTTACGCTCAGCATAATGGCCCCCTTAAGTTTGGTGTCGTAGTTTGGTCGTGGGTCATTTTGAAAGAGCATGGTCGCATGTTCGCATGTTCGTCAAACAAAGTCTGGTCAATCGTGAACATCTCTTTGTTGAGCCTCGACGCCATGCAATCAGTTGCCAAATTTACATGCGGTGGCGTCGTTGAATTCAAACTGACCCACGACCGGCGTTCATCCGTTACTTGCTTTGAGAGAGATGGGTGAGGGCAGTTTCGGCATGTTTCGTGGCCACGTCCGCATGACCAGCCATCCCATGCTCAATCGCTGCTTTCAGATTGGTAATCGCTTCGGCCACATGGGGGTCTGTGCCTCCTCGCATGGCCAGCTGTAGCGAGGCCTCGGCATGGGTCACCAGCTGCTCAGCATAGCCCTGTTTGCCGTGGTCCACCGCTTCCGTCGCGTGCTTGATGGCATCTCTGACGCTCTGCTCTTCGTGACGCACCACATCACGTCGGGCCCCACCTTCGCCGAATGCTGACTGGACAGGCAGGGTAGTGGTGAGGACCGTGGCTAGAAGTCCGGTCAACCCTAGAGCTATTCGTGTGTTATGTCGTGTCATATAGATCCCCTCTTTTCTCAAAGACGTCAGAAGACAGTGATGGAAACCACGTCATCAGTTGGCCTTGGGATACTGCTGAACCTGGGACGTCGGGGGAAGACCAAAATTCTACGGACTCTTCGCACAACGGAACCCGCTGTTGAAGTTCCGATACGCCGGTGAGTCATAGTCGGTGGTCGATGATATGTTGAAGTCCCGGCGCGAAGATCGCAGGTTCTCGGCAGCAAGGTCCCACGAGCCGCCCCGCAAGACTTTGTACTTACCATTGTCCGGCCCCTTCGGATTTCGCGACGGGCTGCTCGTATAATACTCTGGGTCGTACCAGTCGCTCACCCATTCCCAGGCATTCCCTGCCAGATCATGGATCCCATAGGGGCTCTGGCCGTCTTTCAATTGCCCCACCGGCACCAGCGCACTGTGGTTATCCCACTTGTCCTTCCCATAGTTTGCGCGGAGCTGATTGGGGGGATCGTTGCCCCAGGGATACGTACGACCGTCCGTTCCCCGTGCCGCCTTCTCCCATTCCGCTTCTGTCGGCAGCCGCTTGCCGGCCCACCGGCAATAGTTGTTCGCATCCTTCCAATCCACATTGACAACCGGACGGTTCTCATTGGTAGGCTGGGCCATGGTTGTCCACGTCGGCGGAGGGTCAAAACTGTTGGCTTCTAGGAACTCCCCATATTGCCCGACCGTCACTTCGTGCTGATCTATATAATAGGCATCGAGGCTGATTCGGTGCGCTGGCTTTTCATCGTCATTACCATCATCGCTCCCCATGGTAAATTCGCCTGCTGGCACGAGTATCATCGGGGCCGGATCTTTGACGACGACTTTCTTCGGTCGTGACTCTGCCTTATAATCCGTGTGTTGCGAGGGTTTACCCTTATGCGAGAAGGTATGGATGAACGCGATCACTTTCCATATCTGGTCTTCTGAAAGGAGTGATTTCCAGGGCATCATGGGGGTCTTTGGAATCCCTTCCGCCACTCGCCAGTACCAGTAACTGTCTGAGAAACGGCTGACATTGTTCTGGTCACGGAGCCCCCCCCCGCTGCTTACCGGCTGTCCATCCTGTCCATGGCAAGAGCTACAGGCGACAAGTGGGATGGCTTCACCGAAATAAATGTCTCTTCCCTCCTTAATGACCTTTGAATCCGTCCACCAGCCGGCCGGCATCTTTTTCTTGGCATAAGCCGCCGGAACGGTATCCAATGGCATGAGTTCTTCTGAGTGGGCTATCGTTCCAGTTACAATTAGGATGGATATCACCACCAGGACGAATCTCCTGATCTTCCCCCAGCTCATTCGCCACTTCCTTCTCTGGCTCTGGCAATTGTGCTGGCTTGAGATAGGAGTCCACGGAGATAACGTCTTCCACAGCTGAGGTTTGCTGGCCTGAGTCTGCGTAGTCTGGAAGAAGTGATCAATCATCTGTTCAACCTTTCAGTAGTGTCCTGCTACGAAACAAACATTGGCCGTTTGATGTCGGATTGGACCGGGTAAGAGAGCTGGATCAGTCGTCTTCTTCTTCCGTTTTTTTATTGGTTTCCTTTAACACCACCATGCCCTGAGCTAAACTCGCATTGAGATCGCTCTCCGGGACTTTCTTATGAACCAGATTCTGGTGGCAGTCAATGCATGTGGCGCCCTCGGTTTCCATCTTCATGTGCGCGGCCTTCGCCGATGCGCCGGGTGGCTTCGTATTCTTGTGGCAGTCCCGACAGGTGACGCTGTCCCAATTTTTGAGGGACATGCGCGCATAGTGGGCCATGATTGGCCGGCGCTCGTTAAATTTCTCGATTGTCGAGTAGTCATACTTCATCTCCGCAAGCAGCGCCCGCGTCCCGTCATACACGTGCGTCCACAGGGCCAGATGGAAGTTTCCTAAGCCCTGGGGGACGTGGCAGTCCTTGCAGCCTGGATCGGCCCCGAGTGCGCCATAGTGCGAGGATTTTTTCAGCTCCTCGTACGGGTAGGTTTGGGAATGACAGCTCACGCAGAACTCGGTTCTGGAAAGGGCATGCTCGCCGCCGAAGACCACGGCGATGGCTCCGACCATAAGAACGGCGCCAAGAAGCAGGGCGCCGCCCGATGCGCCTAAGTATTGACGGAATTTCCCTGCCATGACGACCTCCATTTTAGTGTGTGCAATGTTTGTATCTTGTACGTCTATTGTATAAGGCATGATGTCTAATGTGTCAATAGTGCTAGTGAAGTATATTTGACAAACATTAGACATTCAAATATAATGTTTAAATGTTTATGAATAAGCATAGAATTCATAGGGTTGCAAAATTGACTGGACTCTCAAAGGATGTTATTCGCGTGTGGGAGAGGCGGTATGGGCTTGTTACACCTTCGAGAAGTTCGAATCGGTATCGCGAGTACAGTGATGAGGATGTCGCACTCCTTCGCTTTGTGAAGGCCCAAATGGAACTAGGCGAAACGATCGGGGGTCTCGCAACGGAGGGGCGTAATTCGCTCGTCGCACGTATGCGTCTCGCCACCCCCTTGACCACAGAGGACCAGAAACCTCATGACAATCTGTTAGATGATTTGGTGGGGTTGCTTGACCCGATGGATAAGGCGGGGTTCGAGCGGAAGCTCAACGGCGCCGTGGCCGTCATCCCGTTCGAGGAAGCCATCCAGCGGATTTTACTCCCACTGCAACGGCGCATCGGGGACCTGTGGCACGAAGGCCGTCTTAGTACCGGCGTCGAGCATTACGTGACGAAGCTCATCCAGCAGAAGTTATTTTCGGTCATGAATCAGCTGCCGGTGAATGAATTCGGTCCGCGTGTCTTGATCGCGTGTCCGGAAGGGGAAACGCATGAAATCGGAGCCCAAGCTGTCGCCTATACCGCAGCGACCAGAGGTTGTCAGGTCTATTACCTGGGCCCGAACCTTCCGCATGCGGACCTCGTGGCCTTCTGCGAAAAGATCAGCCCCGATCTCGTACTGCTCTCTCTCACTGAAGCAAAGTCTGAGGCTGCCATGTTTCAACAACTCAAAGATCTTGAACCACTGGCCACCCGATGGCCTGTTGCCGTGGGTGGGCAGGGAGCCCGTGCGTTCGGAGACCTTCTTCGTGATACCAAGATCGAACTGCTTGAGGATCTCACCGCATTGCACAGCCGCCTGATGATTCTTCTTTCGATGCGCCATCGCGTGTATCAGTAATAGGCGTTCGAGAACATCACAAACCCGGGGGGCATGCGGCTGCCTGTCGGAACGGCGGATACCACTCACGGAATGCAGCATCGAGGTCGCCATTGAGTACCTGAGTTCGAGTCTGAAGCAGGAAGGGCGTCCACTGCACCTCTTGTTTTTTCACGAAGCGTTTGCTGACGACTTGATTGATGGTCGAGAACGAGGTCGAACGACAGACGTTCCAGTGTTTAATTCCAGCGAGAAGCGGCTGGCGCGGGCGTTGCTGTTGTTGGCCCACTTTGGGAAGGAGGGCAAGCCGGAAACGTTGGCCGAGATGGTCGGCGTCCGGTCGCGCGTCAGTTTCTTTATAAATAAGTTCCGCAAGCTGGGGCTCATTGATTACATCGGCGGGTCGCGTCGGAATGGCGCCTTGCACGTGCATAGTTCCCTCCTCACTGTTGTGCTCCAGGACTAGGATGGCATCCTGAACGTTGTTGCCATCATCCGTTCGCCTGAGCTGGTCGAAGGACGTGTGATTGCAGGCTGCTCCGTTCATGGTGAGCTTGTCTGACCATGAACGTGTTTCTGAGGGGCTCCTCAAGAAACGGAATTTTCCGTACGCTGCGCAGCCGTAACAGATTGAATTTCCTCGGACCACAAACGTCATCCTCTGGTCGTTCTTGACCGCGTGGTGTAGGCATTACAAGTATCGGATTCTTCAACCGAGTCACTCTCTCAGCGTACGAAAATTTCCGTTTCTTACGGTGAGGCCAACATCATCCAAATCAAGAGTCTACGCGAATGGCTTCCATTGGAAATCAAAGGCTATTGGAAAATCTGGGATAAATAGAGCTTCTCTAGATAAGATGGACGAGCCGACAACCTGCGTACCGGTTTGGTACGGTGGAACACTCCGCGGATGGCGGAGCGGATCCACAGAAGGAGGAGCGGCTCATGAAGACACCCAAGGTGATTGTTGGGCT
>Ga0224505_10002681_pt1 | contig 10346 bp, 8 predicted proteins | sample SF_Jan12_sed_USG_FD_169102 | JGI IMG/M metagenome (GOLD analysis project Ga0224505, IMG submission 169102) | Sediment microbial communities from San Francisco Bay, California, United States - SF_Jan12_sed_USGS_4_1 | ecosystem: Environmental > Aquatic > Marine > Sediment | place: USA: California...
GGGGGAGCCCCTGCTGTTTGAGTCGTACTACTCGATGGCTGCAGTCGAGGCGTCGAGCTCACGAATCCGATCCGAGTTCGCCCCCATCGTTGTCGGTGCGTTGTTGGTGATGCAGGCCATGCACTTCGGCTTGGCATGGGGATTGAACCGGCGCCTCCGCCGGGGCCAGGTCGAACGGGAGCGCCTTCTGCAGCGGGCGATCGAGTCGTCGCTGCTCGAACGGCGCCGAATCGCGGCGGATCTCCACGACGGCGTGGTGCAGGATCTCGCTGGGACGTCGTTCGCCATCGCAGCTGCGGCCGAGACCGCCTCGCACACCTCACCCGAGCTGGCGAAGGATCTGCGGTCTGCGTCGGTCGGTACGCGACGGAGTCTGCAGTCGCTGCGGTCGCTGCTCGTCGACATCTATCCCGCCAACCTCAAATTGCAGGGCCTGGAGGCCGCGTTGATCGACCTGCTGGCGCCAGCGGCGAGCATGGGGATCCACACCGACCTCACGGTCACCGGCGAGGTCGACCGCTCGCTCGACACGACCGCCCTGGTGTACCGAGTGGTCCAGGAAGCAGTCCGCAACGTGTTCCGCCACGCCGAGGCCGACACCATCACCGTCGAAGTGACGGCCGAGGACCAGGCCACGATCGCAACGGTCACCGACGACGGCCGTGGCTTCCACGCGGCGAACGGGTCGCCCAAAGGCCACCTCGGCCTGCGGTTGTTGACCGACCTGGTCGACGACGCCGGTGCCCGACTGTTGGTCGAGTCCGCTCCAGGAGCCGGAACATCGATCCATCTGGAGGTGTCGGCGTGATTCGGGTACTGCTGGTCGACGACCATGTGATGATCCGCGCCGGCTTGGAGCGACTCCTGGATCAGGATCCCGGAATCGAGGTCGTCGCCGTGGCCGACCGTGGCGCACTGGCGCTCGAACTGGACGCCAAGATGCAGCCCGACGTTGTCGTCATGGACATCTCGATGCCCGACATGGACGGCATCGAGACCACCCGTCGACTCGTCGCCGAACGGGCGGGAGCGTGTGTCGTGATGCTCACCGCCCACACGGATCGGGGACGGGTGCTCGACGCGGTCGACGCCGGAGCGCTCGGCTACCTCGTGAAGGATGCGGATCCCGCAGCCCTGATCGCCGGGATTCATGCCGCAGCGAACGGCGACGCACCGGTCGACCCTCGTGCCGCCCGGGCGGTCATCGACGCTCGGGCCCGGCCGATCGGTCCGGTGCTGACCGAGCGTGAGACCGAGGTCCTGGCGCTCGTGGCCCAGGGGGAGGCGAACAAGGTGATCGCTCGTCGGCTGACGATCAGCGAGAAGACCGTGAAGGCCCATCTGACCCGCGTGTTCGCCGCGTTGGGTGTCACGGATCGGACCCAGGCAGCGTTGTGGGCGGTCGAACACGGCATTGGCGAATCGGCCGAGCGTGTGCGGTCCTAGGACCAAGGTCCAATTGCCGATGAGACGCCGCCTCCTTCACCATCAGGTCATGTCGCATTCGTCTCCCCGTCACCTCCGCCGGCAGACCCTCATCTCCACGGCACCCGGCGACCTCAGCGAGGGCGTGCTGGTTGACACCAGCGATGAGACCGTCGTCGAGATCGTCGGCGGGCCCCCGTTCGCCACGCTGGAACTCTTCGCCGCTCACCATCGGGTGGGCTCGGTCACCCTGGACCAGCTCGGTTCGGGATCAGCGGTCGTGACCGGCGTGGTGGAACCGGACGGCGAAGCTTCCGTGCCGGTGGCCTTGTGCCACGGCGAATGCACCGTGCTGGAAGGAAGCCTGTCAACGGGACCGGCGCGAGGCGCACCACGGGGAGACGGGTCATGACGAGGTTCCTCCTCTACAGCCACGACACCTACGGTCTCGGCCATCTTCGGCGAAGCATGCTGCTCGCCGAAGCAGTCGCGCAGGTGGACCCGGACAACGAGGTCCTGATCGCCACCGGGTCACCCCAGGCCCAAGCATTTTCGCTGCCCGAGCGGGTTGACTCCTTGAAGCTGCCCTCGGCGACCAAGGACCGTGCCGGCGCCTACCAACCCCGCAAGCTGGGTGGCTCGATCCACAAACTCGTCTCGCTGCGTTCTGCCGTCGTCATGGCCGCAGTGGCCACCTACGACCCAGACGTGATCGTGGTCGACCACGCGCCGCTCGGCATGGCCGGCGAACTCACCCCGGTGCTCGAACGCTACGCCGGGAGGGTGGGCGGCCCGCGCCTGGTCCTGGGCCTGCGCGACATCATCGACGACGCCGACCAGGTCGATGCCGACTGGGAACGATCCGGCATCTGGCGATGGCTCGACCGCTACGACGACATCTTCGTCTACGGCGACCCCCGCATCGTCACCACCGCGAGCGAACTGGACCTCGGGTCGCGAGCCGGGGCGAACGTCACCCACACCGGCTACGTGGCGCCCGTCATGCCGGAGCCCCTGACAGATGTCGAACCGTTCATGCTGGTCACTCCCGGGGGCGGCGGCGACGGTCAGGCCATGCTCCGCTGCTACCTCGACGCCGTCGAGGCGGGCGCCACTGCCGGCATGAGGTCACTCGTGGTCACCGGCCCGTTGATGTCATCAGCACGCCGCGACGAACTGCTCACCAGGGCGCAGCGGTCACCATCGATCGACATCATCGAGTTCAGCGACCAGATGCGAACCCTCCTCGCCTCTGCGTCCGGCGTCATCTCGATGGCCGGATACAACACCGTCGTCGAAGAACTCGCCGCTGCCGTCCCGGCGATGCTCGTGCCGCGTTGTGAACCCCGCCTCGAGCAAGACATCCGGGCTCGGCGGATCGCCCCGCACACGCAGTTGCAGCACTGCCCGATCGAGCGCCTCGACGTCGACACGATCGACCGGTTCGCCGCTCAGGTGTCGAGCGCCGCTGAGCCCTTGTTACCCGGCTTGACCGTCGATCTCGGCGGCGCGGCCACTGCCGCCGACCTTCTCGACCAACCCCGAGTCACCACCCCGACTTTTCCCCCGTTCTCCCACGAATGCGAGCAATGCCATGACCCCCGTTTCCCCGACCCCCTCCTGCATGTCTGAGGGTCGAACCAGCGAGTTCCACGTCGGCTACATCCTCAAGCAATACCCACGACTGTCCGAGACATTCATCCTCAACGAGATCCTCGGCATCGAGGCAACCGGCACGAAGGTGTCGGTGTTCTCGCTCCGCCCACCCACCGAAGGCCGCTTCCATCGAGAGCTCGCATCGGTCCAGGCCGAGGTGCATTACGTGCCCACCATGGAGAGGTCGGCGTTCCTCGATGCCGTGCGGTCACTGCCCGGTCTGCAGGTCGAAAGGCTTTCCGACGTTCTCGCGTTCGTCGACCGGCTGCCCGCCGATCGGCGGGCACGGCTCGTCTTCGATGCCATTGCGGTCGCCCGCCAGGCCTGCGCCGCCGGCGTCGATCATCTGCACGCCCACTTCCTCACCGTCGCAGCGCACACCGCCCACCTCGTTCACCTGCTCACCGGGATCCCCTTCACGGTCACTGCTCATGCCAAAGACATCTATCGCCACGGTGTGAACTGGGAGGTGGCCGCCCGCGTCGGCTCCCACGCCGCCGCAGTCGTGACGGTCTGCGATGCCAACCTGACTTATCTGCGGGCCCGCCTCGACGGATCGAGGACACGCCTCGTTCGGGTCTACAACGGCCTCGGGCCCCAAGCAGCACCTGCGCCACTCGAGTCACGTACCCACGGGCTGGTACTCGGCGTCGGTCGCCTCGTCGAGAAGAAGGGGTTCGACGTCCTGCTCGAAGCCTTCGCCGTCCTCGCCCCACGCCACCCCGATGCTCATTGTGTTCTGGTCGGTGATGGCGACTGCCGCGACGAACTCGAGGCCCAGGCGCTCCGCCTCGGCCTCGCCGATCGCGTCACCTTCACCGGCGCCCAACCCCAGCAGGTCGTCGCCGACTGGCAGCGGCGAGCCCACGTCATGGTGGCGCCGTGCCGCGTGGGAGCGGACGGCAACCAGGACGCATTGCCGACAGTGCTGCTCGAGGCGCTCGGTGCTGGACTGCCGGCCATCTCCACGCCCGTCGCCGGGATCACCGAGATCATCGACCACGACCGCGAAGGGCTGATCGTGCCCAGCGACGACGTCGCAGCGACCGTCCTCGCCATCAGCACGTTGCTCGATTCGCCCGATGCCTGGAGAGCGATGTCGATGGCAGGGCCCCGAAAGCTCGCCGCACGCTTCGATCGAGGCCAGACCATCGGGGAACTCGTCCGCGTGATGGTCGAGCACAAGGTGGCCGCATGACGGCGCTCGACATCGTGCAGATCTGCGCCGACCGTGGCATTGCCCCCGGGTCGACGAAAGGCGCAGCCCAGCATCTTCGCGGGGTGGCGGCGGGCCTGGCGGGCAGCGGCCATCGGGTCACCACCTACAGCCTGCGATCACCGGACGGCCCGTTCCCCAACGACGTGCAGCCGCTGAAGGCGCTCGAACTGCTCCACCGCGCCGACACGCCGAGCGTCGACACCGTCGTCTACGAGCGGTACTCGCTCGGCCATCGAGGCGGTCTCGCCCTGGCCCGACGACTCGGGGTGCCCTTCGTCCTCGAAATCAACGCACCGCTGGTGGCCGAGGCCACTCGCCATCGCCCCGACACGCTGAATCCCAGCGACGTCGACACCGAAGCCGACCTCATCGGATCCGCCGACCTGGTCATCGCTGTGTCGAGCGAGCTCGCCCGGTGGTCGGACACGATGCGATCAGGCCCCACAATCGCGCTGTCCAACGGGTTCGAACCCGCGTGGTTCGCAGAACCGGCCACGCCGGCGGCGCCCGAGCATCCACTGGTGTTCATCGGCCACCCCAAACCGTGGCACGGCGCAGATCGGCTCATCGACCTGCTCGTTGCGCTGGCCAGCATCGATCGCCATCCCGACCTCCTCGTGGTCGGCGGCGGTCCGGGTGCCGACGCCCTGCGCTGGGCCGCCCGCCGCGCCGGGGTCGGCACCCAACTCACCATCACCGGGTCACTGCCCCCCGCAGATGGATCAGCGTTGCTGCGCCACGGCGGCATCGGACTTGCCCCATATCGGCGACAGGACCCGTTCTACTTCTGCCCGCTCAAGGTCATCGACTACCTCGCCGCCGGGCTCCCCGTGATCGCCACCGATCAGGGCGACATACCCGGACTGGTCGGCGATGCCGGTGTGGTCGTGGACCCCGACGACGACAACCAGCTCGTTGCCGCCGTCGCTGCACTGCTCGACGACCCGACTCGTCGGGTGGCCATGGGCAACGAGGGTCGGGCCCGCGCGATGACCTCGATGACGTGGCACCACGTCGCCGCTCGTACCGAAGCTGCGCTGCACTCGGTTCTGCTCGGGACCGGGGTCGGCGCATGAGAGTCCGCACCCGGCCAACCGTCGCGGTGGACCCGTCGGACCTGCGGCGCTCCCTGAAGGCCTTCGCACCCGCACTCGGGGGTCAGCGCCTGCGGATCACCATCACCATGCTCCTCGCCCTCGCAGTGACCGGACTCGAACTGCTCAAGCCCTGGCCCATCACGTGGGTGGTGGACGCACTCACCGCCCCGGTCGCCGCCGGACCCAATGAAGTTCCGGGTCCGGACGCGATGGCACCCATCGTGGTCTTCGGCGTCATCGCCGTGGTCATACCCGCGCTGCTCGGGTTGGCCATGGAACGGCTCGAGCTGGGCGTAGCTCAGGTCAGCCGAAAGGCAACCGTACGCATCCGCAGCGATGTCTTCGAACACATCCAACGGCTCGAGCTGTCCGAACATCAACAGCACTACAGCGGCGACCTCGTCGTCCGCCTCATGGGCGACGTCAACATGATCCGCGACCTGCTCTTCCCCAGCTGGGTCAACGTCGTGTCCCGGGGCTCGGTGCTCATCGGCGGATCGATCGTGTTCGCCATCGTCGACTGGCGGCTCTTCGCCGTCGCCCTGATACCGCTCCCGTTGCTGTGGGTCTCCCTCGAACGCACCTCTTCAGCGGTGAAGACCGCAGCCGGCAAGTCACGCCGCAAGGAAGGTGCCATCGCGTCCACCGCTGCGGAGTCGATCCGTCAGGTCGGTCTCATCAAGGCCTTCGCCGCGGAGGGGCGAACGTCGGATGCGTTCCGTAGGAATGCCCGCAGTGCCGAACGGGCAACGATGGCGGCGGCTCGTCACTCGGCCCGCATGGTGCGCTTCACCGAGATCCTCACCGGCGGAGGCGTTGCGCTGGTTCTGGTTTTGGGGGCCACGCGAGTGCGCGCCGGACTGCTCACGCCGGGCCAGCTGGTCCTGGCCATCTCGTACACCTCGATGATCTACAAGCCGATCCGCAAGCTCACCGGCGAGGGGGCCCGGATCGCCAAGGCGACCGCGTGTGCGCTGCGGGTTCTTGACCTGCTCGAACAACCCGTCGAGGACTCGGTGTCGGGCCAACGGGTCACCACGCTCAACGGTGACATCGAGTTCGTCGGCATCGGCCACGCCTATCACGACGGACGAGCCTCACTGACCGACTTCAACGCTCGGATCACGTCTGGGTCGCTCACGGCCATCGTCGGTGAGAACGGCACCGGGAAGTCCACGCTGCTGTCGCTGCTGTTGCGCCTGCACCGACCCGTCACCGGTCAGATCCTCATCGGTGGTGCGCCGATCGACGACATGCAGCTCGGCGGCTACCGGGAACAGATCGCCTACGTCCCCCAGGAACTGGCCCTCTTCGGGGGCACGATCCGCGACAACATCGCCTTCGGGCGGCCCTCGGCGACCGACGACGACATCGCCGCAGCCGCTGCCGGCGCGCTGTTGACCCCGGTGCTCGAACGGCTCCCCGATGGCATCGACACCGTCCTCGACGAGGACGGATCGTCGCTGTCGGGCGGACAGGCTCGCCGCGTGATGCTGGCCCGAGCTGCGGTCCGCGATGCATCCATCCTCGTCCTCGACGAACCCCTCACGGGTCTCGACCCCGAGGCCCGTGACACCGTAGCCCGGGCCATCAAGAACATCGCTTGCGGTCGGACCACGTTGGTGATCCACCACGGCGACCTCGACGAACTTCGACCTGACGCCTGCCTCCAACTCACGCATCGCCCGCGGTCGCATCGACACCTTCAGGCCGTCAACCAATGACCACCACGACCCCGGTCGCCCGCCGTGTCGGGTCCAACCGGTCGCTCCTTCCGGCACCGGTCACCGACCTCCTCGACGAGACCGCCGCAACCCGCATTCTCGCCGACGCAGGTCTCACCATCACCCGGGCCCAGCCCGACTACCTGCGTCACAAGCCCGGCGAGACATCCATCGTCAGCTACCGCTTCGACACACCCGACCGCGGTGCCGAAGGGCTCGGCTACGCCCAGTGGTGCGCCCGAACCGAGCGAGCCGACGAGATCCACTGCAAGGCCCTCACCCTCCGACCCCGACTATCGGCGGTCGGCGTCTCCACGATCCGTGTCGACGACCACACCGTCTTCTACGGCTTCCCCAACGACGCTCGGCTCCGCCGCCTCCGCTGGTACACCACACCCCGCAAGCTCAAGCCGACACTCGCCGCCCTGACGCCAGCCGGCGAACAGATCTCGAAGACCGACAGCACCAGCACCGTCTTGACGTACAAGCCAGAACGACGCCTGGTCACGAGGGTCGATCTGGCCACCACTCAGGGCAGTCGACAGTCGCTACTGGTGCGCTACACCACCGGCCGCGACGCGCCACGCCTTGCCGCCATCGCGGCGGCTCTGCTTGGCAACGGCGTTCAGACCCCCACACCGCGAGCCCAGCTCGACAACGGCAGCGTCGGCGTCGACGACTTCATCGCCGGAGTCGAGCTTCGAACCTGGGTGCGGGAACACGGTTCAGTCGCCGACAGCCTCGCCGATGCACTGCTCACCTTTCATCGAACCCCACACCCAGAGTCCACACCCGTGCGGCTCGAACCCGAGGACCTGGCCAAGGCCGTCAACGGGCTTCTGGCCCTGTCACTGTGGGACCGAGATCTCAGCCGCGTCGCCCGACAGGTTGCCGACCAACTCAGCTCGAAGCGGCCGACGAGGCGTCGAACCCCGACGCTGATCCACGGCGACCTCCACGACAAGAACGTCCTCGTCCACGACGGCCAACCGTGGTTCATCGATCTCGAACGAGCCGCGATGGGCTCCCCCGCAAGTGACCTCGGTCTTCTCCGGGCGTACGCCATCTCTCTCGACATCCGCCAGCCCGGATGGTCACCGACCGCACGAGCACATGCCGAGCAGGTCATCGACTGCTACCAGAAGGCCGCCGCACCTGGCCACAACGACTCGCTCGACGATCGAACGCTCGCCTGGTATTGCGCCGTTGCCCTCGTCGACCAAGCGCTCCTGGTGACCCGCCACGTGGAAGCCGGTTGGGAAGCGAACACCCACGCGCTACTCGAGGCCGCAGCGACCGAACTCGACCCACCGACGTGGCGACCGAGACGCGACGCAACCAAACATCAAGGAGCAAACCTGTCATGACCCCCGAGAGACCGCAGGTCGTCGTGATCGGCACCGGCTACGTCGGCCTCACCACCGCCGCATGCCTCACCCACCTCGGCCACCACGTCGTCGGCATCGACGTCGACGCTGACAAGATCGCCGCACTCCGCCGCGGCGAGGTCCCCATCGTCGAGGCCGGGCTCACCCAGCTCGTCGCCCGTGGCTTCGTCAGCGGCCGGCTCCGCTTCGAGACCTCCTACACCCATGCCGACGGCGACGTCGTCCTCCTCTGCCTGCCCACACCCACCACTCCCGCCGGGGACCTCGACCTCAGCTACGTCGAACGAGCCGCGAGGCAGCTCCGGACGGTCTTGCGCCCTGGCGCGATTGTGGTCACCAAATCGACTGTTCCGGTCGGCACCCACCGCAAGCTGACCCGCTGGCTCGACCGGCCCGACCTCGCCGTTGCCGCCAACCCCGAGTTCCTCAGAGAAGGCACCGCAGTCCACGACTTCTGCAACCCCGATCGCGTCGTGATCGGCGCCGCCGATCGCATGGTCGCCGAACGGATCGCCTCGCTGTATGAGACCCTGCCGGCACCGATCCTGCTCACCGACCCGTCGTCGGCCGAACTCATCAAGTTCGCCGCCAACACCTTCCTCGCCACGAAACTGTCGTTCGTCAACGAGATCAGCCGGGTGTGCGAAGCCACCGGCGGCGACATCGACGAGGTCATCGCCGGTGTCGGCGGCGACCGCCGCATCGGCAACGCATTCATGACGCCAGGACCCGGATGGGGCGGATCGTGCTTCCCCAAGGACACCCGAGGCATGCGAGCCCTCGGCGAGCGGCACGGTCTCGACCTGCCGATGGTCCGCGCCGCCATGACCAGCAACGATGCCCACATTGATCACATCGCATCGACGATCGTGGCCTGTGCCCCCCGGCCACTCCCGGAGGTAACCGTCGCCGTCTGGGGCGCGACTTTCAAGGCCGGCACCGATGACTGCCGCGAGTCCCCGGCACTCGAGATCGTGCGACGGCTGGTCGCCGCAGGCGCCGGCGTTCGGATGTTCGATCCCGCTGCACGGCCGAGCTTGGTCGGCGTCGAGAACTGTGGCGACCTCTACGACGCCTGCGACGGCGCCGACCTGCTCGTCGTGACGACGGAGTGGCCCGAGTTCGCCGAGGCCGACCTCGGCGAGGTCGCGCACCTGCTCTCCACGCCGTCGGTGCTCGACACCCGATCGGTCCTCGACCCGGTCACAGCAGCAGCCGCCGGGCTGATGCTGCGGCGGCCCGGCCATCGCGACGCTCATCCGGCCGACGTCGAACTCGCCGGCGTGGCCCGATGACCCGATGGCTGTCGGAATGGCCGACGGCCCACCCTCGCCTGACCGGACCGTGGACCGTGCGCCACGGCGACCAATGGGGTGTGCTCGACCCCGAACGAGGCCGCGTCGACGCCGTCGACCCATCGACCGACCGACGGCTCCCCGGGCTCCCCATGGCCCTGAAGTCAGGCCGCCTCGTCGGCTACCGCCACGGACGTCGCGCCATCGTGGCCGCACCGGCCACCTTCATCAAAGTGGTCCGCCCCAGCCGGGTCGACGCGCTCGTCGACCGGCACGAGTTGCTTGGCGGTGCTGGGGTGCCCTTCGAGGTCCCTACCGTGCTGGACGCCACAACCGACGGTTGTGTCGAACTCAGCACCGTGGCCGGCCGATCGCTGCACCAGACCCTGCGCACCGAACCGATGCGATCACTCGACGGCATCGGCGCACCGGTCGCGGCACTCCACGCTCAGCCTGTTCCGAACCAGCTCCAAGCCCGAGGCGCTGACAAACCCGAATGGTTGGTCGCAACCAGTCGGCGAGCTCCCACCACGCACCTTCCG
>Ga0224505_10002683_pt1 | contig 10334 bp, 5 predicted proteins | sample SF_Jan12_sed_USG_FD_169102 | JGI IMG/M metagenome (GOLD analysis project Ga0224505, IMG submission 169102) | Sediment microbial communities from San Francisco Bay, California, United States - SF_Jan12_sed_USGS_4_1 | ecosystem: Environmental > Aquatic > Marine > Sediment | place: USA: California...
GATCATCGATGCAACCGCGGACCTCGCCTGCGCCTATAAGATCAACCTGGCGTTTTTCGAGGCTCACGGTGTGAGCGGCTTGAGATCGATGGAACAGGTTCTTCAGAGAATTCCGTCCGGTGTCCTTTCCATCGGCGACGGGAAACGGGGAGATATCGGCAATTCGGCCGCCATGTATGCCAGAGGACTGTTCCGGGATTTCGGTTTCGATGCCGTGACTGTGAGTCCTTATATGGGAGAGGACTCCGTTCTGCCATTCCTGGCCAACAGGTCGAAAGGCGCGTTCGTCCTTGCTCTGACCTCGAACAAGGGGGCGGCCGACTTCCAGTATCTCCGCTCCGGAAAAAAGAGACTCTACCAGCATGTGGTCGCGCGTGCCGAATCCTGGAACGGAAAGCGGAACTGCGGCCTCGTCGTTGGAGCAACCAAGCCGTCGGAACTGCGCCGGATCAGGACGATGGTTCCGACCATGCCGATTCTGATCCCGGGGATCGGTGCCCAGGGTGGAGACCTTCGTTCCTCCGTGCGGTATGGTTGTACGGCCAAAGGTGATCTTGCGTTGCTGAATGTCGGCCGGACGATCCTCTACGCATCATCAGGAAAGAACTTTGACGCCGCTGCCCGCTCATCCGCTGAGCAGGTTCGGGATGAAATCAACCACCACCGTAAGCTTCGTTTCAAGCGTTCCTAGCAACATTCCCGCTCCCGCCTGTATCTGTCTCACAAATGACAGGCGGCAACATGTCACCTCACACCGTTTCAGAATCAATCTTCAGGGAAATGTGGCTGGCACGTTTCTTCGAGTGGACACCCCTCTACACGAACGACAACGCTCGGGTCAAGGTCCTCGGCAGTGGCCGGCTGAACAATGATGCCGGCCCTGATATTCTGGACGCGAGGATTCGCATCGGAGAAACGATATTCCACGGAGATGTGGAATTTCATGTCGAAGCATCCTCCTGGTACGCCCACGGGCACCACCTGGATGAACATTACAACCGGACGATCCTCCACCTTGTTTTTTTCATTCGTCCGTCGGACCGGCCTGCCTTCACCTTGAGCGGCCGTCAGGTTCCTCTCGTGTTGACCAACCCCTCGTCCGCTCTCACCGGTCGAAGCTGCGATCCTCATCTCCCCTGCTATGATTTCAACCGGTCTGTCACGCAGGCGACCGTCACCGCCTGGCTTGCCCAGCTTGCATGGATCCGGATGGAAAGGAGAGTGCTCCAATTCGGAGAAAGACTGAAGCGGATCGCGATCGAGGAACAACGAGTGGAATATGAGTCGGAAGCAACGGAGAGGACCCGGGGCTCAGATACCCCGGATGGTGAGGTATTGTGGGAGCAGCTTCTCTATGAAGGATTGATGGAGGCGGCAGGATATGAGAAGAACCGAAAGCCATTCCTTGATCTCGCCCGGTCGGTACGGATCCCGATGCTGAGAAGAATCGGCTTTTCCGATTCGGAAGGAGTCATGGCACTCCTCTTCGGTGCAGCGGGCCTCCTCCCGCCGTCCCGCACGGTAGCCGATCCGGAGAGCCGGGCCTACCTCCACCGGCTCCTGCGTCGATGGAGAATACTCCGTCGATCGTACCGCGGACCGCTGCTTCATGCCGGAGACTGGTTGTTCTTTCGTCTCCGACCCGCGAATTTTCCGACTGCACGACTCGCGGCAATCTGTTTTCTCCTCCCCCAATTGTTCGGAAACCGGGGATTCCGCGGGATGGTGTCCCTTCTTGCCAGAGGCAACTATCCCGCCAGGGAAACGCTGCGAAAATTCGATCGCGTGCTGACGGCTCGTCCTGATTCCTACTGGAGAACGCACTTCAGGTTCGGACCGCCAACGGTCGCTCCTGTGTACATGCCGGGACGTGCGCGCAGGCTCGACATGATCGCCAATGTGCTGCTGCCGGTGATGATCCTCTACGGACGAACGTTCCGTCTTCCGCTTGTGGAGGCAAGGGCATTCGACCTGTTCTCGCTCATGCCCTCCCTTCAGAACAACCGGATTACCAGAATAATGGAGACCGAACTGCCCGGGAACCTGCAACTCCGTTCCGCGTCCCTGCAACAGGGCGCGATTCAACTCTCGCAGGAGTACTGCAGCAGGGGTCGTTGCGGCCAGTGTGCCATCGGTCGGTCTGTAGGCCTGTGGGGCCTGAGCTCCGACCGGGATACCCCCGGGCTCCGGTAAATCCCTACTCGTGGATCGGCAGTGATTGTCCCTCGATCCATGGCGCCCCAGCTGCCTGGAGCTCCCATTCCATCGCCGGGATCCTGTTCTTCAGAATGTCGTGCACATCGATCGAAAGTGCGGTGAATTGATCCCGCGCGATATCCAGGCTCCGCCTGTGCATCGGTGTCGGGCCGTATGTCGACAACATCGTCCCGGTGATCGCAGCACCGAACCGGTCTCCGATGGTGGGCTCCGTCTTTTCCCCCACCTCACCCTTCGGTTTGCTCCCGCCCAGCTGCTCGTCCAGTTTCATCAGGTCGGTCTGCAGCGCATGCAGCCTGGCATCAAGGTCTCCCGGCCCGATCGTTGCTCTTGAGAGCGCGGTCCGCATCGCTTTCAGTCTGGCAAGACCGTTCTGCAATTCCAGTGAGAGAGCGGAGTTTCGCTTATCGAAATCCGACAGCTCTTTCCAGAACGATGCTACTTCTTCAGGGGTCGCGGACGGAAGCGAACCCTCGCGGAGTCTGGTCACTTCGAACGGTGAGGGACCAGCAAGACCGGTGACCACACCGTCGACCTGTTTCGAGAGTGCAACAGTGTAGCGCCCCGGTTCGACCATCATCCCTTCCGGCTCGTCGTCCGGATCCTCGATCGGCCTGGCATTCAACCGGACGGCATCAGTCGGGGGCAGTCTGAGATCCCAGGTGATCCGGTGGAATCCCTCCGCGGTCGAACCCTGAAGCCGCCGCACGACGTTGCCGGCCTCGTCACGAACGGTGATCCAGATCGCGGGCGGCTGTTCCCTCGCCTCGGATTCAAGCAGATCCCAGCCCGGGAAACCGACGGCCTTCCCTTCCTTGAGTTTCTTCTTTTCCTCTTTTTGACGAACCTCTTTCCTGGTGGTCAGTCCTTCTCTCAGGAAGTAAGTGAATGTTGCACCAAACTCAGGGTTGGGCGCCGTAAAGTATGCATCACCCTGGGAGGCCTTCGGACTGAATCCCAGGTGCGGGCGTTCTATGTACCACCACGCCTTCCCCGGCGTGAAGATCGCCGCTTCACGGTTCATCACCGAATCACTCAGTTGACGCAGAAACGCGTAGTCATCCAGCACATAGAAGCCTCTGCCGAACGAGGCCGCAACGAGATCATTCTCTCTCCGCTGAATCGCCAGATCGCGGAATGAGATCGTCGGCAGCCCGCCGGACATCTTCGTCCACTTCTGCCCGGCATCGAGCGACACATAGACGCCGAACTCTGTTGCAAGGAACAAAAGCTCCGGCTTCACATGGTCCTGAACGATCCTCCACACGAGCGTCCGCTCCGGAAGGGTTCCGCTGAGCTTCTTCCAGCTTTTTCCTCTGTCATCACTCACCAGCAGGTAGGGATTCAAATCGCCGAACTTGTGATTGTCGAGAGCGACATAGACCCGGTCTGTTTTGAAGAGATCCGCTTTGATGTCATTCACGAACGCAGTCGCGGGAACATCCGGCAATGACCCCGCTTCGACCCTCCTCCAGTTCTTTCCTCCATCCTCCGTGATCTGAATGAGACCATCGTCCGTGCCCGCATAGATCAGGCCTTCCTGGAGCGGGGATTCTGCAAGCGATGTGATCGTGTTGTAGGTGGACATCGCGTAGATGTCCCACGGGTTGTCAAAGCTCTGCGTGCTTCCCATGATCGGCAGGGCGATCCGTTCCTGGTTCCGGGTCAGGTCGCCGGAGATCGCCACCCAGCTGTCACCCCGGTTTTCGGATTTCCAGACACGCTGTGATGCGAACAGGAGATGCGCCGGGTTGTGCGGGCGAACCAGGATCGGTGCGTCCCAGTTGAACCGCTCATGGTCCTCATAGGCTTCCGGCTGAGGCTGGATATAGACAATCTCACCGGTTCTGCGGTCTGTCCGTACGAGATTCCCCTGCTGCCATTCCGAGTACACGATGTCAGGGTTACCCGGTTCCGTGGCAGGCTGGTGTCCGTCACCGAACAACGTAATGAACCAGTCGGCATTGCGGATCCCCTGCAGGTTGTCGGTCCTCGAAGGGCCGCCGTGCGTATTGTTGTCCTGTGTACCGCCATAGATATAATAGAACGGCTCGCTGTCGTCCACGGCGACTTTGTAGTATTGCGTAACCGGAAGGTTTGCCACGAACTTCCAGGTCGCTTCTCCGTCAAACGTCTCGTACAGACCGCCGTCTGTGCCGACGAGGATATAATCGGGGTCGGACATCTTCCAGGAGATTGCGTGGTTGTCACCATGCTTGTTCTTTTCGTTCATTCTCCGGAATGTTTTCCCTCCGTTATCGGAGACCTGCATCCGCACATCCACGAGGTACAGCTTGTCGAACTGGTGCGGCGAGGCGTAGAGTTCCTGGTAATAATGCGGGCCTGTCGCGCCGGAGACGGTTTCCGACATCTTCTTCCATGACGAGCCTCGGTCTTCGGAGCGGAAGACGCCTCCGGTCCTCCGGTCGAGCTCGATCGCCGCATACAGAACATCCGGCTTATGCGGTGAAACAGCGAGACCGATTTTGCCGGGGTTCGAGGTGGGAAGTCCGTTGGTCAGTTTCTCCCAGGTTGCACCGCCGTCACTGCTCCGGTGGATTCCCGATCCGGGGCCTCCCCCCATGTACGCGGCGACATTCCTGTGGCGTTGCCAGGTTGCGGCGTAGAGGCGATCCGGATTGGTCGGGTCGATTACCACTTCCGTCGCTCCGGTCCATTCTTCATCACCGAGGGTCCGATTCCAAGTCGTCCCCCCGTCTGTCGAACGGTAGAGTCCCCGCTCGCCACCCTTGCTCCAGAGCGGACCCTGAGCAGCTACCCAGATGACATCCGGGTTTTCGGGATGTATGATGATCCTGGAGATATGCTCGCTTTGTTTCAAGCCGACGTTCTTCCATGACTTCCCCGCGTCGTCGCTCCGGTAGACACCATCGCCGTATCCGACATGCCGGCCTCCGACGTTCTCCCCCGTACCAACCCAGATCCTGTTCCTGTTGTGCGGATCGATCGTGACACAGCCGATGGAGTAGACAGGCTGTTTGTCGAAAAGCGGCTCCCAGGTTGTGCCGGCATTGGTTGTCCGCCAGACACCGCCCGAGCCGACAGCCACGTACCATAGACTTTCATCCTCTGGATCGATCGCTATGTCGGCGATCCTGCCTGACATGAACGCAGGGCCGATCGACCGGAACTTGATATCGGCAATCGTTGAATCACCGAACGGAAAACTCCCCTGGGAGTCTGCCCCCCGGGCCGATAACAGGAGCAACGGAACAAGGATAGCGAAGCGGAAGAGAACTTTCATACAGGATGCCTCCAGAAGGAATCGGTTTGATGAAGTGCGACAGTCCGGACTGAATTGCAGAAACAGCGGATCGGTGGATAATGAACAAAAAAAAACTAAGCCGGGACAGTCCCCCGGTTATTTGGTCCATTCCTGTGTTGATATTGCTTTTCCCCCCTATTCTCAGTAAGGTTTTGATGATACTTACGGAGGAAACATGAAAACGGCACTCGCTTTCGCCCTGCTGCTGGCCGGAACAACATCATCTATACAGGCCCAGGAATCGTACAATGTGGTTCAAATCGGCCGGATCTGGTTCGACGGACTCAGTTTCGGTGCGGATACGGCAGGCGGATCCGACTGCTGGGGGTATACGGCCCCTGACGGGACCGAATACGCGATTGTCGGAACGGTAACCGGAATTGCATTCGTGAATGCCGCGACTATGGAGGTCGTCGATGAAATACAGGGACCGACCAATGGTGATTTCCCCTGGAAGCACCGGGACATCAAGACGTACCGTCATTATGCCTATGCGGTCGGTGAAATGACCGGCACGAATGCGGGACTGATGATCATGGACCTGAGCACACTGCCTGACAGTGTTCGCTTTGTACAGGCATATCATCCCGCCGGCGATGTTACCTCCCACAATTTCTCAATCGATACGACGATGGGCTACGCCTATATCCTCAAACAGGGATACACCGGTTTCCGCATGGTCAGTCTTGCGGACCCGGAGAATCCCGTGGAGATGGGAACGGTCACCACACCCAACATCCATGATGTCTACGCACGGAATGACACTGTCTGGGTTGCGGAAGGCTGGAGCCCGACATTCTCCATGTACGACGTCAGCAACAAAGCCGCACCTTCGTTGATCCTGCGACATCCAATTCCCGCCGGGGGATACTCGCACAATATCTGGCCGACGGATGACGGGCGGTATGCGATTACCACTGAGGAAACAGATTTTAAGACAGTCAAAATCTGGGATGTCTCCGATCCCGGAAACGTCACGCTGGTCGGCGAGTATCTTGGATCGAGCAACCTCGCTCACAATGTGCATGTCAAAGGGGACCTTGTCTACATTTCACATTATGAGGCAGGCGTTACGGTTGTGGATATCTCAGACCCCGCCAACCCTGTAGAGGTCGCCGCGTTCGACACATTCCCGCGCGGGGACAATCCGAATTTCCGCGGCTGCTGGGGCGCGTATCCGTTCACGCAGAACGGCTACTTCTATGCGAGCGATATTGAAGGATACCTGACGGTCCTGCAGCTCGACAGTGTGTCGACCGGAGTCGGAACCAGCCCGGAACTCCCGGCCGGTTTTTCGCTGGAGCAGAACTATCCGAATCCGTTCAATCCCGCGACCAGCATCACGTTCCACCTTGCCGAAGCGGGCTTCGTCGCATTGACGGTCTACGACATTCTGGGACGCGAAATCGCGACGCTGGTGTCAGAGAACCTTTCTGCGGGCACCTATCGGCGCGAGTGGAACGCGAAAGGGGAGGCGAGCGGAGTGTATCTGTACCGATTGCAGGCGGGCAATATGGTTGAATCGCGGAGAATGGTGTTGGCGAGGTAAACGGCGGGAAGAAGACAGGAGTCAGAAGACAGAGGTCAGAAGACAGAGTTCAGGGGCCAGAACCCGGAATCCATTCAAAACCACCAAATGACCCGATGATCAAATGACAAAATTTCTCCTCTAAGTTTTCTGCTCTTTCTTCTTTGCCGCCGGGAACAGGATGTTGTTCAGAATAAGCCGGTAGCCGGGTGAGTTCCGGTGCAGGGAGAGGTCGGTCGGCGGGTCACCGACCGCATGCTGGTAATCCTCCGGATCATGGCCGCCGTAGAACGTGAATGTCCCCCTCCCAAGATTACCGTGCAGGTAGCGGACCTGGTCCAACCCCTCCTTTTCCGCCAGCAGGACGACGGAATTCCTGATCAGCCCTTTCTTGAAATTCGTGGTCTGTCCGAGGAACCCTTTCAGGACGTTTACGTGGTTCTGTGTGAGCATCGTCGGTACCGGGTCGAATTTGGCGGAGAATTCGAACAGCGTGAAATAGTCGGTTGCCTGGTTCTGGGTGGCGAGCAGATCGCTTGGCGGCTGGTCGATATCAGAATACTCGTAACGCATCGGGTTCCGTTCGAGCGTGAAATCTGTGAATGCGAGGCTTTTCGAAAAATCGAGGCGCTGTTGTGCATCCGGATCCGGCGGATCGCCGTCGAACATCACGTCGCAGATGTCAACATTCTCAGCGGCCAGCGCAATGTCGAACGTATCGGTCGCAGAGCACATGGCAAACAGGAATCCCCCTCCCGCGATATATTCTTTGATGACCCTCGCAGTCCGTTTCTCCATCTCTGAAACCTTGCGGAAGCCGTGCTCCTTCGCCTTCCGCTCCATCATTACCTGCTGTTCCACATACCATGCGGCCGCGGCAAACGAAGCGTAGAACTTCCCGTACTGGCCCGTGAAATCCTCATGGTGGAGATGCAGCCAGTCGTACTCCGCCAGCTTCCCCGACAACACATCGTCGACCCAGATCTTGTCGTATTGTATTTCCGCGTACTCGAGCGCCAGGGTCACGGCGTCGTCCCACGGCTGAAAATTCGGCGGTGCGTAGACCGCGACGCGCGGCGGTGTCTCGAGCCGTATCACATCGGTGTTGGTCTCCTCACTCTGTACCTGCGCATATACCTGTGAAGCCTCGGAGCCGGTCAGTCCGGTGAAGTTCACTCCCCGGATCCTGCACTCGCTGGCGATCTGTTCCTGATAGTCGACCATGAACGCTCCGCCGCGATAGTTCAGGAGCCAGTCCACCTCCATTCCCCGCGTGAGCGACCAGAACGCGATGCCGTATGCCTTGAGATGGTCCTGCTGTGTCAGGTCCATCGGAATCAGCAGTTTCACCTGCGGGTAGGCGATCCCGCAACAGCATATAACCAGCGCCGCAAGCGCCCCCAGCCGCAACCCGGCGACCCGGCCGGAAATCTGTTTCTTCATCCCGCTCTCCTCCTTATTCAACTGCCGCATCGAGTCCAATGACCGAAACGGAACCGATCTCCTCCAGCATCTCCGGACGCGCCGATGACGGCATCACAAGCACGATCAGCAGATCATCGATCAGGAATCGCTCCTTGATCACACGGTTCATTTCCTCCAAACGAACGCTCTTTACATCTTCGATATAGGTCTGAAGATAGTCGGACGGAAGTCCGAACAACTCCCCATCGGTGATCCTAGAAGCGAGCGCCCCGGGAGTCTGCAGACCCCGTGCGAATCCGCCGGCGATATAGTTCTTCGCTTTATCCACCTCCTCTGCTGTTGGTCCATCAGACCGGAACAGGGAGATCTGGTCGAGGACAACGGCGAGAAGATCGGCCGTCGTCTCCGTTCTTGTGAATGTGCTGATTACATAACTTCCGCCCGCGAGCGAAGACGGAAAGCCGCTGGAGGCGCCGTAGGTCAGACTCCGTTTCACCCGGAGCTCATCGATCAGCCGTGACGTAAACCCTGAACCGAATACGGTATTCGCCACAAGCAGGCTAAACCGATCCGGGTGATTTATCGGCACACCTGTGTTACCGATCCTTACCTGTGTCTGTGTGGCATCCGGCTTATCCACCACAATGATGCTCTTCCCCGGGCGTGGCACCGGTGCCTCCGTGATTGTGCGACTCACCACACCCCGCTCCCAGAGTCCGAATGCCCGGGCGAGCGATTGTTTCAGGACCGCGGGATCAACATCGCCGACTGCCACCAGCATGGCATTCCCCGGCACAAAGATCGAACGATAGAACCGGTCGAGATCCTCCCGGGTAATCGCCCCGAGTGACGCGAACGTTCCCTCAACCTGCCTGCCGTAGGGATGATCACCGTACACATTCCGCGTGAACACCCGGGAGGCGATCGCTGAGGGATCTTCCTTCATACCCTCCAGCTCCGCAAGACGCTGTTTTCTCTCGCGATCGAGCTCAGCCTGGGGGAACGAAGGACGCAGAACCACATCCGAGAACAGGTCGATTCCTGTGTCGAGATCCTTGCTCAGAACCTCCATCGTCACGGCGCAGTAATCGAGCCCTGCCCCGGTTGAAACATACCCTCCTGTGAAGTCGATCTCATCAGCGATCTCGGCAGACGACCGCGACGTCGTCCCTTCCTTCAACAGCGCTGCCATCATCGATGCCACTCCCGGCCTGTCAGCCGGGTCGTCTGCAGAACCGCCCCGGACCATTAGCCGGAGGTGGACAACCGGAACACGGTCGTATTTCATCAGAACGACCGTCAGCCCGTTCTCCAGAGTGTCACGCTCCACTGGCGGGATATTGATCCGCTGGGCTGATGCGTCAACACATGAGAATGCAACCAGCAGCACCAGGATCTGCTTCATTCCGCCTCCTCCCTCTGTTCCGGAACAAGAGTGACGACCGTCCTCCGGTCCGGAACCAGATACTCTTTCGCCACGCGCCGGATGTCGTTCACGGACACAGCAGAGAGCCTCTCTGTCATCTCGAACGCTTTCGCGTATCCGCCCCATATGACTTCGTAGTGTCCCATCCTCGAAGCGATCCCGCTGTTCGTCTTGAACCCGCTGACGTAGCTCACCTGTGCCCCGTTCTTTGCCTTTTCGAGTTCCCGCTCCGTCACCCCGTAGGCGGCCACGGAGTCGATGGCCCTGTAGATCTCCTGCTCTACTTCTTCGGCGCTCATACCGGTCCTCATCTGGGCGTAGACGGTAAACAGCCCCGGGTCGATATACTGATCAACGGTTGCTTCAACGGCCGTTACCGCTTCAAGGTCATAGACGAGCCGTTTGTACAGACGCGAACTCCGCCCGTCCGAAAGGATTGCGGAGAGAAGCAT
>Ga0224505_10002684_pt1 | contig 10333 bp, 3 predicted proteins | sample SF_Jan12_sed_USG_FD_169102 | JGI IMG/M metagenome (GOLD analysis project Ga0224505, IMG submission 169102) | Sediment microbial communities from San Francisco Bay, California, United States - SF_Jan12_sed_USGS_4_1 | ecosystem: Environmental > Aquatic > Marine > Sediment | place: USA: California...
GCTGAGGATCGTCTAGGCGCGGGGGAAGATCACGACGTAGGCAGTGAGATCGCTGCCTACGTCGTCTCCTAACACGGTCATTTTCCAACTTTCAGGAGCCAGCCAGCGGCCTTGTCACAGCCACCAGGACCTTTAGCGAAAATGTCGATCCGAATATAACGCCCCGCCGCGCTCTCCGGCAGTTTCCCTTTGACCAGGAGTCCATTGCTAATGGGTTTTATAGTGACGGGGACTTGTTCTTCCTTGATCTTAGCGGTGATGCTTGACGGAAGGGCGGCTTTGGATATGAGAAGTGAAAACTCCGATTTCGGCGCGACCTCCACATTATTCTTGTCAACAGAGAAGGGGGGAGGCGTGAAAGCTGAGAAAATCACCTGGTTGCAAGGATCGGTACTGCTTGCGCCCGGGCTGGCTTCGTACGCCCATACCGTGCTGACGGAACCGCAGAGACTTGCTGCCATAACGAAATGAAAAAGCGTTCGTGAAATCACGGGTATACCTCTCTCTAATAATGATATTAGATGATGAGCTGGTGTTGAATAGCTACCGATATTGTAACGACTGAGAGAGAAATTACAACCCCCTTTTCCACCCTGTCTTATTAGAAAGTCACTGAGCTTGCTACTCGAACATCGCGATCTGATTGAGGTAGCGGCGCCCCACCATTTTTACCAAGGCAACGGATGTGTAGTGGTAGAACCATCGATGGGCAAGTATCCGGTTTGACTCGCAGGATGTGAAGGCCGTCTCGATACCGGTCCACCGGTCCTTATCCCCCCTCTTTAGACCAGTTACAACATCTAGGTAATTTCGTGCAATGTCCATCCGGCCGGTTCTTGTGACCGATTGGGTAAAGGGGTGCTTGACAGCGTATCAGCTGCCTCCTAGACTCACGCACCGCATTAATTAGGAACGCAATGTATCGAGATCTTCCCGTGGTCTCTGCATCTTCACTCGCATCCATCTCTCACAAAGGAGCATGAGCCTATGACCGAATCCAACGGCACCACCATTGCGTTGAACGTCCGGTTGAAACCCTCTGATTCATCAGCGCACCCACGTGCAGCGAACTATACGAATGTCGGAATTGCGCAAGGCGTTGCGTATCTCGACTTTGGCTTCATCGAACCGGCGCTTCTCGCCACCATCGCGAAGACAGCGAAGGATAGTCAAGCGGCCCCAAAAGGCTTGGACGGTCACCTCGTCACCCGCGTGGCGATGGACCTTAGGGCTCTGACCAGGTTGCAGCAACAGATTCAGAAGGTGTTGGTGGGGTTGCGAGATGCAAAGCAGCCGAATAAGAAATCGTAGGGACGGAAATCGACCGGACTCGATTACGAGGAGGGACATGAAGTTAATGCATACGCTGCTCGGTGTGTTGCTAGTGTTCATAACTTTCCCGAAGCTCGTTATCGGTGGCGAGTCACGTTATCCCATCAAGGACTCCCAATTTCCAGCTGCCGAGACGAAGCTGGGCTGGATCGACAATGACCGGGTCATCTTTCACGGGTACGAAGTTGGAAAGTTCGGAACAAAGAGTCCAAAGGATGGGCACATATATGACATCACGGGACTGTTCATTTGGGATACGACGACGAATACGGTTCGCAAATATGCAAGTCTCGAAGGGCTGACAACGCTCTGCGTTCATGCCGGAGAAGTTACGTTTGCTCGTGAGGGAATGCTTGTTACAGGAAAACCTGATGAGGAACGCCAGGCACCGTTTCCGAAAAAGTATTGGTTTAATCCGAACAGTTGCCGCTATTACACCGAACGCCCCTATTGGAGTGAAGAAGGCCGCAAAGGGAGAGGGATCCCTTTACTTGAGCAACATGGTTATGTGGATTTTGGTGAACAGTCCATGGATCCCGCTAAGTCTCGACCTCTAGTCCTCTATCCTCCCGGCAGTAAAGACAGGGTATTACTCCCTCTCAAATCGGACCAGGTTGATGTGCCCCCTTTGTACGTAGATTTTGCAGACGCCTACCTCCTCAAAGCCATACAGCGCACATCAGATGTTGCTGCGATCTGGCTTCTTAAGTCTGACGGCACCGTAACTCAGGTTCTGGAGCCAAGAGGGGCAGCGTGGGAGCGAATGGGCTGGGGGCCATCCTTTCTCACGAAAAAGGGTCTCTTCCTTGTCGGAGGTAGGGCGGGGTATGACACAGTTGGCACAGCAGGAGCCTATTTGCTGAAAGCCAGTAGTCCACTAAAACTTATTAGTGGATTGGTGTGGAACGTAGAGATTTCACCCAATGGCTGCAAAGTAGCGTTTGTACATGTCCCGCATTCGAAAGCCGGAGCAGATAGTTTTCGGGCACTCCAAGCCGGCAAACCAGGTACGCGGACTTTAAAACTGATCGATCTGTGTCAAGGAGGCTAAACATGTCCTTACCTCCCGGCCTCAACGATCTCGCAAGACTCACACTGCTGGCATCGGATACGTCCTATTTTGATCTCACACATCCAGCACCAATAGCTTTGGGATCACTGGATGATACAAATTATGGACAAAGGGCGGCTTTGTATTCTGTTCCAGCGGGATTTATTAAGGTCATGGAATTCAACGATACCACGACGACCGGCTTTGGATTTATCGCCTATCGAAACGAGCAAACAAACGAAGTGATCGTTGCTCTGCGAGGGACAGACGGTCCCAATCCTCAAGATTGGGTGGCGAATAGCCAGTACCTTGGGTGGAACCAATGGAACTCTCCTGATGGACGCGGTCAGGTCTTCGCATTTCTTAATGGACTTAGAGGTCCTAATGGGGATCCCTATAGTGGCAAGATCCACTTTACCGGTCAAAGCTTAGGCGGTGGCCTTGCTCAATACGCGGCCTACGAATATGTGCGTGATCAAAAAGCTCTCGCGGCTCAAAATGGAACGACATTCGATGCTTCACAGGTCACCCTTACCACCTTCAATGCCTTTGGTGGAGTCCTTGGGCTTCAGCAGAACGTCCAGGGTGGCTATCAATCCAGCGTGCTCGCCGACATCGGCTCCAACGCCCACTTCTACACCGAAGGAGATCTTGTCAGTCGCCTCGGCAGTTTCAATGGTGCAGGCCATACCGGTGGGACTGCCTATATGTTGAAGGCCCATGCGACGGAGATTGATCCTGACACCGGTGACCCTTTTCTCCTTGGACCGATTGATGCCCACCGGATCGAGACCGGTTTCTATCCATTCCTGCTACCGGGAGTAGAATTCGAGGCCGCCGATGCTCGGCCCATTGAATATCTTCCGGTGCAACATGTGGAAGCGCTTGCCGCGCTGTATGGCCGCGTCTTGAACGATCAGGATGTCTCGCCGTTCGAATCTGGGCCTCGACTTGTTGCCGGAGTGATTGCTGGTATTACGTTGGGAAGACCGGAGGAAACGAATGTGCTGGTTCAAGCGGTACTAACACACCTCCACGCTGCAGGGAAGATTGCAGATAACTGGTATGCCGTCTTGCGACGATATGATTGGGGTGAGATTGCCGGAAGTCCTTTCCTGGTAGTGCCTGGAGCCGGGCTCTATGGACTATCACTCTTGGCGGCCGTGTTGGGCGATGCGCTGGAAGTCCAGGTCGATCGTCAAGTGCAGCTCTTCAGTACCATCAGGGAATGGGTGTCCGACGCGGTACCGACGATCTCACAAGGAGTCAGTCCCGAAGATCGGCGTATACAGGCGGAAATGATGTTGGCCCTCGTGCCTGGTGCGGCCATTGGGTCCAAACTGGCGGATCTTCTCCAGCCACTCAATTTGGACATCAATCAATTCGCACAAACACTGACGACAGGAGAAGACTGGCTGCGTGCGGCGCTTGATATGATCCGAGAACGAGCCAACACGCTTGATCACAATCTAGCCACACTCTCAGCCGGGCTCATCTCTGCCATTACAGAGATCGCCGTTGATATTGGTGCGGGTCCGGCTACTGTGCAGGGTTATGTAGACACCGCACTCATTCCCTTTGTGCGGGAGACGGCGCAGGGTATCGGAAACGCCGTCACTGAGTTTGTGCAGGATGTGGCGGGGGCCTTTGATTTGGGACGAACGCTGAACTTGGCTGACATTCAGCTCATTGATCAAGCCTACGCTGCTGAGCTGAGCGATCCACGATTGTCTTCTTCAGCGAAAACTGCGCTCGAAGAGGCCCAAGCCATTGTCCAGCGTGCCAGCCAGACTGTGGTGATTCAGACAGGCATCGGCCCTAATCCGTTTCACACGCCGGGCTATGTGCCTGGCGGCGCACCCAGTGCCACGGTGGAGGAACGGTTGGGCGAAGTATTCCGGCTGTCGTTGCCGTTTACGGCGGGGACTGGTGGCCAGCGGGTGTTGTTGCATCTGCAGGGATCGCAGGCCAACCAACTGAGTGTCGCGACGGACGAGGGTGCACAGATCATCGGGGCCGATGGGACATTCTACGTGACCGTACCTGAGGGGGCCGATCAAGAGCGGTTTACTTTGATTGCGAGCGACAATGTGTCGGCTGATGCGACCGTGACGCTCTCGGCGACACTTGTGGATCTGAATGGTGCCGCCACCCATACGATGAAGATGGAAAGCCTGATCAGTGTGAAGGCATTTGTGGGGACAGGACCTGATGGCTATGACGAGTGGACGGAAGACTTCTCGGACGTTCCCTTGGAGAATTATCCACCGGAAGGACTTCCCATGGGAGCGGGTGGCTTTCTGCATCAAACACTCATTGGAGGGCCAGGACCTGAGGCGATCAATTATTGGCAGGGGTTTGGTGATGACACCCTCTATGGCAATGGGGGTGATGATTGGATTTCGGGTGGGTATGGTCATGATCTTCTATACGGTGGAGGTGGTAATGATCAGCTTCTGGCAGATCCGTATGACTATCATCCTGATCCCATTCCGAGGCCATCACCTGTATTGCCTCCTCCGACCTTGGACGGGAAAGACTATGCCGACGGCGGGGAGGGGAACGATCGCATCGGCGGCGGTGGGAATGCTGATCGGTTGATCGGTGGAGCAGGAGACGACGAGATCTGGGGGGACGCGCTTACCCGCGGGACCGAAATCGAGAATCCTGACGGCAGCCGAACCTTTGTGTCGCTGACCGGCGTGTTATTCCCAGGCAATGATGTCCTCGAGGGGGGTGACGGTGATGATTATCTCAGTGGTGATGGGGGGGACGATTTTCTCGACGGAGGATCCGGGGACGATGTGCTCATTGGCGATACACAACAGGGCGTGGCGTTACTGACGCCGATGGCTCCCGGCGATGATTACCTCGTCGGCGGCGAGGGAAATGATGAGCTTCAAGGGAATGCCGGGCACGATGTGTTGCTCGGAGGAGCTGGAAATGATCGGCTATTCGGAGACGATCCAGGGGTAGATCCATCGCAGGAGGGCGATGATTGGCTCGATGGGGGAGACGGCGACGACTTCCTGACAGGGTTCGGTGGAGATGACACGTTAATCGGTGGGGACGGCTCGGACATCCTCTTCGCTGGAACGGGCAATGACCTGCTTCTTGGAGGAGCGGGCGATGACATCGGATTCGGTGGTGACGGGAACGATGACATCATTGCCGGAGCGGGGGCCGATCAGTTTGATGGAGAAGCCGGCGATGATGCGATGTTTGGTGACGAAGGAAATGATCTCCTCATCGGCGGTGACGGCCTGGATGAACTCGACGGAGGGGCTGGTGATGATCTTCTGTTAGGTGGTGCCGACGACGATACGTTATTTGGCGGTGAGGGAAATGATGAGCTCCAAGGCAATGCAGGAAATGATTTGCTCGTCGGGGATGATGGCGACGACCGAATCTTCGGACAGGAAGGAAACGATGAACTGTTCGGCGGTGATGGCAATGATGAGCTACGAGGAGACGATGGTGATGATCTGATCGATGGCGGTGCCGGTGACGATGTTCTGGTCGGAGATGCAGATGGTCAGGTCGGGGGCAGCGGTGGAAGCGACGTCCTCGCCGGTGGTGCTGGGAACGATAGGCTGATAGGAGGAGGGGGGCAAGATACCTATCTCTTCGAACGTGGAGGAGGGGTCGACCTCATTGTTGAGGCTGCGGGCGAAGGAAATCGGCTCATCTTTGGTCAAGGAATCAGTCCTAACGACATTATCGCGGCAATTGGTCCGAACGATTCCCTGGTGATTCGTACAGGTTTCGAACGCGATGAAGTTCAGATCTGGAACTTTGGGACTGGTAACTCCGCCGGTTCCCATCCGATCGACTCGTTTGAGTTTTCCGACGGGACCATTCTCACATACGGCCAATTATCTTCAGGTGGTTTATCAACATCCGGAGGTGGAGGTAACGACCACCTTGTAGGCACGGCACAAGGCGACAGAATCTACGGTGGAGAAGGGGACGATATCATTCAAGGGCAGGATGGAGCCGATACCCTGCTCGGAGAAGATGGAGGAGATGTCCTGTTCGGCGAGGATGGGAACGATGTTCTGTCCGGTGGGACCGGCAGCGACATGCTTGATGGGGGAGAAGGAGACGACGTTCTGAGCGGTGGTGTCGAGGGTGATGTGCTGGAGGGAGGACCCGGTCGAGATGTATTGATCGGCGGAGGTGGCGACGATCAGCTAAACGGTGGCGAGGGCAGTGATATCTACCGCTTCAATCTCGGAGATGGACTCGATTCTCTGTTCGACTCTGGATCCAGCGATGACACGGATACGATAGCGTTTGGCAGCGGGATTACGTCCGGTTCAGTCTCGCTCTCCTCGCAGTTCGGTCAGATCATCATCAAAGTGGGCACGAGTTCAGATGGTATTCTGTCTGGCTCGACGTTCGATGTCTTCGGCTCACAGACGATCGAGCAATTTCAATTTGCCGATGGTAGCACGCTCCCCTACGCCGATCTTGTGGCGCGCGGGTTTGACATTGTTGGGACCGAGTTCGACGATTTCCTGTTCGGCACCGACTTGGCCGACCAATTCCATGGTGGTCGAGGCAACGATTGGTTGGAGGGTGGCGGGGGGAACGACTCGTACTTCTTCGATATCGGAGATGGGATCGACAGGATTGTCGATACCGCGTCAGCTGGTGCCGGGAATGAAGTTGTTTTCGGTTCCGACATCACGGCATCCGATCTCCGACTCGACCTGGTTCCCGATGAATCCAACTTGTCCGCCAGCGATCTTCTCCTTCGAGTCGGCATGAACGGCGATGCGATCCAACTCGACATGTTCGATCGGAGCGATGTGTTCGATTTGCGGACCGTTGAGATCTTTCGCTTTGCCGATGGCAGTGCACTGACGTATGAGCAGCTGCTCTCGCGTGGGTTCGATCTCGCAGGCACGGATGGAGACGATCACATCGATGGCACCGCCATTGGTGATCGAATCCGAGCTGGTGGTGGGTCGGATGTACTGCGGGGCGGAATGGGCGATGATCAGCTCGATGGAGAGGCCGGCAATGACCGGCTGTTGGGCGGGCAGGGCAACGACACCTATCTGTTTGGTCCTGGATCCGGCCGGGACACGATCGTGGAAGTTCAAGGCAGTCAGGATGTGATCCGCATGGCGCCTGGTGTAGCTCCTTCCGATGTCGTCGTGACCCGGCAGAACAATGACCTGGTTGTCAGCCTCAACGGCGGCGCTGATCAGTTGACCGTCTCCCTGTATTTTCTGGCCTCGCCGCTGCAAATCGAGCAGATCCAGTTTGCCGATGGGACTGTGTGGGAGGCCGCGGCGATTCAGGAACGATTGCGCCCGACCATCACCGGGACGGCGGGGGACGATACGCTGGTCGGCACGGCAGGGGACGACCGCTTGCTCGGACTGAGTGGAGACGATCAGCTGGTAGGTCTTGCCGGCAATGACGAGTTGGATGGCGGCAGGGGTGCCGATCGGCTGACTGGCGGGTCTGGCGATGATCAATACATTGTTGATGATCCGGGAGATTCGATCACAGAGCTGACGAACGAAGGAGTCGATACGGTACGGAGCAGCGTAACGTACACGCTCGGGTCCCATCTCGAGCACTTGACGTTAACCGGGGCCTTAGCGATCAACGGCACCGGCAATGAGTTGGATAACGTTCTGACGGGAAATAGCCGGGCTAATGTGCTGACCGGTGGGCCTGGGAATGATACCTACATCGTGGATTCAGACGATACTGTGGTCGAGGCAGCCGACGAGGGAACGGATACGGTTCACACTGGAAGCGGTGCCACACTCGGTGCTCATGTGGAGAATCTAACGCTGACCGGCAGCGCGTCGCTTCGCGGAACCGGGAACAACTTGGACAACGTGTTGAACGCCGACGGATCAATCAGCGTACTGGCCGGTGGCGACGGCAACGATACCTATCTCATTGGGCCGAACAGCGATGACGATATCCTGGTCGAAACTCTCACCGGCGGCGTTGATAGAGTGATTGCCGCTCACGACTATCGTCTTCCGACGAACATCGAGAACTTGACGCTCCTTGATCCTCGCGTGCCGGACTTTGCGAGCTTCACACTCATTCCGTATGGGGTACGCGACCAATCCGTGGCGGGATACGGAAATGACTTGGAGAACATGTTAGTTGGGGGCCGGGCAAACAATGTACTGGATGGAGGGCCTGGTGCGGACACGTTGATAGGTGGGCCCGGTGACGATGTGTACATCGTGGATGATGCCAGCGACCTCGTGATCGAGGAAACGGATGAAGGGATCGACACGGTGCAGAGCACCGTGAACTACAACCTGAGTGCAAACGTCGAAAATCTCACTCTGGTCGGTACCGAATCGATTAATGGAACCGGCAACGCGCTGAATAATCACGTGCGAGGCAACGAGGCCTCGAACGTGCTCGACGGAGGGGCCGGGAACGATTTCCTTTCCGGACTCGGAGGTGCCGACACGTACCTCTTCGGTCGAGGTTCGGGACGAGATACAGTGTTCGATTCAGGGAGGGTCGACGAAATTGATACCATTCAATTTGACTCAACGGTGACCGTTGAGGACGTGGAAGTCTACCGCAACGGGTTCAATCTCGAGCTGGTCATTCGCGGAACGACAGATGAACTGACCCTCCTGTCATTCTTTGGGACGGCTGGATATGAGCAAAAACAAGTTCAATTCGCCGATGGTACCCTATGGAGCAGTGCCGGGTTGAGCGCGAGGGCGGTGGTAGGTGCGACCGTCACGGGAACCTTTGAGAGCGAGACTCTTTCCGGAGGCGACGGTCATGATCTGTTGATAGGATCAGCCGGCAACGATGTGCTGATCGGAGGTGCTGGAAAGGATGTGCTCTATGGGGACCTCACATTCCAGCCGTCCTCAGGGAACCAGGTTATTGGTGACGACACGCTCCTCGGTGGGCCGGGCGATGACACGCTCATTGATTTCCGGGGAACGAACATTTTCGATGGGGGAGCAGGGAACGATACACTGATTCTCGGGACAGGAATCGATACGGTTCTATTCGGTCGTGGATCCGGCGTTGATCGAGTGAGTCTCGATAATGGCAGAAATGACATCGATGTCATTCAAATGGTTGCGGACATCGCGCCTGCTGATGTCGTGCTGTCGTGGCAATCACCTTCCATTGCGGACATTCTTATTTCCGACAGCGGGGACCGGCTCACGGTCCAGCTCTCGACCGATTGGTTTGCCGTGGGTCCGGAAACCACACAGGCCGTCGTGCGATTTGCCGATGGTACTGAATGGAGCCTGTCGTGGTCGTCGCTCAACGTCGGAGTTCCTGCTGCCACGAATTCCGCAGATGTGCTCAACGCTTCTTGGCCCTCCGCCCTAGCCGGGCTTGGTGGGGATGATACCTATCTTTTCGGCAGTTCGGGTGTTGCCGGAACGTATGCGGTCATAGAGGCAGAGGGTGAGGGGATTGATACAGTACAGAGTCTTTTCGACTACGTGTTGGATCCACAAGTTGAGAATCTCATTCTTGCCGAGAGTATCAGCTCCGTGCTCCCCAACCCTGAATTCGGCACAGGCAACGACCTGGATAATCTTCTTGTCGGGAATTCCGGGGATAATATCCTCGAAGGAGGGGCTGGCAATGACGTGCTGGTAGGAGGAGTCTTCAGGTCCATAGAGAACTTTTTTGTGCTGGGAACCGGTAGTGACATTCTCATCGGTGGCGCGGGGGATGATGTATTGATGGCGGATGGAGGCAATATTGTCTTCGCCTTGGAGGGGAGTAACGGGTCATGGTTGTTCCTCGATGGAGGAGCGGAGTTTCGGGAAGATGTTCCTCGCCTCGCTGACGACCTCTTCATAGGAGGCACTGGTAACGACACCTACATTGTACATAATCAGCAACAGACAATCGCCGAGTTCGAGAACGAAGGGATTGATACGGTCAGGACCACGGTGAGCTACGTGCTGG
>Ga0224505_10002685_pt1 | contig 10333 bp, 10 predicted proteins | sample SF_Jan12_sed_USG_FD_169102 | JGI IMG/M metagenome (GOLD analysis project Ga0224505, IMG submission 169102) | Sediment microbial communities from San Francisco Bay, California, United States - SF_Jan12_sed_USGS_4_1 | ecosystem: Environmental > Aquatic > Marine > Sediment | place: USA: California...
GATCGACGACACCCGGAACCTCCAGCCTGCCCGCAAATGCTGTCATGTTGTCGTTCTCCTTCTCGGCGGTCCTACGACAACCACAGTACGCGTTCGTTCAACCACTATTAGTGACATAACAACCTCACTCCGGGTGACTAGTCCGCTGTCAGGGGCGGCGGAAGTCGCCGGCGATTCGGGCAATCGCCACATCGCAGGGGGCAGCCTCGATGAACCCGGCCGCCACCGTTCCCAGCAGCGTCAAACGGGTGGCGCCGGCGCCCCGACTCGTCGCTACGAGCAGATCGGCGCCCTGGCGGCGTACGACCTCCTCCACCGACTCGATCGGCGGTCCGTCGGCAACCATGAAGTCGACGCCTTCCCATCGACCGGCGAACTCGGCCAGGGCATCGGTTGCTTCCTGCAGGCGCAGCCGGCGCGCCGACGAGATCTCCTCAGGGAACATCCCGGCGTCGGCCATGTACGCGTCAAAACGGGTTGGAAGCGCGTATACGAGAGTCAGTCGCCCACCGGGAGCCAGGGCGCTCGCCAGCTCGACTGCTCTGACCGACGAATCCGACAGGTCGCAGGCGATCACGACATTCCGGTAGGTCGACCGCGGCTGGCGACGAACCACCAGCACGTCGCCCCGGGAGGCCTCGGCCACCCGGCTCGCAACAGGGCCCACCCGTCCGTGATCCAAAGTCGAGGTACCCACCACGGTCAGTTCGGCGTGCTTCGAGGCACGGGCGATCTCCCACACGGGTGACCCCTTCACCTCGAGCACCTTCACGGGACGGTCGGACCGGGATCGAACCCAATCCCCCAGCTCTTCGGCAGCCTGGCGACGGTGCCGTCGGAGCATGTCTGCCAGTTCGCCGGAAATAAAAGCCTCGGACATCGGCTCGATCACATGAAGGAGCGCAAGGTCCAGTTCGAGCGTCTCGGCCGCGATTCGGGCCCGGTCGGCAACCCGACGACCGAGTGGTGTCAGGTCGACGGCGGCCAGCACATCGTTCACCGGGAAACAGCTCCTTCCTCCCGGGTCGCGACTCTAACCCGGTTCACCCGCCGCCGAATCCGACAGCCACGACTTCGAGGCGGCGAGTGCATCCGCCACCTCCTCGAGATACCGGTGGCGGGAGACCTCGACCGCTCCCAGCGAAGCGAGATGAGGCGTGACCCACTGCACGTCCAGCAACCGACCGCCACGGGAGCGCATCAGCTCGACCAGGGACACCAGCGCCACCTTCGAGGCGTCTCGGCGTGTGTGGAACATCGACTCCCCACAGAACATCGCTCCGATCGCCACCCCATACAGTCCACCGGCGAGTGCGCCATGCTCGTCCCAACACTCGACCGAGTGCACCCACCCCAACTCGTGGAGGTTCCGGTAGGCCTGGATGATCGCCGGTGTGATCCAGCCATGTGGTCGGTCTGGGTTGGCGCACCCATCGATGACGCGCTCGAAGGCGGCATCGATCGTCACCGTGTACCGGCGCACCGAGCGGCGGAGACTTCTCGAAACCACCAAACCGTCGAGCGGCAGCACACCCCTGCGCCACGGAGACCACCAGGCGAGCGAGCCATCCGGAATGTGCATGGGAAACATGCCCTTGCGGTAGGCCTGAAGAACGGTCCCCGGTTCCAGGTCGCCACCCAGCGCCACCACGTCGTCCGCTCCCGCCGTCCACGGGTCGGGGAGCAGGAATCGACTCGGCGGCGGCTCGATCGGCACCATGCGCCCAGAGCCAAGTCGGCGCCGATCCTGGTCGCAACCCGGGTGACGGAGACGCCGTCGGTTCCCTACCCGCCGGTACGATCGCCGTATGTGGATCAACGGCCGGTCTCACACCGGATCAATCGAGCGTCGTCTCATCAACCCCGCCACCGGACTCCCGCATGCGACCATCACCGACGGGTCGCCCAACGACGTCGACCGGGCCGTCACCGCTGCGGTCGATGCGTTGAGGGCCGAGTGGCGTGATTCGACACCAGGTGAACGTTCGGCGCTCCTGCTCCGCCTCGCGGATCGAATCGAAGACCGCGCCGACGAGCTGACCCGGCTCGAGGTCGAAGACACCGGCCGCCCGCACGCAACGATGAGGGAAGGCGAGCTGCCCTTCCTGGTCGACAACATCCGCTTCTTCGCCGGGGCCGCGAGATCGGTATCCGGAACCGCCGCCGGCGAGTTTTCGAAGGGCTACACGTCGATGATCCGGCGATATCCGGTCGGCGTAGTTGGCGCCATCGCACCGTGGAACTTCCCCCTCATCATGGCGGCGTGGAAGTTGGGGCCGGCATTGGCCGCCGGATGCAGCGTCGTGCTCAAGCCGGCGCCGACCACACCTCGCAGCAGCATCCTGCTCGGCGAGATCGCCACCGAAGCCGGCTTCCCCGACGGAGTTGTCAACGTGGTGACCGGAGGCGACGACGTCGGCGAGGCCATCGTGGCCCACCCCGACATCGCCATGATCTCGCTCACAGGAAGCACCGAAACCGGAAAGCGGGTGATGGCGGGCGGAGCCTCGAGCCTCAAACGCATGCACCTCGAACTCGGTGGCAAGGCGCCCGTCGTGGTGTTCGACGACGCCGACCTCGAAGCCATGGCGGCGGGTGCTGCGCTCGGCGCCACCTACAACTCCGGCCAGGATTGCACCGCCGCCACCCGGCTCTACGTGCAACGCACGGTGTTCGATGAAGCCGTGGAAGCGACAGCCCAGCGCCTCGCCGCCATCCGTGTGGGGGACCCGTTCGACTCGGAAACCGACATCGGCCCCCTCGTCACCAGCGAGCATCGCGACCACGTCGACGGGTTCGTGCGGAGAGCGGAAGCGGCCGGTGCTCGCATCGTCGTCGGCGGGACGCGGAGCGACCGTCCCGGGTTCTACTACCAGCCGGCACTGGTGGTCGATGCTCACCAACGATCCGAGATCATCCAGGACGAGGTGTTCGGCCCCGTGATCGCCGTCCTCCCGTTCGACACCGAGGCGGAAGCCATCGAACTGGCCAACGACGTCAGGTTCGGCTTGGCCTCGTCGGTGTGGACGAGCGACCTCGGCCGGGCACTCCGGGTCAGCGACCAGCTCGAGTTCGGTGCAGTCTGGATCAACGACCACCTGCCAATCGCTTCGGAGATGCCCCATGGAGGCCTCAAACAATCCGGATTCGGCAAGGACATGAGCGAGGAATCGGTGCTGGCGCACACGGTGGCCAAACACGTAATGGCCAAACACGCGGTCGTCGGTGCCCTTGAAGGGTTCCGGCCGGCGTGATCATCCGATCGCACTGACTCCCAACTCGGCGAGGAGCCCGCGCACTTTCACCTCGATCTCGTCGCGAACAGGCCTCACCTCGTCGACGGGTTTGCCGGCCGGGTCGCTGAGAGGCCAGTCGACGTATCGCACGCCTGGAAACACCGGACAGGTGTCGCCACATCCCATCGTGACGACGACATCCACCGATCTGATCTGGTCGTCGGTCCATCGAGAGGGGCTCTGGCCGGAGATGTCGATGCCCACTTCCGCCATCACCCCCACGGCAGCCGGGTTGACGGACTCGGCCGGGTCCGAGCCGGCAGAGAAGACCTCGACCTGATCACCCGCGAGATGTCTCATCCACCCGGCTGCCATTTGGGAGCGGCCGGCATTGTGGACACACAGGAACAGGACGCCCGGCTTCAAGTCGACATCTCCGACCGTGGGATCAAGAACATGCCGATGGCAACGGCGAGTCCTGCGCCGACTAGTTGCGCCAGCACGAAGCCGGGGACGGACCCGGGGGCGATACCCGTATAGGTGTCTGTGAGAGCACGGGCGACCGTCACGGCCGGATTGGCGAATCCGGTGGACGACGTGGCGAAGATCGCCGCTGCCACCCACGCTCCCACGGCCGGCGCCACCGAGCCGGCGCGGCCTGCGCGCACAAGCATCAAGATCAACAGCATCAACACGAGTGTTGCCATGACTTCAGAGATGAATGTGCCTGATGTCATCCGATCGGTGGCGGCGACCGCAAAGGCGTCGACTCCGAACGACACATTGGCCACCACCACCCCGGCGATCGCCCCTGCTACCTGGGCACCGATGTACGGGACGATCAGGCGAGTCGAGATCATGCCTGCCCGCCACAGACCGAGCGTCACGGCCGGGTTGAAGTGGGCGCCGGAAACGGTACCGAACATGGCGATGAGGACGGTCAACGCCAGCCCAACCGACGCGGCATGGGCGAACAAGGCGACCGCATCATCGGATGCGAGACGATCCGCGGCGATCCCGCTCCCGACGATCGCGTAGAGCAGGAGCGCAGTGCCGAGCGCCTCGGCGAGCAGAGGACGTTTCACGTGACGGCCGTTTCGGGCGGGAGAATCACGGCCGGCACCCTACACCAGCGAACGCCAACCCCCTCCCCCTCCACCTGTCCCACCCAGGGTTGGATGCATGGAAGTCTGCCCCCTCATCCCAACGTCTAGCTTGGTGCGGCGCCAGTGAGAGATTCTTCGAGGAGCGCCACGAGCAGAGCCTGCTCGGTGTGGAGGCGGTTCTCGGCCTGGTCCAAGACCACCGACTGGGGACCATCCAGCACCTCGTCGGTGACCTCCTCACCACGGTGGGCGGGCAGACAATGCATGAAGATGGCATGTGGGCGGGCACGGCTCATCAACTCGGCGTTGACCTGAAATGGGTGCAAGGCCGTCAGGCGGGACTCACGATGCTGCTCGGAATCGCCCATGGACGTCCACACGTCGGTGTAGATGACGTCGGCGCCGGCAACGGCCTGGAGAGGACGGTCCGACAGTGTCACCGAGCCTCCGGATGTGGCCGCCATTCGCTGGCTCACCCGCGTGATCCCGGGATCGGGCGCCAGTCCGGCCGGGGTGGCGATCACCACTTCGGCCCCCAACATCGCCCCGGCCTCCATGAGGCTGTGGGCGACGTTGTTGCCCGCCCCCACGTAGACGATCCGGACACCGGCGATCCGGCCGAGCTTCTCACGGATCGTCATCATGTCGGCCAGCGCCTGGCACGGATGGTGCAAGTCGGTGAGGGCGTTGATCACCGGCACCGTCGCCGCCCCGGCAAACCGGTCGAGCTCGTCGTCGGAGTAGGTCCGGATGACGATCACCTTGGCGTAGCGGGACACCACGGCGGCCGTGTCCTCGATGGTCTCGCCCCGACCCAGTTGCAGCTCCTGAGGCCCGAAGAACTGGATCTGGCCCCCGAGACGAGCCACCGCCTCGGCGAGAGACACTCGAGTGCGGGTCGATGGCTTCGAGAAGTAGGCGAAGAGCGACTCGTCGTCGAGCACCCGATCGAAACGGTATGGCTCACGCTTGATGCTGTCGGCCAAATCGAGCAGCCGCACCAGATCCTCGGTCGACAGATCGGCGATACGAAGCAGGTCCTTCAACATTGGCTCCGAGGTCGGATGCCCTGAAAGTACGGCGGCGGCACCGGCCACGTCACGGTCGAAAGGACCTTTCGCTGCCGATCGGCCTAAGTACGGCCCTCATCCCCCCGCCCATCCGGATCGTCGGCCGAACCCACCTGGATCCAGAGATCGCCGTGTCGTCGATACTCGAGTACGTGTTCCACCGGGGGGTTGAAGAGCGTCTCGAACTCCATCAGCGCCATCGCCGTCCGGTAGCCGATGGGCCTCCGCGGCTCTGTGCCGTAGAAGATCCAGCCCTGCCGGTCCAGGAGTCGGAGAAGGCGATGAACGATCGAGGCCAGCACCGCGACTCCCACCCCAAGGGCGCAGGCCGTGAGCAACGACGTCATCGAGCACCAACCTACCGGAAACTCAGAGGAACGCGGCCGAGACCATCGGCGCTCTGGAACCGCCTTCTTCCTCTGGCACGGCGCCGGCCGTCGACGGACACTCCGGGCGAGACCTCGCAAAGGAGGTGGGTCTCATGTCGCAACCATCGAGACCAAAGGCGTTGGGACTCTGGTTGGCGACCGCGCTGGTCGTGGGCAACATGATCGGATCGGGCGTCTTCCTGCTCCCCTCGTCGTTGGCGCAATTCGGCGGAATCAGCTTGCTCGGCTGGCTGTTCACCGCCGCCGGGGCCGTCCTCTTGGCCATCGTGTTCGCCCGCCTGGGCCGGACATACCCGAGGACCGGCGGCCCCTACGAGTACAGCAGACGGGCTTTTGGTGACTTCATCGGATTCCAGACCGCGTGGGGCTACTGGATAGCGGTTTGGGCCGGGAACGCAGCGATCGCGGTGGCCTTCGCCGGCTACCTCGGCGTCTTCTTCCCGGCGATCAGCGATGAGCCGTGGCTCGCCGCAGTGACCGCCCTTGGCGCGATCTGGGTGCTCACCTGGGTCAACGCGGTGGGCGTTCGCCAGTCCGGGATCGTCCAGGGCATCACGACGGTGTTGAAGGTCCTTCCTTTGATCGTCATGGCCACCATCGGTCTGGCGTTCGTGAACATGGATCACTTCACTCCTTTCAATCAGAGCGAAGGATCCGCGTTCGGAGCGATCACGGCGGTGGCCGCACTCACTCTCTGGGCCTTCCTGGGACTCGAATCGGCCACGATCCCGGCCGAGGACGTGGAGAATCCGACGAGAAACATCCCGCGGGCCACGATTTGGGGAACGATCGGAACGGCTGCAATCTACATCCTCAGCACCATTGCGGTTCTGGGGATCATCCCGGCGGCGACGCTCGCCGAGTCGACCGCACCGTTCGCCGATGCCGCCGAGGTGGCGTTTGGCGGCTTGGCCGGCAACCTGGTCGCACTCGGCGCGGTCATCTCCACCTTCGGAGCCCTGAACGGGTGGATCCTCATCCAAGGCCAGATCCCGATGGCCGCGGCCAGGGATCACCTGTTCCCGGCCGCGTTCGGGAAGCTGGGACGGGGCGGAACACCGGTGTTCGGATTGGTCATCTCGAGCGTGCTCGTCACGATCCTGATGGCCACGAATTACACCCGTGGCCTCGTGGATCTGTTCACCTACACGCTGCTGCTGGCCACACTGACAACGCTCATCCCGTACGCCTATTCGGCGGCGGCCCAGGTGATGTTGTTCGTGAAAGATCGTCACCGCTTCGACGGCAAGAAGCTCACCGGTGACGTGATCATCGCCGCACTGGCATTCGCCTACTCGGTGTGGGCAGTGTTCGGTGCCGGGCAAGAGGTCGCTTTCTATGGGCTGTTGCTGCTGCTGGCCGGAATCCCGGTGTTCGTGTGGATGAAGTGGACCCGGGCTCACGCACCGACGCGGGTACGGGTACCCGAATCGGTCGCCGAACTGATGGACACGATGAGGCAATGAACGACGTTGGGACCGGATCCCCGGATCCGGTCCCAACTCGCGTCCGAATGGAGGAACAATGAAACGGACCGTCATCATGGGGGCGGGAGGGAGAGATTTCCACGACTTCAACGTGGCATTCCGCAACGACGACCAGACCGAGGTGGTCGCGTTCACCGCGGCCCAGATTCCCGGAATCGCCGACAGGACGTATCCGGCGTCACTCGCCGGCGATCGGTATCCCGACGGGATTCCGATCGTCGATGAGGCGACACTGGGTGACCTGATCCAGAGCGAGCACATCGACGAGGTCGTGTTCGCCTACTCGGACCTGTCCCACGAAGAGGTGATGCACAAGGCATCAATCGCCATGGCGCACGGCGCCGACTTCAAACTGATCGGCCCGAAGGCAACCATGCTGACGTCGACCAAGCCGGTCGTGGCCGTCTGCGCGGTGAGGACCGGCGCCGGAAAGAGCCAGACGAGTCGCCACATCGGGAGGTTGCTCACCGAAGCCGGGCTGCGGGTGGCCTTGGTCCGCCATCCGATGCCCTACGGCGACCTCGAGGCCATGAGGGTGCAGCGGTTCGCCACCGTCGAAGACATCGACGCCTCGAATCCCACCGTCGAGGAACGGGAAGAATACGAGGCTCCTGTCATGGCGGGCATGGTGATGTATGCAGGCGTTGACTACGCCGACATCCTCCATCAGGCGGAGTCCGAAGCAGACGTCATCGTGTGGGATGGCGGGAACAACGACTTCCCGTTCTATCGACCGGATCTCATGATCACAGTCGCCGATCCGCTCCGCCCCGGACACGAGATGCGTTACCACCCGGGCGAACTGAACGTCCGGATGTCACACATCGTCGTCATCAACAAGGTGGATACCGCCGATCCGCACGACGTGACCCACGTCATCGAGTCGGTCAAAGCGATGAACCCGACCGCGACGATCGTCCAAACCGCGTCGCCGGTCCGGTTGGAGGACGGGCCCGACGTGGCCGGGAAGAAGGTGCTGGTGGTCGAAGATGGGCCCACCCTCACCCACGGCGGCATGCCCTACGGAGCTGGAACGGTCGCCGTGCGTCGGGCCGGCGCCGACCAGATCGTCGATCCTCGCCCGTATGCGGTCGGATCGATCGCATCGATATTCCAGAAGTACCCAATGCTTGGACCGGTGCTACCGGCAATGGGATACGGAAACGAACAGCTTGCGGAGCTGGAGGCCACGATCAAAGCCACACCGTGTGACGTGGTCGTCACCGGCACACCCATGGCGCTCGAACGAATCATCGACACCGGTCATCCAACCAGGCACGTCGTGTACGAGTCGGCCGATGTGGGCCACCCCACCCTCAAGGACGCCATGATCCCGTTCATCACCCGGGCGTTGGGCGGAAGGAGACCGATCACAACCGGTTGACCAGATCCGACGGACGGAGCCCCACCCCCCGGCACCCGTTTTCACGCACGAAATGCAGCACATAGCTGCTTCTCGTGCGTTAGAAGGCGATCCGGGATGCGTAGACCGCGGCTGGCGGACGATCAGCGGTCGGCAGGGCCGTTTTCACGCACGAGAAGCAGCATATTGCTGCTTCTCGTGCGTTAGAACCGGTCTCTCCAGGGCGTCGGTCAGGAGAGCGTGATCGAGTCCGAGGGGTTCCAGCCGAGAGTCACCGTGGCGCCCGGGGTGAGGGCGAGAGGACCCGTCACGTTCGCCCGGAGCGGCGTCTGGAGACCCGGCACGGACACCACACAATGGGTCAACGCTCCGTAGAAAGACACGTCGACCACCGTCCCGTCGAGCCGGTTCGCGGCCTCGGTCGGGTTGATCAGGAGCTTCTCGGGGCGAACCGCCAACCACCGCACTTCCGAGGCCTGGCCCTCGGCGGCAAACGACCCGACCCCGGGCACCACGAACCGGTCACCCTGCAACGAGCCCTCCAAGAAGTTCATCTCGCCGATGAAATCGGCCACGAAGAACGATGACGGCTTCTCGTACAGCTCAACCGGCGATGCCACCTGGAGCACGCGGCCGTGGTGCATCACTGCCACCCTGTCCGCCATGGACATGGCTTCCTCCTGATCGTGGGTGACGACGATGAAGGTGATCCCCACCTCGTGTTGCAGTCGCTTCAACTCCAACTGCATCTCGGCCCGAATCTTGCGATCCAGCGCCCCCAACGGCTCATCCAGCAACAACACCCTGGGACGTTTCACCACCGCCCTCGCCAGGGCTACCCGCTGCCGCTGACCCCCCGACAACTGGTGCGGCTTGCGATCGGCCATCGACTCCAACCCGACCTTGGCCAGCGCCTCCTCCACCCGGGTATCGATCTCCGATCGGGGGAGCCTCTCCTCCTCCAAGCCGAACGCCACGTTCTTGCGCACCGTCATGTGAGGGAACAGCGCATACGACTGGAACATCATGTTGACCGGTCGGTGATAGGGCTTTGTCCCCACCAGGTTCTTGCCGTCGAGGAGCACCGCACCCGTATCGGGTTGTTCGAACCCGGCCAGGATGCGCAGCAAGGTCGTCTTGCCACACCCGGACGGTCCTAGCAGCGAGAAGAACTCGTTGTCGGCGACGTCGATGGACACGTCGTCGAGGGCGACGATGTCCCCGAACCGCTTGGTGACACCCTGGATCGAGATCAGCGTCACGTGAACAACTCCTTCACTCCACCCAGTCGCTGGGCCACGAAGATCACTGTGAAGCTCAGGCCGATGAGCACCACGGCCAGCGCATTCACCTCCGGGGTCACGCCGAAACGCACCATCGAATAGATCACCACCGGCAAGGTGGGATGGGCGGGTCCGTTCGTGAAGAACGCGATGACGAACTCGTCGATCGACAGTGTGAAGGCGAGCAACGCCCCGGCGACGATTCCCGGCGAGATGATGGGCAGTGTGATGCGCCAAAAGGTCCGCAGCTCGGATGCGCCGAGGTCGAGGGCGGCCTCCTCGACGCTCCTGTCGAAGTTGTGGAGCCGGGTTCGAACGATCGACGCCACGAATGCCAGGTTGAAGATCACGTGGGAAGCCATCACCGACACCCGACCCAATGTGAAACCGCTGAGCGTG
>Ga0224505_10002686_pt1 | contig 10332 bp, 8 predicted proteins | sample SF_Jan12_sed_USG_FD_169102 | JGI IMG/M metagenome (GOLD analysis project Ga0224505, IMG submission 169102) | Sediment microbial communities from San Francisco Bay, California, United States - SF_Jan12_sed_USGS_4_1 | ecosystem: Environmental > Aquatic > Marine > Sediment | place: USA: California...
TTAATTCAAAATGGAGGTCTTATACAGGGTGAACTTACTCACCTGACACTGGTGGATGTTGCCTTTCCTGAGGATATGCCGCAAGATCCAAGACTTGAATGCATAGCAGCTGACTTCAGTGACGAGGCAGTGATCAGCGGCATTCTTCGGCATCAGCCGGATTTGATATTTCATCTTGCGGCCATCGTTAGCGGAGAAGCAGAAAAAAATCTTGACCTGGGGATGAAGATAAATTTCCACGCCTCGCTGCAACTATTAGAATTGTGCAGAAAGCTAGCGATTCATCCGCGGATTGTATTCGCCAGTTCTTGCGCAGTATTTGGTGGTGATGTTTCCAGGGTTGTATTGGACGAAACCAGTCCGAAGCCACGCAGCTCGTACGGTTCGCAAAAGGCAATGGTAGAACTCCTGATGAATGATTATAGTCGAAGGGGATTTGTTGATGCCCGAAGTATCAGGTTACCCACTATTGCTGTAAGACCGGGAAAAGCAAATGCCGCGACATCATCATTTGTAAGCGCTATCATTCGTGAACCGTTGAATGGCAAAAGTGCTTCCTACCCGGTACCCGCTGAAACTTTGGTATGGATTCAATCGCCAAAGCGTGTTATTCAAAACTTTATTCACGCTGCCAATATTGATGAAAAACTACTCGGGGATGACAGGATTATCAATCTTCCGGGATTGACCGTTTCGATTCAGGAAATGATCGATAGTCTTGGGCGGATTACCAATCCGGCGGTAACCAAATTAATATCCTATGAACCGGACGCATTTCTGCAGCGCATTGTGCTTACATGGCCACCCCATTTTGATACGCTAAGGGCAAATACATTGGGATTTGTAAGCGATACTTCTGCGGAAGAAATTATAAGCACATACATCGATGAGGAGAAGATCGTGAATATCTAAATGAGAAATAAGGATGGGGCAGCACAATAAAATTGCAATAGTAACCGGTGCGGGTTCTGGTATCGGAAGAGCCGTGGCGATAGCGCTCTGCAGTGAGGGCTGGACTATTGTTCTTGCTGGCAGACGAGAAAAAGAACTTATCGAGACGGCAAACGCATGCGATGTAGGACGGACGCTGGTTGTTCCAACAGACATTAACATTCCTGATAGCGTAAAAAATCTTTTTGGACAAACGATGAAAACGTTTGGTCGTCTGGATTTACTTTTCAATAATGCTGGCGTAAATGCGCAGTTGAAACCACTTGAAGATTTGACGCTCGAGGAATGGCAAACGGTAATCAATACGAATTTGACCGGTGTATTTTTGTGCACGCAGGAGGCGTTCAAAATAATGAAAAATCAAGATCCGATAGGGGGACGCATCGTCAATAACGGATCGATTTCCGCCCACGTCCCGCGTCCCCATGCTGCGCCCTATACGGCGAGTAAACATGGGGTTACCGGTTTAACCAAATCTACCGGTTTAGAGGGTCGTGCATTCAACATTGCTTGTGGGCAAATTGATATCGGCAATGCCAACAGCGTGCTAACCAGGAAAATTGAAGCAGGCATACTGCAGGCGGATGGCTCTCACAAAATTGAACCTACTATCAGTCTTAAGGATGTAGCCCGCGCAGTCGTTTATATGGCCAGCTTGCCGCTCGATACCAATGTTCCGTTTCTGACAGTTATGGCGAATCAAATGCCTTTTATCGGAAGAGGGTGAAGCGGTGCTTTCAGGCCAGTTTTGTGATTCATTTTGTTGTCAGAAAATCGGCAGTATTATTTTTTTTTGCTCGCGGCAACTTTGTTTCAGTCTTTTAATTGATACTCAATCGTGGATACCACTCTCACAATTTTGATGTAAGCAGTATTTTGATCCAGATCGTTAATCGTAAATAAACCTTGTTGTGCTTTTTTGATCTTGCTAACTTTTGAATTGGAATCACGCGCAAATTTTTCGGCTACTGCCCTGGCATTTTTTGTCGCTTCCTCAATCATACCGGGTTTGAGTTCATTTAATCCGGAGAAGCTGTATTCAATTGGTTGATAAGTGTTTTTTGAACTGATTAGTATACCTTTTGAAATTAATTCTAAAGACTTCGATAATGCATTTTGAAGTTTTTCAATATCATTGGTTCTAACAGTGAATTCTGAATTTGCGATATATCTGAATTCACGATTTTGGCTGTCACCACCGTACAGAAGGGCTCTTGTATCACTAATCGTGGTAGTCCCACTTGTCAGTTCCTTGTCAGCAAACCCTTGATTCTTAAAAAAAAGCTTCACCTCCTTATTTTGCTTTTCTATTTCGTTTTTCAAGTTGCTTAAGTCATTCCCTGCCAAAGTCATGGTAATTGGCCAAACTGCAAGATCTGCATTGACCTGTTTTTCCGATAGACCTTTCACCTCTACAGATCGGTCAAACTCTTTTCCATTCCTATGCATATTGCCGACAAAATAACCCGCAATCATCATGGAGCAGGATATCATAATGGTATTGACTAATCCATTCGTCTTCATGTGTTCAAATTCTTAATTTCGTAGTACGCCGGGCATTGCGCCTGTCAAACAAGTCAGCACATTTCCGCTCCGATGTCATAAAGCTAAATTAGTTGTTTACTCCCAATTTACAAGTTGCATGGGCTATGGGAGCCAATGTGCCTGTTATGTTTATGTGGATACCCATTGTCAACGGTATTTTTCTGGCAGGCTGATCAGCAGAAAAGCTATTGATAAAAGTGGGGATTTCGGCCACTTTGCGCCGGCTGAAAAATCGGGTGTTCCTGCCCATTAACCTATTTGATTCATATTTTCTGCCCTGAGCCATGCTGATGGTAATTTAAAAATGACTATTTTCCTGCACTAAAACCTAAGTTATCATGCCTCAAACCTGTAATGCATCGAGCGATTTTACATCAAGTCTTTGTGCACACGTAATGGGGCTATTGAAATCCTATAACCAAACCAGATAAGAAAATGAGCGATCAAAACCACAAAAGACTTTTTTACGGTAGTTGTTTTGCACTAATCACAACTGCCTTTTCTTTCAGCATCAGAGCAGGGATCTTACCACAACTGGGAGAAGACCTCAGTTTGTCGGCCGAGCAACTGGGATTTATAAATTCCATGTGGTTTTTTGGATTCCCCATTTCCATGGTGATTGGCGGACTGGTCTACCATACGGTAGGTCCGAAGAAAATCATGCAGTTCGCATTTTTTGCCCATGCCGTTGGTATTTTAATGACTATCTATTCAGGTAGTTACATGGGGTTACTCATTTCTACTTTCCTGATCGGTCTGGGTAATGGTTGTACAGAGGCAGCCTGTAATCCAATGATCGCGGATACCTATGAAGGAGAGCGTATGAGTAAAATGTTGAACAGATTTCACATGTGGTTTCCTGGCGGTATCGTCATAGGAAGCCTTGTATCCAAATTCATGACCGATAGCGGATTTGGGTGGGAATCACAGATATGGGTCATCTTAATTCCTACTTTGACTTATGCATACATGTTCTTTGGACAGGAGTTTCCAAAGGCCAAAGTTGCAGCGTCAACTTCCCTTTCAGAAAATGTGAAAGCCATGATTTCCCCGCTTTTCCTTTTCATGTTTGTCTGTATGGCGCTGACAGCCATTTCAGAATTCGGTCCACAGCAATGGGTAGGTCTAATTTTATCAAAGAGTGGCGCCCAACCGATGTTAATTCTGGCATTGGTCACTGGACTGATGGCCGTGGCGCGTTATTTTGGGGGCGAAATGGTGCACAGGTTTAACCAAACCGGAGTCCTGCTGGGATCTTCCATTCTCGCAACAATTGGTGTTTATCTATTCAGCACGCAGACAGGAGCCATGGCTTACGTTGCTGCGATAATTTACGCACTTGGTATTGCTTACTTCTGGCCAAATATGATTGGGTTTATTGCTGATAAAATTCCTAAAAGTGGTGCTTTCGGCATGTCTATCATCGGGGGTGTAGGCATGTTTTCCACTTCAATCTTCCAGCCTTTTATTGGAAGGTGGATTGATTCGGACAGGGCAGAAGCTGCGGCGCAGGGATTGACAGGTGATGAGCTGGAATTGGTTGCCGGACAGGCCACATTGGGCACGATGGTAATTTTGCCAGCTATCCTTATTGTTTTGTTTACGATTTTATTATTCTGGATGCGTAAGGTAAAGGACGAAGCGCAAACGAATTGATGGAATAGGCGGGGCAAAGAACCTTGTCTCCTTTACTTGAATTCAACTGTGTTCTATTTTGCAGATGGATCAGCCACATTGATCCATCTGCATATTTGTCACAACAAATATTTGATTGATTCTTACTATCGGCTCGGCTTAATCAGGGACAATGGCATCACTGTTTTCCTTTGTGGTCGTGGTTGCCGGGTTAAAGTTGTCAATGAGACCGCTGCTAGAGGTCACCATTTCCTTGATTTTTGATCACAGATGATTGGGTTACAAAAGATCGTTCTGATTCACTGAAAAGGAATCATACAGTTTTCTATGGATTGCTTTAGCATTGTTTTGAATATCCCACATATTGTAGATACCCGCCGTTGTTACAATGATGAGTTTATTATTTTGATCAATATAAATACGCTGGTCTCCATTTCCTACCGCGGCTTGTACCGTCACTGGCTTACTCTGTATACTGTCATTGTATATCCAAAATTGGTACCCATACGCGCCATTTGGAGTATTTTCAGCTGCAGGTAGAGAAATACCTGGAGCGAATGAATCCATTACCCAATTCATTGGCACAATCTGCGTCGAGCCCCATTTCCCTTTGTTTTGATACAAGATGCCAAACTTGAGCATGTCTCGTGATGATAATCTTAATCCTGATGCTGCAGCGGGATTATTTTTACCGTAATAATTTGTCCATTGGGAATGGGTAATGCCCATTGGTTCAAAAAGATATTCTTTTGCAAATGCATATACATTTTTCCCGGTGGTTCTTAATATAATATTTGCAAGCAACTCTGTTGTCCCTCCGTTATAGTTCCATACCGTACCAGGCGCAGAAACCAAGTTTCGACTCAGGATAAATCCGACTATATCTTCACTTGCTTCCATTTGAGCTTCAGTATTGTCCGCAGGTACTGTTTCATCCCATTCAAGTCCGGACGTCATTGTCAGCAGATGCCTGATTGTTAATTCCCCTTTCCCGCCAATATTATACTGATTGTAGTCCTTAAAGAAATCAAATACCTTTTGGTCTACGCCTTCGATTTTTCCCTGTTCAATCGCGATACCAATGCAAGCGGAGACAATACTCTTGGATACACTTCTCATGTCGTGTAGAACAGTATCGCTGTGTGAAACGATTCCAAGATCACGGCCCCAGCAATAGTCCCGGCCGGTAAAATATACTTCAAAAACGAGTTTATCGTCTTTATAAATAAGCAAACTATGTCGGTTAGGGTAATAGCCTGAATTAATGCTATCGACAACCTCTTTAATAACTTCTTTTTTCATTCCGACTTCATCCAGGGTACCAACTGCAATACCATCATTTAAGTAGACAGGCTTTTCAGCATTCGGGCTAGTCGCAGGATCGCAGCCATAAACGATCATTAGTGAACATATTGCTGCGAGCAGGATTGATTTTCTCATAATTTCACATGGGGTTAATGCGACGATCAAGTTGGTGTTTGTAGCGTTAAAGGAATCAGCAATACCAAACTGTTCTACCGCCATTAAGTTCTCTTTGTTTGTTATCCTTTAGTATTCTGGAGCGATCACCTGGCTTAATGCACTTCCCAATTTCGATCATAAATTCCGGTAAAGCTAATTCTTTGACGCCCAGCCAGGAACCGGTGGGAAATTGCCTGGTGTAAATGGTGTTGCGGTAGGCCGATTGTTTAAGGAATTCAGGCATATTGATAGTGAAAACATTTCAACGACAACATCATCAAAAGTGCAATCGTAATGTATTAGCACTTTATCCAAATCAGCGTAACACTACCACCTTGTGGCTATACTTATAATGTTACGCTGTTTTTTCACGGACCAGGCTATTGTTTTACGCGTTGACAAAGGGCGATACCTTTGTACCAATCAATGCAATAGATCTCAAAAGTTTTTCGTGTGATAAACCAGCATCCATCTGAAAAGTGAATCTGGAAATTCCGCCGAGCGCATTACTGTGACGAACTATTTTCGCTGCAACTTCTTCTGGGCTCCCTACGAGCAAGGCGCCTGTTCGCCCATTTTGCGCGTCAAATCCGGCACGCGTAACAGGCGGAAATCCGCGTTCTTTTCCGATTCTGGTAAACATTTCTGCGTACCCCGGATAATAATCCGCAACCGCTTCTTCAGTGCTGTTGGCCACATATCCAAGGGAGTGTAATCCGACTTTCAATTGATTTGGCGGGTGACCAGCACGTTCTCCTGCTTGTTTGTACAAATCAATTAACGGCCGAAAGCGATGTGTTTCCCCGCCAATGATAGCCACCATAAGTGGTAGTCCGAGTTCTCCGGCACGGATAAATGAAGCTGGTGTACCACCAACCCCCAACCAAACGGGCAATTGAACCTGTAATGGACGCGGATAAACTGGCTGATTTCTCAAGGCAGGACGAAATTGGCCTGACCAATTGACGATTTCATTGTCACGAATAGCCAGTAAGAGTTCCAGCTTTTCAGAAAAAAGAGCATCATAATCCTCAAGTTTCAAGCCGAATAGTGGAAAAGATTCTATGAATGAGCCCCGTCCAACGACCATTTCCGCCCGTCCTTGAGAAATTAAATCTAGTGTAGCGAAGTTTTGAAATACCCTAACTGGATCCGCTGCGCTCAGTACGGTAACCGCACTTGTTAGCCTGATGCGCTTCGTTCTCGATGCAGCGGCTGCAAGAATAATTGCCGGAGCGGAATCCAAAAACTCTTTCCGGTAATGTTCTCCTATTCCAAATACATCCAGACCTACCTGGTCGGCAAGTTCCATTCTTTCCAGCAGTTCAGTCAGTGCTTTTGAGCCATTGGCATCCCGATTTGTAGGTGCCGCCGCAAAACTGTCAATGCCTATTTGCATACTTTCCATCTGTGTTTATTCGATTAAAATAACCAATTCATTCATCCGCCACTGACGCCTTGCTGTCAATATGCTGAGTTTCGTGATCACTACGAATGGACCTTTGCGCATGGACCGGAACGTTCCCAATAAGCACTCGTTTTTAATGCCGTTAATTGGCGTTCGTCTTCGTGTCAAATATATTTTTTCGCTGCGTTAGATATTAGGATGTTGATCATGCCAATTTGTGACCTGTTCGTAAGCATATCCCATTCTGCAAAGGACTGACTCTCCCAAATAGCCTCCCATTAACTGAAAGCCAAGTGGGGCCCCGCTCCTGGCTTGTCCGCAGGGTAAAGTCAAGGCAGGTATACCAGCCAAATTAGCCGGCAAACCAAAGTGATAATCGAACGCTGTCAAGTAGGGATCAAAGCCTGACATAGGTCCACGAAGTATTTTTTCATCAGGCACGTTGACCATACCTCCAGCTGGCGCGGCTATCGCATCGGCACCTGAGAGTTGTTTCAGGAGTTGATTTTTAAAATCTAAGCGATAGCTTAACGCTTCAGCGTATTCAGCATCCGTCACCGATTGACCAAAGTCAAGAAAGTCCCTGAAGAACTCTCCATATTCCGCCCTTCGGGATGGATATGTTTCCTTATGGGCAAAAAGTGCCTCTTTTGAGGCGATATCAAACCATACCTTATCATGTTCATCTCCCGTGCCAGGTATCTTGACCTGGACAATTATGGCTCCAAGTGCTTCCAGCTGTTGAATGGCATTTTCAATAGCTGTAACCAGATAGGGTTCAACGCCATCGCTTAGGTAGTTTTGGTCAACGCCAACACGCAATCCTTTTACCCCACTTTTTAATTCTGCTCTAATATCCGGGACTTCATCCTGAATAGTAGTTGGGTCATTCGCATCATATCCTGCGATAGCTTCAAGCATGATCGCAGCATCCTCTGTGGACCGAGTCATAGGTCCAACGTGATCCAGTGACGCGGCCAATGGCAATACGCCATAGCGACTAACCAGGCCATAGGTTGGTTTGAGCCCCACAATGCCATTTGCCATGGAGGGGAATCGAATGGAGCCGCCGGTATCCGTACCTATGGAGCCAAAACACAACCCTGCTGCAGTTGCCACCCCAGGTCCACTGGAAGAATCACCTGCCCAAAATTCTCCCCATGGATTTACAGGAATTTTGAAATTTGAATGGTACCCACCCATTGCTCCTTCGGTTAAGTTTAGTTTCCCAAGTATTACGGCACCGGCGTCTTGTAAACGGTTCACAACAGTAGCATTATAGGCTGGAACAAAATTTGATTTGAATGCATGTCCGCCCGTGGTTGGTGCATTTGTGGTAAACAACAGGTCTTTTACCGCTATTGGAACTCCGTGCAGGGGCCCTCTGTATTTTCCTGAGGCCAGTTCCTGGTCAAGTTTATTCGCAGCAGCAAGCGCAGCCTCGTCCATCACTGTAATGTAACTATTAAGCTTCTTATCAATGGCACCGATTCGGTTGAGCATTGTTTGGGTTAACGCTACGGATGAAATCTTTTTTAATTTAATCAGCGCTGATATTTCAGCCAGCGTCTTATAGTATATCGGCTCATCGTTATCAGCATCTATATTCGCTCGCTCGCCTGAACATCCATATGGAAATTGAATAGCAGCAGCACTTAACCCCAGGATTCCGATCGCCCTACGTCTTGATATTGTGCTTCGGTTACTCAGATTATTTTCCATGGTATTCATTGCTGTTGATGACATTGGGAAAATATTGGGCGGCAGAACCGTTTCGCAATCTCTTGTGTTGGGCGAAAGGATATTATATTTTGGTGTATTTCTTCACCAGAAGTCTTTCGCTTAAAGAAAGAATATTTTCGCCTCGGTTGTCCCGTACTAAGAAAGTGTTCGTTATTAATCCGGATTCTTTTCAGCTAATGTCTTCAAGGCATTATTCATAGATTTCAACATAGGTGAAACACCTGCTTCCAGTTTATTCCAAAACAGTGGCACGAGCATTCCACTGAACGCTTCTGTGTGAATAAGTCGGGTGCCGGCAGCAGTCTCTTCAAGTTCGAAGACTTTGTCATTGGTAAATAAGAATCCGGCCATCATTTTAGCACGCCAGCGAAAAGACTTCGGCTTCTCGAATGTAGTGATAACAGGCATATATTTGTTTGCGTCTTTACCATCTTTGCCACGCATCGTAATATTAAGCTTAGACCCGGCAGAAGCGGCTCCGCCTGCCTGGTTGACGATTGGATTCCAATCCTTCCAGTGATCGAAATCAGTGAGAATGCTCCACACTTTTGTCAATGGCGCTGCAATTTCTATTTCGGTTCGAATTTCTCGCATGATAATTCCAATTGGCTATATAATTACCCTGATCTTAGAATAATCTGGTATGTATAAAAATGGTTTGGTGAGTATAGTATTAGTCGCTTCTAGTGTCAGTTCAATGTACAAATTAATTGAACAATTCACTTTGTCATTTTTCTTGTCTTGTGGAAATAATTAACGTGCGCAAAGATAAAATGCCCCATGGCGGGGGTAATGCTAAAGTAGTACTCCCATGATGGTTATCGCATACATTAACACAGTCGCTGCTATTTCCAAGGCAAAGTGCTTCCTTTGGATGCTGGTGAACGCGGGGGAAGCCAGGTCCCCTGGTAATGGCGCCAGCTTTTCAAACTTTGGTTCAACGACGTTGTCTATAATGGGCCCCAAAACCCAAATCAATCCTACAAAACCCACCTTGACAATTAACAGCGTAGTAAACGGGTAACCAACAAACAGCCATCCGATTCCAGATAATGTTAGCAAAATCATTCCTACTACGATAAGCTTTGTGACGGGTTTGGTGACCTTCAAATAGATATTAAGGAACTCATGGTTAGAGTAGCATCGGAAAAGTAGTACAAGCTTAACTGTTGCGGAACCGACTCCAAGTGAAAACCCTATTAGATGCATCAAAACTAATAAATTGTAAATGGTAAACATAATGCCCTCCTTTCGTTTAGTTCATAACTAGCGTAAAACAAACAACACTACGAATTTAACAATTAGTCAAAAGTTCAGAACGACATCACAGGTTTTTCTTTGGATAACCGGAAATCAACCAGGTTAGCGGCTCGGTTTATGGGTATCCAACGCTATCCTGAAATACTTCAGCAATATGGCCTTAAACGCTTCTTCATTTTCCAAGTAGGTTTCGGTTATAGCGTTACCATTCTTTATTCTTAAGGTGTTTCCTGAAATGGTAATGCGACCATTTTGTGTTGGTCTAGTGATTAGTATTTTTTGTGTGAAATGTGATTTTGGACTTGTTTGGTGGTAAATGCACATTTCAT
>Ga0224505_10002687_pt1 | contig 10332 bp, 13 predicted proteins | sample SF_Jan12_sed_USG_FD_169102 | JGI IMG/M metagenome (GOLD analysis project Ga0224505, IMG submission 169102) | Sediment microbial communities from San Francisco Bay, California, United States - SF_Jan12_sed_USGS_4_1 | ecosystem: Environmental > Aquatic > Marine > Sediment | place: USA: California...
GATTCCGGGATCGCCCAAGGTGGCGTACGAGTATCTGTCTGCTCGGAACGGGCGGGTGGAGCCGAATCCGGGGTTCAAGGAGTTCATCTTCAAGGACCTGTCGAACCAGCATTGGGTGCGGTTCGTGGTGCATGCTGGCACCAACGGTCAGGGACGGGTCTGCACCCAATTCCACACCGTCTACACCGTCGTCTACGACCTCGATGGGAACGAGCTGATGAACGTTGGTTTCATGGCCGACTTCGGTCGAGCCGTCAACGCCGACAATGGCACCGCACTGAGTCCCACCAACTGCTCGGCGGCGCTGCCGGCGCTCGACACCGATCGGGTGCGAATGATCAACATGACGGGGGCCGACCACCACTACGAGCAGTGGGACAGCTTCGATGACTCGATTGCGACCGAGAACCTCGGGTTCGGCGAGTTCCAGCTCGGTGTCGACATCAGGAATCCGATGACCGAGTGCAGCTCGGCGAGCTGCAACGCCGTTCAGCGCATCAATCGGTTCGCCGACGGCGACTTCGACAACGGGGCCGAGCGCACGATCGAGGTGGGACGCTGGGACGGGGGGCTGGACGTGATTCCGTCCCGGGCGCTCGCAACCGGCGAGTTCTGGACGAATCCGATGGCGTCCCAGGCGGTCTCGGAATCGGCCGCGAACGCCGTCCGGCAGTTCCTCTCGAACGAGGCGGCGCTCATCGACTTCCAACCCGACTCCGGCGACTACACGGTGATGTGTGACACCGACGATCCGTGGAGGATGCTCTACTCGTGCCGGTCGGTGGGGGATGGCGACGAGTTCCCGCACGTGCCCGACATGCAGATTCAGAACGGCTTGACAGACAACTGATCGGGCAGGCGCCGATCGATGGACCGGTTCGGACCGGTCCGGTCACGCCGAACTCTCGGCGTCCTCCAGAGCCGCGGCGATGCGAGCCGAGTTGAGCCTGGGCAAGGCGTACGCGAACAGCAACACATGGGCGCCGGCGGCGACGAGGAACGGAAGCCGGAGCCCGAAATCGCGTCCCACCATGGACTCGCCGAGCTTCACCAGGAGGCCGCCGGCGAGGGATCCGATCGGCATCATTCCCCACCCGAACATCCGGTACACGCTGTTGACGCGCCCCAGGAGCTGATCCGGGATGATCGTCTGGCGGAGTGACACCGTGATCACGTTCCAGAGGACCGCTGAGAAGGCGCCGAAGAGGAACATGACCCAAACCACGGCGGCGACCGACGTGAGCCCGATGACGAGTGCGGTCAGCCCGCCGACGATGATCGTCAGGAACAGCGACGGACCATTGCCGAGGCGTTTGGCGATCCGCTCGGCCAGGAAGCTCCCGACGATGCCACCGACTGCGCCCGCCCACATCATGACGGCGAATCCGGTGGCGCCGAGCTCGAGGATCTCCTGGACGAAGAGCACGTAGGTGGCCATGGTCGCCATTCCGAGGCCGTTGAGGACACCGAGGCTGATGGCGAGCGCTCGGAGGAACGGCCGGGTCCAGAGCCACATGAATCCTTCCTTGACGTCGGTCACCCAGCTCGGCCGCTCGGTCGCTGCCACACCGCCTTTGGGCTTGAAGTCACCGGCGATGAAGAGCGTCATGAGTGCAGCGACTGCGAATGTCGCGCTGTCGACGAAGAAGGGGAGCGAGAAGGCGGCGGCGAGCAGAAGTCCACCGACGACGGGTCCGGCGAAGCTGTTCATCACCGACTCGGCTCCCCACATACGCCCGTTGGCCCTTTGGAGGAGACTCTTGTCCACGATCGACGGCAGGAGCGTTTGCGCGGCGTTGTCTCGCAACACCTCGGCGGTTCCCAGCATCAGGCCGGTGATGTAGAGGATCGCCAGGAGAAATCCTGAGTTCGAAGGGACGCCGGCGGTGCCTGCGGCGATGACTTCCGGGCTCGACAGCGACGCCTGGTTGGAAAGGACGATGAAGGCGACCGCCAGTGTGAGCGCGGTGCGGGCGACGTCCATGGACATCACGAGCCTCCGGCGGTCCACGCGATCGGTGATGACACCTGCCGGGAGGGTGAACACGAGCCATGGCAACCGGGTCGCAAGGGCGACGAGTGCAATGGCAACGGGGTCGCGGGTGACGGCCGATGCCAGCCACGGGTAGGCGACGCCGGCGACACCGTCGCCGAAGTTCGACACGACGTTTCCGACCCACAGGCGCCAGTAGTTGGCGCCCAGCTTGGCTTCGGTGGAGGATTTGGGGGAGTCGACGCTCATGGCTGGTCCTCGTCTCGCAGGGTGGGTTTGGTTGTCGGAAAGAAGGCCAGGCTCACGCCGTAGACACGGTCTCCCCGTCTGGTTTCCTTCGTGAACTCGGCGGCAAGGTCGATCAGCCGGTCGACCCATTCGGCTGCCCGTTCCTGGGGGATGCGGGCATACCGGATGGTGGTCAGGGCCGGCAGATCCTCTGTGGGGTTCGATTGCCGGTACCGGTCGATCTCCCGGATCGCTTCGGTGAGGAACATGGCCTTTTCGAAGTCGATCTCGGAGGCTTTCTCCAGAGCGAAGGTTCGAGCGGTCCGTCCGTAGTATTTCGCCTCGATCGCCCTTACCCGTTTGGTTCGGACAACTCGGATGAGGCCGGCCCCCTCGAGGGCCTTGCAGTGGTGACCGATGGTGCCTTTCGGCTTCTGGAGGGCGTCGGCGAGTTGGGAGGTGGTCGCGGCCCGCTCGCCCAGCAACTCGATGATCGATTGCCGGGTCGGCTCGAAGAACACCCTGATCTGTTCGGGGTCGAGCTCGAGGGTGTCTTCGATCTCGTAGTCTGGCGTCTGATGGTCGGCCATTCCGGAATGGTCGGCCATTGCCGACCATTTGTCAAGTGGAAATCGGGGCTGCGCGGAGCAGCGGAACGTCCCGCACGCCAATGGCTCCGTCTACCCCCAGGCGCCTCGATTCCAGGTGAGGGCGTAGTCCTCCGCCGCGAAGAAATCCTCCACGAACGTGACCTTGATGTTCCGGGGATCTCCCTCGACCGTGTGGACGGCTAGCTCGGTGAAACGCTCGATTGTCTCGGCGGTGTCCACACCCTCGAAGTCCGCAGCGATCGAAGCGTCGTAGGCGTCGAGGAGCGGGCGAGCCGAGAACACCTGCGGGGTCTGGGCGCGTTGGAGGGAGCCGGGCGGTACCAGTTCCGGTCGGCCGCCGTCGGTGCGGAAGACCGTGCCTTCCACCGGCAGGGCGGGAACGGCAGCGCCATGGGTCGCGGCGGCCGTGACCACACGGTCGAGCAGGTCGAGAGTGATGAACGGTCGTGCGCCGTCGTGGATGGCGACCAGGTCGATGCGGTCCCCGAGAATCTCGTCTCTCAGGGCATCCAGGCCGGCCATCTCCGAGCGGTGTCGCGAACGGCCCCCCGCAACGATGCGAGTCGGCTTGTCGAGGCCCGCCACGAGCCTCTTCGCTCGGTCCTCGTCGCCTTCCCGCACCACGACCACGATCGTCGTCACGTGTGGCGATGCGGACACGGCCTCGAGCGAGTATTCGAGCATGTCGCGGTCGCGGATCGGCAGGTAGACCTTGTTCACTTCGGCCGCAACCCGAGTACCCGATCCTCCGGCGAGCACGATGGCGGCGGTCGTGGTGGTCACGATTCGACGTTACCGCGGCCGGGACGATGGCCGGTCGTGGCAAACTGGATGTGTTCATGGTGAGTCCACATCTCTTGCGTCCGTTCACGGCGCGTCAGCTCAGCCTGGTGGAAGGCGAGGGCCGCGTCCTGGCCTTCTCCGTCCTCGGCGGCCGTTTCGTCGGGCCTTCCGTCCAGGTCCACGCCCCAACCCTCGCCCACCGCGTCGGCCACCTGCCAGAACAGATCGACACTGTGGTCTTCCTCGACGAACCGGTGCCCGACGCTGCCATGGTCTCGCTCGTAGACGACATGCTGGAAGCCTTTGACCGGGTTCCGGCCGAGGTGCTGGCCCGCTACTCGGATGCGACGGAGGCCGTGAAGCGGGTTGCCGGTGGAGTCGTCGTCGAAGGCATCGACCGCTCGTCACTGGTGGTCGTTCGCTGCCCGGAGGTGATCGGTCGGGAGGCGTTGGAGCGGGCCGTGGCGTCGCTCTCCGATGAGATGTGGGTGAATCCGACAGCCCTCGCCGCGGCGTCCGGAGCGTCCGTCTCGATTTATGGGAGTGGCGAACGCACGAAGACTGCGGGCTAGGCCTCCTACGCGCTGGCGCGTCTCCGGGCCTTCAAGACCCAGACGGTCAATGCGGCGGCCAGCCCTCCGGCCACGGCAGCTCCACTGATCACCGGAACCGGCGCCGGCACGGCCGCCAATCTCGTCCGCAGCGTCACCGGGCGTTCGAAGTGGACTATCAGCCAGTCGCGTTCGTTGGCAAGATCTTCCAGCTCCTTGTCGGGATTGACAGCCACCGGATGGCCGACGGCCTCGAGCATCGGGGCGTCGGTCGCCGAGTCGGAGTAGGCGTAGCAGTCCGCGAGCTCCAGCCCATCGCGTTCGGCGACCTCCCGAATCGCTTCGGCTTTGCCGGCGCCGTAGGCGTAGAACTCGAGGCGGCCCGTGTACTTCCCGTCGTCGTCGATTTCTGGTCGGGTACCGATCACCTCGTCGACTCCGAGGTACTTGCCGAGTGGGGCCACCACCTCGACCGGGCTCGACGAGATGACGACGACCCGCCGGCCGGCGCGCCGGTGTTCGTCGATGATGGCGAGTGCTTCGGCGAACACGAGAGGAGCCACCACTTCGTCGACCGTTTCTTCGACCAACTCTTCGATTTCTCGTTTGTCCCAGCCTTTGGTCAGTTCCCCGAGTTCGTCCCGCACCTTCTCCAACTGATCGTGGTCGGCGCCGAACATCGAGTAGTACGCCTGGGCGATGCCGGCCTTCAACATGGCTCGTTTCGAGAGGATGCCGGCTCGCGACAAGGGTTTGGCGAAGGCGAGGGTCGACGACTTGGCGATGATCGTCTTGTCGAGGTCGAAGAATGCCGCTGAGCTCACGGTCTCGAGTGTACGGCGGTTCCAGCGCCAATCGGAGTATCCGACCGGCTCCCTTCCCTCGCTGCTGACGTGTGTGTACGTTGGTTTGCGTGACAAGACACTCGATATTGACGGTCTGTTCGCATCGGGATCTTCTTCTCCACCACGTGGCGCCGATCGGACTGGCGGCAGTGAGGCCGACGGCTCTGCTGGTCGACCTCGATGACGCCGCTCCGATGTACCCGGGCCGCATGACGATCGCCGACCTCCTGGCGGACGGCGTTCGCCAGAGTGATCTCGTCCCCCGGCGCCCCGGAACCGCCGTCCTCGGACGGGGCGACGCCGGACTCGGCGACGCCATCGAGATGGTGTCCACCCTGAGTAGGGGTTGGCCGGCGATTGTGGTCCGGTGCGGGATCGAGAGTCTGCCCTACCCCAGAATCGAGGTGGTGCCTGCATTCCCGGCCGAATGGGGGTCGGCCTTGGACAACATCGTCGTCCAGCGCACCGTCGGCGGCAAGCCGCCGGCCAAGCTCTCGTTGCCGCCACTCCGCCCGGCCCAGGTTCGGTCGATGCTCGATGGCAAGGTCTCGCGTCGCTGGCGGTGGGTGCGGGCTTGGGGGCCGGCCTGGGAGATGCCGTGGGACTGATCGAGCGGCTGTCGGATGCGCTGATCGCTTCGGAAGTGCCCATCGAAAGGCGAGCCTTGGGAGAGGCTTTGACGGGCATCGCCGCCGAGCAGGCTCCCCTCGCTACGGCCGAACAGCTGGAATCGGTTGTGGACGCGCTCGTCGGGCTGGGACCGCTGGAGGTCCTGCTCCGCGACCCTGAAGTCACCGACGTTCTCGTGAACGGTCCTGCAGACGTTTGGGTCGAGCGCAAGGGCGTGCTCTCGCGAACCAGAGTCCGGTTCGCCGATGACGATGCGGTCGTGGCGGCAGTGGAAAGGACGATCGCGCCTCTGGGCCTGCGTTTCGACAGGGCTGCTCCGATGGTGGACGCTCGCCTGGCCGACGGCAGCAGGCTGCACGCCGTTCGGCCACCGGCTGCCGTCGGCGCCACGATCGTTGCCATTCGCCGATTCTCGCAGGCCGTGCCGTCGCTGACGGCGATGGTGGACGCGGGAACCATGTCGCCGGAACAGGCGGCTGAGCTGCGCGACCTCGTGCGGACCCGCGTGAACGTGCTGGTGTCGGGGGGCACCGGTGCAGGGAAGACAACCCTCTTGAACGTGCTCTCCACGGAGATCCCAGACGACGAACGCGTCGTCGTGATCGAGGACGCGTCCGAGTTGCGTTTGGCCGGACACGTCGTTCGGCTCGAAGCCCGTCCCCCGAACTCGGAGGGAGCGGGCGAGATCACCGTCCGCAGGTTGGTTCGGTCCGCGTTGAGGCTCCGACCCGACCGGATCGTTCTGGGGGAGGTGCGGGGACAAGAGGCCTTGGAACTCATCGGTGCTCTCAACACCGGTCACGCCGGGTCGATGTCCACAGTCCATGCCAACTCGCCCGAGGAGGCGTTGTGGCGGCTCGAGACGCTGGCGTTGACAGGATCGGCCCGGGTGGGATCGGAGGCGATCAAGCGTCAGCTTCGCGCCGCGATCGGGGCGGTGATCCAACTCGAACGCCGGGGCGGTGTGAGGCGAGTCGTTGAGATCTCCAGGGTGGCGTCGTGAGGGTCACGGGTCTCGCCGTCGGCCTGGCTGCATGGGCGGTGGGGCGGCGCGAGGGTCTCCTGTACGTCGGAGCGTCGCTGGCGCCCCACGTCATGGCTGCCCTGCTTCTCCTCGCCTCCATCCGTGAGGTGAAGCGCCGTCCGGGGTTGGGTGGACGGCGTCCCGAGGTGATGATCCTGGTGCGGATGGCGGCCGATGTCAGGGCCGGCGAAACGATCCGATCGGCACTGGCGAATGTGGCCGCAGACGTGCCGGCTCTCCAAGCAGCCGCCAGGCTCGCCACCTCGGGCAGGCCGATGGATCATGTGATGGCGATGGCCGCCGGTGCATTTGGCGCGTACGGGACACTCGTTTCTTCGGCCGTGCGGCTCGCCTCGATGGCGGGCGCCCCTCTCGCCCCCGTAGTGGAGGAGTTGGCCGCCCAGTTGATGAGAATCGACGACATCGCCCGGGAGCGCAGGGCGGCGATGGCCCCGGCGATCCTCCAGGCGGCGTTGGTTGGCGGAGCCCCGCTGGTGCTCGCCACGGCCTGGCTCGTTTCAGGCGGACTCACCGACCGAATCGCGCGGAGCACCCCCCACGCGGTCGTGGTGATCGGCGGCCTGGGGCTGGTGGCGACCGGGGCCGTGGTCGTGTTGAGGCTCACATGGAAGGCTTCGCGATGAGGGGGTGGCTGGTCGTGGCGGCGGCGAGCTTGGGTTGGCGTGGCGTCGTCGGTGTCGCCCTGTGGTGGGCAATGCGTTGGCTACGTCAGACGAGGTCGAGGACGGACCAGCCGCTCGACATCGACGGCCTCTCGGTTCTCGTGGTCATCGGGCTTTCGGCATCGTTGAGCCTGCACGCCGCTCTGGAGGCTGCGTCGAAGGAGTTGGGGGAGCCGCCCGAGTTGGTCGACTTGCTCCGTCGAGCGAGGCGGGCCGGGCTCGCCAGAGCGCTCGCCGAGACCGAGGGTCCCCTTGCCGAACTCGCAACACAACTCGCTCGCGCCCAGGTCACCGGGGCGCCGATCGCTTTGGCCGTCGCCGCCTTCTTGGAGACGCAACGGTCGGCGCAACGGGCGTCGCTGCTCGAGGCGGCACGGACGCTCCCGGTGAAGCTCATCATCCCTCTCGCCCTGTGTCTTCTGCCGGGATTCGTCCTCCTCGTGGTCGGTCCCTTCGTCCTCGACCAGTTCATCGATCTCGAACTCGAACTGGTGCCATGACCCGCACTTCCCCCCGCAGCCGACCGGACGCCGGCAAAGGAAGGAGCGTGTCGATGCACGCAGTGAAGGAGCAAGCCCGGAACATCCACCGTGGTGAGGAAGGCCAGGGGACGATCGAATACGTCCTCGTGATGGTGGCGGTTGCGGCCGTCGCGGTCGTCCTCATCGCCTGGGCGAAGAGCGGATCAGGCAAGTCAATGCTGGAAGGTCTGTTCTCGAACGTCCTGTCGTGGGTGGCGTCGGCGGTCTCCCGGTTCCGTTGACATGGAACGGGGATCTCTGACGGTCGAGACGGCTCTGGTGATCCCCGTCATCGTGATCGTGCTGGTGGCGGTGGTCGAAGTGATCGCCGTCATCGGCACCCAGCTCGACGTTGCCGCCGCGGCCCGGGAGGGGGCACGGGTGGCGGCGACGAGCCCAGATCCGGCCGACGCGGTGGCGGCGGCCAGGCGGGTGCTGGGCGATGACGGGGCATCGGCCGTGGTGTCGGTGACGCGACCCGGCGTCGTGGGGCGGATGGCCGAAGTGGTCGTCACGTACCGAAAGACCTTGGTGACGCCGCTGCTCGGCGGCCTCGGCGTCACGCTGCGGTCCCGAGCCGTGATGCGAGTCGAGCTGTGAACGAGCGGGGGGCCATTTCGGTGCTCGGCGTGGCGGTGGTGGCAGTGACCCTGGTCGGAGCGCTGGTCGGTTTCGAGGTGTCGCGCCTCGTGCTCGCCCGGGTCCAAGCGCAGACCGCGGCCGATGCCGCGGCGCTGGCCGCGGCACCGGTGACCTTTGCTCCCTTCGGGGCGGGCGGGACACCCGCCGAGGAAGCAGAACGGTTTGCCATGGTGAACGGAGCCACCCTGGAGTCGTGCCTGTGCCCGCCGGATCCGGTGTGGCGTGCCCGAACTGTGGTGGTGGAGGTGGTGGTGCCGGTGGACGGATCGTTCATCGTCACCGGGGTTCATGCCAGGTCGGCCGCCAGGTTCGATCCGACGGTGTGGCTGACTGGAAACAGGTGAGCCCGCTCGCCAACATGTCGGCATGACGGACACGCGGGCAACGCGATTTCTCGGGGATGCGGGGGCATGGTTTCAGGTGCACATCTACGAACTCGCGGACGAGGTGGAGGGCACGTATGGAGAATCGGTGGCACGGGCGCTGGGGGTCGAACCCGACCGACTCTTCAAGACCCTGATCGCCACGGTCGACTCCGATGCAGTGGTGGCGATCGTGCCGGTGTCGGCTCGACTTTCGACGAAGAACCTGGCCCGGGCGGCAGGCGGCAAGCGAGCGGACATGACGCCTCCCGACCAGGCCGAGCGCCTCACCGGTTACGTCACCGGTGGCATCAGCCCGTTCGGTCAGCGACGGGCGCTGCCCTTCTACGTGGACGAAACCATCGAGCTGTTCGAGACCGTCTTCGTGAGCGCCGGGCAACGAGGAGTCCAGCTCGAACTCGCCCCCGAGACGCTGGTGGCCCTCCTCGACGCCACCATCGCCGATCTCACTGCCTGAGTCAGTAGCCAGTCCCCAGTCCCCAGTCCCCAGCTACCAAGCACCGCGGAGTATGGCCCGGGCGAAGCCCGGGCCATACTGAGTGGGGATGTATCCCCGGAGGGAGGGAAGCGCTTCGCGCACCGCCTCTCGCGCCCGGCGGCCCGGGCGAAGCCCGGGCCTACAGCTCACCGTCCGCAGAACCGCACACCGTCTCCGTGATGAGTTGGGTGACCACGTACGGATCCATGTTGGCGTTGGGGCGGCGGTCTTCGAGATACCCCTTGCCTTCCTTGGCCACCTGCCACGGAATCCGTACCGAGGCTCCTCGATCGGAGACTCCGTAGCTGTAATGGGTCCACGGGGCGGTCTCGTGGAGACCGGTCAATCGATGCTCGATCTCGGCGCCGTAGTTCGTGATGTGGAGATCGTGTCGCTTCCCGAGTGCCTCGCAGGCGGCGATGATGGGGTCGTAGCTGTCACGCATCGCCTTGGTCGAGAAATTCGTGTGCGCTCCCGCCCCGTTCCAGTCGCCCTTGACCGGCTTCGGGTCCAGATGCGCAGAGATCTCGAAATCTTCGGCGGTGCGGTACAGAAGGAACCTTGCCAACCACACCTCGTCGGCGGCCTCCAGCGGACCTGACGGACCGATCTGGAACTCCCACTGGCCGATCATCACCTCGGCGTTGGTGCCCGAGATGTTGAGGCCCGCGGCGATGCAGTTCGCCGTGTGCGCCTCCACGACGTCACGCCCGAAGATCTCGTCCCAACCCACTCCGCAGTAGTAGCCACCCTGCGGTGCGGGGTAGCCGCCCATGGGAAAACCGTAGGGCCGCCCCTCTTTGAAGAATGTGTATTCCTGTTCGATGCCGAACCACGGCTCGTGTGCGGCGTACTTGTTGGCGGTTGCCGCGCAAGCTGCCCGGGTGTTCGACGGATGCGGCTCCATGTCGACGGTGAGAACCTCGCACAGCACCAGCACGTCGTCATTGCCTCCAATCG
>Ga0224505_10002689_pt1 | contig 10328 bp, 9 predicted proteins | sample SF_Jan12_sed_USG_FD_169102 | JGI IMG/M metagenome (GOLD analysis project Ga0224505, IMG submission 169102) | Sediment microbial communities from San Francisco Bay, California, United States - SF_Jan12_sed_USGS_4_1 | ecosystem: Environmental > Aquatic > Marine > Sediment | place: USA: California...
CACGGAATATGCCGGGACAATTGGCGATGAATGCCTTGATATCGGTTGCGCGTATGGCGTCGCCACGCTGCCCGCGCTCGCCAACGGCGCGCGGGTGCTGGCTTGCGACCTGGAACCGAGACACCTCGATATTCTCGCCAACCGGGTGCCACCCGGTGACCGGGACCGGTTTCGGAAACAGCCCGGCGCCATGCCAGATGTGGATTTTCCTCACGCCAGCTTCGGCGCGATTCTCTGCGCCCGGGCGCTGCACTTCCTGCGCGGCCGCGACATCGAAACCACCGTGCGCAAGATGCACGACTGGCTGCTCCCCGACGGCCGCATCTTCCTGGTTGCCGACAGCCCCTATGTCGGGCCGTGGTGGAAACTGGCGCCGGAGTACGAACGGCGCAAGCGCGAGGGCTGCCCATGGCCAGGCTTCGTGCAGGATTACGCTGCCCTGCTCCCGCCGGGCAGCGATCCGGCGGAACACCCTGCTTTTATCCACCCGCTCGACCCCGACATCCTCAGCCGGGTAGCCGCAGAAGCGGGTTTCGAGATACTCGCAGCTGGCTTTCTCGGCAAAGGGGGTGGGACTGGTCGTGAACACGCCGGCGTGATTGCCCGCAAGACCGGCAGATAACGCGACGCCATTCGCATAATCGGCGTCCGCGAGGCCAGCCCATCCGATGTCTGCGAACCCGGTTCGCCGCCCGCCCCGGACCACGGCTATAGTTCCGCCGTGGTCAACCCCTTACGTATTCTGCACATCACCGATACGCATCTGCACGCGCTTCGCGACGCGCGGATGCGCGGCGTCAACACCGACGAAACACTGGTTGCCACCCTAAAGCACGCGCTTGGCGATCCACGCCCGCCCGATGTGATTCTGGCCACCGGCGATATCGTGCAGGACGAGACGCGCGCCGGGTATGAGCGCTTCCGGGACCTGACGGAAAAGCTCGGTCCGCCCGTCTATTGCCTGCCAGGCAACCACGACTCGCCCGGGATCATGCGCGAGGTGCTGGCCCGGAAACCCTTCCAGTATTGCGGATTCGCGCAGCACGCAGGCTGGTCGCTCGTGATGCTGAACACCTATGCCAGCAAGGACGACGGTGGACGGCTGGCACCGGAGGAACTCGAATTTCTCGACCAGTCGCTGGCTGCCAGCAACACCGGTCATTGCCTGATAGCGATGCACCACCAGCCGGTACCGATGGGCAGCCGCTGGCTGGACAGCGTCGCACTGCGCAATGCAGATGACTTCCTGGCCATCTGCGACCGGCATGGCGGTGTGCGCGGTATCGTCTGGGGGCATGTCCACCAGGCCTCCGACCGGGAACGGAACGGGGTCCGGCTGATGAGCACACCGTCCACCTGTGCCCAGTTCAAGCCCGGGTCCGACAAATTCGCCCTGGATTCCCGCCCGCCGGGTTACCGGTGGATAGATCTCCACGCAAATGGCAGCATCGACACCTCGATTGCCTGGGTAGAGTGATTCGAATGGTCATTACCACGCACCGCGGTATTCGCCCGCTGGCGCTGCTGATTCTGCTCCCGGTCGTCGGCCTGCATGCGGCTCCTGCCGCCGCTGCCCTGCCCCTCTGGGAACTGACGAACACCAGTAACCGGATCAGGTTGCTGGGATCAATCCACTTTCTGCGTGCAGCCGACTATCCGCTGAACCCGGTAATCACCGCTGCCTTCGATGACGCGGACGTGGTGCTCATGGAGATCGACATGGACGATCTCGACCCGGAAGCCAGTACCCGCACGATCGCGACGCTCGCCGTGGACAGCAAGGGCCGGAAATTGCCGGAACTGCTGGGGCCCGATGCCTGGCAAGCGGCGTCTTCAGAAGCGCGTGAACTTGGCCTGGACCTGACACCCCTGGCGCCCTTTGAACCCTGGTATGCGGCCATCGTGGTCACCCAGCAGCGCCTTGCGCAGCTCGGTTTCGACCCGTCCTACGGCGTCGAGGCAAGAATGGCAGCCGATGCCGGGCGACGCGGCAAGGAAATACGCGGGCTCGAAACCCTGGAGAGCCAGCTGGCCACGCTGGATACGCTCTCGCCGCAGGCGCAACGCGTGTTCCTGCAGAGTACGCTGGAAGAAGCCGGCGAGGCCGGAGAGATTGCCGATGCGATGATCGCCGCCTGGCAGACCGGTGACGTCAAGGTCCTGGACGCAGAACTCCTCGACAGCGTGCGTAATCAGCCCGAGGTTTACCGGGCCCTTATCATCCGGCGCAACGAGAATTTCGCGAGTGCCATTGGCGATCTCGTCGACGATCAGGAGGATTACCTGATCGTCATCGGGGCCCTGCACCTGGTGGGCCCGGACAGCGTCTTGCACATGCTCGCCCGCGACGGCATTCCCTCGCGGCAAATCGACGGACGCTAGACCTCGACCATTTCGAAATCTTCCTTGCCGGCTCCGCAGTCCGGGCAGTGCCAGGACAGCGGGACATCAGCCCAGCGCGTTCCGGGGGCCAGACCCGAGTCTGGCGCGCCATCGCGCTCGTTGTACAGAAAGCCACAGATCAGGCACATGTAACTCTTCATCGGGACGCGCTTCCTATTGCGGTTTTTCTCGGGGGAACGGGCGGAGCATCGGTCGCAGGTACTGAAGCAGCTCCACAGGGTCTGTCAGCTCCAGACAGCGCTGCTTGTCAGCAGGAGACATCGGCACAATCTCCGCCAGCCGGCAGGCCACCCAGGCGGCATCGTCATAGCGCTTTTCGATCGCATCGTACAGGCGGCCCAGGTCGTCAATTACCGAAGCGAGCAGCGTCGCCATCGGCCTGAATTCCTCCGGCAGCGGTTGACGGGCTGCTTCGGGCAGCAGTTCGACTTCGCCAATGTAAAGGCCATCCGGCTGGCGCGAGACATCGTGCAGGCGAAACTGTCGCGTGCCACGGGCCGTGATGCCTAGAATGCCATCGCTGCCCTGATACCAGTCGATGATACGCGCGAGGGTGCCCACATCGCTGGTTTCCACATGACCAGTGTCCTTGCCGTTCAGGATCAGCACCACACCAAATTCAGCGTCCTCACGCAGGCAACGACTGACCATGGCCAGGTAGCGTGGCTCGAAAACCCGCAAGGGCAATGGTCCGTCCGGAAACAGAACGGTGCTCAGCGGAAACAATGGAATAGTCGACCTGCTCACGGCCGTGATCCGAGTGCCTTGCTGAGGGTGGCGTGAATCCCCTGAAAATCGCCATTGCTCATCACTACGACGGCGTCACCGGGCCGCGCCGCCGCCACGACACCGACGATGATGGATTCCACGTCCGAACACAGGCGAACACTCGCATCGTCGCGAAACTCGCCATCCAGATCCCATTTCAGCCCCGCGGACCGGAGCACCCAGGCCTCATCTGCGGCGCTGAGCGCCGGGGCCAATGCCCCCTGATACACCCCGAGCTTCATGCTGTTCGAGCGCGGCTCGAACACGGCAATCACGCGGTGCACATCGGCACGCCGGCGGACCCCCTCGAGCGTGCGGCGGATCGCCGTGGGATGGTGCGCGAAATCGTCAAACACCTGGACGCCTCCAAACTCGCCAAGCCTCTGCAGCCGCCGCTGCACACCCCTGAAGCTCGCTATGGCGTCCAGCGCCACCGCCGGTTCAACGCCAACGGCCCTCGCCGCCAGCAGGGCCGCCACGGCGTTTTCGGCGTTATGCGCGCCGGACAGCTGCCAGTGACAGCTGCCGACTTCTGCGCCCTGGTGGAGGAGCTGCAGCGCGCCTGCCGGCTCTTCGATGGCAATCCACTCCGCGTTGTCCTGACCGGCGCGGCTGGCAAAGGTGTCCTGCGGCGTCCAGCAACCGCGCTGCAGCAAAGCGGCGACATTGGCATCACCCGCCGGCACGATCAGCCTGCCGTTCGCCGGAAGCGCCCGGACCAGCTGGTGAAACTGGCGAGTGATCGCCTCGAGGTCAGGATAGATATCGGCATGATCGAACTCAAGATTATTGATGACCAGAGTCCGCGGCCGGTAGAGGAGAAACTTCGCGCGCTTGTCGAAAAACGCTGTGTCGTACTCATCAGCCTCGATCACAAACACCGGATCCGCGCCCAGCCGGGCCGAAAACTCGAAATCCGCCGGTACGCCACCGATCAGGAAACCGGCCTGCCGGCCAGCGCACTCCAGGATCCAGGCAACGAGGCTCGTGGTGGTTGTCTTGCCGTGCGTCCCCGAGACGGCAACTACCGAACGGCTGCGCAGCACGGCGCTCGTCAGCCACTCCGGTCCGGACATGTAGGGAATGCGACGGTTCAGCAACTCCTCGATAACCGGCATGCCGCGTGTCATGACGTTGCCAACCACGACGACATCGGGCACCGGATCAAGCTGTGCGGCATCGTAGCCCTCGATCAGTTCCACCCCGAGGCGGGCCAGCTGATCACTCATCGGCGGATAGATGTTGCGATCCGCACCCGTCACCCGATAGCCGGCCTCCTTCGCGATGGCAGCGACGCCCCCCATGAAGGTGCCGCAAACCCCGAGGATGTGTACATGTTGCATGTGCCTGCTCCGCCCGGGCACGTCAGCCGGGCGCCGGCCCGAACTGGGCAAACACGAAGTAGTTGAGAAAGAAGTAGCCGACGGCAATCGCGAGCCCTGCGGCAAAGGGCGCGGACAGGGCACGGGAAAAGATGTGGCCGTTCACGACGACCCACCAGCTGATAATGGCCAGCAGGGCTATACGGGGGCCGACCGGCGACTCGCCGGACGCGGCAAGCAGATCCAGCCAGTAATTGAACGGCAGCATGCAGGCCCCCAGCAGCGCCCCTGTACCGAATATTGCCGTCAGTGTCTGGCGGAATCGCGGGGTATGGCCGGACAGGCGCAGCAAACTCCACAGCAACCCGCACACGAGCAGCACATCAAGGGCGAGACTGCCGACGATGACCGGCACCGTGCCGTAAACCGGCAACGCCAGGACGGCCTGGGTCGCCAGGTAGGCCAGGCCGGCGATCAGCAAGAGAAACTGCGAGTCCGGCAAGTCTTCGGGCCCGCGGCGGCGCAGTGCAATCTGCAGAAAAACATCGAAGATCGGCAGCATCATCCGGCGGCCGTTCGGGCCGGGCCTGTGGTGACGAAATACCATGATCCTCTACACTCCCGCTTTATGCCAGCCCTTTACCCCGCAGAGGTCCTCATCGACCAGCCGTCGCAGCTTGCGAAAGCATGCGGCGAAATTGCGCCAGGCGAACAGATCTGCATCGACACGGAATTTGTGCGTACGACACAATTTTCTCCTCGCCTCTGCCTGACACAGATTGCCGCCGGCGACCGGATCTATTGCATCGATGAACTGGCGGAGATCGAGACCGCGCCACTGTGGGACATCCTGTGTGCCGGCAAGGGCCTGCGGGTTCTGCACGCCGCCAAACAGGACATGGAAGTTGCCTGGGTTCGCCACAAACGGCTGCCGGAGCCGTTGTTCGATACGCAGATTGCGGCGGCACTCGTCGGCCAGCCCGCGCAGGTAGGCTACGCGGGGCTTGTGAAAGCCCTGCTCGACATCGACGTGGACAAGACCCACACGCGCGCTGACTGGTCCCTGCGGCCGCTTGCGCCGGCACTGATCGCGTACGCCGCCAGTGACGTGGTACACCTGCCCGTCATCTACGAGATGCTTCGCGAGCAACTGGAAAAGCTGGGACGTTACAGCTGGGCAGTGGAAGACAGCGCGCGCATGGTGGACCCCGCGCTCTATGTCGTCGACCCGGACGCAGCGTGGCGACGGCTGGCGGGTATCCCCCGCCTGCCGGTGGCCGCGCAGCTACGGGCCCGGCGACTGGCCCGCTGGCGTGAGGAATATGCCTATCGCGCGGACCGGCCGCGACAGTGGATCTTGAGCGACAAGAGCCTGCTCGACATCGCCATGCGCCGGCCGCGAAACGAAACGGAGCTGGCCGGTTGTGCCGAGGTTCCGGCCGGGGTCGCCAGGCGTCAGGGTGAGGCAATTCTCCGCGAACTCGACATGGCAGCCCGCGAGTACGACAGCGGCACAGACCTCGTCCAGGAGGACCGACCCGAACTCGTCGATCCCGCGCAACTGAAGCGGCTCGGTCGGGTGGTGGAGGACATCGCGAAATCACTCGCGATCGCGCCGGAGATTCTGGCGACCCGCAAGGACCTGACAGCGGCGATCCGGGGTGAGCCCGGCATCCGGCCGCTGTCCGGCTGGCGCCGCCCCGTGATCGGTGAGCCGCTGCTCGCGGCCGTCAGCGCACTGTAGGAGCGGCTTCAGCCGCGACTGTTAGCACTCCGTAGCCCGCGGTCCCCCGCCGGAAACCTTTTCCGCTACCGTGCGGACACGGTGAGCGCTGGAAAAGGTTTCCCGCGTGTGCCCGCTTGCTGCGGTGTGGATTCTGGTCGCGGCTGAACCCGCTCCGACAGAGCGGGCGTGGGCGGGGAGGGTTTTGCAGCGCTCACCGTGTCCGCACGGTAGCGCAAAACTTTCCCCGACCGCGCCCGCGGGCTACAGAGTGAATTGGAGCAGCGGACGCCGCTCCTACTGACGGAGGGCGGCCGTGACCCGGGCGTAAACTTCGTCCACCCCACCCTCGCCATTGACCTCACGAAGCAGACCGGCATTCCGGTAGTACTCCACCACCGGCTCCGTCTGCGTACGGTAAACCTTCAGCCGGTTGCTGATGGTTTCCTCGTTGTCGTCGACGCGCTGGATCAGTTGCCCACCGGCGCTGGTGCACGCGTCGAGCTCCGCCCTGGGCGAAAAATGAATGTTCAGCAGCTTGCCGGTCAGCGAGCAGGTACGCCGGCCGGTCAGGCGCTTCAGCAGGATGTCGAAGTCGACATCAATGAGTACCGCCGCGTCGAGCGGCCGGCCAATTCCGGCCAGCATGCCTTCCAGCGCGCGGGCCTGGGCCAGATTCCGGGGAAACCCGTCGAGTACGAACCCGGCCGCTGCGTCGTCGCGGCTCAGGCGGTCGCGAATCATGCCAAGGACGATATCGTCGGAAACCAGCTCGCCGGCGTCCATGGCCGCCTTTGCCCGCTGGCCGAGAGGCGTCCCCGCCGCGACCGCTTCGCGCAGCAGATCTCCCGTGGAGAGCTGGACCGTACCGTGCTCGGCCATGAGCCGTTGCGCCTGGGTTCCCTTGCCAGAACCCGGCGCGCCAAGAAAGACGATGCGCAAGAGGATTTCCCAATCAGCTACAGTGGCGGCGTAAGCTACAGCGATGCCGCCGGGCGCGTCAAACCAGCGGCATTGACGAGAAAACCTTAGCCAGTATTTCAGGAGCGCGCATGGCCAAGCGAAATGCCTTCTATGCACAGTCCGGCGGGGTAACCGCCGTCATCAATGCCTCCGCCTGTGGCGTCATCGAGACGGCCCGGCGGCATCGCGGGAAAATCGGCAAACTGTATGCGGGACGCAACGGCATTCTCGGCGCCCTGGATGAAGAACTGGTGGATACCGGTCGGGAGAGTGCTGCCGCCATCGCGGCGCTCCGTCACACGCCGGGCGGCGCGTTTGGCTCGGCACGCTACAAGCTCAAGGGACTCGAGCAGAATCGCGCCGAGTACGAGCGGCTGATCAACGTGTTCCGGGCCCACGACATCGGCTATTTCTTTTACAACGGCGGCGGCGACTCGGCGGACACCTGCCTGAAGGTGTCACAACTGGGCGCCACGCTTGGTTACCCGATTGTCGCCATCCATGTGCCGAAAACGGTCGACAACGATCTCCCCATAACCGACACCTGCCCCGGTTTCGGCTCCGTCGCCAAGTACGTGGCCGTTTCGACACAGGAAGCGGCACTGGATGTGCTCTCGATGTCCCGCACGTCGACCAAGGTATTTATCCTGGAGGTCATGGGGCGCCACGCCGGCTGGATTGCCGGCGCCGCCGGTCTCGCCGGCAGCAAGGCCGGCGACGCGCCGCATATCATCCTGTTCCCGGAGATCCCCTTCGAAAAGGACGCTTTCCTGAAGCGGGTCGCCGACTGTGTGAAGAAGTACGACTACTGCGTAATCGTCGTCAGCGAAGGCGCGCGCTACGCCGACGGGCGCTTTCTGGCCGATGCGGGCACCGTCGATGCCTTCGGCCACAAGCAGCTCGGAGGCGTGGCAACGGTGATTGCGTCCATGGTCAGGGACGCCCTCAGGCTCAAGTACCACTACGCCATAGCGGACTACCTGCAGCGGTCCGCGCGGCACATCGCCTCACGCGTGGACGTGGACCAGGCCTACGCCGTGGGCAAGGCGGCCGTGGAACTGGCCCTGAAGGGCGAGAACTCCGTGATGCCAACTGTCGTAAGGCGCTCGGATCAACCCTATCGCTGGAGTATCGGCAAGGCACCGCTGGATGCGGTTGCCAATCAGGAAAAAATGATGCCGAGAAGCTACATAACCCGGGATGGGTTCGGGATTACGGCGGCGGCCCGGCGCTACCTGGCGCCCCTGATCCAGGGTGAGGCGTACCCCCCGTACCGCAAGGGCCTGCCCGCCTATGTCACGCTGAAGCTCGTGCCTGTCAGGAAGAAACTCCCGCCACGCCGCTAGGAGCTCCGGAAATGGGGACATGCCAGTTTTCTCAAGGGAGAAAACTGGCATGTCCCCATTTCCGGATCCCGATGCTATGATTGCGCGCCTTTTTTGGCCCAGATTTCATCCTCGCTGGCTCGCCACGAACGATGGAACATCCCAGTAAGTCAGGCAAGAAAAATTCCGCCTGGCTTTTAAGTTTGAATAGTCTTGGAGGACTCGTCCATGTCAACCGACCTGGCCATTACGCTGGCCATTGGCGCCTCAGTACTCGCCCTGCTTTACGGCGCGCTCATGTCCCGCTGGATCATGGCCCAGTCGCCCGGCAACGAACGGATGCAGGATATTGCGGCAGCCATCCAGGCGGGCGCCAAGGCCTACCTCAATCGTCAGTACAGCACTATCACCATTGTCGGCGTGGTACTCACGGGAGTGCTCCTCTGGGCACTCGGTGGCGCAACGGCGGGTGGCTTCGTTGTCGGCGCCATCCTGTCGGGAGCGGCCGGCTACATCGGCATGAACGTGTCTGTCCGGGCCAACGTCCGCACCGCCCACGCCGCCAGTATCGGCCTTAATCCCGCCCTGCAGGTTGCCTTTCGCGGCGGGGCCATCACCGGCTTGCTCGTTGTCGGTCTTGGACTGCTTGGCGTTGCCGGATACTTTGCCGTGATTCGCCAGTTTGTCGCTGATGAGGTCGCGCTTCACTCGCTTGTCGGGCTCGCCTTTGGCGGCTCACTGATCTCAATCTTTGCGCGGCTGGGCGGCGGCATCTTCACGAAAGGCGCCGACGTGGGCGCGGACCTCGTGGGCAAGGTCGAAGCCGGCATTCCGGAAGACGACCCCCGCAACCCGGCCGTCATCGCTGACAATGTCGGCGACAACGTCGGCGACTGCGCCGGTATGGCCGCCGACCTGTTCGAGACCTACGCGGTGACCGTGGTAGCCACCATGGTGCTCGGCGGACTGCTCTTCAAGGGCGCCGACGGCAGCATCGATCTCAACTACATCATGTACCCGCTGGTGCTGGGTGCCGTGTCGATAGTCGCGTCGATCGCCGGCACTTTCTTCGTCAGCGCCCGGGCCGGCGGCAAGATCATGAATGCGCTGTACCGTGGCCTTGCGGTCTCGGGCATCCTCGCCCTCGTCGCCTTCTACCCGGTAACACAGATGATGATGGGCGCGGCCGCCTTGAACCTGTTCCTGTGCGCCGTCATTGGTTTGGTACTTACCGGGGCCCTGATCTGGATTACCGAGTACTACACTGCCACCGAGTTCGCCCCGGTCCGCTATGTGGCGTCCGCGTCCCAGACCGGCCATGGCACCAACGTGATCGCCGGCCTGGCCGTGTCGATGAAGTCCACCGCCCTGCCGGTCCTGTCCGTCTGCGCCGCGATCTGGGGATCCTACGAACTGGACGGCCTCTATGGCATTGCGATCGCGGCAACCTCCATGCTGTCGATGACCGGCATGGTCGTGGCACTCGACGCCTACGGACCGATCACGGACAACGGTGGCGGCATCGCTGAAATGTCCGGCCTGCCAAAGAGCGTGCGTGAAATCACCGATGCACTCGACGCCGTCGGCAATACGACGAAGGCTGTCACGAAAGGCTACGCCATTGGCTCCGCGGGCCTGGCCGCTCTGGTGCTTTTCGCTGACTACACCCACAACCTGGAAGCCGTTGGCAAGCTGCAGGACTTCAGCCTGTCCGACCCGGCGGTCATCATCGGCCTGTTCATCGGCGGCCTCGTACCCTACCTGTTTGCCGCCATGGCGATGGAAGCCGTCGGCCGCGCAGCCGGCTCGGTCGTGATTGAAGTA
>Ga0224505_10002690_pt1 | contig 10327 bp, 6 predicted proteins | sample SF_Jan12_sed_USG_FD_169102 | JGI IMG/M metagenome (GOLD analysis project Ga0224505, IMG submission 169102) | Sediment microbial communities from San Francisco Bay, California, United States - SF_Jan12_sed_USGS_4_1 | ecosystem: Environmental > Aquatic > Marine > Sediment | place: USA: California...
CTGGGCCCGACCGCGTCGGCTCGGCGCGGAACCGTCACCCGGGCCCGGCGCGTCGGACCCGTGCACCGCGTCGGATCGGTCGACCTCAGTGCGGTCGAAGACATCCTGCTCGCCTTGGGCGGATCGCCAGGCCCGGTACCCCGACCGGGATGCGCGGCCGCCTCGCGCCCCCTCGGGATCCACGAGCTGGTCGAGCTGGCGGTGGAGGACGCCCTGCGGCGTGGGTACGTCACGCTGGGCTCTCTGCACGATGCCGTGCGCGCCGCCCGAGCCCAACGGCCCGGGCGCGACGTGCTGGCCCGGATCCTCGCCGAGCGCGGTGAGGAGAGCCCGACCGAGAGCTACCTCGAGACCCGGTGTGTGCAGGAGCTCCGGCGGGCCGGGTTGCCGGCGTTCCGGCGTCAGGCGTGGGTGGCGGCCCCTCGGGGTCGCCGGTACCGGCTCGATCTCGTCTACTCGGATCCCGTGGTGGGCGAGATCGTGATCGAACCCATGGGCAGGACCGCGCACGCCGACCGGCTCGATCCCGACACCGTCCGCCAGGGATGGTTGACGGCGACCGGCCGACGGGTCGTCCCGGTCACGTTCGCGACGATCGAGTTCCAGCCGGAGCGCCTCACCTCCGCTGTCGAGCGACTCCTCCGGGGGCGCCGCGCTGCGAGCTGAACCGCGGGCTCGACACGGCAGCGATTAGGGTCCGCACGTGGCCGAGATCGAAGTAATCGCCGAGGGTTTGCAGTTCCCGGAGGGGCCGATCGCGATGCCGGACGGCAGCGTGATCCTGGTCGAGATCGCCCGCGGCACGGTGAGCCGCGTGCTGCCGGACGGGACCATCGAGGTCGTCGCCGACACCGGCGGCGGGCCCAACGGGATCGCCTTCGGGCCCGACGGGCGCATCTACGTGTGCAACAACGGCGGCTTCGCGACGACCCGCGACGCCAAGGGCCGGGTGCGCATCGCCGAGGCCGAGGACGACGACGTCAAGCTCGGCTGCATCCAGGTGGTCGACGTCGACAGCGGCGCGGTGGACACGCTCTACACCGAGGTCGACGGGCAGCACCTGCGGGCGCCGAACGACATCGTGTTCGACCGCTCGGGCGGGTTCTGGTTCACCGACCACGGCAAGACGTGGTCCCGCCAGCGCGACCACGGCGGCATCTACTACGCCAAGGCCGACGGATCCGCCGTCACCGAGGTGATCCACCCGGTGGAGGGGCCGAACGGCATCGGGCTGTCGCCCGACGAGTCGCGCCTGTACGTGGCCGAGACCCACACCGGCCGGGTCCGGTGCTGGGACGTGACCGCGCCGGGCCAGCTCGACCTCCCCTTCGGCAAGGGCACGCGCGGGCGGCTGCTCGCCGCGGTGCCGGGCGAGCAACTGCTCGACTCGCTCGCGGTCGACAGCGAAGACCACGTGTGCGTGGCGACCATCCGCAACGGCGGGGTGACCGACATCGCGCCCGACGGCACGATGACCCATGTGGCCTCGGGCGATGCGCTCACGACCAACGTCTGCTTCGGCGGCGACGACATGCGCAGCGCGTACATCACGGGCTCGCTCACCGGCACCCTGCTGAAGACGACCTGGCCCCGACCGGGTCTGCGCCTCAACTTCCAGCCGTAGCGCGGTCTGCCGCCGAGGTGGCGAGGGCGGTCAGGGTGCGCGTCACACGAAGCGGCGCGACCGGACCTTCTTGCCGCGGATCGTCGCGTTGCGCATGGCTCTGACCACGGCGTCGACGGCGGCCTCGGGCACGCCGACGACCGAGTAGGCATCCGCGATGCGGATGGGTCCGATCTGGGCGCCGGTCAGCTTGGTCTCGTTGGCGATCGCGCCCACCAGATCGGCCGGCCGGACGCCCGCCTTGCGTCCGAGCCCGACGTAGACGTCGCCGCGCGGCCCCGCCTCGGCCGGCCGCGGGCGCGACCCCACCGGGCGGCGTTCGTTCGAGGTGCGTTCGCCGGGGCGCCCCCGCGCCGGCCGCCCAGTCGAAGCATTGCGGCGGAACGAGTCGGACGCGTCCGGGATGTCGGCCTCGTCGCCGGCGGGCGTGGCGTGCGCGTCGACGAGGCGTAGGGCGGCGAGCGCGACGTCACTCGGGCTCGCTCCTGCGCCGACGAGCCGGTGGAACACCAGCTCGGCCCGGTCGGCGCGGTCGGCGTCGTCGCCCCGGCCCGGCGGGGGGGCGCTGTCGTGGTCGTTGGCGTGGGCCGGCATCATTTCCCGTACTGCGTCGGCCAGGCGCTCGGCCTGGCGCAGGCGCACGTCGCCGACCGAGGGCACGCGCCCGATCTCGATCGTGCGGCCGGTGAGCTGCTCGATCGAGCCGATCAGCCGGCGATGCCGGGGTTCGGCGATCGTGATCGCCACGCCCTCGCGCCCGGCCCGGCCCACCCGGCCGATCCGGTGCACGTAGCTCTCGGGCGAACCGGGCACGTCGAAGTTGACGACGTGGGTGAGCGTGTCGACGTCGAGCCCGCGGGCCGCGACGTCGGTGGCCACCAGCAGCTGTGCGGTGCCGTCGCGCAGGCGGCCCATCACCCGGTCGCGCTGGGACTGGTCCATCCCCCCGTGCAGGGCCTCGGCCCGGTGGCCCCGCCCGTTCATCGTCTCGGTGAGCTCGTCCACCTCGACGCGCGTCCGGCAGAACACCAGCGCCGCCGCTGGGCGCTCGAGGTCGAGGATGCGGGCGAGCGCGGCCGCCTTGTGGTCTCGCGGCACGACGTACACGGTCTCGCGAACGAGGGGCAGGCCGGCGGTGGACCCCGCCGTGCTGCGGATCTGCACACGGACCGGATCGCGCTGGTAGCGGCGGGCCAGGCCGTCGATGCGCGGCGGCAGCGTGGCCGAGAACAGCACCGTCTGGCGCTCGCTCGGCGTGGCCTCGAGGATGGCCTCGATGTCCTCGGCGAAGCCCATGTCGAGCATCTCGTCGGCCTCGTCGAGCACGACCGTCGTGAGGGCGTCGAGCTCGAGCGAACCACGCCCGATGTGGTCGAGCGCCCGGCCCGGGGTGGCGACGACGACGTGCACGCCGCGGTTCAGCACCGGGAACTGGCGGGTGATCGGCTGGCCGCCGTACACGGCGACGACCTCCACGCCGAGCGTGCGCCCGTACTGGTGCAGCGCCTCGGCCACCTGCATCGCCAGCTCGCGGGTGGGCACGAGCACGAGGGCGCGGACCGTGCGGGCAGCGCCGGGCCCGATGGCTTCGAGGATGGGCAGGGCGAACGCCGCTGTCTTGCCCGTTCCGGTCGCCGCCTGGCCCAGCAGGTCGCGGCCGGTGCGCAGAACGGGGATGGCCTCGCGCTGGATCGGGGTGGGCTCCTCGTAGCCGAGGGCGTCCAGCCGCTCGAGCAGCTCGGCCCGCAGTCCGAGCGCGGCGAAACCCGAGGCGTCGGGGGCGGGCGTCTGCGTCGTTTCGGATGGTTCCATCGCGCCTGTCTCGTTCCGGTCGGCCTGCAACGATACGACGGCCCGGGGCGAGGGGCCGGATCGCGCGGTGGGCGGTTGCGAACGAGGTGAGGTTGTCAGCCCGGCCGGCCGAGCGCGCCGCTGGCGTCGAGGGCCGCGCCGACCTCGTCGGCGTAGGCGCGATGGCCGAACAGGTTCGGGTGGATGCAGTCGATCGCGCTGACCAGCGTGTCGAAGTTGCCGTGGTGGCGATCGCAGAACGCGTGCACGCCACCCAACCGCCCGGACACCTGCTCGCCGAGCCAGCCGAACCCACCGCCGCGCAGCACGTCGGGGCCGAGCCCGTTCGGCGCTCCCTTCCCGGCGAAGCGCGGACCGGCGTCGGCGAGCAGCACCCTGCGCCCGGGCTGGGCGGCGACCGCGGCCCGGATGGCGTCGTTCAGCCGCTGGGTGACGTCGGCGCTGGCCGCCGCGAAGCAGTCGCCGCCGCAACCGGGGACTCCGACGGGCTCGTCGCCCGCCGGGTCGTGGTAGGTCGTGACGACGATGGTGGCGTCGGTGAGCGCGACCAGCGTGTCGAGGATCTCGTCGAGGCCACCGCGGGCCGATGCCAGGCGCTCGCCGACCAGGTCGTCACGCAACGTGCCCGACGCGTCGAAGAGCTCGCCCGGCCGGTTGAAGCGCAGGTTGTTGGCGCCGATGGCCAGGGTGATCACGCCGGGGTTGGCGGACACGGCCCGATCGAGCTGGGAGCCCGACGTCCCGCTTGGGAGGGGTACGGCGCGGCCGACGAGGTCGTCGGTGGTGGCGCCGGCGCACGCCAGCAGCTCGAAACGGGCGTCGGGGCCGAGCCGGTCGGCCACCCGGTCGAAGACCAGCATGGGGTAGGTCGCTCGTTCGGAGCGCCAGCAGGGGTCGCCGTCGCGCACGTAGTCGAGCGGGTCGAGCCCGGTGCCCGCGGGGACCGAATCGCCGAGCGCGACGAACAGCGCTGGCTGGTGCGGGTGCCGCACGGTGATCGTGATCTGCGCGCTGGCCGACGCGCCGTGCTCGTCGACGGCGGTCGCCGCGATCATCAGCCGACCGGGGCCTGACGGCGCGACGCTCACGGTGTCGCCCGAACGTTCGACGGGGACGGATTCGCCGCCCAGCGATGCCCACACCTCGGTCTCGATCTCGTCGCCGTCGGGGTCGACGGCCCACAGCGTGGCCACGTACGGCTCGCCGACGGTCGCGCCGCTCTGGCGAACCCAGAAGTGCACGGTGGGAGTGACGTTGCGGGCCAGCTCCAACGCCTCGTCGCGGGCGACGAGTAGCTGGGCGGCGAGGCGGGCGAACGCGGGCTCTGCGGGGTTCGCCACGGCCGCGACCACCGGCGAGGTCACCCGGTCGTAGCGGGACGGGCTGGCGAGGACGTCCGGGGCGCGCAGGACGGCGGCGGCGACGAGGGCGACGGCGATGAGGGCGGCGGCGAGCGACCCGGCCAGGGCCGCCATCGGGAGACGAAGGCGTCGCCGTCGGAGGTTCACTTGCCGCCCGTTCACGCCAGCGAGGGTAGGTCGCCGCTCGCTGCTGTCGGGCGCGGGCCGGGTGCCGGTCGGGCGGGTAAGGTCGTCCGGTCGCCGCCGCCAGGAGGTCGGGATGTCCGAGCTCGACAGCTACTACCGGGACCATTGGGCCGAGATCGAGCCCGAGCGGTTCGACCGCTACGACCGGATGTTCCGGCTCGATCCCCGGCTCGCCGCCCGCCAGCTGGCGCCGGTCGACGTGCAGCCGGGCGAGACCGTGCTCGACTTCGGCTGCGGTCCCGGTTACGTCGCGGTGGAGTTGGCCCGCATCGGCGGCGCGGGCACGAAGGTGCACGGCGTCGACCTGAACGCCGACTTCGTCGCGCGGGCGCGCCAGGTCGCCGCCGAGGCCGGGTTCGGCGAGCAGGTGACGATCCACCACTCGACCGACGAGCGGATCCCGCTCGGCGACGCCACCGTCGACCGGGCCTACTGCAAGAACGTGCTCGAGTACGTGCCCGATCCCGCCGCGACGCTGGCCGAGATCGCCCGGGTGCTGCGCCCGGGTGGCACGCTCGTGGTGTCCGATTCGGACTTCGGGTTCGTGGTGATCGAGCCGCTCGGCCCCGCCGAGGTCGCCGAGCTGTTCGACGCCGCCGCGCCGGCGTTCAAGGACCCGAACATCGGGCGCCACCTGCCGGCGCTGCTGCGCGGCGCCGGCCTGGTCGAGGTGCGCACCAAGGTGCTGACCGCCATCGACGAGGCCGGCTACTTGCGGGGCGTGGTCGAGAACATGCTGGGCTACGCCCTCCGCTTCGAGCGGATGAGCGCCGAGCGGGCCGACGAGATCCGAGCCACGATCGAGACCGGCCTGGCCACGAGCACGTACCTGGCGGCTCTCCCCCAGTGGTGGGTGAGCGGCACGAAGCCGGCGCCCTCACCCACCTGAGCGCGCCGGCATCGGCGAGAGCGTCGGCCCGTCTCGGCGTCAGGCCAGCACACCCCGCCCGAGCAGGTCGACGAAGCGTTCGGTGTCGACGCCGAGGTCCGCGCGGAGCACCTCCTCGGTGTGTTCGAACCAGCGGGGCGCCGGCCGGACCGGCAGGCGCTCACCGTCCCACACGATCGGCTCCTCGCGCACGGTAGCGGTGACCCCGGCGCCGATCTCGAGCCGGCGGTGGGCTGCGGCCATCGCCTCGTCGCGGCCCAGCAGCTCGGCCAGGTCCTCGACCGGGCTGGCCGGCACACCGACCCGCTGCAGCTCGGCGGCGGCTTCCCAGGCGTCGCGCCGCGCCGACCACGCCGAGATCGCCGCTTCGGCCGCATCCTGGTCGCGCCAGCGGTCCAGGCCGCGCACCCCGATCGTCGCGCCCAGCCGCTGCCACTCGGCGTCGTCGCGGCATGCCAGCGCCAGCCACCGATCGGTCCCCGCTGCGGGGAACACGCCGTGGGGGGCCAGGTGGATGGACCGGTTGCCTCGCCGGGGGCAGGGCTCGGCGGCCGGGTCGTTCAGGAACTGGGCAAGCTCGGTGTCGAGCAGCCGCACCGCCGTCTCGTACTGGGCGACCTCGAGGAAGGCGCCTCGGCCCGTGCGCTCGCGTTCGAGGAGGGCGTTCATGATCTGCGCGGCGGCGAAGTACGGGACGGTGAAGTCGGTGTGCAGGGTCCCGAGGCAGATAGGCGGGCGGCCGGGGAAGCCGGTCAGCGCCGACAGCCCGCACATGGCCACGATGCCCGAGCCGTACGACCGCCAGTCCTTGCGGGGGCCTCGCACGCCCATGACCGCGAGGTTGGCCATCACGAGGTCGGCCCGGTCGGCCGACAGCTCGGCCCAGCCCAGCCCCCAGCGGTCCAGCCGGTCGGGGGTGAAGTTGGAGATCACGATGTCGGCCGTGGCCGCCAACCGGCGGACGAGGTCGATGCCGTCGGCGGTGTTGAGATCGATCGTGACGGCCCGCTTGTTGACGTTGCAGTCGTTGAACTGGCCGTTCGTGTCGTAGCTGGCGCCGCCGGGGGGCTGGGTGCCGATGTAGCGGATCGGGTCGAGCCGCGCCTCGGACTCGATCTTGATGACGTCGGCGCCCAGGTCGGCGAGCAGGCGGGTCGTCAGCGGCCCGGCGATCGCCCAGCAGAAGTCGAGTACCCGGATTCCCGCCAGCGGCTGGCGGTGGTCGGCGCCGGGCGAGACATCGGAGCCGTCGGTGGCGGGCGAGACGTCGATCCGGTCGGTGATCGGGATCGCCGGGCGGCGCCGGGCCGGCAGGGTCTCGAGGACCTCGTCGTTGTGCTGGCCCAGGGCCGGCGCCGCACCGGGGCTGCGGCCGTCGAAGGGCGAGCGGGGCAGGGTCACGGACCGACCGAGGGCCGGTTGGGGCACCTCGGCGTAGAAGCCGCGGGCGCGCAGGTGCGGGTCGGTGGCGAGATCGGCGAGGTCCTGGACCGGCAGCACGAGGATGCCCGACGCCTGGCCCCGCTCCATCAGCTCGGCCTGGTCGAGCGCGGCGCAGAGACGGGCGGCGTAGTCGACCGTGCGATGCCGGTTGGCGCCGATGTAGCCGAGGTCGTTCCATTCGGGGCCGAGCAGCGAGTCGTCACCCAGCACGTCGGCGATCCAGCTCGCGAACGCCTCCCAGTTCGGCGGGTGCACGGTGAAGCTCGTCCAGCGGCCGTCGCGGCTGCGGTGGATCGTGCCGCCGGCGAGCTGGGTGTGACGGTTCGGGACCGTGCCCAGCCAGTGCCAGATGTTGGCGTTCGCGCTCTGCAGCGTCGTGAAGTGGACGGCCTCCTGGGCGCTGACCGAGATCCATCCGGCGCGGCCGAACCGCCTTGCCGAGGTGACCAGCGCGATCGCCGCCTCGGCCATCGTCAGCGAGAGCTGCTTCCAGGCGAGGTCGCCGACGGGATGCTCGGGTGGGCCGTCGGGGTGACCGCAGAGCTGCACCAGTCCGCCCGCAGCCGCGGCGACCAGGTCGGTCGCCACCTCGGTGGGTGGCACCGGATCGCGAGCGGAGTGCTGCCCCGGCCGGCGGCGGAAGACTGCCTCGACGACGCCGAGCGTCGGCGTGTCCTCGGCGATCGTGGCCAGGCGGGAGGCGAACGCGTCGAGCCCGGGCGGGCGATCGAGCGGGAGGAGCACGACGTCGGCGCCCGCAACGAGGGTCTCGACGACGTCCCACGCGGACGCATCGACGAAGTCGAGGGCCACCGAGCGCTTGCCGGCGTTGTAGACGAGGTGGGCGAGCCCGGCGTTCAACCGGTGCGCTGGCGGGGTCGCGGGCAGGGTCGGCCCCCGGCGCCGGAGGCGATCACCGGCGGCGGATTCGACCCGGACGACGTCCCAGCCGAGCTCGGCGAGGAGGGTCCCGGCGAACGCCGTCGCCTCGTCGCCCACCTCGAGCACCACCGGGCGCGGCCCATCGTCGCCGTCGTCCTCGTGGGCCGTCGGTTCCCCCATGCCGCGGCACGCTAGTGGGTGTCGCCCGCCGTGCCGATCGACGGCTCACTCGGTCCGATATGCGGGTACGAGTGCAGTTGCGGTTGTGGGGCCGAGTAGTCCTGCCCTGTCGCACCTCGCTGACCAGGACGTTCGCGATTCAGCTACTCGAGGTCCGAACCACAAGTGCACAGGTAGCCCGAAAAGCGGCCTCGACGTGCTGCCGGCGGGTGACGACGCGTGGCGGAGGGAGGGGGATTCGAACCCCCGGAGGCTTGCACCTCGACGGTTTTCAAGACCGTTGCAATCGTCCGCTCTGCCATCCCTCCAGAGCGGGTTCAGCGTAGCGAGCCCGAGCCGGGCGGGCGCCCGGCCAGCTCAACCGAACGCCGGGGCCACCTCGGCGGCGAAACGGCGCATCGACGCGACGACCCGCTCGTGGGCCAGCCCCCCGAAGTTGGTCAGCGCCAGCATGCGGGTCATCCCGGCCTCGCCCAGTTCGCCGATGCGCCGCCGGCAGTAGGCGGCGTCGCCGATGATCAGCAGGCCGTTGTCGTACAACTCCTCGAAGCTCTTGCCCTGCGAGGTCGCGTACAGCCGCGTCGCGGTGTACTGCTCCATCGCCTGGCGGGCCTCGGCGATGGCCCGGTCGGTGGTCTCACCCACGTAGGTGTGCCACGCCAGGGTCACGTCCACCGCCGCCGGGTCGTGGCCGGCCTCCCGGTACGCCCGGTGGTACGCGGCCAACATCGTCTCGACCGCGTCCAGCCGTTCGAGCGCGTACGGGATCCCCATCACGGCCTGGCCCCGCGCCGCCACGAACGGCGCCGCGTCGGCCCGCACCACCGCCACCCAGGTCGGCGGGGTCGGCTGCTGGAGCGGCCGCACGTTCACCGCTACGTCGTCGAGGTCGAGGAATCGGCTGTGCAAGGTGACCCGCTCGCCCCGCCACAACCGCAGCACCACGTCGAACGCCTCGTCGAAACGCTCCCGCTTGTCGGCCGGATCGACGCCGAAGCCAGCGAACTCGTGGGCGAGGTAGCCGCTGCCGGCCCCGAAGTTCAACCGCCCGCCGCTCAACACGTCGACCATGGCGTACTGCTCGGCGACCACCCGCGGGTCGTGGAAGGGGCACACGACGATCCCCGTCCCCAGCCGGATCCGCTCGGTGCGCTGGGCGATCGACGCCAGCAGCACCGCCGGGGCCGGCACGACCCCGTAGTCGGCGAAGTGGTGCTCGGCCACCCAGAACGACTCGTAGCCGACCTCGTCGGCCACCACCGCCTGCTCGATCAACTCGCCGTAGAACTCGCCGACGCTCCGCCCCAGCGCCGGGTGGTGATCGACGACGGACAGCATCCCGAACCGCACGAGCGCTCAGCCCTCCAACGCCGTCAGGGTCAACGACGACGGGCGCGCCCCGCCGTGGTGGACCGTGTTGGTCGCCACCCGCACCGCCTCGGGTCCGTCGGCCGCCATCAGCAGGTTGCCGCTGTTCGTGTTGCGCATCCGTCGAGGGAAGTTCGACGAGGTCACGTCGACCTCGATGCGGCTCCCGGCCGGGAACGTGTGGTGGATGTCGCCCAACCCGACCTCGACCTCGACCACCTCGCCGGGCGTGAGCCGGCGCGGTTCGGTCGCGCCACCCCGCAGCATCACCCGCTGCACCCCGTCCATCAGCAGCACGGCCCGGCTGTCGGGCTGCAACTCGATCAGCTTGACGACCACGTCGGTGTCGGGGCAGTCCGACTCGAACTGCACGTTCGCCCGCACCGGCCCGGCCACCGTCACCGGCCCGCTCAGCGGATCGCTCGTGTAGATCAGCCCGTAGTCGTCGTGGTCCTGCACCGAGCGCTGGTCGCGCGCCCCTGCCGTGATCGTCATGTTGCGGCCTCCCAGCGACGGCACCGGTCGCATCGGGTCGTAGACGAACGAGCGCGCCCCCGCTGCCACGCCACCGGCCGCGGCCGC
>Ga0224505_10002691_pt1 | contig 10324 bp, 9 predicted proteins | sample SF_Jan12_sed_USG_FD_169102 | JGI IMG/M metagenome (GOLD analysis project Ga0224505, IMG submission 169102) | Sediment microbial communities from San Francisco Bay, California, United States - SF_Jan12_sed_USGS_4_1 | ecosystem: Environmental > Aquatic > Marine > Sediment | place: USA: California...
CATTATCAAGACCGGCCGCATCGGGGCGATTTTCCTGGTGCCCGGCATAGACGAGGCCTTGCGCGTGAACGGGACTGCAAGCCTGCGCACCGACGAAGCGTTCACGTCGCTGTGCGAGGTCAAGGGTTGTTATCCCAAACTGGTCGTGCATGTGGTGGCAAAGCAGGTCTATCTGCATTGCGCGAAAGCGGTGATGCGGTCAGGGCTGTGGTCCGCTGCGGCGCAGGTCGAGCGCAGCGTGCTGCCGACGATGAACCAGATGCTGCGCGAACAGACCGGGCAGACTGCACCCGCCGAATCACAGGAAGCCATGGTCGCGCGGCACAAGACGCAGCTCTATTCGACGACCTGAGGTCGGGGATGACAGCGCGCTGAAAGTGGTGCCGGGAGCCGGAATCGAACCGGCACGCTGTTGCCAGCGCGGGATTTTGAGTCCCGTGCGTCTACCAATTCCGCCATCCCGGCACGGGAGGCGGATTATCCCCTGAATCTCCGGTGCACGGCAACCGAGCCCTTATAATCCGCGCGATGCTACTGGACGATTTTGATTACCACCTGCCCGACGAACTTATCGCGCAGGCGCCTGCAGCGCAGCGCAGCGCGAGCCGCCTGCTGCATCTCGATGGCGTGACGGGCGCGCTGCAGGATCGCCGTTTTGCCGATGTGCTCGAACTGCTGCAGCCCGGCGACCTGCTGGTGCTTAACGATACGCGCGTGATCAAGGCGCGCCTCACCGGGCGCAAGGCGACCGGCGGCCAGATCGAGGTGCTGATCGAACGCGTGCTCGACCGGCACGAGGCACTGGCGCAGATCCGTGCGAGCCATGCGCCGAAGGCGGGCGCGATGCTGCTGCTCGGTGAGGCAATCAAGGCGGAGGTGCTCGGGCGCGAAGATGATCTTTACCGGTTGCGTTTTGGCGGAGGCGACGGCGTGCACGCCTTGCTCGAACGCCATGGCAGCGTACCGCTGCCGCCGTACATCACGCATGACCCGGACGCCGGCGATGAAACGCGTTACCAGACGGTGTATGCGAAGACGCCGGGTGCGGTGGCTGCGCCGACCGCCGGCCTGCATTTCGATGCGGCGCTGCTGGATGCGCTGCGCGCACGCGGTGTGGGTGTGGCTTATCTGACGCTGCACGTGGGGGCGGGAACCTTTCAGCCGGTGCGCACGCAGAATCTGGCCGAACACCGCATGCACGGCGAGTGGTACAGCCTGCCGCAGGAAACCGTGGACGCCTTGCGCGCCACCCGTGCCGCGGGGGGACGCGTCGTCGCCGCCGGCACCACCAGCCTGCGCGCGCTGGAAGCGGCGGCGGCAGAAGGCGATCCGGTCGCCGGTGACGCAGAGACGGCGTTGTTCATCCTGCCCGGTTATCGCTTCCGCGTGGTCGATCGCCTGATCACCAATTTTCATCTGCCGAAGTCGACGCTGCTGATGCTGGTCTCGGCCTTCGGCGGCGTGGATAACATCCGCGCCGCGTATCGTCATGCGATTGCGCAGCGTTACCGCTTTTTCAGCTATGGTGACGCCATGCTGATCGAGCGCGGGTCCTGAACGTCATGCAATTCAAAGTCACTGCGACCGATGGCGCAGCGCGCTGCGGCGTGCTCGAGACTGCGCACGGGACGATCGATACGCCGGTATTCATGCCGGTGGGCACCTACGGCGCAGTCAAGGGCATGCGTCCGGAGGAATTGCGCGGCCTCGGCGCGCAGATCGTGCTCGGCAATACATTTCACCTGTGGCTGCGGCCGGGGCTGGAAGTCATTGCGGCGCACGGCGGCCTGCATCGTTTCATGGGCTGGGACGGACCGATACTGACGGATTCCGGCGGCTTTCAGGTATTCAGCCTGGGGGAGCTGCGCAAAATCAGCGAGGAGGGCGTGAAATTCCAGTCGCCGGTCAATGGCGATGCCTGTTTTCTGACGCCGGAAGAATCGATGCGTATCCAGCGCGTGCTCAATTCCGACATCGTGATGGCGTTTGATGAATGCACGCCCTATCCGGCGACGCTCGAGCAGGCACGGGAATCGATGCAGTTGTCGATGCGCTGGGCCGCCCGCAGCAAAGCCGCGCATGCGGACAATCCCAACGCGCTGTTCGGCATCGTGCAGGGCGGCATGCACGAGCGCCTGCGCGACGAATCGCTGGCGGCGCTGACGCAGATCGGCTTCGACGGTTATGCCATCGGCGGCCTGTCGGTGGGTGAACCCAAGGCCGACATGCTGCGCATCCTGCGCCATACGGCGCCGCAACTGCCGGCCGACCGGCCGCGCTACCTGATGGGTGTTGGTACGCCGGCCGACATCGTGGCCGCAGTCAGTGCCGGCATCGACATGTTCGACTGTGTGCTGCCGACCCGAAATGCCCGCAACGGCTGGCTGTATACGCGCCATGGCGTGATCAAGCTGCGCAATGCGCGTTATCGCGATGATCTGGCGCCGCTCGATGCCGATTGCGGCTGTTATACCTGCCGCAATTTCACCCGCGCCTACCTGCACCACCTGCAGCGGGTGAACGAAATGCTCGGCGCACAGCTCAATACCCTGCATAACCTGCACTACTACCAGGAATTGATGCGCGACCTGCGGTCGGCCATTGTCGCCGGGCGGCTGGCGGACATTGCCGCAGAAATGGGCAAAATGGATGGCGAGTCATGTTAAAATCCGCGGCTTTGGGCGTGTCCGCATCGCGTCGGGCAGCCATTCCCGGTAACGGAGGTCAATCTTGTCAGTCAGCATGTTAATCAGCCCGGCATGGGCGCAGGGTTCAGGGGCACAGGGCGGCGGCATCGAGAGCATACTGCTCATCCTGGCGATGTTCGCGGTGCTTTACTTCCTGATGATCCGTCCGCAGATGAAGCGCGCCAAAGAGCACAAGGCGTTGATCGACGGTCTGCAAAAGGGCGATGAAGTGGTGACTGCTGCCGGCATCCTCGGGCGCATCACCAAGGTGGACGAACAGCACGTCACCGTCGTCATCGCAGAGAATGTCGAAGTGCAGATGCAGCGCCAGGCGATCCAGATCGTGCTGCCCAAGGGCACCATCAAGACCATACAGTGACATGCCCGTCTGAGGGATCGTACTCCGGTACGGCCCCGGCATAGTCTGTTCCACGTTGCCCATTTCATGCGCCTAGAATGAACCGCTATCCGCTCTGGAAGTACCTGTTGATTGCCGCAGCCCTGGTGACCGGGCTGATTTACACGCTGCCCAATTTTTTCGGTGAAGTTCCGGCGGTGCAGGTGTCACCCTTGCGCAGCAACCTCAAGGCCGATACGGCATTGATGTCGCGCATCGAGGAGACACTGAAGAAGGCCGGGCTGGCCGCCGAGGGCGTTGCGCTCGAGGGCACCAGCGTCAAGGCGCGGCTTACCACCACCGACGACCAGTTGAAGGCCAAGGATGCCCTGCAAAGTGCGCTAGGGGACGACTACGTGGTGGCGCTGAATCTGCTGTCGCGCAGCCCGCAATGGCTGACTTCGATCGGTGCGCTGCCGATGTATCTCGGCCTGGATCTTCGCGGTGGCGTGCATTTTCTGATGCAGGTTGACATGAAGTCGGCGCTGACCAAGAGGATAGAAGCCTTCACCAATGACATCCGCGGCATGTTGCGGGAGCAACGGCTGCAGTATTCCGGAATCTCGCGCGAGGGCCAGTCGCTTACGGTGAAGTTCCGTGACGTCGCGATACGTGACAAGGCGCTGGCGCGCATCGCCAAGGACATGCCGGACCTGGAACTGCGCACCGAGAACGAGGCCGGCGAATTCATCATCCGCGGCAGTCTGAAAACCGAGGCGCAGCGTCGCACCCAGGAATACGCACTGCAGCAGAACATCACGACGTTGCGCAACCGCGTCAACGAACTGGGCGTCGCCGAGCCGATCATCCAGCAGCAGGGCCTCGACCGCGTGGTGGTGCAGTTGCCCGGCGTGCAGGACACGGCCAAGGCCAAGGACATCCTCGGCCGCACCGCGACGCTGGAAGTGCGCATGGTTGATGAGAGCCTGGATCCCGTGGCGCTGTCCCAGGTGAAGACCGGGCAGGCGCCGTTCGGCTCCGAGCTGTACTACGAGCGCAACGGCCAGCCGGTGCTGGTCAAGAAGCAGGTCGTGCTGACGGGTGAGCGCATCAATGATGCCCAGCCCGGCTTTGACGGCCAGACCGGTGAGCCTGCGGTGCATATTTCGCTGGATGGCGCCGGCGCACGGATATTCCAGCAGGTGACCCGCGAGAATGTCGGCAAACGCATGGCCATACTGCTGTTTGAGCGGGGCAAGGGCGAGGTGGTCACCGCGCCGGTGATCCGCACCGAAATCGGCGGCGGACGGGTACAGATCAGCGGCCGCATGACGACACAGGAAGCCAGCGACGTTTCGCTGCTGCTGCGTGCCGGCGCGCTCGCGGCACCGATGGAGATCGTCGAGGAACGCACAGTGGGTCCCTCGCTCGGCGCCGACAACATCCGCATCGGATTCAATTCCGCGCTGTACGGCTTCAGCGCGATCATGGTGTTCATGATCATCTACTACGGGCTGATCGGCGTATTTTCGGTGGTCGCGCTCGCGGCCAACGTGCTGTTCCTGGTCGCGCTGCTGTCGATGCTGCAGGCGACCCTGACCCTGCCGGGCATGGCGGGCATTGCGCTCACGATCGGCATGGCCATCGACGCCAACGTGCTGATCAACGAACGCATCCGCGAGGAACTGCGCAACGGCAACACGCCGCATGCGGCGATTTATGCCGGTTATGACCGCGCCTGGGGCACGATTCTCGATTCGAACATCACCACCCTGATTGCCGGTCTTGCGCTGTTCGCATTCGGTTCCGGACCGGTCAAGGGTTTTGCGGTGGTGCTGTGCCTGGGCATCCTGACCTCGATCTTCAGCGCGGTCATGGTGTCACGCAGCATGACCAATCTTTACTACGGCAACCGGCGCAAGCTCGAGCGCATCAGCATCGGCTAACGGGAACGGCAGACAGTCATGGAATTCTTCAGGATCAAAAAAGACATCCCGTTCATGCGCTATGCGCGCCTGTTCAACGTGATTTCGCTGATCACGTTCCTGATCGCCGTGGGTTCGCTCGCGACCAAGGGGCTGAATTTCGGCGTCGACTTCACCGGCGGTACGGTGATGGAAGTCTCGTACGAGCAGCCGCCGCAGCTCGACCACATCCGCGAGGCCATGGCCAAGCTCGGGTTTACCGAGGCTTCGGTGCAGAATTTCGGTTCTACGCGGGATGTGCTGATCCGCCTGCCGGTCAAGGAAGGCCTGACCAGTGCGCAGCTGTCCGACAAGGCGTTTGCAGAACTGCGCAAGGATGGTTCAAAGCTGGAAATGCGCCGTGTCGAATTCGTCGGTCCGCAGGTCGGCAAGGAGCTGTTCGAAAGCGGTGCGCTGGCACTGCTGTTCGTATGTATCGGCATCGTTGCCTATCTGGCCCTGCGTTTCGAATGGAAATTCGGTCTCGCGGCGATCATTGCCAACCTGCATGACGTGATCATCATTGTCGGCGTGTTTTCGATTTTTCAGTGGGAGTTCTCGCTGCCGGTACTGGCCGCCGTACTGGCGATTCTGGGTTATTCGGTCAACGAGTCCGTGGTCGTGTTTGACCGGGTGCGCGAATGTTTCCGCAGCCGGCAGTACCGCAATTCATCGGTGCCGGACGTGCTCAACGCGGCGATCACCCAGACCATGTCGCGCACCATCATCACCCACGGATCGACGCAGATGATGGTGCTGGCCATGCTGCTGTTCGGCGGCGAAACGCTGTTCTACTTCGCGCTGGCGCTGACCATCGGCATCTGTTTTGGCATCTATTCCTCCGTGCTGGTGGCGGCGCCCATCGTGATGTACCTGGGCGTGTCGCGCAAGGACCTGATCAAGATCGAGCAGAAGCCGGAGAACGAATCCGGCGCCGTCGTCTGAGGCTGACCGCCGCGTGGAACTGCTGACCACGCTGTTCGATATCGCGCTGCACCTGGATCGCCACCTGCAGGTGCTGGTGGCAAACTACGGCGCCTGGGTCTACCTGATCCTGTTCCTGATCATTTTCTGTGAAACCGGGCTGGTGGTGACCCCGTTCCTGCCCGGCGATTCGCTGCTGTTTGTCGCCGGCACCGTGGCTGCGGCCGGCGGCATGAACATCCATCTGCTGGTTGTGTTGCTGATCATCGCGGCGATTCTGGGCGATGCGGTGAATTACGGTGTCGGCCATTACATCGGACCGCGGGTGTTCAAATCGAAGGAGTCGCGCTGGCTCAACCCGCGCCATCTCGAGCGCGCACATGCGTTCTACGAGCACCATGGCGGCAAGACCATCATCATCGCGCGCTTCGTGCCGATCATCCGCACCTATGCGCCGTTCGTGGCCGGGGCGGCGAGCATGTCTTATCCGAAGTTCGCGCTGTACAACATCACCGGCGCCGTGCTGTGGGTGGTGTCGCTGGGCTATGCCGGTTATTTCTTCGGCAATATTCCGGTGATCAAAAACAATCTGACGGTAGTGATCATCATCATCATCATCCTGTCGATCATGCCCGGCGTGTTTGAATACCTGCGACATCGCCGCCGCAATTCCTGAGGCATGAATCTCTACCTGCGCCTGCTGTGGCTGCTGTGGCGGTTGCACAGCGTCGCGCGGCGCGATCTGTTCGAAGAGTCCCGCGTGCCGTTTCGGGTACTGCCCACCGACTGCGACTTGAACCTGCACATGAACAACGGCCGTTACCTGTCGTTCATGGACCTCGGCCGCCTGCATCTGACGGTACAGGCCGGACTCTGGCCGCATGTGCGGCGCAACCGCTGGATGCCCGTAATGGCTGCTGCGGAAATCACCTACATCCGTTCCTTGAAACCGTTTGACCGCTTTGAACTGGTGACCCGTATCGTTACCTGGGACGACAAGTATGCGTATATGGAGCAGACGTTCGAGCGCGACGGCGAGTGTTGTGCGCACGCGTACGTGAAGGGTTTGTTTCTGGGGCGCGACGGACGGGTGTCCAGTGCGGACGTGGCGCGGGCGATTGGTTATGACGCTGCGCCACCGCCGCTGCCGGACGTGCTGCAGCACTGGGCAGCACTGACGGTCAGCAAGCGGGATAACTTTAAATAATTAATAAAAACAACAGGTTACGTGAATACCGCGGGGCAAATCAAATACGCTTCGCGAGTTCTGCCGCCTTGCCGGTGTAAGTCGCAGGGGTCATTGCCAGCAGCCGTTTTTTCTCGGCCTCGGGGATGCCCTTGAGACCCTTGATGAAGGCCTGCAGCGTTTCGCGGTTGATGCCTTTGCCGCGCGTGAGTTCCTTCAGCTGCTCATAGGCACCGCTGACGTTGTAGCGGCGCATCACCGTCTGTATCGGCTCGGCCAGCACTTCCCAGTTGGCATCGAGATCGGCGGCGAGTTTGTCGCGGTTCGCTTCGAGCTTGTTGAGCCCCTTCAGACACGAGTCCCAGGCCAGCAGCGCATATCCGAGCGCCACACCCATGTTGCGCAATACCGTCGAATCAGTCAGGTCACGCTGCCAGCGCGACACCGGCAGTTTCTCCGACAGGTGGCGCAGCAATGCGTTGGCGAGTCCCAGATTGCCTTCGGAGTTCTCGAAGTCGATCGGGTTGACCTTGTGCGGCATGGTTGATGAACCGATTTCGCCGGCCTTGGTCTTCTGCTTGAAATAACCGACCGAGATGTAGCCCCAGATGTCGCGGTTCAGATCGAGCAGTATGGTGTTGGCGCGTGCCACGGCGTCAAACAGTTCGGCCAATGCATCGTGCGGTTCGATCTGGATGGTGTACGGATTGAATTCCAGGCCCAGCGATTCGACGAAGCGTTTGGCGAAATTTTCCCAGTCGAGATCCGGGTACGCGGCGAGGTGGGCGTTGTAGTTGCCGACCGCGCCGTTGATCTTGCCGAGCAGCGATACCTCAGCGATGCGTACACGCGCGCGCTTGAGGCGTGCGACCACATTCGCGATTTCCTTGCCCAATGTCGTCGGCGAGGCCGGCTGGCCGTGGGTGCGCGACAGCATCGGTGCGTCGGCCAGCTCGTGCGCCAGCGTGCGCAGCCGGTCAATGATGGCATCCAGCGCCGGCAGCAGTACGCCGCTGCGCGCTTCCTGCAGCATCAGCGCGTGGCACAGGTTGTTGATGTCTTCGGAAGTGCACGCGAAATGGATGAATTCGGCGACCTTGGTGACCTCGGCGTTTTTCGCGAGGCGCTCCCTGAGCAGGTATTCGACGGCCTTGACGTCGTGATTGGTCGTGGCTTCGATCGCCTTGACGCGTGCGCCGTCGGTTTCGGAGAAGTTCCTGATCAGCGCATCGAGCTCGGCCACGGTCGCAGCGGAGAATGCGGGGACTTCCGGCAGCGCAGGTTCCGCGGCCAGGGCCTTGAGCCATTCGACTTCAACGCGCACGCGCTGCCGGATCAGCGCCTGTTCGCTGAAGCAGTCGCGCAGTGCGCCGAGTTTGCCGTGGTAGCGGCCATCGAGCGGGGAGAGGGCGTTCAGGGGCGTCAGTGGCATCGCATGACCTTCGGCATGGGGACTGGATTTTATCATGTGGCATTGCATGTGCTGCCGCCGGCGTCCGCTATAAGATGTGCCTGAGGAACCTGCGGCCGCCGTCGTGTTCTGAGCAGGGTCTGCCTGGAGGATAAGCATCATGGATTTCACACGCCGCCGTTTTCTGTCCGTTGCCGCTGCCGGAGCCGCACTGCCGTGGGTGCATGTGCCCGCGGCCCGCGCCACGGTGCATACGCAGGTGCTGCAGACCGGCGTGAGCCGGCAGCAGCTGGTGCCCGCGAATTACCCCGATACCGAAGTCTGGAGTTTCAATGACACCGTGCCCGGGCCGCTGCTGCGCGTGCGCCAGGGCGATACGCTGCGGGTCACGCTGAAGAATGCTCTGCCGCAGGCGACCACGGTGCACTGGCACGGCATCCGCCTGCCCAATGCCATGGACGGTGTTCCGCACCTGACGCAGGCGCCGGTGCAGCAGGGCGGCGAGTTCCGGTACGAATTCGCGCTGCCCGACGCCGGCACCTACTGGTACCACCCGCATGAACGCTCGCAGGAGCAGGTGGCGCGCGGACTCTACGGCGCGCTGATCGTCGAAGAACGCGAGCCGCCCGTGGTGGATCGCGATGTGACCTGGGTATTGTCCGACTGGCGGCTGAACCGGGATGCGACATCAGTGCAGGATTACGACGGCAACATGATGGACATGACCCATGCCGGCCGCATCGGCAACACGGTTACGATCAACGGCCGGTTCACGCCGATCGGCGGCGAGTTCCCCGTGCGCGCCGGCGAGCGCATCCGGTTGCGGCTGGTCAATGCCGCCGCTGCACGAATTTTCAAGCTTCAGTTCGACAGCCACAAGCCGCAGGTCATCGCGCTCGACGGCCATCCGGTGGCGCCGCACGTCGTGTCCGAAGGTGTCACGCTGGGGCCGGGCATGCGCGCTGACCTGATGATTGACTGCATGGGCAGGCCCGGTGAGCGTTTTGTGGTGTCCGACGTGTTTTATCCGCGCGAGTTGCGGGTGATGGAGTTCGTCTATGGCGACACACCGCTGCGCGCAAAGCCGCTGGACGCACCGGTCGCGCTGCCGCCGAACCCGCTCAGCGAACCGGATGTGGCCAGCGCGCAGCGCCACGAGATCGTGTTTCAGGGCGGCGCGATGGGACGCCTGCGCGAAGCCGAATACAACGGTGCGCGTGTGAGCCTGCAGCAGCTGGTGCGCGAACACGGCATGGCGTGGACCATCAATGGTGTCGCGCGCAAGGGGCATGTACATGAGCGGATGCTGACGCTGAAACGCGGCGGGCATTACGTGTTTGCGATGGACAACGACACCGCGTGGCATCACCCGATCCACATCCACGGCATCGCGTTTCGCGTGATTTCGCGCAACGGCAAACCGACGCAATACCGCGAGTGGGCCGATACCGCGCTGATGGCGCCGCGCGAGCGCGTGGAAATCGCTTTTGTCGCCGACAATCCCGGAGACTGGATGTTTCACTGCCATATCCTCAGCCACCAGAGCGGCGGCATGATGACGGCGATTCGCATCGCCTGAGCGGCGGTGGCGCATCGCGCATCGTGTATCCTGCGGCCTGACCACAGCAAGAACAACGCCGTGTGCACTCACGGCATGACCGCACACCCATGACGACACACCGTACCCTGAGCGACTGGATGCTGCTGCTGGCGCTGGTCGTGATGTGGGGTTCGTCCTTCATGTTCAACCGCGTGGCCGTGGCCACCCTGCCGCCGTGGACCATCGTCGCCGGCCGGATCGGTCTCGCGGCCATC
>Ga0224505_10002692_pt1 | contig 10323 bp, 9 predicted proteins | sample SF_Jan12_sed_USG_FD_169102 | JGI IMG/M metagenome (GOLD analysis project Ga0224505, IMG submission 169102) | Sediment microbial communities from San Francisco Bay, California, United States - SF_Jan12_sed_USGS_4_1 | ecosystem: Environmental > Aquatic > Marine > Sediment | place: USA: California...
ATCGACCAACTCCGCCACTCGTCGTGTCCCCCATGGTGGTGACCGGAGCCGACCCGACCGCGCTCGAGGCCTCACGAGAGGCGATACGGCAGCGGTTGGCGTTCCTGTACTCCACCCCGGCCTACGCACCGACGCTCGAACGCCTCGGACTCGGTGCGGTGGGCCCTTCGTTGCGCCGCCTGGTGCGCGACGAGGCCTGGGACCGATTGGTGGATCACCTGCCCGACCAGGTGCTCGATCAGCTGGTACTGGTGGGGACATGGAGCGAGCTTCCCTCCCTGGTGCATGATCGGTACGGACGCTGGGCCGACGGCATCGTGCTGCGACCCCCGGAGGATCCGGCCGCCGATGCCGCGTTCGCCGCCGTCCTCGCCCGACTGCGGGAGACGTGAGGCGAGCGGCGGAGTAGAACCACCACATGGACATCCTCTTCGTCGCCGGCTTCGGCCCCATCGCCACCGACCCCACGGTCAGCGGCAGTTTCTACCGTGACGCGCTGGGGCTGCCCCTCGAAACCGTCTCGGGCGACTACCTCGCGGTGGACGGCTTCGACGGCGCGAAGCACTTCGGTGTGTGGCCGCTGGCCGACGCGGCCGAGTCGTGCTTCGGGACCCGCGAGTGGCCCGACCACCTGCCCGTGCCCCAGGCCACGGTCGAGTTCGAAGTTCTCGATGTGGCGGCGGCTGTGGCCGAACTGGAAGGCGCCGGCCACACGCTGATCCACGGCGCCCGGACCGAACCCTGGGGTCAGGTGGTCGCTCGGCTGCTCGGACCCGAGGGGTTGTTGGTGGGTGTGTGCTACTGCCCCTGGCACCACACCGGCTGAGCGGCTGGTGGTCGGCGTCCACATCGGGCCCGGGCACCGACTACCTTGCCGGTCATGATCCTCGCTGCGGTCGATGACACCGCCTACAACATCGTGCTGCTCCTGCACATCCTTGCGGGCTTCGCCGCCTTCGCTCCGGCGTTCATCCATCCCCTCCTCGGTGAGCAGGCCAAGGCCCTCGATGACGCCAACCGGTCGAAGGTGATGGGCTTCATGGTGGCCAACGGTCGGCGCCTCCACGCTCCGGCGTTGGTGCTGGTGGGCGTGCTGGGCTTCGCGCTGCCCGGCATGTCCGCCGGGGAGCTGGAGCTGTCGCAGGGCTGGCTGGTCGCGTCCATCGTCGTGTGGCTCGGCATGAACGGCGTGCTCCACGCCGTGGTCATCCCCGGCGAGCGGGCCATGGCCGAAGGCGACAACGCCGCCGAGAGCCGCGTCACCATCGGGAGCATCACCATCACGCTGCTGCTCGTCGTGATGCTGTACCTGATGATCTGGAAGCCAGGGCTCTGACGGGAGTCCGTCACTCGATGGCGGTCGCTGCCATCAGGTCACCGGGAAGGGTCGTTGACCCCACGAGCACCAGGTCCTGGAGGGCTCGGGTGAGGGCCACGAACAGCTGATTGGGGCCCGACGGCTCTTCGGCCAGCATGACGGCCGGGTCGACCACCACCACGGCCTCGAACTCCAGCCCCTTGGCCTCCGCCGGGGTGAGGACGGCGATGCCCGGCTCCGGATCGGCCAACGAAGCCACGGTCTCGGCCGGCGCCACGACGGCCACGGTGTGCACCGACTTGGCCAGCTCCCGGGCGGTGGCCATCGCCGTGCCGGTCACCTGTTCGGCCGCCAGCAGGGCGAACCGAGGCAGTCGGCCGGCGTTGCGTATGAACCCGGTCGGGGCCAGATCGGCCCCCATCCGAGGCAACAGCCGGTTGGCCAGTTCGACGAACTCGGCGGGTACGCGGTAGCCGATGGAGAGCTGGCCCACGATGGGCTCATGGGCATCGATCGCCATCAGCTGTGCCACCCGGTGCCAACTGGGATAGGTGTGCAGTCCGGTCGACTGGGCCAGATCACCGAGGACGGTGATCGAGCCCTTGTCCACCCGGCGACCCACGGCGCGTAGCTCCAGCGGCGTGAGGTCCTGGGCTTCATCCAGCACCACGTGGCCGTGGGTCGGCGTGCGCTTGCCCAGGGCAGCCCGGACCTCGTCGAGCACCACCAGGTCGAGCGTGTCGCGAGGTTTGGCTCTTCGGTGTGCCGCCAGTGTCTCGCGCTCGGCCTCGCTGAATCGGCAACGCTCGGCGATGTCGGGCCGGGTCTCGAGCGTTCGCCACACCAGGGCGAAGCCTTCGGCCTCGGAGTCGGCCTTCCAGTGCCGGTCGACGTATCCCCGGAAGCCGTCGGCCCGCCGCACCTCGGACGCGTAGTCCGACACCGAGGTGCGGTCCCGCTGGGGTAGGGCCCGGAACAGCTCTCGGACCACGCCCGCGATCCAGTTCCGGCGAGCCAGGCCCACCGTGGGGTACCGGCCCAGGGCGTCGTCCATCAGCTCGGCGGCCCGGTCGGCGGCGATCGAGGCCGATCCGAAGCGGGTGCGAACCCGCAGGTCGGTGTCGGGCGGCTCGGCCCGGCTGCGGAGGGCGGCCGAGATGAGCTCGGCCATTCGGTGCCCCGTGCGCAGCCGGTCGAACGGGTGGGGGCCGGCCGACTGGGGGAGCCGCCGTCGGCCGGCCAACAGCTGGCTCAGGGTGAGCTGGCGCACGGTGCGCTCGCCGAGCTGGGGCAGGACCTCGGAGATGTACTCCATGAACCGTTCGTTGGGGCCCAGGATCAGCACGCCGTCCTTGGACAGCACATCGCGGTGCTCGTACAGCAGGTAGGCCGCCCGGTGCAGACCCACCACGGTCTTGCCCGTCCCCGGACCTCCTTGGACGAACAGGGGCTGCTCCCTCGGCGCCCGGACGATCTCGTCCTGCTCGACCTGGATGGTGGCCACCACCTCGCGCATGCGGCCGGTGCGAGCCCGGTTGATCTCGGCCAGCAGGGGGTCGGGAACGCCGACCGAGGCGTGGGGGTCGGACAGATCGGTGTCGTATATCTCGACCAGGTCCTGGTCTTCGAGGATGAACTGGCGCCGCAGCACGCACCCCATCGGATCGAGGGGGGTGGCCCGATAGAACGCTGCCGCCCGAGGTGCCCGCCAGTCGATGACCACCGGGTTCTGCTCGCGATCGGCGATGTGCTGGCGACCGATGTAGAGCTGCTCGCCGTCCTCGTCGTCGAGACGGGCGAAGCAGGGGGCGTAGGAGCCGGCGGTGTCGAGTTGGTACAGCCGGGCTCGCAGGTTGGCGGCCAGGGCCATGGCGTCGGGATCGGACCGGTCCTGGTCGGCCCAGTCGAACGAGGCCCGGACCTCCTCACGGGCCCGGTCCAGCTCGACCCGCGCCCGGTCGAGGTAGTCCTGCTCGGCCGCGAAGTCGGGATGGTCGCTCATCGGCGCGGGCGACGATGGGGCTCAGACGTGGATGGGGACCGACGCGTAGCCCCGCACCGTGGAGGTGTGGACCCAGTCCACCTCGGATTCGTCGACCTCCCAGTCGCCGAAGCGGGCCAGGGTGGCCTGGAGGGCGACGCGGCCCTCCAACCGGGCCAGCGCCGCGCCGATGCAGAAGTGGGCGCCGTAGCCGAAAGAGAGGTGACGATCGATGCGGCGATGGATGTCGAATCGATCGGGGTCCGGGAAGTGACGCTCGTCGCGGTTGCCGCTGCCGTTGAGCAACAAGATGTTGGCGCCCGCCGGCACCGTCTGGCCATGGATCTCCACCGAGCGGGCCAGCCGACGTCCCTGCACCGGTGAGGGCGCCTCGTAACGGAGGATCTCCTCCACCGCGCCGGGGATGAGCGCCTCGTCGGCTCGAAGCTCGGCGCGCTGGTCGGGATGGCGGGCCAGCAGGACGGCCGCCCACCCGAGCAGCCGGGCGACGGTCTCGGCCCCCGCTCCCGAGATGAGGGCCACGTAGCAGTTGATCTCATCGGGCTCGAGCAGCCGGGTCGATCCGTCGGGGAGCTCCCGCTCGTGGGTGGCCAGCACGGTGAGCAGGTCGTCCTGGGGTGCGGCTCGGCGCTCGCGACACAGCTCGGGCAGCATGGCGTACACGGCCGAGCCGACGTTTCCGCTGCCGTCGACGAGCTCGCTGGTGGACGACGCCGTGGCGCCCTCGTCGACGGCCAGGGCCGCGTCCATCGACTGACGCAGGCTCTGCTCGAGCCCGGCGGGGAAGCCCAGCAGGGCGAGGATCACCGTCGGGGGCAACACGGCGGCGAACGCATCCACGTAGTCGACCGTGGATTGCCCCTCGAGCGGGGCGAGCAGGTCGTCGCAGATCTGGGCGATGCGGCGCTCGAGATCCTCGATCTTGCGCGGCGTGAACGCCCGGCTCACCAGCTTGCGCAGCAGCGTGTGCTCGGGCGGGTCGCGGAAGATGAACATCGGCAGGGGGAACTCGTCCTCGCCCATCAGGTCGAGCACCGTTCCGTACCGCGACAGATAGGTGTCGACGTCGAGCAGTCCGGCGAGCACATCGTCGTACCGGCTCACCGCCCAGAAGTCGTGCTCGTCGTTGCGGTACAGCGGCGCCTCGTCGCGTAGGCGTTTCCACACGTCGTGGGCCCGGAGGTCGATGCCGTAGTCGAACGGGTCGTAGCGCAGCTCTTCCATGAGCCGGCAGTCTCGCACCTGGGGCCGGCGGCTTCACCATCACCGATGCCTGGTGCTGCGGATGCTTCAGCTCACCAGGGTGCCGCCGTCGCAGCTGATGACCTCGCCCACGGTGAAGGCGCCGGCGCGCGAGCTCAGGAATATGGCCAGCCCGGCGATGTCCTCGGGGGTGCCCACCCGACCCCGTGGATTGCCCCGACCGACCGCGTCCCAGTCGGTGCCGTCGACGTCGCCCCCGGTTCCCACGCCGGTACTGAGCATCCAGGTGGGGAAAGGGCCAGGGGCGATGGCGTTGACGATGATGTTGCGGGGCGCCAGATGGGCCGCCAGCTGACGAGTGAGGGCGTGAACCGCGGCCTTGGACGGACCATAGGAGAAGGTGTCGAACACCGGCGTCCTGATGCCGTCGACGGAGCCGATGTTGATGACGCGTGCCGGGGCGTCGGCCGTGCCCGCCGCTTCGAGCAGGGGCAGTAGACCCTGGGTCAGGAAGAACACCCCCTTCACGTTGGTGTCCATGACCTTGTCCCAGCCGTTCTCCGGGAACTCCTCGAGGGGGGCACCCCAGGACACGCCGGCATTGTTGACCAGGATGTCGAGATGGTCTTCCCGCTCCCGGATTCGGGTGACGAGGGAGTGGACGCCCTCGACCCCGGAGAGATCGGCCGGGAGCGAGATGCACTCACCGCCGAACTCCTCGACCAAGCGAGCGGCGGTGGCGTCGCACACCTCGGCCTTGCGGGAGCTGATGTACACCTTGGCGCCGTTGGCCACGAACCCGGCGGCGATCATCTCGCCGATCCCCCGGGACCCTCCCGTGACGAGCGCCACCCGGCCGTCGATCCCGAAGAGCGTTTCGATGTGCATGGCAAGATCCCCTCACAGCCGTTCGTGGGCGGCCCAGGTTGGCACCTGGGCGGTCGGGCGGTGCCATCGGCCGGGGATTGTCCGCTCAGCGAGTCTGGCCCTCGACCCCGACGCCGTCCAGCACCTCGCGGTCGTCGTTGTGGCTGTGGGTGAAACCGAGCCGACGTTCGGTCGCCACGGTGGCTTCCGGGCGAAAGGCGAGGATGTAGGCCCGGCGGAAGCCGTCGGTCGTGTTGCCCCCCGACCCGTGCATCACCCGCTCGTTGTGCACGGTGACGTCCCCCCGGGAGATGGGGACGGTGACCGGCCGATCGTCGGGGCGGAGGTGGGTCCCGAGGGCGTGGGACTCGCCGCGGTCGCCGAACTGGGGTTCGTGGGGCCGCAGCTGGGGTTCGTGGGTGGTGGCCGGCACGAACCTCATGCAGCCGTTCTCGGCGGTGGAGTCGTCGATGGCCAACCAGAGGGTGGCCGTTCGGGTGTCCGGTGTCTCGGGCCAGTAGGCCATGTCCTGGTGCCAGGCGAACACCGCGTCGTCCTTGTGGGGCTGCTTGGCCAGCAGCTGGTCGTAGTCCAGCGCCATGCCCTCCCCGCACAGCTGTCGGGCGACCGATGCCGCCCGACGCTCGAACACGTTGCCCTGCCAGGCCGGGTGGTACCGGCGGGGCAACATCACGTTGATGATGGAGAAGTCCTCGGGTGACCGGCCGTAGTCGCCGGCCATGTCGCAGTAGTCCCGGCCCGGTACGGGGATCTCGCGGCGCAGGAAACGGTCGTAGGTGCGCTCGAGGTCACGGACCTCGATCTCGGTGAGCAGTCCCGGCAGATGGACGAAGCCCTGATCGACGAAGTGCTGCTTCTCGTCATCGGTGACGTCGTACTCGTCGCCACGGTGTCGTTCGCTCATGATCTGCATCTCTCCGTCGAGCGGGCGGCCGGGAACCGAGCGACTACCCTCCGAACCGACAGTAGGCCCCTGCGAGGACATCGTCATGACCGACTTCTTCACCACCGTCCCCGGCCCGATCGCGTACGAGGGGCCGGACTCCGACAACCCGCTGGCCTTCCGGTGGTACGACGCGGCGCGCACCGTCGCCGGTCGCCGCATGGAGGACCATCTTCGTTTCGCGGCGTGCTACTGGCACAGCTTCGCGTGGGACGGTTCCGACATCTTCGGAGCCGGCACGCTCGACCGTCCGTGGCACCGCGAGGGCCTCGACCCACTCGACGCGGCCAAGGCCAAGATGGCCGCGGCGTTCGAGTTCTTCGAGAAGCTGACCGTGCCGTTCTGGTGCTTCCACGATCGTGACATCGCCCCCGAGGGCCGCACCTTCAAGGAATCGGCCGCCCTGCTCGACGAGATGGTGGACGAGGCCCAGGGTCACATGGAGCGCACCGGCACCCAGCTGCTGTGGGGGACGGCCAACCTGTTCTCCCATCCTCGGTTCCAAGCCGGCGCGGCCACCAACCCCGATCCCGAGCTGTTCGCCTACGCCGCGGCGCAGGTGTGCCACTGCCTCGAGGCCACCCACCGGCTGGGTGGGCAGAACTACGTGCTGTGGGGCGGTCGGGAGGGGTACGAGACCCTGCTCAACACCGACATCGGTCGCGAGCTCGAGCAATTGGCCCGCTTCCTCGCCATGGTGGTCGAGCACAAACACCGCATCGGCTTCGACGGCCTCATCCTGATCGAACCCAAGCCGTTCGAACCCACCAAGCATCAGTACGACTTCGACGTGGCCGCCGTCCACGCCTTCCTCCAGTCCCACGATCTGATCGGTGAGGTCCACGTCAACATCGAGGTCAACCACGCCACGCTGTCGGGACATGACTTCGCCCACGAGGTGGCCGTGGCCCGGGCGGCGGGGATCTTCGGCAGCGTCGACGCCAACGCCGGTGATGATCGTCTGGGCTGGGACGTGGATCGCTTCCCGGTCTCGGTCGAACAGATGACGTTGGGCATGTACGAGATCCTCCGAGGTGGCGGCTTCGACTCGGGCGGCTGCAACTTCGATGCCAAGCTCCGCCGCCAATCGACGGCGCGCGACGATCTCTTCCACGCCCACATCGGCGGGATGGACACCATGGCCCGCAGCCTCCTGGCCGCAGCCGCCATGCTGGAGGACGGCGAGCTGGCCGGCGCCGTGGCCGACCGCTACGCCGGCTGGGACGATGATCTCGGGCGCCGCATCATGAGCGGGGAGGAGACGCTCCCGGGCCTTCGCGATCGGGCGCTCGGAGTTGCCGAACCGGGTCGGACGTCGGGCCGCCAGGAGGCGCTCGAGAACCTGGTGGCGCGGTACGTCGAGCGCGCCCGCTGATGGAGCTGGTCGTCGGGATCGACTCGTCGACCCAGTCCACCAAGGTGGAGGCCCGCACCGTCGACACGGGCCGGATCGTCGGTCGCGGCGCAGCACCCCACCCGCCGACGGCCCCCCCGATCTCCGAGCAGGACCCCGCGGCCTGGTGGCAGGCGCTGGTCAGCGCCATCGGAGCCCTCGGTGATCATCGTCGGCACGTGGCGGCCCTGGCGGTGGCCGGCCAACAGCACGGGCTGGTCCTGGTCGACGGGGCCGGCACCCCGGTGCGCCCGGCCAAGCTGTGGAACGACACCACGTCGGCGCCCGAGGCCGATCGACTCGTCTCCGTGCTGGGGCCGGCACGCTGGGCCCAGGGTTGTGGCAGCGTGCCCGTGGCCAGCTTCACGGTCACCAAGCTGGCGTGGATGGCCGTCCACGAACCCGACGAGCTGGCCCGCACCGCCCGGGTGATGCTGCCCCACGACTACCTCACCTGGCGTCTCACCGGCGCGCACGTGACCGACCGGGGCGATGCGTCGGGCACCGGGTGGTTCGATCCATCGGCCGGCTGCTACCGGCCCGAGTTGCTGGGTGCCGCGGTGGGCTCGCCGGATGGGTGGATGGAGCGGTTGCCGGTGGTCCTGGCCCCCGATGAGCCGGCCGGCGAGCTCACGGCCGATGTCGCCGCCGAGTTGGGTCTGCCGGCCGGCATCCCCGTGGGCCCGGGGACGGGCGACAACATGGCCGGAGCCCTCGGACTGGGTCTGCGCCCGGGTGATCTGGCCATGTCGCTCGGCACCTCGGGCACGGTCTATGCCGTGTCCAGCACGCCGACGACCGACGAGTCCGGAGCGGTGGCCGGCTTCGCCGATGCCGACGGGGGTTACCTGCCCCTGGTCTGCACCCTCAACGCCACCAAGGTGACCGACGCCGTCGCCCGCTGGATGGGAACCGATGCGGTCGGGCTGGCCGAGCTGGCGCAGCGAGCCCAGCCAGGGGTCGATGGGCTGGTCCTCGTGCCCTACTTCGACGGTGAGCGCACGCCGAATCGTCCCGACGCGACGGGTTCGGTGGTGGGGCTGCGCACTGGCACCAGTCGGGAGCGGTTGGCCCGGGCGGCCCACGACGGGGTGCTGTGCGGGCTGTTCGATGGGGTGGCCGCGCTCGATCGGGCCGGTGTCGACACCAGCGGCCGGCTGCTCCTGGTGGGTGGCGGCGCCCGGTCGTCGGCCTACCGGCAGCGGGCCGCCGATCTCCGCGGGGGACCGGTCGTCGTTCCCGACGCCGACGAGGCGGTGGCCACCGGCGCCGCAGTGCAGGCGGCCGCCGTCGCCGGCTTGGGATCTCCGGCCGAGCTGGCCCGGCGTTGGCTGCTGGGAGCAGGCGAGACGGTGGAGCCGGTGGCCACCGACGGTGCTGCCGTGCGTGCTGCCTACGCCGAGGTCACGCGGTCGGAGTGACCCCGTTCTCCAGCAGGGCCACGGTGTCGCCGATGCTGATCGAACCCGAGGTCACGACCCGGCACACCGAACCCGCTCGGCGACGCAGTGCCGTTCGGGCACCCTCGCCGATGACGTCGTCGAGGAGCCGACACGGGGCGGCGACCCGCACCACCTCGAGGTCCACGGTGCCGATCCGCAGCCGGCTGCCCGGGGTGGTCGGGACGACACCGTGCGACACGGTGAGGTTCCGGCGGGTGTGGCCGGGCTCGATGTCGCGTCCCAGCTCGGCTGCGGCCGCAGCCAGGCCCTCGGCCGACTGCACGGTGACGTGACGGTGTCGGCTGCCGTGGTAGCGGTCACCGACCAGCCCGCGACCGGCCTCGGCCTCGACGTGGGTCACCGACCGCATGGGCAGTCGCGAAGCGAGCGCCACATGGATGGCGCTGACCGCCGGGAGCTCGCTGCTCACGGGGCCACGGCGTCGGGATGGTCGAAGCCGTGGGGCAGGTACAGCCCGACCGAGAGATGTTCGTGCATGCCGTAGCCGATGCGTCCGTCGTTGGTCTCGTGGCGACAGAGCGTCTCGTTCAGGAAGCTCAGGTCGCGGCGCTCGGTGGGCTCACCGATGTGGGTGGTGACGCCTTCCACCTTCTGGTCCGGCCCCTGCCACACCCCGTGGCCCCAGTGGCCGTCGTACATGTACCCCGAGCCCGCCTTGAGGTACACGGTCTTGAGCGGCGTGGTCCGGATCCGCAGGTCCGAGGCGCCGTCACCGCTGAACCAGATCTCGGCTCCGGCGACCTCGCGGGTGCCGGGGTGATAGGTGATGTCGATCTCGGGGCGACCGAGGTGCTCGGGCTCGCGCTCATCGCCGATCTCGTACAGGCGGACGGCTTCTTCGAGGAGCCGCCGGCCGGCGTGGTCGTTGTCGATGGTGATCTTCACCAGATGGTCGTCGAACTGGATGGGAAGCCAGTTGTGGAAGAACCCCATCGACGAGCTCGGCCCCCGCTTGGCGCCGATGCCCTTCGGCTCGGGCTCGCCGACTCCGTGACGCACACCCCAACTGTGGTCTCGGGCTCCACCCCAGCGATCGGGCGTGACCTCGAGGCGCCGGCCGTCGATGTCGATCCACCCCTCGTAGCCGCCGACCTGGGCCAGGCGGAAGGTGTC
>Ga0224505_10002695_pt1 | contig 10320 bp, 11 predicted proteins | sample SF_Jan12_sed_USG_FD_169102 | JGI IMG/M metagenome (GOLD analysis project Ga0224505, IMG submission 169102) | Sediment microbial communities from San Francisco Bay, California, United States - SF_Jan12_sed_USGS_4_1 | ecosystem: Environmental > Aquatic > Marine > Sediment | place: USA: California...
AACTCGAAGAGGCGCTGGAGCTGATCCGGCGCAGCCACCGGGAGATATTGCAGGAGGGTCTCAGCGGCGAGTTGCCGCCTATCGGTGTCATGGTCGAGGTTCCCGCCGCTGTATACCAGGCCAGGGCGCTGGCCCGGCGGGTGGACTTCCTGTCGGTAGGCAGCAATGACCTCACCCAGTACCTGCTGGCAGTTGATCGCAATAATGCCCGGGTCGCTGACCTCTACCACGCCCTGCACCCGGCAGTGGTACAGGCCCTGGCGAGTGTCGCCACCGCCTGCCAGGCTGAGGGTAAGCCCCTGGGCATCTGTGGCGAGCTCGCCGGGGATCCCGAGGGGGCGGTGCTGCTGCTGGCAATGGGCTACGATGTCCTGTCGATGAACTCCACCAGCCTGCCGCGGGTCAAGAAAGCCCTGCGCAATACCAACCTGGCCGAGGCGAAGGCGTTGCTGGCGGAAGTCCTGTTGCTAGAGGACGTCGCCGCGGTGCGCCAGCGCATGCAGCGCTTTCTCACCGAGCACGGGCTGGAACAGTTCATTCACAACCCTGTCGACTAGCAGCCTTTCCCGGGAAATTCAGCTGTCCAGGTCGAAGGATTCCTCCCGCTGTTCCACGGTATTGCCCAGGGCATCGAAGCTCGACTCGCGCCAGCGTGCCAGCCCCTTGCCGTCGATCCAGAGGGTGGTGCTGGAGCGGGTGCCGTAGGTACCCATCGTAATGAACTGCGCCGACAGGACCGGGTCCATTCCCTGGTCGAGGCCCTGGCGTCGCAGCTCATCGGGGTCGGCGAGTTGCCGCTCGCCGACCACCTCGGCCAGGGCCGTATGGTTGAGCTCCTCCCGCTCCAGCAGCGCGCGCAGCCTGTTCTTGCCGAGCACGACCTTGGGCCACGGGGTATTTAGCCGGGCATTGCTCAAACCGTAGAGCCCCGGCTGCAGTCGCTGCGGTTTGCAGGCACCCGGGGGCAGGCTGTTGGTCAGGTACCAGAGCTTGTCCACGGTACCCACCAGCAGGTTGAAGCCGGCGTACTCGTGCGCCCGGGGCAGCAGGTCCAGCAGGAATGATTCCGCGTCCTGGTTGCCGGTGAGGTAGTCGAGCGGCAGTTCCCCCCGTGAGCGGGGTGCGGGTGCGGTCCTGGCCGGGTCGCGGTAGTTGGTTATCGCGGCAAGGCGCCCCTGGCGGGTGAGACCCATCCAGGTGCCGCCCTGCGCCAGGTCGCGTCCCGCCAGCAGGTCCGGGTGCTCGGGCCAGAACGCCGACGCCGCGGTCGGCCGGGCGTGGAATTCATCGCGGTTGGCGGCCAGCACCAGCGGATAGCGGGGGTCTGTCCTGTGGGAAAAGATCAAAAGGCACATACCGGGTCCGAAAACAGCGAAAGAATTGTGCATCACCACTGGCTGCATGATAATACCGCTTTCGTGTCGCGATTACCCCAACTGAGCCGGTTTAACGGGCTTTGCTGTCGCGCCCCCTTATCCTGACAGGCCCCTATGCTGCCATACCCCGAGATAGACCCCGTCGCGATCGCCTTCGGGCCCGTGAAAGTGCACTGGTACGGCCTTGCCTACCTGGCAGGCCTGGGTTTTGCCTGGTGGCTGGCAGTGCGCCGCAGCCAGCGGCCGGGCGCCGCCGTGCAGCGGGAGCAGGTGGATGACCTTATTTTTTTTGGGGCGCTGGGTGTCGTCCTCGGCGGCAGGATTGGCTACGCGCTGTTCTACGGGGCCGACAAGCTGGCGCAGGACCCGGCCTGGTTGTTCCGCGTGTGGCAGGGTGGCATGTCGTTCCATGGCGGCATGCTGGGGGTGATACTGGCAATGTACCTGTTTGCCCGTCGCCGCCGCATCGCTATCGGCGCACTGCTCGATTTCGTGGCGCCCCTGGTGCCCATCGGCCTGGCCTTTGGCAGGCTGGGTAATTTTATCGGCCAGGAGTTATGGGGCCGGCCGACCGATGTGCCGTGGGCGATGGTGTTCCCCCGGGACCCGCTGCAATTGGCGCGGCACCCTTCCCAGCTCTACCAGTTTGCCCTGGAGGGCATTTTGCTCGGTGTTATCCTCATCTGGTTTTCCTCGCGTCCAAGGCCCACCTGGGCGGTGTCCGGGCTGTTCTCCCTCGGCTATGGCTGCATGCGTTTCGCAGTGGAGTTTTTCCGCGAGCCGGACCAGCACATAGGCTTCGAGGCCCTGGGCTGGCTGACCCGCGGCCAGGAGCTTTGCCTGCCCATGATGGCCCTGGGTATCTTTCTGCTGGTTTTCGCTTATCGCGGCGCGGCGCGCGGGAAACAGGAGAACAGGCATATATGAAGCAATACCTGGACCTGCTGCAGGACATACTCGACAACGGTGCGACCAAGAGTGATCGTACCGGAACCGGGACGCTGTCGGTGTTCGGGCGTCAGTACCGGCACAACCTGGCGGACGGCTTCCCCCTGCTGACGACGAAAAAGCTGCATCTCAAGAGCATCATCAATGAGCTGATCTGGTTCCTGAAAGGCGATACGAATACCCGCTGGCTGAAGGAAAACGGCGTTTCGATCTGGGATGAATGGGCCACCCCGGAGGGTGACCTCGGCCCGATTTACGGCGCCCAGTGGACAGCCTGGCCCACCCGGGACGGGGGCAGGATCAACCAGATTGACTACGTGATCGATTGCCTGCGCAACAATCCCGACAGTCGCCGTATCCTGTTCCACGGCTGGAATGTGGAATACCTTCCCGACGAGCGCATGAGCCCCCAGGAGAATGTCAGGGCCGGGCGCATGGCGCTGCCACCGTGCCATTTGCTCTACCAGTTTTATGTGGCAGACGGCGTGCTCTCGTCCCAGCTGTTGATACGCTCCAGCGATTCATTCCTCGGGCTGCCCTACAACACCGCCAGCCTGGCGGTGCTGACCATGATGCTGGCCCAGCAGTGCGACCTGCAGCCGGGCGAGATTATTATTTGCACGGGCGACTCGCATATCTACAGTAATCACCTGGCGCAGGTGCGGGAACAGCTGGGCAGGGAGCCGCGCCGGCTGCCGCGCCTCGAAATCCTGCGCAGGCCCGCTTCCATTTACGACTACCGGTTCGAGGATTTCGCGCTGCACGACTATGATCCCCATCCCCATATCTCCGCCCCGGTGGCGGTCTAGACCTTCCGGGTGATCCGGCTGGCCGTCATCGTCGCCGCTGCCGAGAATGGCGTGATCGGCAGGGACAACAAGCTGCCCTGGCATCTTCCCGGGGACCTGCGCTATTTCAGGCAGGTGACCATGGGCAAGCCGATTGTAATGGGGCGCAAAACCTTTGAGTCCATCGGGCGGCCCCTGCCCGGGCGCACCAATATCGTTGTCAGCCGCAACCCGGGTTACTCGCCCGAGGGCGTCAGGGTGGTCGCCTCGCTGTCGGAGGCGCTGGTGCTGGCAGAGGAAATCGCCCGTGGTGACGGCGCCTGCGAGGCCGTGGTCATCGGCGGCGGCGAAATTTATGCCCTTGCCCTGCCCCTCGCCGGCCGCTTATACCTCACCCGGGTTCACGCCAGTGTGGATGGGGATGCCCTGCTGCCAGCAGTGGACTGGGACGAATGGCGGGAGATCAGCAGGGAGCGACATCCCGCAGCCGGCGGTAACCCGTATGACTACAGTTTTCTGGTGTACGACCGGAAAGGGGGCCTGGATTCCGCTGGGGGAAGCACGGTGTTACCGCGGGATTGATGTCTTTGCCACAGTGTTACCAAAATACACATGCGCACTCTTTGCCGATATGAACAAATAGGTTTCATTGAAAAGAGGCTGGATTTCAGTTTAAAGTCCCAACCTCGGTTTACCGGCACCAGATTTGTAACTATAAACTCTGGACTATACTTGCAGTATCGAGCCTGAATTTACAGTCTTAAACGCTTCTTTAGATTATTCGTTAGATTATAGGAAATACGATTCCCATGACTATGCATCGATTGAAAAATGTCCTGATCGCTGCGCTGGTGGCTGCAGGTACCCTGTCGGGTGCGGTAGCTGCGGTGCACGCCGACGCCCTCGGCTCCGTCCTCAAGGTTGGAGAAGACAAGAACAACGCGGCCCGTCAGTCCCAGGCGAAAGTCGACAAGCTGGCCGATGAGACCCGGAGCCTGCTCTCCGATTACAAGACGGTGACCAAGCAGATCGACGGCCTCAAGGTCTACAACACCCGGCTGCAACGCCAGATCGACAACCAGGCGGTGCGCATAGGCGAGATCGATCAGTCCATAGACCAGGTCACGGTGATTTCCCGCCAGATTACCCCGCTCGCGATCCGCATGATCGACGGGCTGGAAACATTTGTGCAGCTCGATGTGCCGTTTCACCTGGACGAGCGTATGCAGCGCATCGCCTTCCTGCGCGCAAACCTCGACCGGTCTGACGTGTCGGTGGCGGAGAAATTCCGCCAGGTTCTGGAGGCCTACAAGATCGAGAACGAGTATGGTCGGAAGATTGATTCCTACAAGGGCAGTATCGAGATCGACGGTGTAGAGCGCGATGTGAACTTCCTCAGGGTCGGCCGCATTTCCTTTGTTTACCAGACCACCGATACCGAAATGTCGGGAGCCTGGGACCAGGCCAGTCGCAGCTGGGTGCCCCTGTCCCGCGGCGAATACCGCGCCGCCATCATGAAGGGGCTGCGCATCGCCCGCAAAGAAGCCTCAATCGACCTGATGAACATGCCAGTAGCTGCACCGGAGGCTAACTAATGAGCGCCAAATTTATCAAAGCCGCCGTAATAGCCATGGCGAGCACCTTCGCCCTGACCGCTGCCCTGGCCAATGCCCAGGACGAAAAGCCGCGTTCACTGGATCAACTGCTTGAATTCGTAAAGCAGGGCCAGGTGACCGAAGCCAGGGAGAACCAGGCCCGCGAGCAGGCTTTCGCCAAAGACAAGGCCAACCAGGCCGCCGAACTGCAAAGGGCCAAGGACGAGCGTTCCCGGCAGGAGGCCCTTAGTGCCCAGCTGGAAGACACGTTCGAGGCAAATGAGTTGCTGGTGGCTGCCAAGCAGGCCCAGCTCAAGGAGAAACTGGGTACCCTGGCGGAGTTGTTCGGACACCTGACCTCGACTGCGGGTGACCTGTCCTCGACCCTGGAGTTCTCCCTGACCAGCGCCCAGTATCCCGGCCGCCAGGAGTTCCTGGAAAAGTTGATCGCCAAGATGAGCAGCAGCGACCAGCTTCCGAGTATCGAGGAGATCGAAAAGGTCTGGTATGAACTCAACCGTGAGATGGTGGAGACCGGTAAAGTGGTTTCCTTCGACGCCGAGGTTTCCGAGCCCAACGGCAACAAGAATAACGAGCGGGTGGTCCGCGTCGGCGCGTTCAACGTGATTTCCGAAAGCGGCCTGTATCTCCAGTACGAACCAACCAAGGGTTCTCTCGAGACGCTCGCGCGCCAGCCCAGCGGGCCTTATTCAGGCTGGGCCAAGGAATTGGCAGCCTCTACCGAGGGTCTGCAACGCTTTGGTGTTGACCCGACCGGTCCCAGCGGTGGTTCATTCCTGGCGGCGTTGATTAACAGCCCCAACCTGGAAGAGCGCTGGCACCAGGGCGGTACCGTGGGCTATGCCATTACCGTACTGGGCGCTTTCGGCCTGATCCTCGCCGTGATCCGCCTCGTCATGCTGTCCCTGGTCAGTGCCAAGGTCAATGCCCAGCTCAAGAGCGACAAGGCAAATACCAACAACCCGCTGGGCCGGGTACTCAAGATCCACGAGGACAACCCGTCCATGGACACCGAGACGCTGGAACTCAAATTGTCCGAGGGCATCCTCAAGGAAACCCCCAAGCTCGAGTACGGCCTCAACCTGCTGAAGATTATCGCCACCCTGGCGCCGCTGATGGGTCTGCTGGGTACGGTGACCGGTATGATCGTGACCTTCCAGGCGATCACCATCTTCGGTGCCGGCGATCCCAAGGCAATGGCGGGTGGTATTTCCCAGGCGCTTGTGACCACGGTTGAGGGTCTGGTGGTGGCCATCCCCATCGTGCTGCTGTTCACCATCGTCAACGGTCGCGCCCAGCGCATCATCCACATACTCAACGAGCAGACCACGGGCATCATTGCGGAGCACACCGAAGCCAACCTGAGGAAGTGATATGTATTGGTTAGATAGTGCTTACGAGGCTGTCGCCCGTTTCATGGATATGGGCGGCAACGTCCTCTGGGGAATTGCGCTGCTGCTGTTCGTGATGTGGACACTGATCTTTGAACGCGTCTGGTATTTCCAGACCGGCTGGAAGTCCGATGTGGGCAAGGTCATCGCCATCTGGGAGGCGCGCGCTGAGCGCAAGTCCTGGGCCGCCAAGCAGGTCAGGGAAAAACTGATCTCACAGGCGAGCATGCAGATTCGACAGCACCTGCCGGTCATCAAGACAATGGTTGCCCTGTGCCCGCTGCTGGGCCTGCTGGGGACGGTAACGGGAATGATTGAAGTCTTTAATATTATGGCGGTCACCGGCGGGGGTGACGCCAAGTTGATGGCAGGCGGTGTATCGCGCTCGACAATCCCCACCATGGCGGGGATGGTCGCGGCAATATCCGGGGTTATCGCCAACACCTATATTACCCGAAATGCAGCACGTCAGAGTCAGTTCCTCGAAGACAACCTGACCACCGATCACTAAGAGAGCAATCGCAATGCGCAGGACTACCAAAGCAGCTGTAGAGGATGAAGCCCAGATTGATTTGACGCCCATGCTGGACGTCGTTTTCATCATGCTTATTTTCTTCATCGTCACCGCGTCCTTTATCAAGGAGGCGGGGATCGAGGTGAACCGGCCGGAAGCATCGACTTCCCAGCCCAAAGAGAATGTAAACATCCTGGTAGCTATCAGTGCCACCAATGAAATCTGGATGGACAAGCGTCGTGTGGACGTTCGCTCCGTGCGCGCCAATATCGAGCGCCTTCATGCCGAGAACCCCAAGGGGGCCGTAGTAATCCAGGCTGACAATCTGTCCAATACCGAGACGGTTGCCGCGGTACTGGATGCCGCTCGCGAAGCGGGTGTGTACGACGTGTCCCTGGCCACCCAAGATAAGTAGTCGACTATGAATCGCAACTCATTCAGGCTCTTGATCGGTGCGCTCCTGGCGTTGCCGGTTGCGGGCGGTCTGTTTTTCATCATGCAATACCTCATTGCTACGGCTAATCCCAAAATAGACGACAGCAAGAGAACAAAACTGGCTGATATTCTTATGCCAGAGCGTGAAATTGAAACCAATCTCAAAGATCAGAAACCCGACAAGGTGGAGGATCCTGAGGAGCCCCCACCCGATCTCGATTCACCCGATGTCGATATGGACATGGACGTGGAAGTGGTCAATATCGCGCCGAAAGCCCAGGTAGATGTGTCGATTTCGACTTCGGGTATGGCCTCAGGTGACGGCGAGTACCTGCCCATCGTGAAGGTTGCACCTATCTATCCCCGCCGGGCGCAAAGCCGGGGGATCAGCGGTTACTGTATTGTCGAGTATACGGTGACCACGTCAGGTGCCATACGCGATCCCAAGGCCGTGGATTGCCAGCCCAGTGGTGTATTTGAGGAGGCCTCGGTGAAGGCCTCGCTGAAGTTCAAGTACAAGCCCAGGGTGGTCGATGGTGTGCCCATAGAAGTCGGCGGTGTACAGAACAAGTTCACCTATGAGTTGGAAAATTGAAACGGTTAATGCGTTATGAAATTGTTTAAGCCCCGGACATGGATACAGGCCACACTGCTGGCTGTTCCGGTTGTTGCTGCCCAGGTGACACTGTCCCAACTGCAGGCCGGGCTGGGTTTGCACCCCCTGTCAGCGGCAGTGGCGCAGGAAAAAAAGGGTCCTGACACCCGGGAAACCCGTCGCACACCAGCCCTGCGAAACAATGTCTACGAAAAACTGGCGAAGGCACAGGAAGCGGCCGAGGCCAAGGACATGAGCGGTGCCGCGAGCATCCTCGATGAGATGATCTCGTCCGGTGGCAAGGGCGCGCTCAACAGTTACGAGCTGGCCAACGTATACAATCTGTACGCTTTCATTTACTACTCGCGGGAAGACTATGCCAAGGCCCTGAAGGCCTATGAAGAGGTGATCTCCCAGCCCGACATCCCGCTGGCAATGGAGATCAATACCAAGTACACGATTGCCCAGCTGTATTTTGTCCAGGAGCAGTGGCAAAAAGGCATCGACGCCCTGCTGAGCTGGTTCAAGTTAACGGACAAGCCAAACGCCAACGCTTATGTACTCCTGGCCCAGGGCTATTACCAGGTCCAGGATTACGACAAGGCCCTCCAGAACGTGGAAAAGGCCATCAATATGTACAAGGCCGAGGATAAACTGCCGAAAGAACAGTGGTATAACCTGGCCCGCTTCCTGTACTTCGAGAAGGGCGATATCAACAAGACTGTCGACACTCTGGAAGAGCTGCTCAAGTACTACCCGAAGAAGGACTACTGGGTACAGGTATCCCACATGTACGGCGAGCAGAAAAAGGAAAAGCTCCAGCTGGCTGCGATGGACACCGCGTATGTGCAGAATATGCTGGATAAGGGTACGGAGCAGGTGACGATGGCCTACCTCTACCTCAACGGCGACATCCCCTACAGGGCCGGCAAGGTCATGGAGAAGGGCCTGAAAAATGGCTCCATAGAGGGGACTTCAAAGAACTATGAAATCGCGGCCAGTGCCTGGCGCCAGGCCCAGGACCTGGACAAGGCCATTGCCAACATGGAGCAGGCTGCAGCCAAGGCCGATGACGGCGAACTGTACTCGCGCCTGGGCAACATCTACCTGGATAGCGACCAGTTCGACAAGGCTATCACTGCAATCAACAAGGGTTTGTCACGGGGTGGGGTAAAGCGCCCCGATACAGCCCGGCTCGTACTCGGGATGGCCTATTTCAACACCAAGCAATATGACAAGGCGCGAGAGGCCTTCAAAGCGGCGGGACGCGACGAGCGTTCGGCCAAGTATGCCGAGCAGTGGCTGCAATACCTGGATTCAGAACTCGATCGGCAGGCCAAACTGCGGGACGGCTGAGGGCGCGGGCGCTATATTCCCGGCGGGGAAGGAAAAAAGGAGCTCATATGAGCTCCTTTTTTATTGTCTCTTACCTTTGCGGGTATTAGAGGGGGACGACATTCTCTGCTTGAGGGCCTTTCTGGCCATCAGTGACAGTGAACTGGACTTTTTGGCCGTCTGACAGAGTCTTGAAGCCTTCGCCCTTGATGGAGCTGAAATGGACAAAGACGTCAGGGCCATCTTCGCGCTCGATGAAGCCGAAACCCTTGGTCTCGTTAAACCATTTAACAGTGCCGGTTGTTGTAGACATATCTATTACCTGTATTGCTTGCGGTGCCATGTCCAGGCACCTTTTCATTTAGTAATTATTTATGGTTAACGTACCGATGATCTTGATGGAACTTCGACCGTGAGCATAAATACCGCTGAAACCCCTCAGCTCCCTGAAGTGTATCACCAAATTTGCCGGTTTGGCGTCAAGGTTTTTCAAGAATTTTGGGAATATTGCCTTCTTTTCGCAGGTGGGTCCGGCCAGGTTTCAAGCTGCGGGTCGAGGGTATAAGCTTGGTGGCGCCAGACGGGGGGTATGGATCCGGTGCGGATATTATTGGTTGAAGACGATTCCCAGCTGGGAGAGTCCCTGGAGGCCGCCCTCAGGCTGGAGCAGTACGCCGTCGACTGGCTGCGCACCGGCGAGCCGGTAAAGGCCGCGTTGGGCTCTACTCCTTACGACCTGCTGATCATCGACCTCGGCCTGCCCGGGGTGCCGGGTATGCAGGTGCTGCGGCAGCTGCGCGCGGACAAGCACAGGCTGCCCGTTCTCGTCCTGACTGCCCGCAATACAATAGCGGACCGCGTCGACGGACTCGATTCCGGGGCTGACGATTACCTCAGCAAGCCCTTTGATATAGCCGAATTATTCGCCAGGGTGCGGGCCCTGCTGCGCCGCAAGGGTGAGCAGCGCTCCACCCAGCTGCAGGCAGTCGGGATCTCCCTCGACCCGGCAGACCGGCTGGTGAGCTTCCAGGGTCAGGCCGTTGACCTCACGGCCAGGGAGTTCGCCATCCTGGAAATATTGATGCGCAACGCGGGTCGTTATGTCTCCAGGGCGCGGCTGGAGGAAGGCATTTACAGCTGGGGTGAGGAAGTAGAGTCCAATACCGTGGAGGTCTATATCTCGCGCCTGCGCAAACGCTTTGGCAGCAGTGCCATTGAAACCATGCGCGGCGTCGGTTACCGGGTCCCGGCGTGATGGCCTCGTTAAGAACCCGGATCGTCTGGATCCTGCTGGCCCTTATACTGGTCGCCTGGGTGGCCTC
>Ga0224505_10002696_pt1 | contig 10319 bp, 5 predicted proteins | sample SF_Jan12_sed_USG_FD_169102 | JGI IMG/M metagenome (GOLD analysis project Ga0224505, IMG submission 169102) | Sediment microbial communities from San Francisco Bay, California, United States - SF_Jan12_sed_USGS_4_1 | ecosystem: Environmental > Aquatic > Marine > Sediment | place: USA: California...
GGCGCTAGCCGTTTTGCTTGTTTACCATTATTCGGTGTTGAACTTCCACCAGTTCACTTTTTGGAAGTCCTTTAGCCTGTGGTTTGTCGGTGGATAGGTGAGTACTAAGAATTCGGGCCTCTGGAGCACACATGGTAAGTTTTTATTAACTTACGTGAACCAACTATGTCCTCCTCCCGTCAACTTGCAGCCATCATGTTTACCGACATCGTCGGCTACACGGTTCTCATGGGGCAAGATGAACAAAGAGCATTCGAATGCTTAAGGAAGAACCGGGAAATACAGAAACCAATTATTGCCCAATTTTCAGGGCGCTGGATCAAAGAGCTGGGGGACGGCGTGATGGCCACCTTCAATACCGTTTCAGATGCCGTCAACGCGGCTGTCAAAATTCAGGTAGTCTGTCAGGCAGCGAATGATTTTCAATTGCGCATTGGCATTCACCTGGGTGAAGTGGTCTTTGAAGGCGATGATGTGTTCGGCGACGGCGTGAACATTGCAGCACGCATACAAGCCGTAGCCAAGCCAGGATCCGTTTACGTCTCTGAATCGGTGCACCATAATGTGGTCAACAAAAAAGATTTTAAAACCAATTTTGTAAAGGAGGAGTTACTGAAGAATGTTGAGCGTCCCGTGCGTATTTATGAAATCATCCGCGACAATGATTTACCAGAAATAAACCGCTCGGGTCAGCCGTTTTCAAAAACCTTAGGCAATGATACGGTCAAACATGAAGTCTTTCCTGCTAAACATTCAGGCAAAAGAAATGCTATTGCTGCATTGCTATTATTTCTTTTAGTGGCTGCGGGCTTCTTTCTATACTCCATCTTCAATAGAATAGAAAAGGAGGAAAAGGGATTCGAAAAATCCATTGCTGTTCTTCCATTTATTGACATGACTCCGCAGCATGATGTGGAGTACCTGGGGGACGGATTAGCTGAAGAGATCATCAATTCTCTCACTTCCATACGGGAGCTTAAAGTGATTGGCCGGACATCTTCCTTTCAGTTTAAAGGAGAAAAACTGGATCTCCGTGCCATCGGAGAAAAATTAGCCGTAGGCATTATCCTGGAAGGCAGCATACAAAAATTTGAAGATCACTTCAGAATTACAGCCCAGCTTGTAAGGACAGTTGACAATTTTCAAATCTGGTCGGAGCGCTATGATATGGAGCAGACCAATATATTCAAAATCCAGGATAACATAGCCGCCATGATTGTTGACAAACTCCAGTTAACGCTTTCCGCGCTGGAGAAGAAACAAATCGTTAAAAATGAAATCATTCCTGAAGCGTACAACTTGTTCCTGAAAGGACTGTATCAATACAAGGCGCAAAAATTCAATGAAGCCCAGGACTACATGAAAAAAGTGATCGAGCTGGACTCGACCTACGCACCTGCTTACGCTTACCTAGGCTTGTCAAAATCATGGGACATCTTCCATGCTAACCGTTGGCAGGATACTCAGGCAGTGAACGAGGCCTTAGCTTTTTCCCAGCGATCCATTGAACTTGATCCTGATCTTGCTGAAGGTTACTCTTCTATTGGGTTAATCGCATGGTCGTTACAAAATGATTTTGCAAAAGCCCGTATCTATTTTGAAAAATCAATTGAACTGAATCCTGCAGCCGCCCTAATTTTGAACCGATACTGCTATTTCCTGGTGTGGATGGGTAATTTTGAAAAAGTATCTCAACTGGCTAAGGCCGCCATGCGGGTTGACCCCGTTGATTTCAATAGTTATACGGTACTCTATTTTGCGTCCCTGTATTCAGGACGCCTGGATGAAGCCGCAGGTTATTTGAATGAAAGGAAGCGCATATTCGGACAGGATCGCGCGGTAGCTTCCATGGAAGTCAGGTTGCGTTTTGATCAGGGCTCCTATAAAAAGGTAATACAGCTATGTGATTCCTTGAAAGCAAAGGGAGAATCATTACAAGCTTATGAGGTTTACTTGCTTGCAGGAGCCTATTTCAAACTAAAACAGCTTAAGGAAAGTAAAGCCATGCTCAAGCAGCTAAAATCAATCAAGGACCCGAATGGAGATGTCTGTTACCATACTGCTCTTGCGTTTGCCATCCTGCATGAAACTGATTCCTGTTTTACCTATTTATACAAGGCATACGAAAGTCATGAAAAGCTTTTCAGGACCCTAAAAATAGAACCCGCGTTACAGGAACTCCGAACCGATCCCCGGTATGTAAAACTTTATCAGGATTACGGGTTTGATAAATATTGAATGAACCAGATTTTGAATGAATCTCCAGGATGAAGGAGTTCACACGAACGATGAAATATCTTTCCCAAGGCTTTGTTTGTATTTGTCCAGTACCATTATGCTGTATTGAACTTCTATAGATTTCAGTTTTGGAAGTCTTTTGAGCTGTGGTTCATCGGGCAATAAGTAGCGCGGTTCAGTTTATATAGAAAATCTAAAAAGTCAGCCTTGCAGAAAATTCCTTGCAATACCCAGCGGCCGCATGATGTAGCGTTTTTTGTTAACGTGCCCCAACTGCCGGGTCAGGATATCCTCCAGCATCTTTATGGTCTTGACAATATATTTTCCTTTATTCAACATTACGCACTCAGCCCGCACAGCCATAGCCGCATCGGTTATCTCGGAACGCGTAGCATATCCGGTTTTGTTTAAGGTCTCCAATACCTGGGTTGCCCAGATCACAGGAACGTGGGCGGCCTCGCAAATCCAAAGTATCTCTTCCTGAATTTCACTTAGCCGCTCAAAACCAATTTCAACAGCCAGGTCACCGCGCGCAATCATCACGCCCATGGCCTCATCCTTCATTCCATTGATGAGCAAGGCTGGCAAATTCTGAACAGCCGCCAGGCGTTCTATCTTCAAAATAATTGCGGGCACCTTACCGGAGGCATGTTTCCTGATTTCATCCCTCAACAATTCAACATCGGCTGGACTGTTCACAAAAGAGTAACCCACCATGTCAGCATGTTTGCAGACAAAGGGAATGTTCTTTTTGTCTCCCCTGGTGAGCGGAGCAATTCTAAGGTTGGAGTCAGGGAGGTTTATACCCTTCTCAGGTTTTAGGAAAGGCTTCTGCGTAGAAATTCTTACAATCTTAACCTTCACACTTTTCGCGGAAACCGTAATAACTTTCGCCTCAAACTTACCATCATCAAAATAAATGTGCTCACCCGGCTTTACGTGCTTTAGAATTTCTTTTGGTTCTACGAACAATATGGGTGTATGATTTTCATTTTTTGCTTTAACATCAACCTTGCCTTTGCCGGCATACTGAAGCGACAATTCTATTCCCTCTTCAACAGGCAGGCGCAAACGATCATCTTTTTTGTGTGCTCCTATTGCGCATATTCTGATTTTAGGCCCGCCCAAGTCCATATACACCTTGCAATTCCTTCCTGTTTTCGCTACGGCTTTCTTCAGGACCTGGATCATGTTTAGCCACACTCCGGCATTATCGTGAGCGCAATTAATCCGTGCCACCGACATACCCTCATTCAACATTTCCTCCACCAGCATACTGTCCTGCATCAACGCAGTAGAAAAGGTCACCATGATATGGGGCTTGTCCTGAATGGAAAAATGTCCAAGCAACTGCACGGCATGCGCCAACCGTAGTTTCGAGGCGATCTCAAAGTTGCATCCGGATTCAACAGCCGATGCCTGCGCAGGGTTCAGCCAGGATAATACATGCTGCAATTGCGACAACGTATGACTTTCAGAACTCGTCAATGAGGATAGTCCGATATGGTGAAGATATTCCTGGGCCTCACGGATTTCCTTGCTGCGCAGAACCAGGTAGTGAATCAGGTTGCGACCGCTTTGCTTAAAATTCGGGTGCAGTTCGTCCAGCAGGCCTGAAAATTTCTTTTCACCATCCTCCATTTCACGAACGATTTCGAGCAACTGGCTGGCCACTTTTACGTGACTATACGCCTCAACTGCATATCCCCTGGTCATATCTGCACCTACTGTTCTGACTTTAAAATTACCCCGGAGGTAAAGTCTCAGCAATGATTAAAATCATGCTTTTCCATCAGCGTTCATCATAAACCAAAAGACGGTCATGGATGGAAAAGCACCCTGTGAAAGAGGACTATCCTCAGCCTCATAGCTGGAATTGAGGATAGAAGTTTAATAAAACGGCTTTTCCACCCGGGTTAATGCTACGTTTGGATTCAACTTCAGACTTGTAAGACTTTGTGCCATGTTGGGCAACTGACCACCACGCAATTCGGCAGTCATTGGCGTATATACCTCCAGACTGGATTGAATAAAGAGTTTATTGTTTAGGTCTTCAATCTCATCCCGGTTGAGCGACGACCGATGGAGCCCCAGGTCTTTTAAATCAATTTTTCGTACAGTACCACCGTAAACAAATCTTGTCGGAATCAACCTTTCTTTAAATTCACCTATTACTTTGCCATTCACGGCGAATAGCGTTCGCTGGTTAGCATAATTATGCGTTATCACAATATGATTCCAGGAATCGCTGTCTTGCTGATAAACTGCCGTTGCACTCAGATAAGAAACGCGATCGTTGCCAATAACCACTTCTCTCATTCCCCTGTTGGTTTCGAAACTGGCTATCACCCCATCCGTTGCATTTTTGAACCGGAAACTCATAGTAAAGGAGTGGATGGTGTCATCAACATCCACGTAAATAGCATCCTCCTTTTTTGGGTTTTCAATAGTGGTATAGCTTTTACGCCAGTCGTATGCAGGCGTTCTTTTTCCCTGCATCATGGCGTCAAACAAAGTAGGAACGATACTCAGGTACATTTCACGATGTCCTTCTGTATTGGGATGCAGCGGATCGTGTACAAACCCTTCTACCCATTTGCCTTCACCATCATCGATGGTACCCAGGACGTTTATGCTCGGGTATTTCCAGGTATTGATGATGCTGTTCATTCTTTTGGTGCACGTATATTGCGGTTCAGAAAAATTGGCGTTGGCATAACAGTTTACGATGACGGGTTTCATCCCCTGTTTGTCGAGCGAGTCCGAAAGCGCCAACAGTCTGCTACGAAATTGTTCCAGTACGGTTTCCCTGCCTGCATCTGACTGAGGAGTCCCAATCCCTTCATTCCCCAGTGAAAGTCCGATGACCACAATATTCGGATGCGTTGGATAAAGTTTTTTGGTGAGGCGTTGTTCCTGGTCAACTTTGAGCGTATTGTCTCCACCGGTAGAGGCATTGAAATACGCATAACGCGTCGTGTCTATGGCTCCGCTGTGAAAGAATTGCCACGCATAGCCTTGAAGTTGTTCCGCTCCGGCGCCACGACATACAGACGATCCGAAAAAGGTAACATGGATCGGAGCTTTTTGCGCTGATAGTCTGGCTGAGATCAACACGCATAGACCGAAAAGCAGGAAGCATGATTTTTTCATAGTTTCAGTATATATTTCTTACCGTTAAAGATAAAGAAACAACCATAGAAGTGAATGTCATTTTAGCACGGCCATGGCATTGAATGGAATCCCGGACATCGCCTAATCACCAAAATTAATCGCAATACGTTTGCGCTATTATCACCTGTCCCGTTAGGGCCCCGATGTTTTTAGAAAATATCGAATACAGGATTCCCGTCCCGTCAGGGGCGGAATGTTGGCAAATCGATCATCAAATGTCAATACCCTAAACCAAATCCGCATTTTCAATTCGCGGTTTAAAACCCTTTCAAATTCGATTCCGCCAACGGACCCGCGTGAAAGACCTCGGTGGCTGGTTCAATCAAAAATATTCCGTCCCTATTGGGACGGGGGTTAATTGCCAAAATATGCTACAGACATTTGGTCCCTATGGGACCAGCCTATTCATGGTCCCGTCAGGGACCACATGTTTTTAAAAAATAATTATACATTGGACCCCGTCCCGTTAGGGACGGAATGTAACGCACACCATAATCACATGCCATTTCTTTTAATCATTTCCAATTCATTGCAAATCGAATTGAATTTGGTTTTTCACACCACCGGCTCTTTGGAGATGACCATGACGGGTTTGTTCGACATTACTACATTGTAATGATCTGCACAATCGCAAACATTCCGTCCCTCACGGGACGGGTTCATTTACACAGAATAGGCTACAGACATTTGGTCCCTACGGGACCAGCCTATTCATGGTCCCGTCAGGGACCACATGTTTTTAAAAAATAATTATACATTGGACCCCGTCCCGTTAGGGACGGAATGTTACGCACACCATAATCACATGCCATTTCTTTCAATCATTTTCAATTCATTGCAAATCGAATTGAATTTCGTTTTTCACACCACCGAACGTTCCGTCCCTAAAGGGACGGGGGTTAATTACCAAAATATGCTACAGACATTTGGTCCCTATGGGACCAGCTTATTCATGGTCCCGTCAGGGACCGCATGTTTTTAAAAAATAATTATACATTGGACCCCGTCCCGTATGGGACGGAATGTTGGCAAATCGATCATCAAATGTCAATACCCTAAACCAAATCCGCATTTTCAATTCGCGGTCTAAAACCCTTTCAAATTCGATTCCGCCAACGGACCCGCGAGAAAGACCTCGGTGGCTGATTCAATCAAAAATATTCCGTCCCTATTGGGACGGGGGTTAATTGCCAAAATATGCTACAGACATTTGGTCCCTATGGGACCAGCCTATTCATGGTCCCACCAGGGACCACATGTTTTTAAAAAATAATTATACATTGGACCCCGTCCTGTTAGGGACGGAATGTAACGCACACCATAATCACATGCCATTTCTTTTAATCATTTCCAATTCGTTGCAAATCGAATTGAATTTGGTTTTTCACACCACCGGCTCTTTGGAGATGATCCTGACGGGTTTGTTCGACAATACCACATTGTAATGATCTGCACAATCGTAAACATTCCGTCCCTCACGGGACCGGTTCATTTACACAGAATATGCTACAGACATTTGGTCCCTACGGGACCAGCCTATTCATGGTCCCGTTAGGGACCCGATGTTTTTAGAAAATATCGAATACAGGATTCCCGTCCCGTCACGGACGGAATGTTGGGCAAATCGATCATCAAATGCCAAACCAAATCCGCATCCAATATTGCCCACGGTTCAAATTTATTCTTGCAAATTATGCCTTGACAAGGATGCATATTTTTAGAAAAAATAAGAAATTGAATTTCGTCCCCTATAGGACAGAATGTTGTGCAAAATCAATAATCACATGGCCAATACCTTCACCCAACTCCACATCCAATTCGTATTCGCGGTTCAAAATCGAATTAGCCTGATTGATCCTGCATGGGAAACCGAATTGTTCAAATACATCACCGGAATTGTCCAAAACCATAAACACAAAATGATTGCTATCGGTGGTATGCCAGATCATTTGCACGTTTTTGTTGGGTTACATCCGACGCAATCGATATCAAACTTAATGCAAATCGTGAAAGGGGAATCGTCTGAATGGGTAAATAAGAAAGGCTTTGCAAAGGGAAAATTCCAATGGCAGGAGGGCTACGGTGCTTTTTCGTATGGCCATAGCCAGGTGAATCAGGTTTACAACTATGTCATGAACCAAAAGGAGCACCACAAGAAAAGGTCGTTTCTAGATGAATACAAAGAATTCCTCAAAAGATTTGAAGTGCCGTTTGACGAGCGATACATTTTTAAAGCTTTAGCGTAATAAAACATTCCGTCCCTCACGGGACGGACCTGATACCACAAAGTGCTACATATTTTGTGTCCCCAACGGGACGAATGCAATTGGGTCTTTTTTGTTTGGTATATTAGAATCACATCTAACTACATGCCCAAAATAGAATTTCTTATCCTCTACGAGTTTTACGAGGAAGCAGCTCAGCTTAATTTTCCTATATTTAAACCATGTCATCGCTTTTGCCAGGTTTTGAGTACGACATCTTCGTCTCCAATCGTCACATAAACAAGAAATAAAGCCGGCAGTCATCAGACACTCAAAGATGTCTGACGTGCTACTCTATTACTTTAAAAAAACGAATAAACAATGAATCCCACTTCACTACCAGCATCCACTACGGTTTCAGAAAGAGTAACATCGATAGATTTCTTCCGCGGGTTTACCATGTTTCTATTGGTCGGCGAGGCAGCTCACCTCTATGGCCTTTTTCTTAAGATGGATAACCCCGTGATGCAATTTCTTGGCCGCCAGCTTGACCACCACGCGTGGCATGGATTGAACTTCTGGGATCTGATACAGCCCTTCTTTATGTTTATTGTAGGTGTGGCCATCCCGTTTGCCGTGGCCAACAGGTTAAAAAAAGGAGATAGCCTTCAGCAAATAACCCGACATGCGCTTAAACGTTCTTTCCTGTTGCTTTTTTTCGGATGGGCACTCTATTTTACGGCGGCTGGTAAACTGGTCTTCCAGTTTCAAAATGTATTGGCACAGTTATCCGTTACCTACCTGGTTGCATTCCTGATCAGAGATAAAGGGTACACATTTCAAATTGTATTGACGCTGGTTGTTCTCCTGTTGATCGATCTTGCCTATCGCCTTTTCCCTGTGGAAGGTTTTAATCATCCCTGGGTAAACTTCGAAAATCTCGGAGCGTGGTTCAACAATAAGATTGAAGGTGTTGATAAAGCCAGTGAATGGGCATCGTTAAATTTTGTTTCCACTACAGCGCATACTGTCTGGGGCGTGCTCTGCGGAAAGCTGTTGATGAGCGACAGAACACCAGCACGAAAAATCCAGCTGCTGTTGATTGCGGCAGCGTCAGCATTGCTGGCAGGGTATACGCTCGATATCTTGAACGTGACACCCATTATCAAGAAGATCGCCACGTCCTCTTTCGTTCTGGCCAGCGGTGGGTGGTCCATACTTGCCCTTTGTTTTAGTTACTGGCTTATTGATGTGAAAAAATCCTTTTCGGCAGGATCCCGATTTTTTATCATTGTAGGTATGAACAGCATATTCATCTACCTGTTTGATCATGTTGGCGGTGCACGGGTGATCCGAAGTCTTGTTGAACCGTTTAGCAACTTGTTGTTTGGATGGGGAGGCGAATTGACGGTGGGAATCATCACGGGTCTGACTGTATGGGGAGCGCTTTGGTATCTTTGTTACTGGCTTGCAAAGCACAAAATATTCTTTAAGATTTGATCCGTGTGAATTGGATACATTGTGTCTTATTTAACCGCAGCGGTCACTGAGGAATACACGCAGAGATCCGCAGAGGAATGGCCACTGCTACTGTGCCTTTATTGGTGTTCTTCACCAACAAGTCATACTACATGCCATTCAATAATTTTTCGGTGTTTAACCTGGAAGCGGCTCGGCTCAATTTCCCTATATTTCAGCCATGCCGTCTATTTTCATCACACCACAGCAAATACTGCCTGCCCGGCAGCGGGCCGTTCCGTAAAGGGGGACAGGATTTTTAAATGCACTGCAATTCCTGGCCCCGTCAGGGACCTGATGTCTTTAGAAAAATTGGAATCTTAAGCCTCCGTCCCGTACGGGACGGAATATTTTGCTAACAATAATCGAATTTACAATATCTGCACCAACGTCCAATCCAATTCGTATTCGTCAATCAAATCGTCTTACCCACCTCGATTCCGCCACGGGTTTTTGAAGAAAGATCCTGCGGTTTGCCGACGAACCTGATTCTAAATGGCTTACACAATCGAAAACATTCCGTCCCTGACGTGACGGCTTGCATTTACGTTGGGAACTACAAACATTAATGTCCCTCCGGGACCGTTCCGTATAACATAAGTCATTCATTTAGTATATTTGACGATGTCACCTATTATTCTTGTCTTCGAATACCTGCCTGCCGGCAAACGACATCAAACCTCAACCCCATTTGATGTATGTCATCATTAATTCAAGGTTTTGCATACGACATTTTTATCAGCTATCGCCACAACGATAATCGATCCGGCTGGGTAACGGATTTTGTTAATGCGTTACAGGAGGAACTTGCCGCTACGATCAAAGAACCACTTTCCATTTACTTTGATAAAAACCCCCACGATGGCCTCCTCGAAACCGACAATGTTGACAAAAGCCTGGAAGGGAAATTAAAGTGCCTTATCTTCATCCCTATCATTTCTCAAACGTATTGTGATCCAAAATCCTTCGCGTGGCGCCATGAGTTTTGTGCGTTCAATACATTATCGCAGGAAGATCAGTTTGGCAGAGACATTAGACTAAGTAACGGCAATGTATCGAGCCGTATCCTTCCCATAAAAATCCATTATCTCGATACTGAAGATAAATCCATCATCGAAAATGAAATTGGCGGCGTATTGCGGGCGATTGAATTTATTTATAAAGAGCCCGGTGTCAACCGACCAC
>Ga0224505_10002697_pt1 | contig 10318 bp, 9 predicted proteins | sample SF_Jan12_sed_USG_FD_169102 | JGI IMG/M metagenome (GOLD analysis project Ga0224505, IMG submission 169102) | Sediment microbial communities from San Francisco Bay, California, United States - SF_Jan12_sed_USGS_4_1 | ecosystem: Environmental > Aquatic > Marine > Sediment | place: USA: California...
GCGGATGTTGCCGGGTCCGGAGGCCTGACTGGAACGGCGCTGCCCGGGACTGTGGCGGCATACCAGCTTACAATTACACAGATCCTGTTATCGGTCCCCATTCCGAAATCACTGTCATGTTCAACACGCTAAGTAATCGACTGCGCGGCGCACTCGATCAGGTTCGCGGCCGAGGGCGCCTGACCGACGAAAACATCCAGGATGCCGTTCGGGACGTACGGCGCGCGTTGATCGAAGCCGATGTGGCCCTGCCAGTCGTGCGCGACTTCGTGGAGCTGGTTCGGCAGCGGGCGCTGGGTTCTGATGTGCTGCGCAGCCTGACGCCCGGGCAGGTCTTCGTGCGGATCATTCATGAAGAACTTGCGCGCACACTCGGCGATGGTGTGGCTGAGCTGAACCTCCGCCATCAGCCTCCTGCCGTGATTCTCCTCGCCGGGTTGCAGGGCGCCGGCAAGACAACCACCGCGGCCAAGCTGGCGCTGTTCATTCGGGAGCGACTTGCCAGGCGGGTCGGACTCGTGAGTACTGACACCCAGCGGCCGGCGGCAATTCTGCAACTTGAACGGCTGGCAGCGTCCATACAGGTGCCATTTCTCCCGGCGGACGTCAGTCTCGGGCCGGTCGGTATTGCTGGTCGGGCCCTGGTGGACGCCCGGCGCGATCAGCTGGAAGTCCTGATTGTTGACACGGCCGGACGCAGCCGGCTCGATCGCGAACTACTCGATGAGTTGCGCGCCATGCGCGATGCGATCGACCCGATCGAGACGCTGTTTGTCGTTGACAGCATGGCAGGCCAGGATGCCGTTAATGCGGCGCGGGCCTTTGCAGAGGCATTGCCGCTCACCGGCGTCATTCTGACCAAGGCAGACGGCGATGCGCGGGGAGGTGCTGCGTTGTCGGTCAAGTCCGTGACCGGCCGGCCCATCAAGTTCATCGGCAGTGGTGAGGCGGTGACTGAGCTTGAGCCGTTTCATCCGGAACGGATGGCGTCGCGGATCCTCGGCATGGGGGATGTGCTCAGCCTGGTTGAAGAGGTCCAGCGAACGGCCGACCATGAATCGGCGGCGCGGCTTGCGGAAAAGGTGTCCTCCGGCAAGCAGTTCGACATGAATGACCTGCGGGCCCAGCTGCAGCAGATTGCCGGCCTCGGCGGGGTCGAAAGCCTGCTCCAGAAGCTGCCCTTGCCCGGCGGCATGTCGGCCGAAAAACTGGCTGGTCAGATTGATTCCAGGATGCTGCGCCGCCAGATTGCGGTTATCGACTCAATGACTCCCCGGGAACGCCGCCGCCCGGCGATCGTTGACGGGTCCAGACGTCGCCGGATCGCCGCCGGCGCCGGCCTGCCCGTCCAGGACGTCAATCGGCTCCTGAAGCAGCACGCCCAGATGCAGAAGATGATGAAAAAGATGGGGCAGGGCGGACTCCGGCGCCTGATGCGGGGTATGCCTGGCCTGCCCCGATAGCGGCGGCCTGAGTGCCATCGGGCAATTTTTCGAGTAATATTCGGCGGTTAATCGGGTCCCATTGGCCCGGATTCGCCATAAGGAAGTTCAATAGCGATGGTTACTATTCGTTTGTCCCGCGCAGGCGCCAGGGGGCGGCCGTTCTACCACGTCGTCGTCAGCGATTCGCGGCGTCCCAGGGACGGCCGCTATATCGAGCGCCTGGGTTTTTTCAGTCCGATGGCCAAGGGCTCGGAAGAGCGGCTGCGGCTTGACCTCGGGCGCTACGATTATTGGGTCGGCGTCGGTGCGCAGACCTCCGATCGAGTTGCTTCCCTGGTCAAGGAGTCGCGCCAACTGGCTCCGGCCCAGGCGGCCTGAGCGGATCGCCGGACCAAGGCTGGCGAAGCCCGCTGAGTTGCGTTCGAGCGAGCCGGAAGCCCAGCGTGTCCCCGTCGGCCGGATTTCCGGTGTGTTCGGAGTCCGGGGCTGGGTAAAGGTGTATTCCTACACGTCGCCCCGCCTGAACATCGTGCAGTACAGCCCCTGGCACGTGCGCCAGAACGGCGAGGAGTCGATCCGGCAGGTTATTGCGGGTAAGGCCCACGGTAGTGGGGTCGTTGCGGCGCTGGCCGGGATCGCAGACCGGGACGCTGCCGAAGCCCTGATCGGCGCCGAGATTGAAGTTGACCGTGCCACGCTGGGCCCTGAGCTGGGCGCCGGTGGCCCGGCGGAACAGAAAGAGTTTTTCTGGGTTGACCTCCAGGGTATGGAGGTCCGGACCCTGACAGGAACCAGCCTTGGTTTCGTGGACCAGTTGGTCGAGACCGGGGCAAACGACGTGATGATCGTCGTCGGAGCGGAGCGCCACCTCATTCCGTTTCTTTACGGGAGTGTGGTGCAGGCCGTCGATGGTAAGCGGCGTGTGATTACGGTGAATTGGGATTCGGACTTTTGATGTGGACGTGGCCGTGGTATCGCTGTTCCCCGAGATGTTTGCGCCCTTTGCGCAGTGCGGGGTGCTCGGCCGGGCAATTCGGGGGAACCTGGCCCGGATAATCCTGGTCGATCCGCGATCCTTCACGACGGATGTGCACGGAACCGTCGATGACCGGCCCTACGGTGGCGGGCCGGGAATGGTCATCCGGATGGAGCCTTTTGCAACAGCGATAAACGCTGCGCGCGCGAAGGTTCCTGCCGGCAGCCCGGTGGTGTTTTTGAGTCCGCAGGGCAGGCCCTTCGACCAGGCGACGGCAGTGCGCTATGCCGGCCTGCCGGGAATGGTTCTGGTTGCCGGCCGTTACGAAGGATTTGACGAACGCCTCATTGAGACGCTGGCGGACGAGGAAATTTCCGTTGGCGATTTTGTCATGAGCGGCGGAGAGGTTGCCGCCATGGCAGTTGTCGATGCGACTTTGAGGCTGCGTCCCGGCGTACTGGGCGACGAACGGTCGGCGGAGGAGGAATCCTTTGCCAACGGATTGCTGGACTATCCGCATTACACGCGGCCCGAGATTGCCGATGGCAGGCCCGTGCCGCGTGTCTTGCTCGAGGGCAATCACGCGGCGATACGGCGCTGGCGCCGCAAGCAGGCACTGGGCCGTACCAGCCTGCGGCGTCCCGATCTGCTGGGGAATCGCGACCTCAGCGAAGAGGATCGCCGCTTGCTAGACGAGTTTTGCGCGGAACAATAGACGACTTCATGGTCGGCCTGTGTGCTGACCGGACGGCAACCTGAGCGACTGAACATTTGGAATTATCAACATGGCAAACATCATTGAAGAACTTGAAGCCGAAGCCCTGAAGCCCGACATACCGGATTTCGCCCCCGGGGATACCGTGGTGGTCCAGGTTCGCGTCAAGGAAGGCACCCGGGAGCGTCTTCAGGCTTATGAGGGCGTGGTAATCGCCCGCCGGAACCGGGGTCTGAATTCCTCGTTCACGGTGCGAAAGATTTCCCATGGCGAAGGCGTCGAGCGCGTTTTCCCGCTGCACAGCCCGACGGTTGCCGAGATCAAGGTGAAGCGTCGTGGCGACGTTCGGCGCGCCAAGCTTTACTTCCTGCGCGATCGCAGCGGCAGGTCGGCCCGAATACGCGAGAAGGTCTGAATCGCCGGGTCAAGCGTCGTGGGATTCCTGCCGGTGTCAGCTCGGCATCAAGTGTGGAGCCTGGTGCGAATTGCCCTCCGAACCCTGATACCGGGCCTGCTGGGTAGTGCGGTGCTGGCTGGTTGCGCCAGCATGGCCGGGTCTGCAGCAGGAAATCTGGCCGGCGACCTGTCCACCGCCATTTTGAACCAGGACGATCCCGAACTGGTTCGGGAAAGTCTGCCGGCCTATCTCCTGTTCCTGGATTCCCTCGCCGCCAGTCCCGATGCAGGACCCGGCGTACTCGGTGCGGCCGCTCGTCTTTATGCCGCCTATGCGATTGCCTTCGTTGATGATCCCGTTCGTAGCGCAACCCTCGCCGCAAGGGCGCGCGACTATGGTGCCCGGGCCGCCTGTGCTGCCAATGGGCAAGCCTGTGATCTGGACGGCCTGCCTTTTGCTGACTTCACGGCCCGCCTCGAGCGTGTAAAGCCAAGACAGTCCGGCGCACTCTTCAGTTACGCTGTGGGCTCGCTGGCCTACGTCCGGTCGCACAGCGACGACTGGCAGGCGATTGCTGAACTGCCAAGAATCGAGGCAGTCCTCAAGCGCCTCCTGGCGATTGGTGATGCTGCTGATGCCGGGACCGTAAATACCTACCTCGGCATACTGAACACGTTGCGGCCACCGGCGCTCGGCGGGCAGCCCGAAGCCGGCCGGTCGTACTTTGAAAAGGCAGTCGAGTTGACGGGCGGGAAGGACCTCAGTGTGCTGGTGGAGTACGCTCGGGGTTACGCGCGCCTGGTCTACGATCGCGAACTGCACGACGCACTGCTGAACCGGGTGCTGGCGGCAGATCCGCGCCAGGGAGGCTATACGCTGCTGAATACGCTGGCTCAGAGGCAGGCAGCCGAGCTGCTCGCGTCGGCCAACGATTACTTCTAGAGCCGCCGTATCCCAATAGCACTCAAAGCATGAGAGGATGAACCGCTGATGTTGTCTGTTCGCAAGCTACTGCTCGCCAGCCTCATCCTGCTGGCCACCCTGCCACTTGATCTGCAGGCGGTCGATCTCAAGATCGCCGCTGTGGCCCCGGAGGGCTCGAGCTGGATGAAGGAACTGCGCGCTGCAGGGTTGCAAATCCGCGACCGGACCGGCGGCCGGGTGACTCTGAAGTTCTACGGTGGCGGCATCCAGGGCAACGACAAGAAGGTATTGCGCAAGATCCGCATCGGGCAATTGCAGGGCGGTGTATTTACGTCGAACGGACTGGAAGAGCGCTACCCGGACATCCTTCTGTATGGTCTGCCGATGCTGTTCAATTCCCAGGCCGAGGTGGATTACGTCCGTCGGAAAATGGACTCTCAGCTCGCTGCCGGCCTGGAGAAGGCAGGTCTCGTTTCCTATGGATTTGCAGGGGGTGGCTTCGCCTACTTCATGACCGGCACGCCGGTGACCGGCCTGGCTGATCTGCGGGGCCAGAAGATCTGGGTGCCCGAGGGCGACCGGACCAGCTATGTCGCCATGCAGGCCCTGCAACTGACGCCCGTCATATTGCCAATCACGGACGTCATGACCGGATTGCAGACCGGCCTGCTCGACATCGTCGCAGCGCCACCGGTCGCTGCTATCGTCCTGCAGTGGTACACCAAGACCAAGTATGTTACCCGTCAACCGCTCAGCTATACGCTGGGCGCGCTCGTGATCGACCAGCGGGCGCTCAGTGATGTGACGCCTGCCGACCGGGAGGTACTTCGTGAAGTCCTGTCGGCGGTCTATGCCCGGTTCGACGCGCAGAACCGCATCGACAATGCCAGGGCGGAAGAGGCGCTGGCGGCCAACGGCCTGACCTTTGTCGCGCCCAACGCCGCAGAAGTTCCCGAGTGGCGGGCCGCAATTAACGCGGCTATCGATGATCTGGCCGCCAAGGGGACGTTTTCCGCCGGGTTACTGGCCGAGCTTAACGGGCATTTGCGCGACTTCCGCACGGGGCGCAATGCCGAGGCCGAACCGGAACACCGTCCGTGATGGAGTCCGGGCCGCCGCCTGAGGCCCCCAGCCGCGCCGAGCGATTCGGTCGCCTGCTGGAGAACGTGCTGCTCGGCATCGCCCTGTTCGCCATGATCGCACTGGCGGCAGCCCAGGTGCTGTTACGTGGCTCTCTGGGCAGCAGCCTCGCCTGGGCAGATGAAGCCCTCCGGCTCCTCGTGCTGTGGTCCGCAATGCTCGGGGCAATCGCAGCCACCAGGGATAACGTGCATCTGCGCATCGACCTGCTGTCGCGGTTTCTCCCCGCAGTCTGGCGGCGCGCAACAGCCGTGCTCGTGGACGTGTTCGCCGCCGGCGTGTCGGCACTGCTTGCGTGGTACTCCTGGCGTTTTGTCGCGGAGTCCCGTGAATTCGGGGACCAGGTGCTGGGTGACTGGCCGGCCTGGCCGTTTCAGGCGGTGTTGCCGGCGGCATTTGCCCTGATCGCGTACCGGTACCTGCTGGGGTTGCCGCGGCACTTTCGCCGCAGAAATGTCGCCACCTCACCGGAAACATCATGATCCTGACCAGCCTGCTGCTGGTCGTGATGGCCCTGCTTGGGGCGCCGCTGTTCGCGATTATCGGCGCTGGCGCACTGCTGGGATATGCCCGCGCAGATGTGGATCTGACGGCGGTGCCGATCGAGATTTACGGCATCGCCGAAACGCCAATCCTGCTGGCTATTCCGTTGTTCACGTTTGCCGGGTATGTGCTCAGCGAAAGTCAGGCGGCCGCGCGCCTGGTGCGCCTCAGCTCGGCGCTGCTCGGCTGGCTGCCGGGCGGGCTGGCTATAGTAGCCGTGGCCACATGCTCGCTGTTTACCGCGTTTACCGGCGGATCCGGGGTCACGATCATCGCGATCGGTGCGCTGCTGTTTCCGGCGCTCGTTCAGGCGGGCTATAGCGAACGCTTCACGCTCGGCTTGGTCACCTCATCGGGCAGTCTCGGCCTGCTCTTCGCACCATCGCTGCCGCTGATCATTTACGGGATCATCGCCGAGGTATCGATCGATTCACTCTTCGTGGCGGGTGTGGTGCCCGGCATCCTCATGATGCTCGTTCTCGGCGGCTTTTGTATTTGGCGCAATCGGGAAAACCGCCGGCCACTGGCAGACTTTTCCTGGAGCGAGGTTGGTGCTGCCATCCGCGAATCGATCTGGGAACTGCCCCTGCCCGTCGTAGTACTCGGCGGGATATACAGCGGTTTTTTTGCGGTGTCGGAGGCCGCCGCGGTCACCGTAGTCTACGTGCTGATAGCGGAGTTGCTCATCTACCGCGAGGTGCCCCTTAGCCGCCTGCCGATTATCGTCCGGAACTCAATGGTGCTGGTGGGTGGCATTCTCCTGATCCTGGGTATCTCGCTCGCCTCAACCAACTACATGATCGATGCCCAGGTGCCCCAGCAGCTGATCGCGATCGTTACTCGATACATCTCGGATCAGACAAGTTTTCTCCTGCTGCTGGTCGGTTTCCTGATGCTGATCGGGTGCATCCTGCATATCTATTCGGCCCTGGTTCTCGTCGTCCCCCTGATCTTGCCCGTGGCCATACAGTATCAGGTGGACCCGGTCCATCTTGGGATCATTTTTGTCGCCACGATGGAACTCGGTTATCTCTTGCCCCCGATCGGACTCAATCTGTATATCTCAAGTTTTCGTTTCAAGCGCCCGGTTCTCGAGGTCTGCGTTGCCACGTTTCCGTTCATGCTGATTCTGCTTGGAGCCGTGCTCCTGATAACGTTCATCCCGACCTTGTCCCTGTTTTTCCTGCGCGAGTAGCCACGGAGAGGAAAATGCTGATCCATACACTGGTCCTGCTAACGGTTACCTTCCTGGCGACCGGTTGCGCGAGTGGCGCACTGGCCGTGCCGCCCGGGAAGCCAGCCAGCTTTCTTCGGGTGCCGGCAGGATTTCGCGCCGAAATCCTGGTCGAGGACGTGCCAAACGCCCGCTCCATGGCGCTCGGTGAGCGGGGCACGTTGTTCGTCGGCACCCGTTCGGGTGGCACTGTCTATGCCGTGCGCAACGCCCTCGGTGCCAATCCGGCCGTGCTGAAGTTTGCAGAGGGCCTCCGCATGCCGAACGGTGTGGCCTTGTACGATGGGGCGCTCTATGTCGCTGAACAAAAGCGCCTGATCCGTTTTCCCGATGCGGAGGCCAGCCTGGGCAGTTCGCCCGTGCCCGAAGTGATAGATCCGGCGCTGCCGTTCAAGGGGCCGCTCCATTCCTGGAAGTACCTTGCCGTGGGGCCCGACAACAAGCTGTACGTCCCGATCGGTGCGCCGTGCAATGTCTGTAACGAGCCAGGCTTCGGCGTGATACTGCGGATGAATCCTGACGGCAGCGGCCGGGAAGTGTATGCCTCCGGTATCCGCAACTCGGTCGGTTTTACCTGGCACCCGGCTTCGAAGGAACTCTGGTTCACCGATAACGGGCGCGACATGCTGGGCGACGACGTTCCACCGTGCGAGCTGAATCGTGCTGCGCGGGCCGGGCTCGATTTCGGCTTTCCCTACTGCCACGGGGGTACAATCGCCGATCCGGAATTCGGACTGGCCGGCAGCTGCAGCGAGGCGGTGGCGCCGGTCCAGAACCTCGGGCCCCATGTGGCGCCGCTCGCCGTCCGGTTTTACACGGGCAAGATGTTTCCACCCGAGTATCGGGGCCAGGTACTGATTGCGGAACACGGCTCATGGAATCGGAGCAAGGAAGCCGGTAAAACGGGCTACCGTGTCACCCTGGTGCGGCTGAAGGGCAATGAGGCCGTGGCCTACGAGCCATTTATCGAGGGCTGGCTGGATGGCGATGTGGTACAGGGCCGGCCGGTCGATCTGCTCGTGGCGCCGGATGGTTCGTTGCTGATAAGTGACGACCAGCGTGGCGTGATCTACCGTATCAGTTACACGGGTTAGTTGGGGACAGACGCGATGTTCATCATCCGCTTTTTCGGCAGGTTCCTGCGGGCGCTGTGGTACGGCCTCAACACGCTGCGCCGGGTCTTGCACCTGATCCTGCTCATTGGGCTGTTCATCATCGTGTTGGCCGCCATCGTGGGTCAGCCCGTGCCCGTGCCGTCATCAGCGGCCCTTGTCATCAACCCAACGGGCGTGCTCGTGGAGCAGCTTGAAGGGAGCCCGTTCGACCGGGCCCTGGCCGACTTCAATAATCAGGAGCCACCGCAGACGCTGTTGCGGGACGTCACCGATAGCCTGGAACGTGCGGCTGAAGACGATCGCATCAAGGCGGTCGTACTCGACCTCGACGCTCTGCAGGGGGGTGGCCTGGCGAAGTTACAGGTCATCGGCGACAAGATCCAGCTGGTGCGGGATGCCGGCAAGAAGGTGATCGCGGTTGGCAGCGGTTACACCCGGGATCAGTACTACATCGCGTCGCGAGCCGATGAAGTCATCATGCACGAACTGGGGCTCGTCTATCTCGAAGGCTACGAATATTACCGGACGTTCTTCCGGAGCGCCCTGCAAAAGCTCCACATCGACCTGAACGTATTTCGCGTTGGCGAGTTCAAGTCTTTCGTGGAGCCATTCATTCGGGACGACATGTCGCCGGAAGACCGCGAGGCCAGCAATCTGTGGGTCGGCAGCCTTTGGGCGACATGGCAGCAGGATGTGGCAGCGGCCCGCAAGCTCAAGCCTGGAGCCCTGCAGTCCTATGCCGATCAGTTTGCCGACCGCCTGGAGGCGGAGGGCGGCAATGCCGCGCGGGCCGCGGTCGCCGCCGGGCTCGTCGACAAGCTCATGAGCCGGCCGGCGGTTGACGAATATCTGATCGAACTGGTGGGGGAGAGCGATACCGAGGAGGGCCGAGTCAGTGCGATAGGCTTCCGCGCCTATGCGCAGGCCACCGGCATCGAGCAACGCCTCAAGAGAAAGCAGGAGCACAACGTGGCGGTGATCGTTGCCGCCGGAGAGATTGTGGATGGCGAGGCGGCGCCCGGGGCGGTTGGTGGTGACACCCTGGCGGCGGAGATCCGCGATGCGCGGCTCGACGAGTCGGTCTCCGCCGTGGTTCTGCGCATCGACAGCCCCGGCGGCAGCATGTTTGCCTCCGAGGTGATCTTTGACGAGATCGAGGCACTGAAAGCGGAGGGCAAGCCAGTCGTTGCCTCAATGAGCAGCGTCGCTGCATCTGGCGGGTACTACATTGCGATGCCAGCCGATGAGATCTGGGCCAGCAACACAACCATCACGGGTTCAATCGGCGTTGGTGCCCTGTTTCCGACGATTCAGCGCGGCCTGGACAAGCTTGGCGTGCACGTGGATGGCTTTGGTACGACGGCACTGGCCGGCCAGCTGCGTTTCGACCGTCCCCTCGGTGAGGACGCCCGCCGAGTGTTGACGGCCAGCGTCGAAGATGCCTACCGGATCTTCGTGGGCAAGGTCGCGAGCGCTCGCGACCTCAGTTTTGAGCAGGCCGACGCCATTGCCCGTGGCCGGGTCTGGATCGGCGCGGACGCGCGCGAGCGTGCCCTGGTCGACCACATCGGTGGCCTCGATGAATCGGTAGCGGCAGCGGCAGCGCTGGCCGGACTGGAGGAGGGAGCCTACGGCCGGCGCTATTTAGAGCCGGAGCATACGCTCCTGCAACGCCTGGCAATAGAAATGGCCGCGCGGGTCGTCCGGGCAGCCGATCGCCTGGGAGCCGGCTCGTTTCTGGCCGCATTGCGCGGGGCACGTGGCGGCATGGCGGGCGCAATACTTCCGCGGATCGACCGGGAGCTGCAGCTGGTGTCGCGTTTCAACGA
>Ga0224505_10002698_pt1 | contig 10311 bp, 15 predicted proteins | sample SF_Jan12_sed_USG_FD_169102 | JGI IMG/M metagenome (GOLD analysis project Ga0224505, IMG submission 169102) | Sediment microbial communities from San Francisco Bay, California, United States - SF_Jan12_sed_USGS_4_1 | ecosystem: Environmental > Aquatic > Marine > Sediment | place: USA: California...
GCCAGATCCGCAATTGGACGCCGATCGGGACAGTGTGGTTAAACCCAGAAACCCGCACCAAGGCAGCGGCCAGTCAGTAAGAATGTGGCGTGTAGGGAGACGCGACAACTAGGTTGACAAACACCGCCCCTACTTTTACTCCCGCATCAAGAAAATCAGAATGTCCCTATTTCCAAGAAGTTATCCGCTCGATCAACTGATTAGGCTTCACCGTGCGTCCCCGCTTCCGAATCGCTCTCGGAACCCCTCCCGGGCCTCGCCGATGAAGATCAAGAGCTGATTCTCTTCAACGCAAACGACTTCGATGCCCTTCCGTCGAGCCGCAGCCGCCAAGAACTGTGCGGGCTGTCCAGAGGGAAGAAGGAGAGTCTTCGGCAGCTGCTTCTTATGTTCACGGCCTTGCTGCAGCAGCCGTCGTGACTCCAGATCCGCAGGTTCAACACCATTTGCGGGTACAAGCGCTGAACTCAGAATGAAGCAGCTCGCGGCATCCATGAGTGCGATGAGGTCAAAGTCGCCATCTTGTTCGGTGCGGATCGGACGATCGTTCAACTTGAATGCGATCCAAGCCTCGTTCACTTGAAACTGATTCGGGTGAAGCACGGGCCGTTCCTCCATGAAGCCTCAACGGCCTGCGTGAGCGGCGCGGTCGTCTGCGCCCGTTCCACGCAGTGGTACGCCGCACTCTCTTTGAACGAGGCCACAAGAACCCGCTTCGCCTTACCTATGGCAGTGCGATTCTTGCGAATGCGATCAATCTCGCGCGCCGTGTCAGCGGTCACCTACGACTCGTGACAGCTGCTGCAAGAAAGCACCGGAATGTCTTCGATCACGACGAGGCGGGGACCACGACCGAAGCTCTTGGTTACTTTCTTGATGGAAGCGGACTTCTTGCCGCAGATTTGGCAATTCATGACGTTTCCTCTCGATAGACTGTTAGGACCACCACCTTGCCTACCGCACCGATCTTGGCCACTACTCCTATAGGATCGCCGGCGAGATCTCTGCCGAGAAAGACGTATTTCTGCTCTCGCGTCGCGCGATCGATCTGACGCTCAACGATGCCGCCCGTAAGGATCACATTCTCTACGTCTTCGGTCAAGACGTCGTCTTCGGCCATGTAGCTAGCACGGTTGCCTTGACAAGCAACGTACGCCTTTGCTAGCTTGGCAAAATCCCTAATCTCTATGCCAACTTGGGAGCATTCATGCAGGTCAAGATCAACGGAAAATCAGAGGAAGTCCAGGGGGGAACAGTCCTCGACTTGCTCAAAACGAAGAAGATCGAACCGCAAATGGTCGCCGTCGAGGTCAACGACAAAGTTCTGGATCGCGAGCACCTTGGCACCACTCCCCTCAACGAAGGAGACCAGGTTGAGTTTTTGTTCTACATGGGAGGGGGCCGCTGACGATGGTGCTGCACAAAGACATCACCGAGCTGATCGGAAATACCCCGCTCGTCCGGTTGAACCGGCTGTCAAAGCCAGGCGCCGCGACGATTTACGGGAAGGTCGAGTTTTTCAATCCCGGCGGCAGCGTCAAAGACCGAATCTGCCTCAACATGATCAACGAGGCAGAGCGCCAGGGCAAACTCAAGCCCGGCGGAACGATCGTCGAACCGACCAGCGGAAATACCGGCATCGGGCTGGCCTTGGTCGCGGCGGTACGCGGCTATAAGCTGATCCTGGTCATGCCGGAAAGCATGAGCATGGAGCGGGCCAGTTTACTGTCATCCTACGGCGCGCAGTTGGTGTTGACTCCGGCCTGGGAAGGCATGAAGGGCTCGATCAAAGAAGCGGAAAGCATCTTGGCGCAGAATCCATCCTATTTTATGCCGGATCAATTTTCCAATCCGGCCAATCCGGCCATGCACCGGATCACGACGGCAGTCGAAATTTTGGATGCGCTGAACGGAAAAATCGATGCGTTTGTCGCGGCGGTCGGAACCGGCGGCACGATCACGGGATGCGGCGAAGTGTTCAAGGAAAAAAATCCGGCCGTGAAGGTCGTCGCCGTGGAACCGGCTGGGTCGCCAGTGTTATCGGGCGGCGATCCGGGTCCGCACAAGATCCAAGGAATCGGCGCAGGCTTCATTCCCAAAGTCCTGAACCGCAAGATCCTGGATCGCGTCATCACGGTGACCGACGACGAGGCCTATCAAACCGCCAAGAAATTGTCGAAACAAGAAGGCCTGTTGGTGGGCATCTCGGCCGGCGCCAATGTGTTCGCCGCCCAGAAGGTCGCCGATGAACTGGGGCCCGGTAACAACGTGGTGACGATTCTCTGCGACACCGGCGAGCGGTATATCAGTATCGAGAAGTACTTTAATATTTGAGCCGACAGCAGCCAGCTTTCAGCGATCAGCTCTGAGCTGGTGGCTGATAGCCGATGGCTGGTAGCTAAAAATGGAATTTACCGAAGAACAAATCAACCGCTACAGCCGGCATATTCTCCTGCCGGAAGTCGGTGGCAAGGGACAAAAGAAGATCGCCAAGGCGAAGATTCTCTTGGTCGGCGCCGGAGGTCTTGGCTCGCCTGCCGCTCTCTATCTGGCCGCAGCCGGGGTCGGAACAATCGGCCTCATCGACAGCGACGTCGTAGACTTGACCAACCTGCAACGCCAGATCCTCCACCACACGGCGGATATCGGGCGGCCCAAGGTCTTGTCGGGAAAAGAAAAGATTCAAGCCTTGAATCCCGATGTGATCGTCTCGATGTACGAAGAACGATTGACCGCTGGGAACGCGCTGAAGATCTTCACCGACTACGATATTGTGATCGACGGAGTCGACAACTTCACGGCGAAGTTTCTCATCAACGATGCCTGCTTCTTCGCCGGCAAGCCGCTGGTGCACGGCGGCATTCTGCGCTTCGACGGCCGGGTCACGACGATCATCCCCAAACAATCGGCCTGCTACCGTTGCGTGTTCAAAGCGCCGCCGCCGCAGGGCCTGGTGGCCTCTTGCCAGGAAGCGGGCGTCATCGGCGTGCTGGCCGGTATTATCGGCACGATTCAAGCCACGGAAGCGTTGAAGCTCGTCCTCGGCATCGGCAAGCCCCTGACGAACCGCATGCTCGATTTCGACGCGCGCAAAACGCAGTTCCGAGAGATCAAAGTCCGCCGCAATCCCAATTGCGCGCTCTGCGGCGAGCGCCCCACGATCACCGAATTGTTCGACGATGGAGATCCCTATGCCGGCTGTGCGGTCCATCCTTAACCACAGAAGATTGCTGAAGGCGGTGCTGCAATGAGCAAAATGAAGGCGCTGGTCTGCCGCGAGTGCGGCAAAGAATACCCGACGAAGGCGATTCACGTCTGCGAGATGTGCTTCGGTCCCCTCGAAGTGAAGTACAACTACGAAGAGATCAAGAAGAATGTGTCGCGCAAGAAGATCGAGGACGGCCCGCACAGCATGTGGCGCTATCTCGACCTGCTGCCGGTCGAGGGCACGAACTTCGTCGGGCCCCATGCCGGATTCACCCCGTTAGTGCGCGCGAACAATCTCGGCGCCTATCTCGGACTGGACGAACTCTATATCAAGAACGACACGGTGAATCACCCCACCCTTTCGTTCAAAGATCGCGTAGTCGCCGTTGCCTTGACCCGCGCCCGTGAGCTGGGATTTGAAACCGTGGCCTGCGCCTCGACCGGCAACCTGGCCAATTCGGTGTCGGCCCATGCCGCAGCGGCCAACCTGCATTGCTACGTGTTCATCCCCGGCGACCTCGAAGCCGCCAAGGTGCTCGGCAATCTGATCTATAAGCCGCACGTCGTCGAGGTGGAGGGCAACTATGACGACGTCAACCGGCTCTGTAGTGAGATCGCCGGTGAGCACGGCTGGGCGTTCGTCAATATCAACATTCGCCCCTATTATGCGGAAGGCTCCAAGACCCTCGCCTTCGAGACAGTGGAACAACTGGGATGGAAGACTCCCGACCAAGTCGTCATTCCGATGGCATCCGGCTCGCTGTTGACCAAGATTTGGAAGGGTCTGCACGAAATGAAGGCTTTGGGGTTGATCGACGAGGTCCGCACCAAGATCAACGGCGCCCAGGCCGAGGGCTGCTCGCCGATTTCCACCGCCTTCAAGGCAGGCCGCGACTTTTTCAAGCCGGTGAAGCCGAAAACCATCGCCAAGTCCCTGGCGATCGGCAACCCGGCCGACGGCTACTACGCGCTCAAGGCGACCGCCGAGAGCCACGGCTCCATGGATATGGTGACGGATGAAGAAGTGGTGGACGGCATCAAGCTGCTGGCGCAGACCGAGGGCATCTTCGCCGAAACCGCGGGCGGGGTGACGATCGGTGTGCTCAAGAAGCTGGTCAAACAAGGGGTCATTAAGAAAGACGAAGTGACTGTAGCCTACATCACCGGCAACGGATTGAAGACGCAGGAAGCCGTCATCGATTCCGTCGGGCGCCCGGTTCGCATTCAGCCCAGCCTGGTGGACTTTCAAAAAACTTTCAAAATGGGAAAGAACGGTGGTGGTGACGCATGATTAAAGTCCGCATTCCAACTCCTCTGAGGCCCCTGACCAAAGGCCAGGGTGAAGTAGAGACCACGGCCGGCAGCGTGGTGGAGATGATCGAGACGTTGAACAGCTCGCATCCCGGCATTAAAGATCGCCTGTGCGATGAAACGGGGGAACTGCGCCGTTTCGTCAACATCTACGTCAACGAAGAAGACATTCGATTCCTCAAGGGAAAAGAGACATCCCTCAAGGACGGCGATGAAGTCTCTATCGTTCCGGCAATCGCGGGAGGATAGCCATGACCAGCTTGCGTTTCCACATCAGGTTTCCCGAAGATAAAATCAAAGAGCCGATCGTCTACCAGATCGGGCATGAATTTAAAGTGGTCACGAACGTGCGCCGCGCCGACGTGCGCGAAACGACCGGCTGGATGGATCTGGAACTGACCGGCGACACCGCCGAGATCGAACGGGCCGTCGACGGCCTTAGGAAAAAAGGCGTCGCCGTCGATCCGATCGAATTAAACGTGGTGGAATAGACTGGTGAACAGTAAGGAATGAGGAGTACGGGGTAAGGCGACGGTCCGGAGCGGAATGCCTTGGATTCATACCCCTAACCCTTCACCCCTAACGGAACTTATGGAACTGACCGAACAGCAAATCGAACGCTACAGCCGGCACATTATCCTCCAAGATGTCGGGGGCAAAGGCCAGCTGAAGCTGAGCCACGCGAAAGTGCTGCTGATCGGCGCGGGCGGCCTCGGCTCTCCGGCCGGCCTCTACCTGGCCGCCGCCGGTATCGGCACCATCGGATTGGTTGACGGCGATGTGGTCGATTTGTCAAATCTGCAACGGCAGATCATGCACTCGACTGCCACGCTGGGGCAGCCGAAGGTGGAATCCGGCCGGAAAACGTTGTCGGCTATCAACCCGGAAATCACGGTCAAGGCCTATCATCAACTGGTCGATGCCGAGAATATTCTCCCGCTCATCTCGCAATACGACATCGTGCTCGACGGCTCAGACAATTTTTCGACCCGGTTCTTGGTCAATGACGCCTGTTTCTTCGCCAAGAAAACGCTCATCTCAGCCAGCATGTTCCGGTTCGAAGGCCAATTGACGACGATCAAGCCGCACCAAGGATACCCCTGCTATCGCTGCCTCTATCCCGAACCGCCGCCGGCTGGGTTGGTCCCGAATTGCCAGGAGGCAGGAGTCTTGGGAGTGTTGGCCGGTACCATGGGCGTCTTGCAGGCCTCTGAAGCCATCAAGGAAGTGCTCGGCATCGGCGAAACCATCGCCGACAAGCTGCTCATCTACGACGCGCTCGACATGAAATTCCGCAAGGTGGGACGGCCCAAAGATCCCGCTTGCCCGCTCTGCGGGCCGAATCCGAAGATCACAGATCTCGGCATGGACTACGCCGTAAGTTGCACCATTTGAGCGTGAAACGTTCTTCGTGAAACGTGAAACGCAAGATAGAATCGGACGTTGACCTGCTCGTGACCAATCTCGTCATTCCCCAACATATTCTCGATGACATGATCGCCCACGCGCGCGAATTGGCTCCGCACGAATGTTGCGGACTCCTGGCCGGAACCGGCGGCGTGGTGAGCCGGATCTACCGCATCACAAACATCGTAGCGATGGAAGGCGCGCAGAATCTCTCCTCGTTCGATCCGGCCAAAGCAGCGCACTTAGAGCGGCTCTCACCGGAAGAGCGGGCGGAAATCGCCTTCGTCATGGACATGCAGGACTTTTCAACCGCCAAGAAAGATATGCGCAACAACGGCCTCGATCTCCAAGTCGTCTACCATTCGCATCCCCACGATCCGGCTCGTCCCTCTGTGACCGACATCAAGATCGCAACTGATTACGAAGAAATCTGGCCCAAGATCAACCTGCCGATTCCCGCGTATCTCCTGATTTCTCTCATGCACGCGGCACCGGATGTTCGGTCCTACTGGATTAAATCTGGACAGGTCTCCGCCGCCCCGTTCACCGTTCGGTGATTTGACATTTTTGCAGTTTTCTTCCCGAGCATCGAATGCGATAATGCAGCACTGTTGGTCCCTCTCAGCAGGAGTAGTCGTCATGCCCAGTCTGCGTACAATTCTTCTTGCCGCTCTACTGATGGTCGGCCTGCCCGGCCTGAGTTTCGCCGTGGATAAGAGCTTTTACAGCCCCGTCATTCACATCGACGTAGAAAACCACCGCATCCTGATCTCCCAGCTCGGAGGCGTGTTCTACATCGACGTCCCGGAAATCGCGCGACCCCACATGGAGAAGCTGCCGATTTCAGGGCTGGTGGATTTCGTAGTGGACTGGAAAAGCGACGATCAGATGCCTGTGCTCAAAACCTGGAAGGTCAAATCTGGCGAATCGACCTGTCTCTACTTCAACGGGAAGGAGTGCAAGTAGCGATGGAAATTGACTCTCGCAGGTCTGCCGTTCAGAACTTCCTAACGTATTGCCGATCAACACGCCGCAGTGTCGCTTCACGCTGCATCGTTCTGTAACAACATGACAGGGGCTCTTGTGTTCCTATCGCGGCCGAGACGATGGCACCCTGACGCCCCCAATGTAGCCATATAGATACATGTGCGACCGGCGGCACCCGGCCAAGTGCGGAAGTTCAACGACTAGGTCGTACCACCATAAAGCGGTCCTGAGCCCTGCCGCATTAACGACCGGGCTCAACGGCCCGCGATGGCAAGCGCAGCACTGCCGATGCGAGGTCCGTTGCAGCCTGCGGTTAGACCGTCGCCCAACTCTTGCACCTGAAACCGTCTTATCTGCCGTACTTGTCCACCACGCGCTCGACGCGCTCCTCCAGTCCCTTCTTCAGATCCCGTTGGGTCTCCCAGAAAAGCGTGGGAAGGTCCTTGAGGTCGAACGGCAGCTCTGTTCCTTTCTTGGCAATCAGTATTACCTCCTTGCCGAGACCCTTTGCGTACCCCACCTCGTAGAAAACATTGCTGCTTAGCTCGGAAACGTCTGCTATGACGAAAGCGCTGTTCCGAATGCCGTTCAGGATACGGGGAAGAATCGGCTCTGAGGACGCAGATTCATCCGTTCGCTCGGCTTCAAAGCTGTACTTCTGGCACGCGTCCTTGCAAGAATCAAACACGTCAATAAACTCCTTCTTGAACGACATGATCGTAAAGACGCTTCGTGGCAGGACCAAGCGCTCGGCGAGACGGACCACTTGAGTGGCATAATCGGACATGTCGTCGGTGATTACATTAAGCGTTTCGTAATCGCCGGCTACTGCGGAGGCGATCTCCGCGAGACGCGCCCGCTCTTTGTTGTAGATGGTCTGGCCGGCTCCCCCGAAGCGCGGGATCCCCAGGATGAGTTTCCTCGCGAATTGAGCCCAATTCTTCGACCAGAACGTACCTTCACCCCCAGCCACAAATATCGTGGCGTCGGCCTGAGCTATCTGCTCTGGAACGACTAAATCGGCGTGGTTCATTTCCCAGTCCGACAGCGCCGAACGACGCACTGTGCCGACCGTGTGAACTGGTTTGTCTCTCTCAAGGCAATAGCTGATGATCCTGTCTTTGGGGTTCCCCGCGTTGCCCGCTAGCCACACCTGTGCTGCGCTGGCGATCTCCTGGTCGACGGAACTCCTGCAGCCGGTCAGAAGGACATGGCCTTGTCTCACAATCGCAGTCCCCAGAGCAACGACGAATTGGCGGCAAAAGTCCGGGTCTCGTTGCACGTCCTTTAGAGAGCCGCCTACGAAGATCTTCATGGTTCCCCTCTTTCCAAATCAATCCAAACTGCCAATGGAAGGCCGCGCGTCATGAACACAGCCGTGCGTGGTCTAACTATGTTTAGGTTGATCCGCACCAGAACCGGATCTGCCATGTTTTATCGGCGTCACACACCTTCAATGATCCTGAACAATATCCCATCATCGACGGTGGTGCAAATGGCTGTTTTTCAATAAGGTGATCGACCGGTTTGGGTCGGAAGCAGCCGTTCAGAACAGCGAGAAAACACCAATCCAGCGCCCATCCTTACCCGAGTCGGGGAGTCTGTCATGACTCGACCAACCCAGTTCGCCTTGGGCAGTTCGGTTGGCTGGTTTGTCGCATGTTGAGTGGCTGGATTTCGTCATACTAGGTGGCCGTTTTGAACAGCGTACGCAGCTGACCACTTCTTGGGCAGCCATTTAGGCTGAGTGATCAGCCCTCTCCTCACCGCCCTCCATCAAGATCCTTGAGCACCTTCCCCAAACGCTGTTGCTCAGTCTCCGTGATTCGAAAGAAAGCCAGTCCGAAGGTCTGGCCACTCACCCACTGCACATTAGCCGCTTCAATTATGAGCGGCCATTCGACGTCTGGCGCATAGATGCGCAGCTCCAGCAATATGCCCGGCTCCACCGGAACAGAGCTCTCGACGCGACATCCGCCCGAAGACAGATCAAGTATGACGCCAGCCCCTGCCTTCTTCGTGGAACTCGACAACGTGGCACGGAATTGCACACGGAGGCGCGGCGTCATTCGTCGATCCACCGTCTTCATATCCATGACGGACTGCCCCTCCACCTTTCCATCAATCAGGCCTTGGCCAAAGGTAATCCCGTGGACATCGGCCTCCTGCTCCGTCGCAGACACGACACCGGCTGAGAATTCTCGAGTCTTGACGCCTCGGGGACCGTCCACAGAGACGAAGATGCGCAGCTGCCATTTCTCACTGTCTGTCAGGTAAAGCGGAGAGGATTGGATGGTGTATCCCAGATACTCAAGAGTCTTTCCCATTTGGCGTAACTCTTCCCTTTGGACAGCAGGCTCGTATTCTCCAACGCCTGCGAACCAGTCTCCGAAGCATCAATCAATAGCGACGGACTCGACATTCCCTCAACCGCGACAGCAATCTATACATCTATCATCAGATTGCGGGGAATGTTCTGATGATCCGCCCGTGTCTGCTGGCGCGTTCCCTTTCAGCATCATATAAAGATAGCACAGGCAGGCGGAATGGGTAGAGATCCCGTGTGACACCCTCTTAAAAAGGTAAATATATCAGCCAGATAAAACGTGTCACGACAGAAGTCTCCCCACCGCAGCCGTCATCAGAATAACGCGCCCATGTTCTTTCCAAGCCACCATCGACCGTCGTCCCCGCTCGTCCCGTCGCGACGGCGCAGGACCCATGTATCCCCGAAGCGGACGATAGGAAAACAGCATTGGGGTCAGATGTTGTGTTGTGCATCTCGGTGAGGTAAGGCAGGTTGCATGGCGTGACTGGCGCTGAGCCAGTTGTTTCACACCCGTTCCCGTGCCGCCTTTCGCACAGCGGATAAGGCCATTCGCTGCGCCCACCTGGAGCATAGCTACAGCCTGTTCGAGATCGACCGGCCATGGCCTGCACTATCCAACGAGCAGCCGCATCGTGCATCTCCGGAAAACCGGTGATGCACAATACAAGATCTGACCCTGTTACTGTGAGAGATCGACCAGCGTTGGGCTGACATTTCAGATGGGGATGTTGGGAAAATTGACACCCCTGGGATCCCGATGGTGCCGTCATTCGATTGGACCACCTGATAGCCGTCGGTCGTAGAGGTCGGCTATGGGTCGAACGCTGACATTACCTGCCCAGATCAAGTCCGAACTGCTAGAGCTGATGTCTGTGCGGCTATGAAGTGGATGGCTGGCGTGGGGCGAACACATTCCTATCCAAAGAACTCTGCCTAGGCTGCACGTCGTATCTCAACGCTTCACGCTTCACGAGATACGAACAACGTCTCCCATTACTCCCCGCTCCCCGCCATGTCGTCGATCAGGGGGCGATTGATATCGGTACAGCCCATGCAGATCAGGTCAAAGA